>Ga0154020_10010356_pt1 | contig 10671 bp, 11 predicted proteins | sample Klosneuvirus_201_FD_109709 | JGI IMG/M metagenome (GOLD analysis project Ga0154020, IMG submission 109709) | Active sludge microbial communities from wastewater, Klosterneuburg, Austria - Klosneuvirus_20160825_MG | ecosystem: Engineered > WWTP > Aerobic digester > Activated sludge | place...
CGCTTCGTCCGAGGCACTCCCACTGCTCCCAAATTACCGACGGAGGTCTGGATCAATCAACCCAAACAAGTCAGTCAGTAAACTCTGACGCGAAGTGTCTCATTGGCGTTGACAGGTACCGTTGCTGATGCTGCTGGGGCTCACGTCGAGCAAGATGGCGAGCCCCGACGCGAAGGATCTGCGCCCACCGTTGAATGGCGATGCAGTCGCGCTGTGGCTCTCACCGGAGAGGGTGCAAGCGGTCGATCCCAAGCATCGCGAAGTCCTGCTCGACTGGCTAACGGTAGAGCATGCACGGAAGTCTTTAAGCAGACCAGCCCTCGATCGTCTGAAAAAGATTGCACTGTGGCGCGATCAGCATGACGTGCTCACTGCCGCGGAGGAATGGCCACTCTATCTCTCCGTCGGTCATGATGTTCCGCCCAACTTGGGCGCATATCGCATTCTGTCCAGTGGTTCCCAAGATCAATGGCGGCCGTTGATTCGTTCCCTCGGAGTCACCGAGCTACACTTGTCGGTCCTCATCAAGGCGATCGTCTCTGAGATCGAAAGGACCACGGACGAGTCGCAAATATCTGCGGGGCTCCGCTGGCTGCGAGATTGTGCCTCGCTTGCCGAGATCGAAGCGACGGAGGGCAAGGAGACGGCGAGCGCGGTTCGGTCGCTGCTGCGCAGCCGGCCGATCATCGCCAGCACCGATGGTCGACCGCGCAGCATGCAGGATCTGTACAACCCCGATGCAGCCGAAGCACTCGAGATGCTTGGGCCGATCGCCTGCTATCCCGAGCCGAACATCTTCGAAGCGAGCAAGGAAGAGCGGGCAAAGTGGCTGCGCTGGCTCGATCTGGACTGCGCGCCACGACCTGATGACGTGGTGGCTCGGATTGATATGCTCGTTGTGCAAGCAAAGAGCAACGGCATCGCGCAAGTGACCGAGCCGCTCTTACGCATCCTTCAGTACCTGGATGATGCGGAACGATGGAAGAAGCTACGTGTATTGCGCCTTCACGACAAGAACCAGACGTTGGCGCAGTATCTGGCCGCGCTGGCGTGGCTGCCGCCGATTCGCGACGGTGCGAAGCGCACTCTGGCCGCGGGGTTCGCCGCGCCCGGGGATGAGCTGCGGAGGGCCGCTGATCTCGTTCCCGTGTACCTGCAGCATCAAGTGGCCAGCCAGCAGCCTCTGCTCGATGCCAGGCCGCATAGCCAGCTCAGCGACGACCTGGGGCTGCAGAGCAAAGTCCCCTTGCGTCTGGTCATTGCGCACCTGCGGCGCGTTCGCGATCTGTGGAATGATACAAACCACAGCGGACTCGAGCTCCAGCGCATGCAAGACATGGCTCTAGATGTGCTGGCCCGCATCGGCCACGCCTCGCCAAAAGAAACCGCGGCACAGGACGAATCCCTCGTCGAGAGTTTGCGCGCAGAGCCGTGTATCTGGCATCCGGAGACCCAGCGATTTTGGCTACCATCGTGCGTCTTTCTGCAGCAGGTCCCGGGCTTCGAGCCGCTGCGTGTGCATCTGATTGCGGCCGATGCGCAACGCAAGGGATTGCTTCGGCTGGGGGCACGCGAAAGTCCGATGTCCGCAGACTACCTGAGCTTCCTGCGGGAGCTGGCCGAGCGGCACCTCGGTGCTCCGCTCCCGGATAGCGCTAGGCGCAACGTCCTGTGGGCATGGCAGCGTCTGTCGGAGACAGAAGATGAGGCCGCGTTTCGGACTGCCCCGCCAGTCCTCACGCGCAACGGACACCTGCTGTCGCCCTCGCAAGTCCTGGAGGACGATGCGCCGTGGTGGTCAAGCAGGCTGAAGCTGGCGGAGCTCCCATTTCTCGCACCCGACATGCCGCTCACCGCGGCTCGCATCGCGGGCGTACGGAGCGCGGACCGTGAGGTTCGAGACATCCTGCTTGCCGAAGGGACTTCTCCGGATCGCGCCATCGTGACACTGACCGCAGATCTGCAGCAACGCATCTCCTGCTACACGTTTCAGCGCGGAGTGCTGCGGTTATTGTCCCATGCTCGCGATCTCACCGACATCCATGAAGCCAGCCCGCACGTCGATGCCGCGCTGCAGCTGCGGCTTGTCCCGGCATCGACGATGCAGACCGCGCTGCACTGCGCGGCGCTCGGCCGCTCTGAACCCTTCGGAGAAGGCGAGTCAGACAGCTTTCTCGATGGGAATCGTCTCCTCTTAGCGCTCGATGATCTGGAAGCTGCGGCCCATGAGTTGGCTGCCGTCTTGAATCGCCGCATTTCGGAATCGCTGCGGTTGCAGGACTTGAGCGGCCTGGAAGCGATCATCCGCTGCCAACCGGAAATGATCGAAGAAGTTCTCAACCGCCGTCGAATCAGGGCGCTTCCGGTTGAGGCACCGGTGATGGATCTTTCCGATTTGGATCCGACCGCGAATGCGGAAGCGCCGCCTGTGTCTCCTGCGTCGCCCGCGTCACCCGTGTCGCCCGTGTCGCCTGCGGCTTCACCCGATCCACTTCACGCTCCCGCAGGGAGTACGCCCCCGATCGTGCGACCTGCCGACGTCGCGTTCTCCGGACCGGGAGCCCCTGCCGCAGGACCGCCGCTCGCGCCCGGCGATGGGACAAGTCATGTGCCAGGCCAAGGGCTCGGCCAGTCACATCGCGGATGGATGCGCTCATACGCATCCTATGCTCGCGAAGGCACGCTCGCGCACCCGCTCGCGCGTGCAAGCAACGCCGATTCAAACCGCGCGGCCATCGAATTCGTCATCGAAGACGCGCGCAGCCGCGGTTGGCGCGCTGATAGCCATCCGGGACTCGATGTCCCCTTCGATGTGCGGATCGAAGTACCCGGCGAAGACCTGCCCCGTGTGGTCGTCGTGCGCGGTCTGGCCGGGGCCTGGGATCGGGCTGGAGTTCCTCTTTCCAAAACGCAGCTACTTCTGGCACGCGAAAACGAGTGCTGGAGCGATCTGCTAGTGGTCCGACCGCGTACAACCTTGCGAGCCTCGGAATAGAGGCGTAGTTTCTCCGCCTAGATGCCGCGATCGGATTTCAACCAAGCCATTAGCGAGATTTTCGATCGCGTTTCGCGTGGTGAGCGTCCGCCTTCTTTGCCGAGTTTCCGAGAATCGATCGCGGAGCTTCCACCAAAGACTGAGAAGCCGAAGTCTCGGACAAAGAAGCGTCCGAAGCGCTAGCCTTTTCCAGCTCCGACAAAAAAGATTGCAGCGCTGCGCGGATTGCTTCGCCACGGCTGACTTTGCGATTCCAGTGCTGCGCGAGTAGGACGCACGCACGATCCAAATCGGCGCGCTCCGTATTGTCCAGACGGATGGAAACGACATCTTTTGGACTCTTTTTCGGCGGCGATGGAATCACGGCGCGATTTTGCCGATCTTCGTCGCGGACGCAAACGTAAACATTTTCGTAATACGATGTCAATTCAATTGATCGTATTACGATCTCGTATTACTACCAGATGCGTTCGTTAAAAGGAGCATCCGGTGGAATTACAAAAAATCGTCGCAGAACTCGACATCACAGACACTACGCAACGCCACATTTCCGAAGTGCTCACGCGAACACACTTCGGAAGAAATCCGACGTGGAAAAGTATTTCTGCGCGACGAGAGAAAAATGAAGTCGTGGAACTCGCGAGATGGTGCCGATCGCGATCTTTCACTGTTCTTACGTGGCGGTTAGACGAGATCGCTGTTAATTGGCGCGACTTCAAAACGAAGAAAAGCGCAGAAGATTTTTTCAAAAAGTCAACACGCAAAATAACTGTAAATCGGTTCAGTGTGTGAATTTTGGTTGACAGTGGTGCGCAGGTGGGTTTTCCTCCGTTCCGAGAAAAAGGAGACAAACCACCAAACGCAGAAAGGCCGCCGAGGAACTAGCCTCGGCGGCTTCCATCGAACAAAAAACCACTCAGACACCTTTAGCTAGGTCGGTACCGCTCCACAAAGTGAACCGACCTAAACCAGAAACAAGCGTCTAGGCATAGGTACGCTATAGGCTTCCTATTGTCAAGAGCTTTTTTAAGGAGAATCGCATGCGATTCCGAAAAAAAGGAAATCGTGAGCCAGTGCTTCCACTCATCTTGGAAGTGTTGCGCTGGTTACGAATGTTCATCGAATTAACGCTCAAATAAGCACTGGTCCGAGCGGTCAATAGGTCGCTCGGACCTTGATTTATTGATCAATAAAAGGTATGAAGACCACAGTGTACCGACTTTCACGACATAAAAGAGCGCAAGTGCTCTCTATGCTTGTCGAAGGCGTTTCGATTTCTTCCACGTCGCGATTAACTGGCATTCAGAAGTCAACAATTATCCGTTTGCTTTTGGACGTTGGCGCAGTCTGCGCGGAATACCTAGACGTTAAAATCCGTGGTCTGACCTGTCAGAAAATCCAAGCCGATGAAATTTGGAGTTTCGTTCGTAGCAAGGCGAAGAATACCGACGATATAGGCCGATCGCTCGGTCATGGTGACGTGTGGCTGTGGCTCGCGATCGATGCCGACACAAAATTGATCGTGTCCTATTATGTCGGTAATCGTGACGCTAAGTCGGCAAAGGCTTTTATGCTCGACGTGGCCTCTCGTCTTGTGCATCGAATACAGCTTTCGACAGACGGTCACAGTCCGTATTTGGAAGCCGTGGAAGGTGCTTTTGGTATTGATATCGACTTCGCGCAGCTTGTGAAATTTTACGGCACAACGGATGCTGACGATCGGCGAAGGTATCTAGGCGCACGGAAAACCGCCGTGACTGGTGATCCAGATCCAGACTACGTGTCTACCACTTATTGTGAGCGATTAAATCTTACCATTCGCATGTCCGATCGCAGGTACACACGAAAGACGAACGCGCACAGCAAAAAGATCTTAAATCACTGTGCGTCTGTAGCTCTGCACGTCATGTATTACAACTATGTGCGAGTCCATTCTACGCTCCGCGTAACACCAGCAATGGAAGCCGGATTATCGGATCGCGTGTGGTCACTGTCTGATATAGTCGCATTATTGGAAGCCAAGGAGCGAGAAAAGGCTAAGAAGCCGAGCAAGCCGCGAGGCCATCGCTTCTATAAGCCGCACGGTCTACAGCCGCTCCGCCGGTCGGACCACTAGCAGATCGCTCCAGCACTCGAAAACGGAGAGCGCTTCTGGCTCACAGTCGTTGAGCATGCTCCAGATCCGGGAAAGAGAGTTCCCTACAGTATTCAGGATCTCTTTGGAAAGCTCGACGAGATTCGCTTCGATGAAGGCTGGAAGCAGGCTGCCACGCCACCGCCAGGCCAGGTACCATCCATCGGAGACTTGCTTTACGAAGGAGATGATATGCTCGGCGAGATTCTGGACGTGACGCCCGATCCCCCGATGCATGTATTGCGCATCCAACCCGCGGAAGGAGAACCGCGCAAACTTTTTTACAATCCGTCGCTACATCGACTGGTTCGCTAGGGGTGAACTTTGGCTCAGATGATTCCAGATGTAGTTCCGACCTCGGAGCGCTTTCGCAAGTCGCCGGGAGAAGCGGTCGTCTACGCCGCGATGCGCAATCTGCCCGATCCCATCGTGGTCATTCACGGTCTCGCTACCTTGACGCGCCATCCTGGGGAGGAAACTCCGCTCGAGGGCGAGATCGACTTTCTGGTAATCGATCCGGCTCGCGGACTGCTCGTGCTCGAGGTCAAGGGCGGCGAGGTCCAATACAAACCAGATGAGGACACGTGGAGCGTTTCGGTCAAGCGCGGACGTACGAAGCGGATCGCAGATCCCGCTCTGCGCGCCGCCAATCGACTTCGAGATATTCGAAAGCAGATCGCAGACGACGAGACCTTCGCGGCGTTGGGAATCGGCGAAAGTCCCGGCGGCCACGCGGTGCTCCTCTCGGATCTCGATGATCTTGGCCAGTTGGGGCCGGTGCGCCCCAACATCCCGTGCGAGCTCCTTGCCGGTAGGCCGGTCCTGCAGGATCTTCCCGCATGGCTTGACGGAGTCTACCGATACCATGGCGTGCCCACGGTCGGTCCGGGGTTGGCGTGGCTGGAGCACGTCAGGCGTATCGTCGCGCGGCCGTTCACGCTGCAGCCGCGCCTTGGCGTCTTGATTGCGCAGGATTCCCAGCGCTTCGATTACTGGACGGATCAGCAATGGCAAGCCCTGCAGGGCACGCGCTTCATGCTCAAGGTTTCCGTCGCGGGCGGGGCCGGTACAGGGAAGACGCTGCTGGCGGTTCGGCGGGCACAGGAGCTCTGTCGGACTGGCAAGCGCACGCTGCTCCTGTGTTTCAACGCGCTGCTTGGCGACCACCTGAAGTGGGAACGAAAGATCTTCCTCGCCGCGGAACCGGAGGCCGGGCAGCGCCTGATGATCATGACGTTCCACGATTTGTGCAGGTGGTGGGTTGCAAAGATCGGCGCGCGTGCCGGTCGCGATTTTCTAGCGGAAGCACGACGGATCGCACGCGGCCAAGACGAGACTCATGTGGTGTATCCCGTGGCGCTGGCGTTGGCCATCGAGAAGGAACGTCCCGATTTCCAGGCCGTGGTGATCGATGAAGCGCAGGATTTTCGACGCAACTATTGGCGGGCGCTAATGCCCCTCATGGAGGCACCCTCGGCGAGTCGAGTCGTCTTCTACGACATGAACCAGCGCCTGCTGCAGCCGCAAGAGCAGCATCCGTTCGAACTCAGCAGTAGCTATGTCCTCGATAAAAACTGCCGTAACGGACGCGCAATTCACGATGCCACCTATCATCACTACGATGGGCCACCGGTGAGCCCGAACGAATGCGACGGCGAGATTCGACGCTGGATCGCACCGACAATCGATTCTGCGGCCGACCGGCTTCTGGCGGAACTTTTGACGCTGGTCGTCAAGCAAGGTGTGCCGCGCTCCGACATCGTCGTGCTGCTCCTCGATGGTAGGCTGCGAGAGAAGTGCCAGGGGGCGATCGAGCAGCGGCTGAAGGATCGAAGACTGAAGCTATCTTTCGGCGTTCACTTCGAAAGAGCCGAAGACTGCATCCGTATCGACACCGTGGGCCGTTTCAAGGGGATGGAGGCCGCGGTCGTAATCCTGTGGGCGCAGGGTTGGCCAGCAGGCGAAGACGACCGCACGTTCCTCTATGTCGGACTCAGCCTTGCACAGCGCCTGCTCGTAGTACTTGGGCCTGAGGAATTGGTGAATCGCACTCTCGCCGGAGCTCCTTCGTAATCAGTGCGGTTGCCGGGCTGCCGGGGATCGCGGTCCTCTCCCCGCTGAGAGAAGGCGCAACCGATGCTTCGGGCTGATGAGGTCTTGTGGCTGAGAGCTATTTAGCGACGGCGAGCTATGCGGCGGCCGCTAAAGTCTGTCTTCGCGAGGCAATCCGCCTTCCAATGACCACGGTGGCCGCAGCGCTCACAGATTGAGGGGTCGCTGTGCATGCGTCCATGAACCGCGGGGCTCACGATGGCCAGATTGATCCATCGGTTGTCGAGTTTATCCCCGTTTCGGTGATGAACGTGGGTGCCCGGAGGCAGCTTGCCATACTTCTTTTCGGCTGCCCGTCGATGCGTCTGAATCCATTCGCCGGTATTTGGATCTCTGTACTCAGAGTAGCCTCGGGCATTTATGCGAGTCTTCAAATTCGTCATCGTGTACCTCGGCGGCGCGGGTTGTTCCTTCGTGAACGAGTGGCATGAGATCCACGATTAGTCGAAGAGCGCGAAGCTGCTTGCGCATTAGCAATCATACCGAGCAGCGTGAGTTCGGCAAGCTTCACCAGTAGCTGAGCCCAAGGCGAAATATTGGGCGTAGGCTGCCATGTCGTCTCGGAGCGTGGATTCGTAGGCTGGACGTGAATCGCTCGCGCACGTCGTTCTGAATCGTAGACGGCACGCCGAGTTGGGTCGCCAACGACTTCGTACGCCGCGGCGATCTGTTTGAACCGAGCTTCCTTAGCTCGGTCACCCGGATGACAGTCGGGGTGGTTCTCTTTTGCCAGGCGTCGAAAGCTAGACTTGATAGTCTCGGGGCTCGCTCGTTCGCTTACGCCCAGTATTTTGTAGTGATTCATGGCCGTTCTCTCGGACATTGTTTCGGGTGCGACTCAGAGTTGGTCACCCTGCGAATCGCTCTGCTGGAACGATCAGTTGACCGTATAGGTCCGCCAAGGAATCGCGCGCAGTGGCACCGATGCCATGAAACGAGAAATATCCTGGCGACCGTAGTACGTCGGCGTCCCCCGACTGTCCTGGGCCATCAGCACCACCGGCATTCCCGGAAATATTGTGCCGAACTGGCCTACGGCCTGCGACGCCCTGAGTCGGTCCTCCACCACATGCCGCTGGACGACGATGACTGCGAACGTCACACCCTGCTCTCGAATGACTGCACCTTGTAACTGCACGGCTCTAACTCCCTGCGCAGACTCTGATCATGCAGCTCAATGGACCCGGGTCTACCCGGCCACAAATGCTGCGCTGCTACCAGGCTAATGCCGCCCAGCGGCCACGATTCGCCACGCAGGGTCGATTTTTTTCATGGACTAAAAATCGGCGCCAGGCGGGATCCACAATAAGGAGAGCGTCGCTGCGATGCTGGGGATGACTCGACAGTGTTCCTTGAGATCATGATCGCGTCCGACCCGTCGGCTCTCAATCCAACCCTGCGCAGAAATTGTCTCCATTCGGTCGGGCACGCTGCCCTTTTTGAAAAAATCACTGGCCATCGTGAAGGTGCAGAGCTGGTCGTCGCGACGAATCGAGTACCCAAAGTCAGTTCCTAGCGCTGCCCAGACAACCCGATTGTCTTGAGAAAACACAACGGCACAACGCTCGGGGCATAGCTTGACAAATCGGATTGCTGCAGCGGTGAGGCTGACTTGAAACTCATGAGAGAGCTTGGACACGACATCGAGAGAAGGCGTCTTCACATCCACGCGCTTGTCCCATAGTGCCTTGGGCATCAATAAGGCGCTGGCAAAGGCGTTCGCCTCCCGCTCAGTACCCTGGTCATAGCGCTCGCTGATCGACGCCTCATCGCACAGGGACAATTGATTCCTGTCTCGGTGGATCTCCAGGTGGCCTAGTTCGTGAGCAACGACATAGCGCCGCCGCGGCATGTAGGTAACCTGATCGTTCACCGAAATGATCGCACGATCTCCGATGCGACAACTGCGGCCTTGAGCCCCAGTCATCGGAGTATCCCGTACCAGGGCACCCCGCATGTACGCCAGCGTGTCGATGTCGACTTCGACAGGGTGATTGAGCTTCAGATCGACCAGCAACTGTCGAGCGGCCCGCTCACCGCGGGCAACATCAGCGTCCTCCCAAGAAGACATCCTAGTGCTCACCGCTGGAATCAAGTCCGAGCAGATGCTCGAAATCGGCAACGATGCGCTCTAAATCCTCAGCCGAGGCGGCCTCAAAATTTTTGAAATATGCTTGGGGCTGAGCCTCGCGCGGCGCCATTCCCTTGAGTTCTGCAAGCCGTTGCAGAAGCTGTGGACGTGATCGCTGCCGCGTTGGATGGGCTAGCTTGGCAAGCGCCGCTCTGCGATCAGCGTCAGCCTTGGCAAATCGCGCTTGCCGTTGTCGTTGCTCCTCGGCTTCAAGCAACGCCATCGCTCGTTTGAGTTCGCGACCAGGATCGATTCCTGATTCGCGAAGTATGACATCAGCGTCCTCATCTGTCAGCGGCACAGAGCCATCTAGCTCTACGAGCCGGGCGACGAATTCTTGCGCCGTACTGGGGGGCGTACGCTTCTTCATGGCCGCCTCCGCTTTTTCTGTTCCACTGCCTTCATGCGGCGATGAAGCCTTCGGTTTCCTTCGTAGACATCCGTCAGGCTGAGGCCGCTGACTTCAGCGATCTCATCGGCCTTCACATATCCTGCCATGATGGCGTCGAGCATCTTTTGAAGGACGGAATCATCTCCTGCCGCTGCAAAAGCTTCGCTCATGATCTCGTCGCATCTTTCTGCCTCGATCAGCACTGTTTCCGCCGATGGTGGCGGTGGAGGACTATCCTTGTGATCGATGTATTGTCCGACCCCATCGACGGTGACTTCTCGACTCGACCCACCAGTCGCGAGATGCGACGCCAAACTTCGAACAACGCCTGTCAAGTAAACCTGTAGATCCGGGACGCTGACTGGATCCCATTGGCGCTCTCCGCTGAGCACTTTCTCTACGGCTTCATGAACCAGATCAGCAGCCTCCTGTCCTTCAGGAAGGACAGAGTCCACGCCCCGGCGTTTTGCGCGCACGATTCTGACGGCCCCCGCCAGAACCTGTTTATATACCCGAGGAAGCTCGTTCTTGAATTGTTCGAAGGCCACGCAGTCCAGATACCACCGTCTCCTTGACTACTATATGCCGACCAAGAAACTTTTTTCGCCATGGCAAAAAGGATCACATGCATGGCCTAGAGATTTGTAGCTAAACCCCGTCCATTCCCAAACCCGCACGTTGCGCCTGGGGCCCCGCTTCCCTGCGAGACTTTTTCCGTCCCGCAGGCGGTCCGAAAAAAGCTCTCCGGTCGCCCCCAGTCTCTGCACTCAATCTGTTGGTTTCGTAGTGGACTCAGGTTAGCCACTCAGCACCAGTCCATGACATTCCTCATTTCCCCGCCCTTTCCCCGCCCCCGCAACTTATTGATTCTCAGACGTAATTTGACTTACTTGTTTCCCGGTGCAGGA
>Ga0154020_10010357_pt1 | contig 10671 bp, 11 predicted proteins | sample Klosneuvirus_201_FD_109709 | JGI IMG/M metagenome (GOLD analysis project Ga0154020, IMG submission 109709) | Active sludge microbial communities from wastewater, Klosterneuburg, Austria - Klosneuvirus_20160825_MG | ecosystem: Engineered > WWTP > Aerobic digester > Activated sludge | place...
AGCGCACGGCCGATCGCCACCATCTGCTGCTCGCCACCGGACAAGGTGCCGGTCAATTGGGTGCGGCGCTCGGCCAGGCGCGGAAACAGCGCGTACACGAAATCGAAACGTTCGCGTTCGGCTTTGGCGCTGCGCCCCGCAAGCCGGACGGCACCCAGGCGCAGGTTGTCGCGTACCGACAGCGGCCCGAACATGCGCCGCCCCTCTGGCACCTGCGTCATGCCGTGCCCGACGATCGCATGGCTGGGTTGGTCGATCAGCTCCCGGCCATCCATCCGCACACTGCCGCTGCGCATCGGCAAGGTACCCGACAAGGCGGCCAGCAAGGTCGACTTGCCGGCACCATTGGGACCGAGCAAGGCTATCGTCTCGCCCCGCGCCACCTGAAGGTCGACGCCCTGGACCACCGGGCCATGGCCGTATCCGCCCGACAACTGCTGGATCTCAAGCATCGGTCATGGCCCCCAGATCCCCCAGATACGCCGCGACCACCGCCGCATCGACACGGATCTGCGCCGGCGTGCCCTGTGCAATCTTGCGGCCGAAATTGAGCACGGCGATCCGGTCGGCCAAGGCCATCAGGAATCGCATGTCATGCTCGATCAGCAACACCGCAATACCCTGGCGCGCAATCTGCCGGATGATCTCCGACAGGCGTTCGCACTCGGCAGGTGTCAGGCCCGCCGCCGGTTCGTCGAACAGGATCAACCGGGGCTCGGCTGCCAGCGCCCGTGCGATCTCGAGCAATCGACCCTGGCCGAACGACAGCGTCGCCACGTCGGCGTCGCGCCATTCGCCCAGACCGACAAATTCGACCAGTTCCTGGGCACGCCTGGCCGCCGCGCGTTCGGCCCGCACCGTTGAAGCGCTGCCCGCCAGCAGACGCCACAACGGGCCTTGCAGGCGCCGGTGCATGCCCACCATGACGTTCTCGCTCACCGACATGCTGGCGAAAGGCTTGTTGTGCTGGAAGGTGCGCATGATGCCGCGTGCAGCCATCGCATGGGTCGGAAGTCCGGTCAGCGCTTGGCCATCGAACACCAGCGAGCCGCCCGATGGCGCCAATGCGCCGGCAATCATGCTGAACGTGGTACTTTTGCCGGCGCCATTGGGGCCGATGACACCGAGGATCTCGCCGACCCGCACATCCAGGTCCAGATCGGCCACCGCCTGCAGGCCGCCAAACTTCTTGCTCAGTCCTTTGACGACCAGCAATTCGCACGCGTGCACCGATCCGGCGCCATGGGTCGCGGCGCCATCAGCGCCTGCTGCAGCAAGCGGCGTTGTCATGGTATCGACCGCCTCTTCCCCATCCAGCCATCCCAGATGCCGATCAAGCCCTTGGGCTGGAACAGCACCACCGCCACCATGAACACGCCGAACACCAGGGCGTGGTGATGCCCGATCAGTGGCGACAACACGAATGGCAACAGGTACAGCAACGCGGCGCCGACGATCGCACCCGCATGCCGGCCGCTGCCACCGACAATCACCATGAACAGCAGCAGGAAGGAATTCTCCAGTCCGAAGATCGGCGGATTGACGGTGTTGTCGACGAACGCGTAGACCATGCCAGCGACACCCGCCATGGCACTGGTCAGGGTGTAGGCCGCAATGCGGGTGGCGGTGACGTTGATACCCATGGCTTGCGCCGCCTGCGGGTCGTCCCGCACGGCGCGGCAGGCCCGCCCAAACCACGACCGGTCAAGCCGCCACAGCGTTGCCAGCGTGCCGAGCAGCAGCACGACGATGACGACCGTATACCAGGGACCGGCCACGCGCACGCCGAACACCTCCGGCAGACGGTAGTTGGCCAGGCCACCGGCCGCACCTGTCACCGCGCCGCCTTCGTTCAACACCACGATGAACAGCTGCGCAAACGCCAAGGTGGCCAAGGCCAGATAAAAGCCTTCGAGCCGGGTCGCCGGAATCGCCACCACCAGCGCCAGCAGAACACACAAGGCGATACCCACCAGCACAGCCAGCGGCAGCGGCAGACCGACCTGGAACAGCAGGATCACCATCGCATAGGCACCGATGCCGTAGAACGTGAAATGCGAGAACGCGATCTGCCCGGCAATGCCGAACAGGAAGTTGTAGCTCAGCGCCAGCGTGACCCACAACAGCAGCTTGCGGTAGACATCGGTCTGGTAGGAACCCAGCATGAAGGCCAGCGCTGACAACACCAGCGCAGTGAGTGCAAATCCGGCGAATGTCTTCATGCGCGGGACTCCCGGGCGCGCAGCAGCCCGGTCGGGCGCAACAAAAGGAACAGGATCAGCAGCACCAGCGGAACACCTTGCGCCAGGCCCGGCGGGATCGGCGCATACCGCACCGTGAACTGTTCCGCCACCGCCAGGATCAGGCCACCGAGCAAGGCACCTTCCACCCGGCCGACCCCACCGATGACCAGTGCGGTAAAACCCTGGATCGCCAGCGGCAACCCCATCATGTAGTGCGCCGACACATTGGGCGCCACCAGCAAGCCGGCCAATCCGGCCACGGCAGCGCTGGCGGCAAATGCCAGCGCGGTGACACGGCGCAGGTTGATACCCATCAGCGCAGCCGCGCGCCGGTCGATCGCCACCGCCTCGAACGAGCGGCCGGCCAGCGTACGTTCGAAAAAGAACCAGGCGCCACCAAACACCAGCGCCGTCACGGCGATGATCGTGAAGCTCTGGTACGAGCCGGCGAGCAGCCCCAGCTCGAGCCGGCCATAACCGAATACCGGTGGCACCGGTTGCGGATCAGGCCCCATGCCCAGCGAGACCACCTCGCGAAACACCACCAGCATGCCGAGCAAGGCAAGGATTGGCGCCAGCGCAGGTGCGCCACGCTCGACCAGCGGCCGCACGGCAATCCGTTCCGTCAGCCAGCCCACGACCAGCATCGCGCCGATCACGATCGCCATGCCCACCGGGTACGGCAATTCGTACCGGGACAAGGCCAGGAATCCACCGAACGCGGCCACCATCGACCACTCGCCGACCGCAAAATTGATCACCCCTGTCGGGCGGGTGATCAGCAGATAAGACAAGGCCACCAGCGCATAGACGCTCCCGCTGGCCATTGCCCCGACAATCAGTTCGACAAAATCCCTCATAGGAAAACGCCGGGCCGCCCCAGGTTTTCGGCGGACCGCCCCGGGTCTTTCTGCGCTCCCTCGGGTGGCCTGGCCGAGCCAGGGTTGGGCGCCGTCATTTCATGCCGACGTGCACGACCTTTCCTTGCTGGTCGCCTTCGTATACACGCACGACCATGCCATTGGGGTCGAAGCCGGTGCGTTTGCCATCTGCAAATCCGTACGACGATCCCACGCCGCCCATCACACCGACATACCCCTTGGTCGCCTGCATCGCAGCGCGAACCTTTTCCTTGTCGGTGCCTCCAGCGCGCTTGATGGCGTCGGCCACCAGCATCACGCCGTCATAACCGTAACCGTTGAGGTTGTACGGATCGTTGCCGCTGTCCTTCTTGAAATTCTCGATGAACTGGCGTGTCTGCGGCTTGGCCGGATCGAACGCATCGACAAACGCCAGACCGTCGAGCAGGCCCTTGGCCACCGAACCATAGACCGGGATCGAAAAGTTGTAGTTGCCCAGCAGCGGCATCTTCAAACCCAGTTGCCGGTATGAACGCAGGATCAATGCATTCTCCGGCGTCAGCACGCCGGCCAGAAAGACCGCGTCCGGATTGGCTGCGCGTACCTTCTGCATCTGCGGGTCGGCCGTGGTAGAGCCGCGTGGAACCACCTCCTCACTGACGATCTCGATCTTGGCGCTCTCCAGCGCACCCTTGAAGAAGCGGTTCGTCAACTGCCCGAGGTCCGAGTTGTCGGTGAGCAAGGCCACCTTCTTGAAGTTCTTGTTGCGCGCGTAGGACAACAGGGTCGATATCTGCGTCGAACCCAACGGCCCGGTCTGCCAGAAGTTGGGGTTGTTGATCTGGGTCGTCAACGTGTCGCCACTGTTGGACGGCGTCATGTGCGGCGTCTTGGTCTCCAGCGTGACTGATTGGGCCTGCTGCGTGGCCGGCGTCAGCGACACCGACAGGATGAAAGCGACTCCGGCATCGACCAGCTTGCGTGCGGCGGTGGCCGACACATCGGGCTTGCCCTGGTCATCCTCGACCAGCAGTTCGACCTGCTTGCCGAGCAGTCCACCCTTGGCATTGAGTTCCTTGACCGCGTAGACGGCGCCAGCGGCCACCGGTTCGGCATACCCCTTGGCAGGACCGACGCGGTCGGTGATCATGCCGATCTTGATCGTGTTCTGACCGAACGCCAGCGGTGCCGCCAGCACCATCGCGGCAACGCCAAGCGCGCGTGCCGTGCAGAGAAATTTGCGATTCATGTGACTTGTCTCCTTGATAAGTTATGCCCCAACCCGCACTCTTGCTTGCTCACCCCGCCAGCATGCGTTCGGTCCAGCGACCGAACGCCTGCATCTGGTCCGCGACCGCCTTGCGGGCAGCCGCATCCACCAACCGTCCGTCCGCATCGAACTTGGGCTGGCACAGATTGATGAACACCTCCGGGCGCGGCATCACCAGCGCCTCCAGGCAGCCAAGAATCTTGCGCACCTCATACTGGTGCCTGGCGCCACCGACCGGACCGAGTGTGGCCGACATCAGGGCCACCGGCTTGTTCTTGAAGGGCTGCTCCTGCTGGCGGGACAACCAGTCGATCGCGTTCTTGAGTACGCCGGAGATCGAGAAGTTGTATTCCGGACTGGCAATCAGCAGAGCGTCGGCAGACCGGATCTCCTGTGCCAGTTGCAGCACTGCGTCCGGCACACCCCGGCTTTCCAGATCCTGGTCGAACAGCGGAATGCTGCGGTAGTCGGCGATGTGCATCGTCATGCCCTGCGGCAATTCTTCGGCTGCAGCATGCAGCGCGCTCAGGTTGTAGGACTTGCTGCGCAGGCTGCCGCAGATACCGAGAATTTTCCGATCCGCCATTGTTTGTCTCCTTGATGCATGCCACAGTGTCAGGCGCCTGCTGCCGCACCGGCATACGCATCTGCCACGCGGATTTCGAACGCCCCGACGCCTTGCACACCTGCCTCGATGCGATCACCCGGCAATACCGGGCCGACACCTTGCGGGGTACCGGTCATGATCACGTCGCCCGGGGCCAGCGTGTAGAAACTCGATGCGTACGCGATCAGCCGCGCGATGTTGTACACCAGATGCCGGGTATTCGATTGCTGGCGCGGCTGGCCGTTGACCCGCAGCCACAGATCGAGCTGGTTGGGGTCGGCGATCTCGTCGGCCGTCACCAGCCAGGGGCCAAGTACCGCATAGGTGTCGATCGACTTGCGAAACGACTGGAATTCGGTGCCACGCACCGTCATGTCCAGTGCCACGGCATAGCCTGCCACATGGGCCATGGCGTCGGCCTGGCTGACCTGGCGGCAGGTCGAGCCGATGACGACACCGAGCTCCACCTCATGGTCGTTTCGACGGTCGTCGAACCGCAGGACGATCTCCTGGCCGCATCCGATCAGTGAACTGCCGGCCTTCAGGAACAGACCCCAGTCGCCGATCGAGGTGATCTTCCTGCCATGGGCGATTCCGGCGTCGGCCTTGGACTCGGCCAGATGGTCCTGGTAGTTGATCGGCGCGCCGATGATCTTGCCCGGATTGGCCACCGGGGAATCGAATACCACCGCACCCACCGCATGGGTTTGCGCGCCGTGCATGGCCTGGCGCATCGGCTCACGCAGTTGCGGCAAGGCTTCAACCAGCAGGTCCTTCTGCGGCAGCGGATAACGCTGCGCCGGCAGGCGGTCCAGAACGCTGCTCACGTCATGCACCAGACCGTCCTCGACAACGCCGAGCCGGCCACCGTTGAATCGGCAAATTTTCATGGCCGTCGTCCACCTTTATTCGTGTGCTGCTGTGTCAAGTCTGCTCCTCTTCTTCTTCGCGCAGATAACCGAGACCGGCCAGCAACTCCCGATCGGTCATCGAGAAGATGATGGCGTCACTGCTGGACGCAGTATGGCTGAACCAGTTCCAGTGCGGCAGCGTGAACACATCGTTGCGCTGCCATTCAATGCTCTGTTTCCCGACTTGGCTGCGGCCATGCCCCTGCACCACGACGCAGATCGTATTGCTGGTGCTGCGCCGACGCCGGGTTGGTCGACCAGGCGCACAGGCCATCAGATAACAGTCGAGCGTGGGCAATACCGCCCCTTGCGACACCCCGTCCACGTAGCGCAGGCATCGGCTGCCGTCTGCATCAGCCGGCGCAGCAGCCAGTGCCCGTGAGGCCTGCTCCCATGAAAACCGGTAACGGTCTGCCGCCGCCCCTGGCGCCGTGCCATCCGGGGCGAGAGTCGACCCGGCCCATGGCGCCGCCGCGGCCCGGGTCGGCGCCGGATCTGCGTGGCCAGCGCCCGGCGCAGCCAGTTCGAAAAACATGCTGTCCAGATGGTGCAGCAGCGGCAGGTCGAGACCATCGAACCATACCAGCGGCTCCGAGCCCGGATGCACATGTTCATGCCAGGTCCACGCCGGCGTCAGCACGAGGTCACCCTGGTTCATGGCACAACGCTGCGCGTTGACCGTCGTCACGGCGCCGCTGCCCGACATCACGAAGCGGATCGCCTGCAGGCTGTGCCGGTGCGCCCGCGCAGTTTCGCCTGGCAGCAAGGTCTGCAAACCGGCACTCAGATTGGTGGTGGTAGCGACGGCGCCGCCAAACGCAGGGTGGGTCAACAGCAGCACGCGCCGCTCTGCATCGTGCATGGCCACCTCACGCGTAGCGCGCGCGATCAGCGGCTGCATGTCGGTCCAGGGCCAGAGCATGGGTTGGTCGCGCGCAGCCGGCTCGCGTGTGGTGACGCGCTGGTAGCGGTCCCACAAGGGTTGCGCGTGGCGAACAGCCAGGTCGGCAATCAGGCCGCTGTATCCGTCAGCCGCAGTTGATGGCTCCATGTCGTCTCCGTGCCGGCTGGAACCTTGCCAGCCTGTCATTTTGTCGATTGCAGTCTAGTGGGATCTCATATAAATTGCTACCAAACGCATTTATCTGCAGTATCAATTTCATGAATATCACAGCCACCCGCCTTCGACCCCGGCAACCGCACTGGCGCTGCCCATGGCACTAGGCCTGCTCGACCTGAATCTGCTCAGGACCTTCGACGCGATCTACCGCCACCACAGCCTGTCGGCAGCCGCCATCGAACTGGGGCTGACACAGCCTGCGATCAGCGCAGCGCTCAAGCGCCTGCGCAGCCATTTCGACAATCCCCTGTTCGTGCGCACATCGCATGGCATGCGGCCGACGCCGCATGCCGATGCCATGTCGGCAGCCATCGCCCGCGCGCTGGACACGCTGCGCGGCATCGGGCAGGCGCAGGCTTTCTCGCGTGCGACGTCCACGGTGCATTACCGGGTCTACATCAACGACGTTGGCATGCTGGTGGTGATGCCACAGGTGGTTCGCAATGTCAGCGAACTGGCGCCCCACGCCAAGATCAGCGTCATCGACCTGCGGCCCGATGAGGTGGTCGATGCGTTGGACCGGGGCCATATCGACCTGGCCATCGGGTACTTTCTGGGAATGCCGAACTGGGCGCGCCAGCAGACGCTGCGCAAGACGCGTTACGTGTGCGCGGTGCGCTCGGACCATCCCCAAATCACCGACAGCCTGTCGTTGGAACAGTTCCTGAACGCCAAACACGGGATGTATGCCACCAGCGGTTCGCCCCACAGTGTGGTCGACGAGACCCTGGCCCGCCTGAACCTCAGCCGCGACATCTCGTTGCGGGTACCCCGCTTCGCGGCGCTGCCTTTCCTGATCGCCACGTCCGATCTGATCGCGACCATCCCCGAAGACCTGGGCCAGACCTTCAGCAGGCTGCTCGACATCAAGCTGTTTGCGCCGCCGTTCGCGCTCGCGCCGTTCGAGATCAAGCAGTACTGGCACGAACGACACCATGCAGAGCCGGCGTTCCATTGGTTGCGCAGCGTGGTGCGCAAGGAGACAGGCGCTATCGTGCGCCAACTGGCACGCAAGTCAGCACAATGAAGCCAAGCCTTGCGGCACTGCCTCCACAGACGAGTGGCAAGCGCCGCCCCGGTCAGACCAGCGTGACGCCGGTGCGTTCCTGGACCTGCGCGCGGGTGACATCGGGTGCCAGTTCCACCAGCTTGAGGCCTTCGGGCGTGACGTCCATCACCGCCATGTCGGTGATGATGCGGTTGACGACACCAACGCCGGTCAGCGGCAAGCTGCACTCGGGCAGGATCTTCAGGTCGAAGCCGCCATCCTTCCTGCGCGCCACGTGTTCCATCAGGATGATGACGCGCTTGACGCCGGCCACCAGGTCCATCGCGCCGCCCATGCCCTTGACCATCTTGCCCGGAATCATCCAGTTGGCCAGGTCACCCTTCTCGCTGACCTGCATGGCACCGAGGATCGACAGGTTGATCTTGCCGCCACGAATCATCGCAAAGCTGTCGTGGCTGCCAAAGATCGACGATCCGGCCATCGTCGTCACCGTTTGCTTGCCGGCGTTGATCAGGTCGGCATCCACCTCGTCCTCGGTCGGGAACGGGCCGATGCCCAGCATGCCGTTTTCCGACTGCAACCAGACCTCCATGTCGGCCGGTACATAGTTGGCCACCAGGGTCGGGATGCCGATACCCAGGTTTACGTAAAAACCGTCTTGCAGTTCCTTGGCAGCACGCGCCGCCATCTGATCTTGTGTCCAGCCCATCATCATTCTCCTGTTGGTGTCGTTCGGCGCGTTCAGGCAGCTGCCTTTTCGCGGATCGTGCGTTTCTCGATGCGCTTTTCGGGGTTGGCATTGCGCACGATGCGGTGTACATAGATGCCCGGCAGATGCACTTGATCGGGCTCTATGGCACCGGTCTCGACGATCTCCTCGACTTCGACAATGGTGATCTTGCCGGCCATCGCTGCTGCCGGGTTGAAGTTGCGCGCGGTGTAGCGGAACTGCAGATTGCCGGATTTGTCGGCCCGATGCGCCTTGACCAGGGCCACGTCGGGCAGCAGCGCGCGCTCCATCACGTAGGTCTCGCCGTCGAATTCGCGCAATTCCTTGCCTTCGGCCACCAAGGTGCCGACACCGGTCTTGGTGAAGAAAGCCGGAATGCCGGCGCCACCGGCACGCAGCTTTTCGGCCAGCGTGCCCTGGGGTGTGAACTCGAGCTCGAGTTCGCCGGCCAGGTACTGGCGCTCGAACTCCTTGTTCTCGCCCACGTAGCTGGAGATCATGCGCTTGATCTGGCGCGTCTCGAGCAGCTTGCCCAGGCCGAAACCGTCGACACCGGCGTTGTTGGAGATGACGGTCAGGTTCTTGACACCGCTGTCGCGCAACGCATCGATCAGGGCTTCCGGAATGCCGCACAGGCCGAATCCGCCGACAGCCAGCAACTGGCCATCCTTGACGATGCCTTCGAGCGCCTTGGCGGCGGAGGGATAGATCTTGTTCACTTACGTCTCCTGGTGATGAGGCTTGAACGATACTACGTAATGCCATACGTAGTATTTCGTATCCATCGCCGTACCCATGTTCCGCACGGACCCACCCTCCACCCTGGCCAGTGACATCGACTACCGACTCGCCTTCGAGCTCGCGCCGATCGGGCTGGTGTTGTCGCGCCATCGCAGCATCGTCGACTGCAACACCCGCTTGAGCGACATGTTCGGCATCGCGCGCGAGTTGCTGATCGGCCAGACCTTCGAGCTCCTCTATCCAAGCCAGCAGGAATACGAACGCACCGGTGCGCGCATCGTGCCTATTCTCAATGCCAGCGGCCACTATGCCGATGACCGGGTCATGAAACGTGGCAATGGCGAGACTTTCTGGTGCCATGTCACTGGCCGCGCGCTGAACCGTGCCAGCCCGCACGAGGCCGGCATCTGGACCTTCATGGACTTGTCCTCACGTCGGCCGGTCAAGGCCGAGTTGACGGCGCGAGAGCGCGAGGTGGCTGCCAGCCTGATGGACGGGCTGACCAGCAAGCAGATCGGCCGCCTGCTGGCCATCAGCCACCGCACGGTCGAGATCTACCGCGCACGGCTGATGCGAAAATATGCGGCATCCACCACCGCCGACCTGGTCCACAAGCTGATGGCAGGTTGAATTCCGGGCCCACGAAACCACCATGAACGAATCCTTCGCCCGCGAAGAAATCTGCCGCGTCGGCAAAAGCCTGTTCGAGCGCGGCTATGTCCACGCCAGCGCCGGCAACATCAGTGTCCGGCTCGACGACGGTTTCCTGATCACGCCCACCGACGCTTGCCTGGGTTTTCTGGACCCGTCCAGGCTGGCGCGCCTTGACGCGCAAGGCCGCCAGATCAGCGGCGACAAGGGCAGCAAGACGATTGCCCTGCATACCCGCATCTACCAGAGCACGCAAGGATTTTCAACCGCGCCGCGCTGCGTGATCCACAGCCACAGCAGCCATTGCGTGGCGCTGACGCTGGCGCCGCATGGCAGCGAACTGCTGGCCCCGATCACGCCGTACTTCGTCATGAAAGTCGGCCACGTGCCGGTGATTCCCTACCATTTTCCGGGTGATTCCCAGGCCGCAGAACAGGTGGCACAGGCCATCACGAAATATGCGGCCAATGGCATCGAATTGCGCGCCGTAATGCTCGCGCGCCTGGGCCCCAATGTATGGCACGCCACA
>Ga0154020_10010358_pt1 | contig 10670 bp, 6 predicted proteins | sample Klosneuvirus_201_FD_109709 | JGI IMG/M metagenome (GOLD analysis project Ga0154020, IMG submission 109709) | Active sludge microbial communities from wastewater, Klosterneuburg, Austria - Klosneuvirus_20160825_MG | ecosystem: Engineered > WWTP > Aerobic digester > Activated sludge | place...
ACCGGCGAGGCCGACATGCGCTCGGACATCGCGCAGGGCGACGGGATGTACCGGTCGACGGACGGCGGGAAGACCTGGGCTCACGCGGGGCTCCGCGATTCCCAGCAGATCGGCCGGATCCTGGTCGACCCGCGCGATCCGGAGCGCGTGCTCGTGGCGGCGCTCGGCCATCCCTACGGTCCGAACGCGGAGCGCGGCGTCTTCCTCTCCACCAACGGGGGGCGCGCCTGGAAGGCCGTCCTCCATCTGAACGACGACACCGGCGCCATCGACCTGGCGTTCAAGCCGGGCGACCCGCTGGTCGTCACGGCCGCGCTCTGGCAGACACGCCGGCCGCCGTGGAACGTCTACCCGCCGTCCAGCGGCCCGGGGAGCGGCCTCCACAGGTCGACGGACGGCGGGGCGACCTGGGCGCCCCTCCGCGGAAAAGGGTTTGCCGCGAATCCGGGGCGGATCGGCCTCGCGACAGCGCTCAGCCAGCCGAGCCGCCTGTACGCCATGGTCGACGCCGAGCAGGGCGGCGTCTACCGCTCGGACGACGACGGCGCCAGCTGGACGCGGACGAGCGGCGATCCGCGGATCTGGGGGCGCGGCTGGTACTTCGGCGGGATCACCGTCGAGCCGAGGGACGCGGACGTCGTCTACGCCGGCAACACGTCGCTCTATCGCTCGACCGACGGCGGCAAGACGTTCGTCCCGATCAAGGGCGCGCCTGGCGGCGACGACTACCACGAGATGTGGATCGACCCGGCGAATCCCGAGCGCCGCATCCTCGGCGTGGACCAGGGAGCCGTCGTCTCCGTGAACGGGGGCGAGACCTGGAGCAGCTGGTACAACCAGCCCACCGGACAGTTCTATACCCTCGCCACCGACGATCGGTTTCCATACTGGGTCTACGGCTCCCAGCAGGACTCCGGCGCCGCGGCCGTCCCCAGCCGCACGAACAACCAGAGTGGCATCAACCTCACACACTTTCGCGAGGTCGTCCCCGGCGGGGAGAACGACAGCATCGCGCCGGACCCGAAGGACCCGAGCATCATCTACGGCGGCCGCGTGGAGCGGCTCGACCTCCGCACGGGACAGACCCAGGCCGTGGACGCCACCCTCGCGTTCCCGGGGCCTTACCGCAACGTCTGGACCCTCCCTCTCGTCTTCTCGCCCCGCGACCGCACGTCGCTCTACTTCGCGCACCAGCAGCTCTTCCGGACCACGGACGGCGGACGGCGATGGGCCGTCATCAGTCCCGACCTGACCCGCGAGAACCCGGGCGTGCCGTCGAATCTCGACCCGCCCACCGCAGCGAACGACGGCGGCGTCGGCCCGCGGCGCGGGGTGATCTTCACGATCGCGCCGTCCCGCACCGCCGACGCGGACCTCTGGGTGGGGACCGACGACGGACTCATCTGGAGGAGCCGCGATGCGGGCGCCCACTGGACGGACGTCACCCCGAAGGCGCTCACTCCATGGTCCAAGGTCGCTCGGATCGAGGCCTCCCCCGCCGACGCCGACACGGCCTACGCCGCCGTGGACCGTCACCGTCTCGACGACTTCGCACCGTACGTCTACAGGACTCGTGACGGCGGCACGACGTGGACCCTCGCGGTGACCGGCATCCCGCACGGGAGCTTCGTCAACACGGTGCGGGAGGACCCGAAACGGCGGGGCTTGCTGTACGCCGCCACCGAGAAGGGCGTCTACGTCTCCTCCGACGACGGCGACCTCTGGCGGCCGTTGCAGCTGAACCTTCCCGTCACGTCCGTCCGTGACCTGGTCGTGCACGGGGACGACCTGGTGATCGCCTCGCACGGGCGGGGCTTCTGGATACTGGACGACGTCACGCCGATCCGGCAGTGGAACGCCGAGGTGGCGCGTGCCGACACGTGGCTCTTCGCACCTGCCACGGCCGTGCGGCTCCGGCCCGCCGGGTTCACCGGCACGCCGCTGCCGAAGGACGAGCCGATCGCCGTCAATCCGCCGTCCGGCGCCGTCATCGACTATCACCTGGGCCGCGACGTGAAAGGCCCCGTCACCCTGAGCGTCCTCGACAGTGAAGGGCGCCTCGTCCGCCGGTACAGTAGCGCCGACAAACCGCCGGCCCGGAACGCCGCGAGACAGCGACTGTCCGCGGAGTGGGTCGCGCCGCCGGCCGTCCTCTCCGCCGAGCCCGGCCCGCACCGCTTCTTCTGGCCGTTTCGCTACGGAGGCTCGCCGACGGAGCGGAGCCCGGGCGGCGACGGCGTCTGGGCGCCCCCGGGCCGTTACACCGTGGAGCTGTCCGTCGACGGGAAGCGGCTCACACAGCCGCTCACGCTCGTTGCCGATCCGCGCGTGACACTGTCCGCCGAGGCCTACGCCAGACAGTTCGCGCTGGCCCGCCGTATCGAGGCGGCGCGGGAGGCCACGACCCGGGCGAGGACCGAAGCCCAGGCGCTCCACGCGGCGCTGGCCAAACGGCTCGACGGGGCTCTGGGTCCCCTGCGGAAGATGCTGTCGGAGACCGACTCCCGGCTGATGCTCCTCGCAGACCTCGAGGCCGGGCCGAGCCCGCGCGCCGGGGGGACGCCGCCGAAGAGCGTCACGGGCCTCCGCTTCCTGGAGCAGGCTCTCGGCAAGCTGGCGACCGCCGTGGACGGCTCGGACGCCGACCCCACGCCAGACGCCGAGACGGGCTTCACGCGGCTCGCGTCCACCCTCTCCGAGACGCTGGCGGCCTGGAAGACCCTGTCGACGGACCGGCTCCTTGCGCTCGACAGGGAGCTCGAGAAGGCGGGCCAGCCCCCGATCTCCACCGGCGTGAAGCTGTCGCCCGAGGCGAACCCCTAGAATCGGGGCGGAGGCCTTGTCCATGACGAGAGTCCACACTTGATCGTCCTCCTCGATTCCACGGACGCGCCCACGGGGGAATCCCCCGAGGAGCGAGAGGTCATCGAGACGCTGTCCCGCCTGCCGGGCATCGAGGTGCGCGTCCACAAGGTGCGCGGCGCGCAGCAGACCATCACCGAGATCTACCTCATCGGCGACACGGCGCGTCTCTCGATCGACGAGGTGCGCGCCATCCCCGGCGTCGAGCGGGTGGTGCGCGTCTCGGAGGAGTACCGGATCCTGGGCCGGCACAAGGACGACCGGCGCGCCACCGGCTTCACCTACAACGGCGTCTCGTTCACCCAGGACGACCTCAACGTCTTCGCCGGTCTCTGCGCGGTCGACACGAAGGAGCACGTCTCGCAGATGTTCCGGGCCCTTCGCGACTGTGGCCAGGCCTGCTCGCGGATGGGCGCCTACAAGCCGCGCACCAGCCCGTACGCGTTCCAGGGCCACGGCAAGAGCTGCCTCCCCTGGGTCTTCGAGCTGGCCGGCGAGAACGGGATCAAGGTGATCGCCATGGAGATCACCCACGAGGCGCATCTCGACGAGATCCGCGAGGCTCTGGAGGCCACGGGGCAGCCCACCGGCGTCCTGCTGCAGATCGGCACCCGCAACATCCAGAACTTCGAGCTCTTGAAGACCGTGGGCCGGGACCCTGTCTTCCCGGTCCTCGTCAAGCGCGGCTTCGGCATCACGCTGAACGAGTCTCTGAACGCCGCCGAGTACCTGGCCAGCGAGGGGAAGTCGCAGATCGTCTTCGGCCTGCGCGGCATGAAGACCAACCTGGGCGACCCGCACCGGAACATGGTCGACTTCGCGCACGTGCCGGTGGTGAAGCGGCTCACGAGGATGCCCGTCTGCATCGACCCGTCGCACTCGGTGGGGACGCGCGAGCGGGCGCCGGACGGCATCCCCGACCTGATGCACGTCACCGCTCAGGGGGTCGTGGCCGGCGCGAACATGGTGCTCGTCGACTTCCACCCCGCGCCGGCGCGGGCCGTGGTGGACGGGCCGCAGGCGCTCCTACTGCACGAGCTCCGCTGGTTCCTGGACGACGTGGCGCTGGCGCGCGCGTGCTACGAGAAGCGCCGCTCCCTCGCATCCGAGCACTGTCTCGACACCGCTCGCGCGGTCGCGTGACGATCGGGCGTCCACGAAGGCCGACTGACGCTATCGTGTGAGCCGGTAGACGAGGAGCGCGGCGCGCTGGGCGAGCTTCGGCAGCTCGTCGAGCTCGACGTACTCCCCGGGCGCGTGCTCGTGTCCGCCGAGCGCCCCGAGGCCATCCAGGCAGTCGACGAGGCCGGCCACGAACGAGATGTCCCCGGCGCCGCGCTTATTCGGGTCGTGCTCGACGATCGACCCCGTTCCCAGGTCGCGACTGGCGGCGTCGAGGACGCGGAGGAGCGCACGGTTCCCCTCGGTGGGCGCCATCGAGGGCATGCCGTCGACGAAGGTGATGGTGGCCGAGGTCTTCGGCAGGTTCCTCGCCACGATGGCCGCCATCTTCGCGCGCGCCCTCTCGAGCTGCTCCCGCGTGAGGTAGCGCGTGTCGCCCTCCACGATCGCCTTCCGGGGGACCACGTTCGTCTTTCCGACGGCCGTTCCGGACGCCGACGCGCGCTCGAACGCCACGTCGGTACCTCCCACGACGACGCTCGGGTTGTAGGTGAGGTTCGCCTCGCGCAGCTCGGCGTGAAACGCGGTGAGGATGCGGGCCGTCTCGAAGATCGCGCCGTCACCGCGCTCGTCGCCGAAGATCCCGGACGAGTGCCCCTGCGAGCCGGTCACCTCGAGGTGCCACGACGCGATCCCCCGGCGTCCCACCACCGCCGCACCCGGCGCATAGCCCTCGAACGCGAGGGCCACGTCGCTCCGCCGCGCGAGGTCGACCAGCGCCGCCCGGCTCTCCGAGTGGGGCCTCTTCGGCTCCTCCTCGTCGCCGGTCATCACCACGATCACCTGCCGACCGTCGAGCGCCTTCTGCTGGTGGAGCGCGCGCAGGGCCTCGACCATCACCACGTCGCCCCCCTTCATGTCGGACGTGCCGCTGCCGTATGCCCGATCGCCCTCGCGCCGGAACGGCTCGCCCTGGAGCACGGTGTCGAGGTGACCGATCAGCAGGAGCCGTTTTCCCTTGCTCCCTTTCCGCTCGGCGACGAGGTGCCCCACCCACTTCGTCTCGAAGCCGAGGCCTCGGAGCTCGCTCGCGAACACCTCGCCCACCTTCTTCACCCCCTCGGCGTTCTCGGTGGCGCTCGGAATGTCCACCGCCCGCTGGAGCAACGCGATCGCCGCCTCCCGGTTCGCGTCGATCCGCGCCACGATCGCCTTCTCGTCCCGCGAAAGGCCCTCGGCGATCGCCAGGGGCGTTGCGACGAGCAGCAGGCTGAGTCCGACGAGCTGGGAGAGGCGTTTCGGCATCGGTCCTCCGTGCCGCGAACCGTACCATCCCCGGAACCCCGCTCACCGATCCGACGAGCCTGGGGAAGAACCGGTCGACCTCGACGTTACCGGACCGGAACGCCGACCGATCGTCGCCGGGCTCGAGCCGTCGAACCCTCAGCGACACACCGGCCTCAATCCCTATCTACGAAATCTGGATCAGCGGCGCCCATGAGTCAACCAGCGGTCCGCTGCGACACCTCGGCAAACGCCGAGAGCCGGCCCGACGGCCGACTCCCGGAAACGGAAGAGCCGAGCTAGACCGGGAGCGCCAGCGACCAGACCACGGTGCCGGACGCGCTGATGAACTGCAGCGTCCGCGTGACGGTCGCGACCGCGGTGGTCGTCGCGGCCGTCGTCTTGACGACGGTGACGACGAGGCCGTTCGACGCGACCTCGATGTTGCCCAGCGTGCCATCCACGGTCGCCGTCCAGGTCTGGACGCCGGTCGAGAGGTTCAGCGCGACGAGCTGCCCGGGAGTAGCGGTCGCGGTCGTGCTGCCGCGGTCGCCGCCGAACGAGAGGATGACGAGGTCGGGGAGCGTGACGACGCGGTGGAACGGGGCCGGCGCCGTGTAGCTCCAGGCGACCGTTCCGGTGGTGCTGACGGCGACGAGCTTGTACGTGGCGGCGGCCGTGGCCGTGGCGCCCGCGATCCGCTCGGAGACGAGCACCTTGCCATCGGGCGCGATGGTGACGTCGCCGCCGCCCAGCCCGGCACCCGGGCCGCCCCCCGGACCGCCTTCCATCCCTCCCGGGCCACCCCCGGGACCGCCGGAGCCGCCAGGGCCGCCGTGTCCCCCTCCGGCCTGGGCGAGCGCGGCGTTCGACAGGGCAAGGAACGCGACGGTGAGCGCGAGACGATGGATGAGTTTCATGGGTTTTCCCTCCAGGTCGGGCCGCCTCGAGGGCTGCCGGACACGGGGGACAAACTCAAGATCCGTGCCGTTGCGGGAGCCCTGCTTCAGCCCGCTTCCGGGTCGTTCCGACCCAGGCTCGCGCCGCCACGCGACGCACCAAGGGTCGAAACGACCCGTTTCAGTGGTGGCCCTTCGGTGGGCCGCCACCGGGCTGGCCGGTGCCGGGACCACCCGGCTGCTGGCCCGGGCCTCCGCGCGGGCCGGCTCCCATCGGATCGCCCATGCGGGGATCTCGCGCGCCGCCGCTCGAGGAATCGCCCGGCCGGCCGCGCGGAGACTCACCCCGATCCCACGAGCGCTCGTTCAGTCCGCGCTCCCTCATGGGAGCGGGCCGGGGCGGCGGCGGGGTGCGCGGCGAGAAGGTGGAGAACTCTCCCGCGCGGACGAAGACCGGTGAGAACGGCGCCGTGGCAGCGGGCCCCGGGAGCACCTCGACGACGCCCTCGAAGACCACGAGCGTCGTCTCGCCCCCCACCACCTCGAGGCCGTAGCGCGTGCCGCGCACCGCGAGCAGGGCGCCCGGCGTGGCCACGCGGCGCTCCTCCGCCGGGCCGTCGGTCAGTGCCTCGAAGAGGGCCTTCAGGCGGCCCTTCTCGAGGACGAGGAGCACGCCAGGCTCGTCTCCCTGGAGCCTGGCGCGCGAGGACGAGCCGATCTCGAAGCGCGTCTTCCTCTCGGGAACGGAGACGACGGTCCTCGCGAAGAAGCCCGTCTGGACGACGTCTCCCCCGGTTGCGGCGTCCCCCACGGCAACCTTCCGTTTCTTCGATTCGTCGCCGAGGGGCAGCTTCGTCACGCTGCTCTTCACCTCGTCGAAGCGGTACGTCAGGGGCGTCGACGACGGTGACGAGAGCGTGGCGGCGGCGGCGGCGGCAAGGAGGGTTCGGGCGATCATGTCTCTTCCTCCAGGTCGCGACTCAATTTTCGCGCCAGCGTCTTACGCTCTATTCCGAGGACGCGAGCGGCTTCGGACTTGTTGCCCCCCGCCCAGGCCAGCACGGCCGCGAGGTAGCACCGCTCCGCCTCATCGAGGGGCAGGGGCGCGCGTCCGGGTGGCAGCGCCATCTCGGGGGGCGCCGCCTCCGGGGCGGGCCGGTCCTGGCCGTCGCCGGCCGTCAGATTGTTTGCGGCGGCCTCGTCCTGGAGCCCGCCCGTGTCGATCAACAGCCGCCTCACGACGTGCGCCAGCTCCCTCACGTTGCCGGGCCACGCGTAGCCTGCGAGGCGCGCGAGGACCTCGGGCGACGCCTCTCCGACCGCCTCGAGCCCGACGTCGGGCGCGGCGCGCCGCGCGAAGAACCGGACGAGCTCCGGCAGGTCCGTGAGCCGGTCTCGGAGCGGCGGAATCCGGATCTCGTAGCCGGCAAGGCGATAGAAGAGGTCTTGCCGGAACCTCCCCTCTGCCACCAGCGCCCCGAGGTCGCGATGTGTGGCCGCCACCACCCGCGCGTCGACGGGCTCGGCCCTGTCGGCGCCGAGCGGCGTCACGAGCCCGTCCTCGAGGAAGCGGAGGAGCTTCACCTGGAAGGCGGACGAGATCTCGCCCACTTCGTCCAGGAAGAGCGTCCCGCCGTCCGCCTGCGGGATCGCGCCGCGGTGATCGCGGTGCGCGTCGGTGAAGGCGCCGCGCCGGTAGCCGAAGAGCTCGGCCTCGATCAAGGTGTCCGGGATCGCGCCGCAGTGGACCGCCACGAGCGGCCCCTGCGGGCGGCTGCCGAAGCGGTGCAGCGCTTTGGCGACGAGCTCCTTGCCGGTCCCCGTCTCGCCGAGGACGAGCACGGGGACGCGGAGAGGCGCCACACGCGCGACCGCCTTGTAGACCGTCACGATCGACGGATGCGAGCCGACGATGAGGCTCTCGGGACCTTCCGGGACCGCCGCCGCCTCCGCCGGTTTCCGCGCGGCAACCGCGGCGGACGCCCGCTCCACGAGGACGGCCACGTCGAACGGCTTCGCCAGGTAGTCGAACGCGCCCGTCCGCGCCGCGAGCGCCGCGGTCTCCACGGAGCCGCGCGCCGTCATCAGGATGACCGCGGGGGGATCGGCCATCTCCCGGATCTCGGCGAGGAGGGCGAGGCCGTCCTCGCCCGGCATGTAGATGTCGCTCACCACGAGCTGCGGCTTCTCGGCGAGCCGCCGGCGCGCCTCGGCGACGCTCCCTGCCCGCAGCGTCTCGAAGCCCGCCTTCGACAGCGCCATGGCCACCATCTCGCGAATCGCGAGGTCGTCGTCCACCACCAGGACGCGCGCCATCAGGCCGCTCCCTTCGCCGCAGGCGGGGCCGGGAGGAGGACGCGGAAGACGCTGCCGCCTCCCGGGTTGTCGTGGACCTCGACGCGGCCTCCGTGCCAGGCCACGATCTCGGCGACGAACGCGAGGCCGAGGCCGAGCCCCGGTACGGCCGTGGCGTCGCCAGCCCGCGCGAAGCGGCGGAAGACCTTCTCGCGATCGCCGGGCGACACGCCGGGCCCGCGATCCGCCACCTCGAGGAGCGCGCCGCCCTCCGCTGGAGTCGAGAGCCGCAGCTCGACGTCGGTTCCGTCGGGCGAGAACTTGACGGCGTTCCCCACCAGGTTCTCGACCACCCGCTCGAGGAGCGCCGCGTCGCCGAACGCCGTCACGCCCTCCGCGAGGGCGACGCGGAGCGTGCGCGCGCTGCCCCGCCGCAGGATCTCAGCGCGGCGCTCGACGAGGGACGTGAGCGCGACGGGGCGCGCGGCCGAGGCGAAATCGCGCAGCTTCATCCGCTCGAGGTCGAGGAGCGTCTCCACCATCTCGGACAGTCGAGACGTCTCGCTCGAGAGGAGCGACGCCGCGTGCCGCCTCTCGTCGTCGGAGAGGTCGAAGTCGGAGAGGAGCTGGGCGAGCCCCTTCACCGACGTGAGGGGAGTCTTCAGCTCGTGCGCCACCACACGCCGCGCCTCGGCATCGTCGCGCCGTCCTTCGTGGAGACCGCGGGTCAACGCCGTCAGGTGGCGGACGCGGCGCTCCACGGCCGCGCGCTCGCGCCGGAGGCGCGCCGTCACGGAGAGCGAGCCTGCCGCGGAGACCAGCACGGCCATGCTCGCGCCCGTGACCGCGTGAAGCTCGAGTCCCGCCATCCGCAGCATCATCACACCGGCGGCGAGCGGGAGGAGCGCCGCGCCGAACGCCAGCGCCCGCCCCTTGCCGCGGCTCGCGAGGAGAGCCGCGAGACCCGAGACGAGGGCGGCGACGAGCGGCGAGACGGGGCGGAGCAGGTCGCCCGCGAGGAGCGACTCGCACGCGGCGGCCTGGATGAAGACGCCCGGCTCCGGAATCCCCCGCGGCGAGGCGGGCGACAGGGCGCGATCCCCGATCCCCGCGGCGTTCGCGCCGACGAAGACGATCCGGCCCCGGAGCTCCGGACGCGGCGGCGCCCCCGCGCGAAAGAGGGAGGCGCTCAGCCGCGGCGCGTCCGGGAACGAGAAGCCCGGCCGGATGCTGACCCCCACCGCGATCGGCCGCGCCGGATCGACGAGGTGAGCGCCCGCCACGGCGAGGGCCGGAAGCGAGCGTCCCGAGAGCTGGAGCGTCGACAGGAAGCGGCGGACGACGCCGTCGCGATCGGTCTCGAAGCTCACGTGGCCGGGGGCCGCGGCCGAGCGGAGCGCCGGCGCCGGGAGGAGCCAGCCCTGACGGTCGTCCACCCCGACGGCGAGGACCGACGGCGCCTTTGCCAGGGCCGCGGCCAGCTCCTCGTCACCCTCCCGCGGCTCGGGGAGGAGCAGGTCGCAGACGATGCCGCGAGCGCCGGACTCGCGGACGCCATCCGTCAGCTCGGCAAGCCGACGCCGCGACCAGGGCCACGGCCCCGAAACGCGCAGGGCCTCCTCGTCCACCAGGACCAGCGCCACGAACGCCGCAGGCTTCGAGCGGCGCGCCCGGAGCACGGCGTCCCGGAAGAGGAGCTCCACCGGCTGGAGGACGCCTGCGGCTGCGACGACCAAGGTGAGGCCGGCGGCGAGCAAAGCCGGCCCGAGGCGGACGAGGATCGCCCCCGCCTTCGTTGTCACGCCTTCGTCATAAGCCGGCGAGGCGCTCGCTGTCCAGCATCCTCAGCCCCCGCGGCTCTACCCGATGACGCGCCGCACCTCCGCCTCGAGCGCGCCGGGCGTCGCCTCCGCGAGGTCGTAGCGGACCCGGAGAGCGGGCTTCCCGATCTTCAGGACGCGGGTCAGGTCGATCGGCGTCCCGATCACGACGACGTCGCACGGGGTCTTCTCGATCGTCTCCTCGAGCTCCTTCACCTGCTCCTCGCCGTACCCCATCGCCGGCAGGATGCCGCGGGCGTTCGGATATTTGGCGTACGTGTCGGCGATCGAGCCGACGGCGTAGGGGGACGGGTCCGCGATCGCGGCGGCGCCGGCCCGGCGGGCCGCCACCATGCCGGCGCCGTAGCTCATCCCGCCGTGCGTCAGC
>Ga0154020_10010360_pt1 | contig 10669 bp, 9 predicted proteins | sample Klosneuvirus_201_FD_109709 | JGI IMG/M metagenome (GOLD analysis project Ga0154020, IMG submission 109709) | Active sludge microbial communities from wastewater, Klosterneuburg, Austria - Klosneuvirus_20160825_MG | ecosystem: Engineered > WWTP > Aerobic digester > Activated sludge | place...
AGAATCTGCCACAACCAGCACAACCGGCATACCCATGTAATGAACTTCATCTGTTGCCAATAGTGGTTCATCAGGTATAATTCCGCCAATCTGGTTCTTTCCGGGAATATCCCTGTAAGTGAATATCCTTACAACTCCTTCCATAGAAGCTGCTTCGGTAATATTAATTTGTAAGATTTTACCATGAGCTACAGGTGAACCAAACACCGATGCAAACAATGTTCCATTTACGAGTGGAATATCATCCAGGTAAACTGATTCGCCCCGTGTATGTGTAAAACTGTCTATATTTCTGATGGACATATTTATTTTTTTAGCACAACATCTTATCCTGCATTCAACAAAGAAGTTATTGTATTAAGCATGAATAACCTCTCCGGGTTTTAATTCAGGAAATAATTTAATAAAGTGCGCCTTTATCAATTGTGAAAGCAATAGTCTTTTATATGCTTCTGTGCCACGTGTATCACTGATCGGTTTAATTTCTTCCATAGCTAAAACAACCAGTTCACTGATCAGACTGGCAGAAACCTGCTTTCCAGCAAGGAAACTGCTGCATTTTTCCAAATACATCGGAACCGGGCCAACACCACCTGCTGATAAGCCGGCATCCACTATTACATCATCCTGCATCTTTAAATTAATTGCAGCATTTACACTGGCTATATCAAGATGCGTTCTTTTACAAACCTTTTCAAAATTAAAGAGATCATGATTACCGGGTAATTCAAAAAGAATTCTTTCAATAAATTCTCCCGGTAATTTATCAAGCAATTTATATCCTTTATAAAAATCAGCCAGTTTTAACTGCCTTTGCGCATTGCCGTTATTAAGTATGACAGAAGCTTTCAATGCAAGAAAGAAAATAGTAAGGTCACCTATCGGAGATGCATTGGTAAAATTACCGGCTACTGTTGCCATATTTCGGATCTGCGTAGATGAAACCAGTTTGATATATGCTTTCAATCCAGGAAAATGATCCCGGAAAATGGAAGAACCTGCTATATCGGCAACAGTAACTGAAGCCCCCATAATACAATTATTGCCTTCTTTAAAGATACCCTTTAATGATTTTTTATCATAAAGAAATTCGATCTCCTCAGCTGCAATGGTATCATGCTGCTGAACATAAATATCTGTTCCGCCGGCTAGGAATTTTGCATCTTTCTTTATACCGGAAGTTCCGGCTATGTTAACCTGCAAATTGAGCAGCCTGTCTTTTATTCCAAGGAAATAAGCAGGAACCATGTTGTTTTCAACTGCAAACTGTATCGCGTTTATGCCATTACGTTTTTGCATTATTTCATTAATGAAAGCGGCGGCCCTTTCAATGGATTTATATCCTGTACACCGGCAAATGTTCCCATTCATTGCATCAATTGCATTTGAATAAGAAGGATCATTTTCATTTATACAAAAACCTGCCAGGGATACGATAAACCCCGGCGTACAAAATCCGCATTGTGTTGCACCTTCATTTGCAAATGCCTGTTGAACTGCATTCAGGCCTTCTACGTTTACACCTTCAATTGTTACAATATGTTTCCCTTTTGCATTAGCGATAGGCATCAGGCAACTTGTGGCACTGTAGTAAACAAGTTTATCATTCACCATTTCTCCAACTAAAACGGTGCATGCACCGCAATCACCTTCCCGGCACCCTATCTTTGTACCGGTGAGCTGTTTATGGTAGCGGATAAAATCCAGCAGCGTAATACCTGGTAAATGATCTGTAGTTACTTCCTTTTGATTTAAAATAAATTGTAGCAAGCAGTATCTTATTTTTAATTGATAAAGTTAAGATAATTGAATAAATGAAATTGCAAACAAATAATGTATATAATATCCGGGTTTATTACCGTTTAATAGCATTATGGGTAATATGTGAGGCCTTTGCAGGTGGAATTATGCATGGCTTAAAACTTCCTTTCACCGGGCTAATTGTAAGCAGCCTTGCCATTACCTGCATTATCCTGATTGCTTATCATACAAAATCGGGAACAGCTATCCTTAAAGCAACCGTCATTGTTGCCATATTCAAATTAATGCTGAGCCCGCACAGTCCGCCTACTGCATACATTGCCGTTTTTTTCCAGGGACTGCTTGGGCAATTATTATTAAACAAGCCCCGTTTTTTTAAGATTGGAGCTGTAATACTTGCAGTAACTGCACTTATTGAATCAGCTTTGCAACGTTTACTTGTACTCCTGGTCGTTTATGGCAATAATTTATGGGATGCTGTAAACCTGTTCATTCAAAAAATTACCAATGAAAAGAATCCGACAAATTACAGCCTGTTTATTGCCGTTATATATATTCTATTACATGCAATAGCAGGTATTTTTGTTGGCATTTATGCTGTAAGATTAGCAAGATCAACTGTACGAAGTGAGCCAGCTCAGCAGGATTATATATTCACAACAACTGATCCTGAAAGCACGACGATAACTCCCAAAAAAAATAAAGGGAAAAAACTGAAATGGATTTTTGTAATAATATGGTTGATTTTAATTTCCCTGTATATACAAAGCTGGCTTCAACCGAGTCAAGCGGTTTTGCCAAAAAATATTGTTGTAAACATGCTTATACGTTCATCCTTTATCCTGTTAACCTGGTACCTGATGATTGGACCAATGATGCTGCTATTGCTTAAAACTATACTCAGATCTCAAAAAATGAAATACCACAACGAGATCAATGAAGTAATGATACTGGTACCAAAAACAAAATATATTTTTTATAAAAGCATCCAGTTTTCTGAAAAGGAAAAGGGAACCAGGCGGATAAAATTATTTTTTAAAACCTTACTGATAAATGTAATGCACGATTAGGAATTATAAATAAATGCGACCATTCCCTGTTCAGTACTTCATTTGAAATAAAAAACCATACGCATAAAAATCAGTATACAATTACATCAGTATGTTCCTGCTGTACCGGCGAATTTGATTTAGGAAGGTAGATAGACAATATCCCATCTTTATATTCTGCTTTTACAAAATCCCGTTCAACATTTTTAGGTAAAATGATATTCCTGTTAAAACATTCATAGTTGAATTCATGTAACTGGAATTTTTCCGATTCACCGATCTGAACGTTTTTGTGGAGGGCAGAAATGGTTAAAGTATTGTAATCTATATGAATAAAAAAATCTTCCTTTTTAACACCAGGAATTGCAGCCACAACTTTAAAATAATTATTGCATTCACTAACATTAATGAATGGCTGCAGTGCAGATCCCTCATGCGCTTTTTTCAGCTCACTCATTAACTCATCTGTATCCAGAGATGGTTTATATTCACCGGGATATAGTGTACAATTGTTTATCTGAAATTGATAGGCTGTTTTCATAAAATAATTTTTTTGAGGGATACCAATCAGCACACGATAATAACATTAACTGCTCTTAAAGTTAAATACAAATACAATCAAATGTATCAATCAGGCCGTTAAAATATTCCCCCCGTTGCTAACATTTATAATAGATCATTCCCTGAAACTAACAGCACTGAAACTAAAGACTAATATATAATATGGAAATGATAGCCTAATTTCTTTATAATGATGTGATTTTCCACTGATTACCCAATATTTTTAACAGATCAAAGTTTCCATGCCAGGTAAAACCCGGGACCGGAATGGCTAAATGTAGGAAAGAAACTCAGTTTATTTTTTTTATTCCATTTGTATTGGTGTGTTGCATAGGCGATTTCTGAACAAAGGATACCGATGCCGGCACCAGCCAATACATCGCTAACCCAATGCTTGTTATTTTTAAGCCTTAATAAACCAACGCCGGTTGCAACAGTATAACCTGCAATACTATACCATGTACTTTTGTGACCAAATTCGTGCCTCAGAAAATTTGCAGCCAGGAAAGCCTGTGTAGTATGCCCGGATGGGAATGATTTATAATCAGCTGAATCGGGTCTTAACACATGTGTAAATTTTTTGAGTGGTGTAACAACGGCTAGCATGATCAATTCAGATTTCAACAAAATAACCGAATAGTTTACCACATCATGCCTCGGTTTGTTACCGGCCAGATGCATCAGATAAACAGAAGCTGAAGGCAGGTAATACAAATAATCTTCCAGTGGTTTGTTAAATACCGAAACCAGGTAAGATGGTTCTTTCCATTCGGGTTTTCTTTTTCGAAGATTCTTATCAATACTTCCCCAGATTCCCAATCCGGTTAACGTTGCCGGAGCAATCCATTGCCAGGGAACTTTTTTTTCCGATGCTAAACTTCTTTGTTTTGGTAAAATAGTATCTGAAATGTTTTGCGACAAACAATTCATTACTACCATTGAAAAAATATAAGTTAACAAGTGTCTCAACCGGGTATTTTATATATTTGATTTACAAGAGCAATTAAGCCAAAGATTCATTAAAAAGTTCATCTGATTATTTTTCAAAAAGCCACCAGGATGAGCGTTTCTTTTTTTCTGTGCTAAGTCCGAATTTTTTGATGGCATTGTGCTTCAGGTGTTCAACCGCTTCTTCAATTGAATCTGTAAACAAACAGAGCTGAAGATCAGCAGCTGAAATAGTTCCACGAGATTTCATTTTTTCTATATGCTCAATCATATCCTTGTGGTATTGTTTATCAAAAACAATGATGGGGAATTCTAAAAGCATTTTCGTTTGGATGAGTGTAAGTGCTTCAAAGTATTCATCCAGTGTTCCAAAACCGCCCGGCATCACAACAAAAGCATAAGAATATTTGATCAGCAAAGTTTTTCTAACAAAAAAATACCTGATGTTTACCCATCTGTCGAGGTACGGATTTGGATGCTGTTCATGTGGCAAAACAATATTACACCCAACACTTCTGCCTCCAACTTCTTTTGCACCGCGGTTTGCAGCTTCCATTACACCCGGGCCGCCACCGGTCATAATGGTAAATCCCAGTTTTGCAATTTCTGCAGATAGTTTACGTGTCTGTATGTATGTTTCATCATTTTCACCAAACCTGGCTGAACCAAAAACAGTAACACAGGGACCGGCAAAATGCAATGTTCTGAAACCTTTGATGAACTCAATCAAAACTTTCACTGAAAATTTCAATTCATTCCACCTGCTTTGCGGTCCTTCCAGGAATTTTATCTCCGATTTTGTCATGATTGTTTTTCCCTATTATTAGTAAAAAATGCCTGGCATATATATTTAACCAGGTTAAAAACATTTGCTGAAAATACAAAAGAAATAAATACCGGATCTACAGGACGTATACAGGATTACATTTTATAACTAAAAACAAAGCAGAATATATATCAACCAAAAGATGGTAATAATTTAATTTCATTTCTGTATAAAATGATCTTCTTGTCATTTTCCAGCTGTTTCAATAATCTTGATATTACAACACGGGAAGTTGCCAGTTCATCTGCAATTACGTAATGAGAAGTTTTTATAACAGAAGACCCTGCCATGCGTTGTTTTTCTTTCAGATAGGCGATTAGTCTTTCATCCAGTTTATGAAAGGCGATGCTTTCTATCGACTTTAATAATTCTATGAATCGCTCATTAAAACTACGCATGATGTAGTTTTTCCAGCTTGGGTATTTGCAAAGCCATTCATCCAGTTTAATATGCGGGATAGCAATCAGTTCTACATTGTCTTCGGCTATGGCCTTTACTTCACTTTTCTTGGCTTCCACACAACAACTGTAAGCCATGGAACAACTTTCATTGCTTGATAAATAATAAAGCAATATTTCATTTCCATTTTCATCTAAGCGGTATACTTTTACAGTTCCTTTGATGATGATGGGCATCATGCGGATGTACTTACCGTAATCCATGATCAGGTCGCCTTCTTTATAACTTTGCCAGGTACCAAATTGTTGAATTTCCTGAATGAGATTGGGTTCAAATATGTACTGCAGCCCTTCTAAACTTGCCATATGATTAAAAATGAAAATTCAATACAAAATTATATTGAATCAAATTTACTTTATTTATGATATACCTGTTATTGTTATAAGTTTCGCCATTATTTACTTTTCCGGCTATCAGCAATTGTGCTTCCAGCCCTTTTAAAGTTTTGGCGAAGGTATACCTTATATCTGCATTTACCTGTGTATATGAAGGAAGGCCATATTTATTGAGTGAATAATTTTTAACATCCGGGAGTTTATAGTATCCTGCAGCCAGGGATGTTTTCAACCTTGCCTTTAGGAAATTGTAATTCATTTTTCCAACAATGGCATGTACATCACCTAACCCATCATTCCTTTCCCGGGGAAGAAAAGTAAAAAACGGTTCCCTGCCCCATTCCCGTGGAATGAGGTACCTGCCATGGGCGGTGATCCTGTTATAATTCACACTTGTTTCCCAACGCTTGTTTTTCCAACCTGCTTTTGCTCCAATTGATAAAGAACGGCTGCCTTTTTGATAATATGATTTTAGCTGGTCTTTGTTACCGCCATCATTTATGGCATCCTGTTTTATGAGCTGGGCTGAAGCAAAAAGCACTGATTTATTATTTTGTGTTGCACTATAATCCAGTTGAATCATTGCTGTGTTAAAAACATTTTCCGTAAAAAAGTCCCAAACCTGCAGCTTAAACTTTTCTGTTAATGCTGTTGTAATTCCAATTAAAGCAACTCCTTTACTTTTTATATTATCATTGTAACCCGATTTAGATCCGTCAGGATTTAAGCCCGTTGGGTATATACCAATAGATTTTCCCGTACTATACCATTTTACTGTGCCTCTTGGAGAAAAAGCATATAAAAAACCCCCTTCTATTTTTGTATGCTTAATCTCATTAAATTCAAACATAGCACCTTCTACACCTGTTGGCCGCATACGTCCATCCTGTAAATTGATGAAGGGTGTATTGATCAACTGGCGGCCAAATGTGATACTAGATTTTCTGAAATTATATTTCAGGTATAATTCCTCCAGCCTGTCGAGGTCTTTTTTATTTGTTGGATTTTCCACATCAAAAAGTGCAATTTCATACCTGTTAAACTGCCCCGTAGAAGTATCCGGTTTGGTAAAGTCTGATGACTGAATATTGAAAATATAAAAACCACTTACTGCCAGTTGAAAACCATAGAATTTTGCTGTTTCAAAACGTAATCCGCCTCCAACAGCATTGGCATAGTAATCTGTTAAGGCATCCTGGTTATCTGTTGCCATGAAAAAATACCGCAAATGGCCGTGAAAAGTACCCGATTTGAATGCGTGTAATAAGGAAGTTGAATCTGAATCAATCGTTTTTTTCCCTTTATACATTTCGGGTTTGTCTGTTAACTCCTGGTGCTGTGCATATACATTATTATTAAAAACCAAACCCAATATCATTATTCCTAAAATCCTGTTCATTGTTACTGATTCCCCCTTTTATTTTACATCAATATTTTTAAAAGCCTGATTTAATATAACTCCAGCCTGCTTCCTGTTTTTCAACGATCTCAATGATACCAGCTTTTACAAAACCGGCTTCCTGTATAATAGTAGCTCTGTCAACATTGCGCTCTTTGATTGAAAATTCACATGCTACAAATTGAATATCCCTTTTTTGCAGTTCCCGGATCTTAGGAAGTACAGTAGTTTTTGAATTGATGAGCATGTTAAGCCCAGGCCCGTGACATACAACTTCTATTTTGGTATCTGGAGCAACTGATGTAATGTTATTAAGCTGTTTCATCAGCGCTTTGTGAGCCAGTGTATCATCCGTAGAAAGTTGAAATACGATTTTATGCATTATAGCTTCTTTTTGTGCTAAATCATTTCCCATCTGGGCAAATGAAGTACTTAAATTCATTACGAACAATAATGCAAAAAGTGATTTTTTCATAATTCTATTTTTATTTATAATTAAACATGATATAAATTTCAATAACGCTAATTTTATTCAGATTACCGGAACTGGTAATCTACCCCGGAAACCTGGGTAAGCAGGTTTTGGGGAGCGTCCAGGATCTTTGCTGCCAAAGGCGGTGTGGGTGTAACCGGAGAATTGGCTTTAAGGTAATCTGTGAGTACTGAATGTAATGTATACTCCGTATTACTGGGATTAGTAACTCCTTTCATACGGCAAAGCATATCCGTAGGATCACCATCCCTTTCACAGGCGCATATTTTATAAAATTTATCCATATCAACCGGCTTGCCGCCAATGATCATTTCTTTAACCCGCTTTCCCTTTTTGTCAAAGGCATTGAATTTCACTTCCATCCCTTTAAACTTGATTACCCAGCCGCCAAACCGTTCTGATGCATTTTCGGCAAATACATTGTTCAGTTCCTTTTCTATCCACTCTTTCATTTGCCTGCCGGTTACTTCCCCTGTTTTTACGGTGCTGTCTACCGGGAGCATATCATAAATAAATCCTTCTGTTATTGGAATATTACCAGTATGGTCGGGTGTTGTGCGGGGCGGACAAAAACGGAATCCATTTGACAAAACGATATCAACATCTTTCACCTGCCAGTACAATGCATTTAATATCATTGTATCTATCGGGTTTTCAACAACAAAATACCGGTATAGCGGTATGGTGCTGTACCCTATTACCTTATTAATAGATTTTTCAAAAGGCTTTTCATTGCCTTTTATCAGTGCATCAACTTCCGGATCCGCTTTGTACTTTAAAGATGCTATTTCCACGAGTTCATATTCATCTTTAACTACTTTGCCACCCTGGATAGTTAAATTAAGTTGGCCTACAAATGACCCAAACGCTCCGGGTTCCACTACTTTGGCATATTTGCATACAATTGGCTTTCTAACTCTTTCGTGTGTATCGCCTCCAAGGATATAATCAACGCCTTCACATTGCGGCAGGTTGGCCAGGTGCAATTGCTGGGATAAACCAAGGTGGGCTATGATCATTACATAAGCACATTGTTCCTGGTTTCTTAATACATCAATATAATGTGCCAGGTTTTCCTCAGGCATTGTATAAATGATCCCCCTGCTGTAATTTGGTGACTGGCGCACCGGAACTAACGGATCAGTATAACCGATAAATCCGATCTTAACGCCTTTCACATTCCATATATGATAAGGCTGAAAGATAAGTTCTCCTTTTTTGCCATCACCCAGGTCGTGGTACATATTGGCACAAATCTTTGGTGCATTCAGTGAACCCAACAAGGTTTGCATGGCTTTTTTATAATAGATCACTTCCCAATTACCGGGCAGATAAAGATCGTAACCCAGTTTATTTAAAATGGGAACAAGTGCTTTTCCGGTTGTTTTTACTGACAGTTCGCTGCCCTGGAACATATCTCCGGTATCTATTATGAATGTATCCGGATTTTTAATTCTTGCTCTTTTAAAATAAGTTGCCAGTTGTGGATACCCACCAGCTTTTCGAAAAACAGACTTGTTATTTTCCCAGAAAAGTTCATCATGCGGATGTAACTGGCAATGTACATCGGTTGTTTGCAGGATGGAGATGGTAAATGGTTTATCATCCACGGGATTATCATCAACACTGCCGGTAATTTTTTCTGCAGCAGATACCAGCGGAGTTGAAGCGACCAATGCCGCACCTGCACCCAGGGTACCAATCTTTCTTAAAAAATCTCTGCGGTTGTTTTCCATTATTGTGGATTTTTACTTGTTATTTTTAACAACTGCTTTTGCTGTTGTTTCCAGTTTCTTTAATTCGTCTGCTATGGGTTTATAAGGACCGTATTTATGTTGCTTTTCTGAAAACTTATCTGTATAAGGTCCGAAAGGATGGTCAACCGGTTTCTTTGCTTTGTCGGGCCAGTCTTTTGGAACATTGATATGCGGCCTCGACTGAGAATTAACAAAAGCTGCCACATCCCAGGCTTCTTCATCTGTTAACTGGGGATTCTCATAATTTACTCCCTGAGGCATATTATTCTTCACATATTTTGCAAAATTGCTTAACCGGAACAGACCGGCACCGTCATTATAACTGTTCTTCCCCCATAAAGCAGGAAATGTATATTCTGTTTGATCTGTATTCAATAAGCCTTCGCCATTTTCCTGGTGGCAACTTTTGCATTTAGACATGTAAACTATCTTCCCTTGTTCGGGGTCTGCAGCCCTGGATAAATAATCCAAATCCTTAAAACCTGACCCTTCCGCCTTTTTCCCCTTATCAACATTGGTTCCCAGGAAATTGATATAAGCAACAATTGCCTGCATTTCTTTTCCCGCAGTATCAATGGCCTTCCCATTTAAGCTCCTTTCAAAGCAATCATTCACGCGTTTGTAAATATTCTCTACTGCGCCGCTCCTAGCCCTGAATTTTGGATAAAGTGATGCAACAGAACCATAATTGTTTCCCCATACTTTGGTTCCGGCATCCAGGTGGCAGTTCTGGCAATTCAATCCATTGCTGATCTTTGCTACTGTACCATTGGGGCCAAAATACTTTGATGTATGTGCAATCAATTCCTTTCCATATTCAACAACAGCCTTTTTATTTGCATCTGCTATTCCTGCTGGGTCTGGCGCAATCCAATAAACTGTTGCATCTTTTTTCACTTCAGCAACCGGGCTTGCAACACTGCTTTTTTCCACTTTTGGAGAAGCAGGATTATTACCAAAATATAAAGTAACGGGAATGGCTACCAGCCCGAGTACCAATATAAAAATAACAAGCATCAGCTTATTGATAACAGAAACAAGCCCCTGAGATGTTTTATCTTCAACCTGTTCGTTATTCATG
>Ga0154020_10010361_pt1 | contig 10667 bp, 6 predicted proteins | sample Klosneuvirus_201_FD_109709 | JGI IMG/M metagenome (GOLD analysis project Ga0154020, IMG submission 109709) | Active sludge microbial communities from wastewater, Klosterneuburg, Austria - Klosneuvirus_20160825_MG | ecosystem: Engineered > WWTP > Aerobic digester > Activated sludge | place...
GAACTTCAAAAACAACCTTATCCGATAGACTGGTGCTTCATTGGTGCAGCAGAAGAAAACGTCCATTCACCCGATGAAAAAGTAAATAAGAAAGATATTGAGGGGATGGTTGAGCTTTACAGTTACTTGCTGGCGAAACTTTAAATTCAATTTCGGATTACGCATTCCGAAATCCGAAATCCGAAATTATTTCAATGCAACTTTCAAATCATCAGGCACAGCAATTGGTCGATTGGTCGCGCGACTAATAAACACCAGGGTTGTTTCGGCTTTGTTAAGGAGAACTCCATTTTCATTAAACGTTTCATACAAAAATTTTATTCTGGCTCCGGGAGGTTCAGGAATTGTTGTTTTTATAATGAGTAGATCATCATAGAATGCAGGTTTGAAATACTTGATAGAGAATTCAAAAACAGGAAGCATGACCCCTTCTTCTTCCAGTTTTTTATAGGAGAAACCGATGGATCGTAAGAGTTCAACACGGGCAACTTCAAAATAAGTTGCATAGTTTCCGTAATATACGTAACCCATTTGATCTGTTTCTGCATAACGAACTCTTACTTGTATTTCATTCGAAATCATGACAAAATATTTTTTTTATTTCAAGATGCAATTTGCAATATATTTTATAACATTGCTACCCTTTAAAATAAAATAATGAAAGCAAAGCAGCAACTTTTTCTTTTGATCACGATCGCTCTGTTTTCTTGTAGGAATTCTTTTGAAGTGACAAAGAAAGAAACGGGACAATACAAATTCACTGATACTTCTTTTACTGAAATTGACTCATCCATTTATAAAGAACTGATTCCTTATAGGACAAAAATGGATTCCACCATGAATGAAGTACTGGCAGTAAGTACCGGTTCAATGGAGAAAGGTTTACCGGAAAGTAAGCTCGGCAACTTCCTTTCTGATGCTTGTCTGTCTGTTTCAAAAGCACATAATAAAACCGCGGACATTGCTATTTTTAATACAGGGGGATTGCGAAGATCACTTCCACAGGGAAAAATCACTCGTGGCGATGTATTTGAATTGATGCCTTTCGAAAACGAATTGGTTATTTTGACGATGAATGGTGAAGATGTCAAAAAAATAGTTAACTTCATAGCAATAAAAGGCGGGGCGCCGGTTTCGGGACTTCGACTGCGGATTCAAGACAGTGTTGCAACAGATATTTTTATAAATGATGTTGCATTTGATGTGACAAAAAATTACAGAATTCTCACATCAGATTATTTAGCGAATGGCGGCGATTCATTTCCATTTGTCATTACACTTGGATGGGATGCAGTAAACTTAAAAGTGCGTGATGCCTTAATTGAATACTTGATCACGCAAACGAAAATTCAAAAAGAGATCAATGTAGAATTGGACGGAAGAATAACCAATGGCAGATAGAAGAGAATTTATAAAAGGTTTAGTTGGCGGTATTGCTTTGGCAGGATTGAGTTCATTGCCAATGGAATTATTTGCATTATCTGATATGACCAAGCTCACAATTCTTCATACCAATGATGTTCATTCGAGAATAGACCCTTTTCCGGCAAACGATCCTAAATACCCAAACATGGGAGGAGTTGCGAGAAGAGCAGCTTTGATCAAAAAAATTCGAGCTTCTGAAAAAAATGTACTGTTACTTGATGCCGGGGATATTTTTCAAGGAACTCCCTACTTTAATCTGTATGGCGGCGAACTGGAATTTAAGTTAATGAGTGAGATGGGATATGATGCTTCTACTTTAGGTAATCATGATTTTGACAATGGTATTGACGGACTTGTGAAACAAATGCCTCATATGAATTTTCCTTTTCTGAACGCAAATTATTCTTTCGCCGATACGTTACTTGAAAAGAAAGTAAGAGAATATAAAATTTTCCATCGCGGAAATTTGAAGATCGGCGTGTTTGGTATTGGAATAGAATTAAGAGGATTAGTTGATCCAAAGTTGACAGGAAATATTTTATATAACGATCCGCTTGTTAATGCAAATAGAATTTCTACCTTGCTGAAAAATGAGGAGAAGTGTGATTTAGTTATTTGTCTTTCTCATCTCGGCTTTAAGTATAACGATAAAAAAGTTTCAGATTCCATTCTTGCAAAAGAAAGTTCAAATATTGATCTAATCATTGGAGGTCATACACATACTTTCCTCGACGAACCAACACGAATCATCAATAACAACGGAAAAGAAGTTTTAGTGGCGCAAGTTGGATGGGCAGGAATAAAACTTGGACGAATAGATTACTACTTTGATTCAAAAAAAAGAAAAAAAGATTCAATAGCATCTACTGTAAAAATTAGTGAAAATACAATAGGCTAATAATTTTTTTTTTATTTTTTTTTACAGAATATTTGTAACAGAATTTAGAGAAAGAGATTTTGAAATTTCTGAATACAACCACACGACGAATAACACCTGAAAATAATTAATTAGTTAACCAACAAAACCCTTTTCTTGAAAACCACTATTGAGAAAACTTGCGAGAGTATTTGGACAAAATGCCTGCAGATCATCAAAGACAACGTTAGTCCTCAGAGTTTCAAAACCTGGTTCGAGCCAATCAAGCCAATCAAGCTTGATGGTAAGGTCCTTACGATTGAAGTTCCAAGTCAGTTCTTTTACGAATGGCTTGAAGAGCACTACATTACTCTTTTACGAAAAACAATTCGCCAACAACTTGGTACTGAAGGAAGACTTGAGTACAGTATAGTTATGGAGAATGCAACTTCTGAATCGAAATCCTATACGGTAAAAATTCCAACACGCTCTCATGCGGATCTGAAAAACTCTCCCGTTAACGTTCCCATGAATTCTACTACAAATACCATTCGTAATCCGTTCATAATACCCGGATTAAAGAAAGTGAACGTAGAATCACAGTTGAACCCGAATTACACGTTTGAAAATTTCATTGAAGGTGACTGCAATCGTTTGGCGCGTTCTGCCGGCTATGCTGTATCCAACAAACCCGGTGGTACTTCTTTCAATCCACTCTTAATTTATGGTGGTGTTGGTATGGGAAAAACGCATTTAGCGCATTCAATCGGTATTGAGATCAAAAATTCTCATCCGGGGAAAACCGTTCTTTATGTTTCATCAGAAAAATTTACTCATCAATTCATTGATGCTGTAAGAAACAACGAACAAAATGATTTCGTACATTTCTATCAGATGATTGATGTCCTTATTATTGATGACATCCAGTTCTTTGCAGGAAAAGAGAAAACACAAGATGTATTTTTCCACATCTTCAATCACTTACACCAAACCGGTAAACAATTAATTCTTACTTCAGATAAAGCTCCTGTTGATCTTCAAGGAATGGAGCAACGTTTACTTAGCCGATTCAAATGGGGCTTAGCAGCTGACCTTCAGATGCCTGATCTCGAAACACGAATAGCTATTTTAAATAAGAAGATGTATATCGATGGTATTGAGCTTCCTAAGGAGATTGTTGAATATATCGCTTACAGTATCACTTCAAACGTTCGTGAATTGGAAGGTGCTTTGATCTCAATTTTAGCTCAGGCATCACTGAATAAGAAAGCAGTTACCTTAGAACTTGCTAAGCAAATGATTGACAAATTCGTGAAAAACACAACCCACGAAGTTTCTATTGACTACATCCAGAAAATCGTTTGTGACTACTTCGATCTTCCGATAGAAATGCTGAAATCTAAAACTCGTAAGCGTCAGGTAGTTCAGGCTCGTCAAATAGCCATGTACTTTGCTAAGAGCATGACTAAATCGTCGCTTAGCTCAATTGGAGCTCATTGTGGTGGTAAAGATCACGCCACAGTACTGCATGCTTGTAGAACGGTAAATAACCTTATTGAGACTGATAAAAAATTCAAAGCAAGTGTGCTTGAATTACAAAAGAAGATCTCTATTAGCGGTAAATAATACTCAAATGGCATTTAATGAAAACCACCGGAATTCTACCGGTGGTTTTTTTATTCAATTTTGTTTTACTTTTGCTTCATGTAATTTGAGTTTAATTATTGGTTTAAATTGTTTAATGAGTTTAATGGGTTTAATGAGTTAAAATGCATATCGTTGAAGTAAAGTCTAGAAAAGACCAACAAGATTTCCTTCTGCTTCCTGTTGATCTCTACAAAACTGATCCAAATTGGATTAGACCTTTAGATAAAGATATTGAAGCTGTTTTTGATCGTACCAAAAACAAATTTTACAGACATGGGGATTGTACACGTTTTCTGCTTAAAACTGATCAAGGCGTCACCATTGGCCGGATAGCTGCATTTTATAATGAGCGTACCTCAAAAAGAGAAGCCCAGCCCACAGGAGGAATTGGTTTTTTTGAATCACCAAATGATCAGAATGCTGCAAACATGCTCTTTGACGCAGGAAAGCAATGGCTTGCGGCCAGGAATATGGAAGCAATGGATGGCCCGATCAATTTCGGTGAACGCGATAGCTGGTGGGGATTGATTGTAGAAGGTTTTGACCCTGTTCCCTACAAGATGAATTATAATTTGCCATATTACAAACAGCTTTTCGAGAATTATGGCTTTAAGACTTATTTCGAACAATGGTGCTTCTCCTCTACTGTTCACAATCAACTGCAAGGGAAATTTCATACTCGTCATGCCTTAATAGCTGCTGATCCTGATTACTCCTCCCGACATTTCAAAAAATCTCAACTGGCAAATTTTGCAGAGGATTTCCGGATAGTATATAACAAAGCATGGGCAAGACATGGAGGCGGAAAAGAATTGGAAGCAAAACAAACACTTCAACTCTTTAACTCTATGAAACCGGTCATCGATGAAAAACTGATCTGGTTTGTCTATTATAAAAATGAACCTGTTGGAGTTTGGATCAATCTGCCGGACATCAATCAGATCTTTAAAAAGTTCAATGGCAAATTCGGACTTTTTCAGAAACTCCGATTTATCATTGAATTAAAAAGGAAGAAGATCAAAAAAATGTATGGTCTCGTTTTCGGAATTGTACCTGAGCATCAGGCAAAAGGTGTTGATGCCTACATGATCCTGGAAGGTGCAAATTCTTTTATGAAAGAAAATATTTATCACGATTTCGAAATGCAATGGATCGGTGATTTCAATCCAAAAATGGTATCTGTCGCTGAAAACCTTGATAGTTCAAAAAGCAGAATTCTTGTAACTTATCGATATTTATTTGACAGAAACAAAGAATTTAAAAGGCATCCTATGTTATAGTTCATAAGTTTTGAAATTTTTCTGAAATAATAGGTAAATATAAGACATATGTCGCTATTTTTACAGTTAAGGTGATCTCGTAAGTTGCGTTATATGACATCACTGTTGTTTATTTGATTTTTTACTTAATTATTTTTGAATATGGATGCAAAAGACCAACTAAAGATTCTTATTCTTGAAGAGAATCAATCTGAAATAAAACTCATTGAAAGTATTTTAATGGATTCAGAAATTCAGTTTGAATCAAAAAATGCAAAAACTGAAAATGACTTTATTAAATATGTGAATCGTTTCCGGCCTGATATCATTCTTGCGGGTACCAATCTTACAAAATATAGTGTACATGAAGCACTCAGCTTTTTGAAAGAACAATCATTACTGATTCCTTTTATTCTGATCACAGGTGCTATTCCTGAAGAACTAGCAAAAGACTACTTAAAGAATGGCGTAGATGAATACCTTACCAAATTCAACCTTCTTACTCTCCCTTCAGTAATCACAAAAGCGATAGGAATTAAAGCAACCATCAAGCAGAAAATTGTAACTGATGAATTGAATAAGGAGAATGAAGCCAAACTCCAGACTTTTTTTGACAATAATCCTGAATCGATCTTTGAACTCAGTTTCAATTGTGAAATCATTAACCTCAACAAATCAGCTAAAGATCTACTTGGTATTTCCGAAACTAAACTTGCCGGTAAGAAGATCAAATTGAGTGACTATTTGGAATCTTCAAATTTAAAGGACTTTAAAGAAATATTTGCTAATTCCTGCAGAGGTTTTAAAAGAAGCATTTTGGCTCAGTTTCAACTTCCAAAAAAAGAAATTGTCTGGCTTGATTGCAAATTTCTTCCACTTTTTAATCACGAGCAAAATGTAAGCTCAGTCCTACTGATTGCTATCAATGCAACAGAAAAAGAAAAAGCAAAATCAGAATTATCTTATACTAAAACAAATTATGAAAAACTTGCTTCCTCAATTGATGAAGCACTTTTGTCAGTTGACAAGAATTTCAATGTTGTTCAGTTCAATGATGTTGCTTCAAAAATGATCCACAGGGTCAGGGGAATCAACGTAAAATCAGGAACAACTTTAAAGGAATTCGCTAGAAGTAGTGAAAGGGTCATTATCTGGTCCGATCGATTTAACCGGGCTTTATCAGGAGAAAAGTTCCATGTTGAAGACATATTTGAACTAAGCGGTGAAAAATTATATGCGCAAATTACACTTTATCCAATTTATGACAATAACGAAATTGTAGGCGTTACCATTTTAGGTCGCGATATCTCCGATTATAAAAAAGCGGAGATCGAATTAAAGAAAAGCGAACAGATTTTCCGGACTTTATCTGAAAACGCTCCGGTTGGAATTATTAAATTAGATGATAATGGAAATTGTATTTATGCAAATGAGTACATGACTAATCTATTAGGAACGACTTTCGAAAAAGTGAGTGCTCTTGGTTGGCTGAATTTTATTCACAAAGATGACAAAATTGAATTTTACAATAAGTTGAATAAATTCTTAGGTTCAAAAAGAAATCTAGTGACAAAGATTCGTTTTTCCGGAAAAGATCAGGAGACAATTTGGACAAAGGTTGGAATCGCAATCATTGAAAGCGAAGAAGGTACTTCATCAATTGGTACCGTTACAAACATTACCGATTTAAAGAAAGCCTATGACAATCTGAATGAAAAACAGGTAATTATTGATTCAGTTGAACAAAACCCCAGAATTGGATTTTGGGTACGTGATTTTCAAAATGAAGAAAAAGCCTTGTGGTCTGAATCGGTCTATAAAATATTTGAACAAGATAAAGCTAATGGACCGATACCAATAAAAAATCTTGTGAGTTTAATTCACCCTGATGATAGAGAAACTTTTTTACAGAATATGAATAGTGTTAGAAATGGATTGTTTATTAATCAAGAATATCGCATTCTGCCAAAGTCAGGAATTTTGAAATACATTTTCTATTCAGCTTATCCAATTTTAGATAAAAATAATCATATTGTAAAAATTAGTGGAACCATTCTTGATTTAACTGATAATTATACAAAAGATAAAGAACTTAACAACCAAAAGATACTGATGACCAGTGCTTTTGAAATTGCAAGTATTGGTCTATGGGAACACAATGTGGCTGAACGAACCACAATTTGGTCAAAGGAAACAAAGCGGATATTCGGACTAAAAGATAATGAAGCGCCTTTATCACTTGAGGTTTATTCTGCTATCATACATCCTGATGACAGAAAAGGCTTTTTGGACTTTTACAATCAGCAAGTCATAACAGGTAAACCTGGATCTTTTGAATACAGAATATTCATTCACGGTGAAATCAGGACGCATCTAACTTTCTCCCACCCTTTTTTAAATAAATTGAATAAGGCAGAACGGTTAACGGGAATAATAATTGACAAAACGAGTAATAGAAAAACTGAAAATAGTCTGAAGGCGACAGAAAAATTATTTAACTCTTTTTTTGAGAATATTCCAAATGCAATTTTTATAGAAGACCGAGATGGAAATATCCTAAATGTCAATAAGAAGGGATGCGAATTACAAGGCATGGAAAAAGCAGCATTAATTGGAAAAAACATTTCTGACCTTATTCCTATCAATGACAAAGTAAAGATCCTGGCTGACTTTAGAAAAATGTTTGATGGGGAAATAAGTGAAATCAGTAGTAAATCCTACAAACTCTCGGGTGAATCTTCTACAGTGGAAATAAATGCAATGAAAATAACCTATAAAGATATTCCGGCTGTTCTCCTTAACGTTAGAGAGGTTTAAACCATAATTGCAATAGATAATAATATCATCATACGATATTAGAAAAATCAGCTTCATCACATTTTGAGTAAAAAAAGGGTGATTGATCAACGACTTGTTGATCAATCACCCTTTTAAAATTTAGACTATACGTCGGATTATTCTACAACCAGACGTATTGTTTTAGAAACGTTCTCCCCTGATTTTAAATTCAGAAGATAAATTCCCTTTGCAAGATCGCTTAAGTCGATGTCTACCGTATTATTGCCTTCAATAGCACTGAATACTTCGCTGATGAGAATGTTTCCAGGAAGATCCATTATCGTCATCAACATTTTCGAGTCATTTACAGTTGTGAACTCAACAGTTGCTTTACCTGAAGTCGGATTCGGATAAGCAGTCAAATCCCCTGAGAATTCAGATGAATTTTCGTCCGAAGCTGTTCTACACAATAAATTAACGCTGACATTCTTTACACCTGGCTGAGAAGCTCCGCAAGTATTAATGGCATTGACACGTACAATTGCTGATGTGCTGGTTGCACTTGTATAATTAACAGATGCTGTTAAACCAGATGGAGTAATGACACCGCCGCCTGTTACAGACCAAGTATATGAAGTGGCTGTAGGAACAACTGGAATTGAATAAACAACTGCGGTTTGTGATTTACAAACAGATGCTGATCCTGATACAACCGGAGTTGACGGGCGAGCACTGACAGTGAAACAACGTTGAACACTTGAACCACATCCATTATTTGCAACTACACAGATGTTTCCATTATTTGTAAATAATCCGGTGAAGTTCACAGTAACGGTTAACCCATCAGGAGAAACTGATTGAATTGCGATACCGTTAGTTGATGTCCAAGTATAAGAAGTTGCTGTAGCAACCGCAGATATTGAATACTGGATTCCTGAAAGTCCACAAAGTCCTGTACCAGGTCCTGAAATACCTCCAGGCTGATCAGGTGCAGAACGAACAACAAATGTTCTAGGGAAACTTCCACAAGAATTGCTTACGGTAATCGTAATCGTTCCGGACGTAAATGCCGGTCCAAAGTTAAACGAAGCTACAGTGTTCAATGAATTCTGACTTGAAGTTATCAGAGTGATATCTCCGGTAGTTGTCCATGTGTAAGTAGATGCACCAGTTACAAGTGGCATTGTGTACGTTGCCGTATTATTTGCACAAATATAATTAGGTCCGATTACTGCATTTGAGTGAATTGGGGTTCCAGTTATAGTCATACCTCTTACTTGGCTATTACCCATACAGTTCACACCCCTAACTTGGACTGATCCCTGACCAAAGCCTATTGGAATATTTACCTGAATCGAATTAGTTCCTTGTCCGGAAATGATATATACACCCGTACCTGTTACACTCCACAAATAACTCAATGCATTTGTTGAAGTAGCAGTATAAGTTGCAATATTTCCACCGCATATTATTGACGGTCCGGAAATTGGTGTTGGTTGCGAAGGTATAATCGTAAGAACAGGGATATTCATGCAACTCTGTGTACTCGTTCCGCAAACATTGACTGATGCAACACAAATGAAACCACCTGCATATGTCGGTCCGAATGATACAGTGATAGAATTAGAAGTTGATGAACCTGATGCTCCTGCTGGAAGTACCCAATCATACGAAGTTGCCCCAGGCACGGCTACAATAGAATAGACGACACCAGTCTGGTTACGACAAGCTCCACCAGGACCACTAATGGCTCCAGGTGTTGCAGGTAATGAACCACCACTTGTAACTGTCGTTGATGCAGAACCGGTACAACCATTTCCATCCGTAATAATTACTGTATATGTTCCCGGTACAAGCGAGCTGATCGATTGTGTAGTTGGTCCATTTGACCATGAATATGTATAGCTTCCTGTTCCCCCGGTTGGAGCAACTGTTGCTGTTCCATCATTTCCTGCACAAGTTGTAGGTGTTGATGTTGCAGTTCCTTCTACTTTCGCTGGTTCTGTTAGTGTGACTGATACTGTTCCTTGACAACCATTATTATCGGTGACTGTGTAAACAATAGTTCCGACATATTGTGTCATCGGGCCGGTACCTGTGTAAGGACCAGTTCCACCTGTTGCAGAGATTGTAACTGTAGTAGACTGACCATAGCATAGAATCGGAGTAGCAGAATATGTTGCAACTACCGGAGATGGTTGAGTGACAGTTATCGTGGTTGAATTTGTACAACCGTTTGCATCTGTTACCGTGTAAGTATACGTTCCGGCTGTTACAGTGAATGTTCCTGTTCCGGTGATTATACCTGTTCCACCTGTAGCAGAAACCGTAACCGTTGATGTTCCACCGTTACATGCTATCGCCGTTGCTGAAGATGAAGCAACCAATGCTGTAGGTTCAGTTACTGTGATAGTTGTTGAATTTGTACAACCGTTTGCATCTGTTACTGTGTAAGTATACGTTCCTGCTGTTACTGTTACCGGACCTGTTCCTGTATAAGGAGCTGTTCCGCCGCTTGCAGAAACTGTTACAGTTGATGTTCCACCGTTACATGCAATCGCTGTTGCTGAAGATGAAGCAACCAGTGCAGTTGGTTCAGTTACTGTGATCGTTGTAGAATTTGTACAACCGTTTGCATCTGTTACCGTGTAAGTATATGTTCCTGCTGTTACGGTTACCGGACCTGTTCCTGTATAAGGAGC
>Ga0154020_10010363_pt1 | contig 10666 bp, 7 predicted proteins | sample Klosneuvirus_201_FD_109709 | JGI IMG/M metagenome (GOLD analysis project Ga0154020, IMG submission 109709) | Active sludge microbial communities from wastewater, Klosterneuburg, Austria - Klosneuvirus_20160825_MG | ecosystem: Engineered > WWTP > Aerobic digester > Activated sludge | place...
GAGGTCCTGCCGTGAGCTCCCAACACGAACGCCGCGATCACGCCCGTGTGGCCTTCAATGCACCCGGCCGCTGGGCCTGCCTGGAGCAGACCTGCGACGTGCGCGTGGTCGACCTTTCCTTCAAGGGCGCGCTGATCGAAGTGCCGCCCAACTGGCTGGGCATGGCCGGGCTGCCCTGCCTGCTGGGCGTGACGCTGCAAGCCGGCGGCGGCCCGCCGCTGCGCATCGTGATGTCGTGCGAAGTGGCCCACGCCGACGGCCACCGCGCCGGCCTGCGCTGCCTGGCCCTGGGCCTGGACAGCGCCACCCACCTGCGCACCCTGATCGCCACCAACCTGGGCGACCCCGCGCTGCTCGAACGCGAGCTGGCCGCGCTGGTGGGGCGGTAGCGTGCTGGTGCGGGGCGCAGGGTTTGCGTTGATCGGACTTCTGGCCGGGGCCTTCATCGGCTGGATCATCGCCGGTATCGCGGACATGCTCATCGAGCCGGCGCTGCTGCTGATCGAGATCACGGCTGCGCTGGGCGCGGTGCTGGGCGCAATGGGCGTGCGATGGTGGCGGCGCCCACCGGGGGCTTCGCCGCAAACCTGAGTCGGCGCCTTTGGCCCGAGCGAGCGGACTCCAACGGTCACCAGCCAACATCGGCGACCGCTGCCGGCCTTCAACGCTCCGCGCGCAGCTGCGGGTCGACCAGTGCGTAGAGCACGTCGACGGCAAAGTTCACCCCCATGACCACGGCCACCAGCAGCATCACGACATCGCGCACCACCACCAGGTCGCGGTTGGCGAACTGCAGGCCCATGATGGTGAGCACCGGGATCATGGCGTTGCGCAGCACATGCGTCCACAGCGTGGCGCGGCGGCACTTGCCGTTGACGTGGCGCGACAGACCGTGTAGGCGTGGAAAGCGGTGCTCGGTGGCGGTGGCATCGATGCATGGCGAGGAAATTCCACTCGAGGCCAGCCGGCGCGTCTGGACGACGAGCAGGTTCAGGCGCTGTGCGTACAGATCCAATATCCGAGCCGCCTTGAGCTGATACGGTGGATCGCGCGGGAAGATCCAGCGGCGATGCGGCCAAGGCCGGATCGCTGTCTCGTGCAGCCAGTGTCACATCGTGCTGTCGCTGATGCGCGTGACCAGCCCGCGCTGCTCGACCTCGCGTCTGTCATCGGCAACGCTCAGCCGCGACAGCGGTGGCGCCTACCCGCCGGCAGCTGGGCTTCCGAAGTGGGTCGTGACGCCTGGTGCACACTTGCGGGCAACGGGTGAGTCCCCACCAAGCCCTGTCACCGCCGGGAAAGAATCCATAGAAAGTGCAATCGATGTCAAAAGCTGTGGACTTGCGTGAGCGACGTCGGCTGCAGATGGCCGATATCGCCCGTTTGGCTGGCGTTTCGGTTTCAACCGTTTCGCGGGCGCTCAACGGCAGTTCGCTCGTGAACAAGCAGACGCGCGATCGTGTCGAGGAGCTCGCCAAGTCTCTGAACTACACAATCAACGTCAGCGCCAAGAACCTGCGGCTTCAGACCAATCAGACAGTGGCGGTGGTCATCCCCTATGACCAGAGGAGCCATCAGCACATTTCTGATCCGTTCTTTCTTGCCATGGTCGGTGCACTTGCAGACGCCTTGACCGATAGGGGTCTGGACATGCTCCTCACCCGTGTCGACGCCGAGGATCTTGCGGCTGCGGCTCGGCCTTATGAAAGTGGCCGGGCGGTAGGCGTGGTTCTCATCGGCCAGTGGCGCCACCACGACCAGCTCAACGAGCTTGCGTTGCGCAAAATTCCGTTGGTGGTCTGGGGGGCGCAAATGCCCAACCAGATCTACAGCACCGTCGGTGGCGACAATGTTCTCGGTGGTGAGCTGGGCACATCGCACCTTCTGAAGCGCGGACGGCGGCGGCTCGTCTTTTTGGGTGATCCCAACTTGCCCGAGGTGGCGCAACGTCGGGAAGGGTTCTTGCGCGCCATGTCCAAGGCTGGAGTCGATGTCGATCCGCGGCTTCTGGTCGACGTTCCGTTCGATCAGGATGCGGCCTATGGCGCGGTGCGCGATCTTGCGCCGTCGACCGGCCGTTTCGACGGGATCGTGGCATGCAGCGATCTGCTGGCATTGGGCGCCATTGCCGGGCTGCGGGCGTCGGGCCTGCGCGTGCCGCAGGACGTGTCGGTCGTCGGCTACGACAACATCGCGCTTTCGCAGTTCTGCGACCCCCCTCTGACGACGATCGAGCAGCCCATCGTGGCGGCAGGCGAGCGACTGGTCGAATCGCTCCTGCTGCAGGCCGATGGTCAGCGCGCCACATCCACCACGGTTCCCGTCCGGTTGATCGAGAGGCAAAGCGCCTAGAAGGGCACGATCCTCGACAGTGTTTACCCTAGTTTGCAATCGATTGCAGTGTCTTCGATACTTGAGTCCGCCGGCCGCATTGCACCCTGTCAATGCACTCGAGCGCCAGACCAGTCGATTTCAAACACTAGGAGCCACCATGAACCCAACCGGGGTGTACCGAGCCCAACCTATGGCCGCGGCGATTTCGCTGGCGATGATGACGATGGGGGCTGCGCAGGCGCAGGCGGTGGAGCCTGCGCAGCCGCAGCCTGCGGTGGCGCAGGCGCCGGCAGCGACGCCGGCGGCCGAGGCGGCGAAGGCGCCTGCAGCGGCTGCCAAGGCCGAGGCTGCGAGTACTGATGGCAACAAGGCTGCTGCCCCGGCGCGGGTGGGCGACGACGGCGTGAAGCTCGAGCGCATCGTGATCACGGGCACGTCAACGGCGCGCTCGAAAATGAAGCAAAGCGTGTCGGTGAGCTCGCTGTCGGCCGAGGACCTCACCAGCGCGCCGGCGGCCAGCGCCTCGGAACTGCTGCGCTCGGTGCCTGGGGTGCGCTCGGAATCCACGGGCGGCGAGTCCAACGCCAACCTGACGGTGCGCGGTGTACCGCTGTCGGCCGGTGGCTCGCGCTATGTGCAGTTCCAGGAAGACGGCCTGCCGGTGCTGCTGGTCGGTGACATCTCGTTCGGCACGGCCGACACCTTCGTGCGCGCCGACTACTTCACCGGCTCCGTCGACGTGGTGCGCGGCGGCTCGGCCTCGACCATGGCGACCAACTCCCCCGGTGGCCTGATCAACTTCATCTCCGAGACGGGCAAGCTCGGCGGCGGCTCGCTGGGCTACTCCACGGGCCTGACGTACCGGCAGCAGCGCGCCGACTTCGGCGTGAGCCTGAAGCTCGGCGAGCGCACCTATGGCTACGTCGGGGGCTTCCAGCGCGTGGGCGAAGGCGTGCGCAACACCGACATGAACGTCGAGAGCGGCGGCCAGGTGCGCATGTCGCTGACCCACGAGCTCGGCCGCGGCGGCTACGTGCGCGCCACGATCAAGCACCTGAACGACCGCACGCCCACCTTCATGCCCGTGCCGGTGAACGTGGTCAACGGTCAGGTGCAGGCCATCAGCGGGGTGGATCCGCGCACGGCCTTCTTCATCAACAGCAACTGGCCGCACGATGTGGTGCGCGACAGCTCCGGGCAACTGCTGGTGACGCGCCCGGCCGACGGCATGCGCGCCAAGAGCGACTCCTTCGGGGTCGAGGCGCGGGTGAACTTCGACAACGGCATCTCCGTGACCAACCGCTTCCGCCTGGCGCGCAACAGCGGGCGCTTCATCGCGCCGTTCCCCGCCGGCGGCCAGCCCACCGACTACCTGGGCAGCGTGCCGGTGTTCAGCGCGCACCTGTTCAACACCAGCCTCGATGACTTGGGCAACCAGTTCAACGATCTGCGGGTGCAAAAGCAGTTCGAGCTGGGTGAGTCGCGGCGCCTGACCCTCACCGGGGGCCTGTTCAGCGGCGAGCAGCGCATCTTCCAGACCTGGTACTGGAACCGCTACAACGTGGAGCTCACCGACAGCGGCGCGCGCCTGTTCGACAACAACGGCAACGTGACCACCACCTCGGTCACGCAGGGCTCGACCTGGGGCTACTGCTGCATGCGCCACCAGGAGACCACGATCAACGCCCTGGCTCCGTACGCGGCCGTGACGTTCGATGCCGGGCCGCTGTCCATCGACGCCAGTGCGCGCCATGATCGCCAACGCCTGTCGGGGTTCTGGGTCGGCGGCAATGCCGACAACACCGCCTACGATCCGAGCTCGCTGGTGGTCATCGCCAACCGCACCTCGGCACCGTCGTACTCGGTGGGCGCGAACTACGAGCTCAACAAGGACCTGGCGGTCTTCGCGCGCTTGAGCCGCGGGGTGAGCTGGGCCTCGCCCGACCGCACGATCGTCGACGCGGGCAACAAGCTGGCGGCCAGCGGTGCCGCGGAAATCGCGATCAACCGCACCCAGCAGATCGAGGCCGGTGTGAAGTACCGTCGCCCGGGCTTGAACGCTGCAGCCACGGTATTCAGTGCCCGCACCGAAGAAGACGGTGGCGTCGAGGTGACCACGCGCCAGTACCTGAAGAACGACTTCCGCTCCAACGGCGTGGAGGGCGAGGTGCAGTGGAACCTGGGTGCGCTGCGGCTGCTGGGTGGCCTGACGCTGACGGACGCGAAGATCACCGGGGGCTCCAACATTGGCAACAAGCCGCGGCGCCAGCCCAAGCTGACGTGGCAGCTGTCGCCCACCTACGTGGCCGGCCCCGTTGAGCTCGGCGCGCAGATCGTCAGCACCGGCGACAGCTATACCCAAAACGACAACACCGTCAAGCTGCCCGGCTTCACCGTGGTCAACGCGTTCGTGAACTACGAGGTCACACAGGGCCTGACGTTCTCCCTGGGCGTCAACAACCTGTTCGACAAGATCGGCTTCACCGAAGGCGAGGCGCAGAACAACGGCTGCTGCACCCCGGGCGGTACCCCCGTCTACGTCGCACGTTCCATCAACGGCCGCTCCGCCAAGGCCACTTTGCGGTATTCGTTCTGATTGCAGGAGTCGTTTGCCCCTGCTTCAGTCTCGCGGCTGAGCCGAAGCAGGACAAGTCTGCACGGCAACGGTGCGATGGCCGCGAACAGAAGTACTGACACCATACCCGTGCAGTCGAGTCCAATAGCTCCAGCAATGCAACCACAACCCGCCAACAAGTTCATCCCTCCTCCATCCGGCAGCACCGCATAACAGTGCCACGCCACGCGGCGAGGGTCGGCTGCTGATCTGGCATCCGACCCTCGCGCCTATTTGGGATAGCCGTTATGCAAGCAAATACCGCATTACCCAGGCTCAACGCCTGGCAGATCGTCAACATGAATGTCGGATTCTTCGGCATTCAGTTCAGTTTCGGGCTCCAGCAGAGCAACATGAGCCCGATCTACCGCTACCTCGGGGCCGACGAGGCCAGCTTGCCTCTGCTTTGGCTGGCTGGCCCAGTGACGGGCCTCATCGTGCAACCGATCGTCGGCGCCCTGAGCGACCGCACGGTGTCCCGCTGGGGGCGACGCACACCCTACTTCCTGATCGGGGCCCTTCTGTGCAGCCTGGGGCTGCTGGCCATGCCATTCAGCCCAGCGCTCTGGATGGCAGCCAGCCTGCTCTGGATTCTCGACGCCGCGAACAACATCACCATGGAACCCTACCGGGCTTACGTCGGTGACCGTCTGCCACCTGAGCAACATGCGCAAGGTTTTCTGACTCAAAGCGCGTTCACCGGCCTCGGCCAGACTCTGGCCTACCTTGCGCCGTCCATCCTGGTGTGGTTCGGGATGAACAAGGACGCGGTGAATGCGAACCACATCCCGCACATCACCATCGCGGCATTTCTGATTGGGGCGTTCTTCTCGATCGCCACCGTGCTGTGGTCCGTGCGAACCACGCCTGAGCTGCCATTGAGCGCCCAGGAGGTCGAGCGGCTGAAGAGCCTGCCCCGCGGACCGGGCCCTGTCTTCTCGGAGATTCGCAGCGCCTTCGCCGACATGCCCGCCACGATGAAGCAACTCGCGGTCATGAAGCTCTTCCAGTGGTACGCGATGTTCTGCTACTGGCAATACATCGTGCTGTCGCTGTCGTCGACACTGTATGGAACAACCGACCCGGCCTCGCAAGGTCTGCGTGACGCTGGCTTGCTCAATGGCCAGATCGGTGGCTTCTACAACTTCGTGGCATTCGTGGCCGCCTTGGCCATGGTTCCGTTCACCAAACGCATGGGCGCCAGTCGCGTTCATGCGTTCTGCCTGCTCGCAGCAGCGGCCGCCATGTGGGCAATACCGGAAATCAAGACTCCCGCACTGCTGTTCTTGCCCATGGTCGGCATCGGCCTGGCTTGGGGAAGCATCATGGGCAACCCCTACGTCATGCTGGCCGGCTGCATTCCCGCCCAACGTGTCGGGGTCTACATGGGCATCTTCAACATGTTCATCGTCATCCCGATGCTCATTCAGATCGCCACCCTTCCCCTCATCTACAACAGTCTTCTCGCGGGCAATCCATCGAACGTCATTCGACTGGCTGGTGTGCTCATGTGCTTTGCGGCGGTAGCCGCCCTGCTGGTTCGTCCCCCCCGTGTTGCAGGCAACGTGCATCGCGACACGCCACTCAACTCAGCCCGTTAACGCGCGCATCACGGTTGTGGTCCACGTCTCAGTACGCTGATTTCCGACACTATGAAGAACCAGGTTCAACTCATCACCTATGTCGACCGCTTCGGGGGGCGAACGCTGCGCGAACTCCAGTCCTTGCTGGCCTCACGGTTCCCCCATTGCTTCGGTTCGGTTCATCTCCTGCCCTTCTTCGACCCCATCGACGGCGCTGACGCAGGCTTCGACCCGGTGGATCACACCCGCGTAGACCCCCGAATCGGCGAGTGGGCAGACGTTCGAGCACTGTCGCATGCGGTCGATGTCATGGCAGACGTCATCGTCAATCACATCTCGTCAGAATCACCCCAGTTTCGCGACTACCTCGAGCATGGCAGCGAATCGAGTTGGGCGCCGATGTTCCTCACCTATGACAAGGTCTTCCCGCAGGGTGCTACCGAGCGCGAGCTCCTTGGCATTTGGCGGCCTCGGCCAGGCCTGCCGTTTGCGCACGTCACGCTGGGCGGCGGTCAGCACCGCCTGATGTGGACGACCTTCACCCCTCGGCAGATCGACATCGACGTGGAGTCCACGCTGGCGCAGGATTACCTGAGCGGAATCCTGCGCACACTCAGCGCGAACGGGGTCACACAGGTGCGGCTCGATGCCGTCGGGTACGCCATCAAGCGTCGCGGATCCAGCTGCTTCATGACCGACGAGACCTTTGCGTTCATCGGCCAGTTCGCTGCCCAGGCACGCAGTCTGGGCATGGACGTCCTGGTAGAGGTGCATTCGTACTACCGGCAACAGGTCGAGATCGCGCGTCACGTCGATCGCGTCTACGACTTCGCCCTGCCGCCGCTGGTGCTCCACGCCTTTGCGTTCAAGACCGCCAGGCGACTGAAGCACTGGCTCGCGATTCGTCCGACGAATGCGGTCACCGTTCTCGATACCCACGACGGCATCGGCGTCATCGACATAGGCTCTCATGCTCACGATCGAGCCGGTCTCCCCGGGTTGGTATCAGACCAGGAACTCGAGCAACTCGTCGAGTGGATCCACGCGAACAGCCAGGGTACCAGCCGAGAAGCCACCGGGGCTGCGGCGTCGAACCTCGACCTGTACCAAGTCAACTGCACGTTCTTCGACGCCTTGGGCCGGGATGAGCGCGCCTACCTCTTGGCGCGCGCCATTCAGTTCTTCTTCCCAGGGACACCCCAGGTCTACTACGTCGGCCTACTTGCTGGCAGCAACGACATGACCCTGCTTCGCAAGACGGGTGTCGGGCGGGACATCAATCGGCACTACTACAGCGCCGAGGAGGTGGACCACGAGATCGAACGACCTGTGGTTCGAGGATTGTTGGAACTGATCAACCTGCGCAACACCCATCCTGCATTTGGTGGAACGTTCGCTGTCGAGGAGACCCCCGACGCCGAGCTTGCAATGAAGTGGCGATGTGGTCCGCATTGGGCCAAGCTGCGCATCGACCTGGCGCTTGGTGTTCACGAACTCACTTACACCGGCATTCCCGAATTGGCGCCGCGCTTGCGGGCGTTCGAGGCCGTTTGCTCTCGCCCCACCCGCTTGCCGGAGGTCCAATGATTCTCGTCTGTGGCGAGGCGCTGATGGACGTGTTCGTCAGTACCTCTGAAATTCGGCAAGTCTCACTCGATGCGCGCATCGGCGGCTCACCGCTGAACGTCGCCATCGGCTTGGCGCGCCTCAAGCAGTCGGTCGCGTTCTTCGGAGGCATCTCCACCGGCGCTCTGGGTGAGTGCCTCTATCGAACACTGGTTCACGAAGGCATCGATGCGACCCATGTGCGGCGCAAGTTGGCTCCGACAACCTTGAGCCTCATTGAAACAGCCGGAAGCGGTGCACCCAGTTACCAGTTCTATGGCGAGAACGCCGCCGATGTGTCCATCGTCGAGGCCGACCTGCCAGATGCGGCGCTCAACTGGCAAGCCATTCATGTGGGCTCCTACCTGGTGGCCTCACCCCAAACGGCATACGTTCTGCGCTCGCTGGTGTCGCGCGAGCGCAGTCATGGCCGAACCGTCATCGCCTATGACCCAAACGTGCGCCTTGGCGTCGTTCCCGACGTGTCGCTTTGGCGCAATCATGCATCTTGGATGGCGCGTCACGCGGACATCGTCAAGGTCAGCGAAGAAGACCTCTTCGCGTTGTACCCCGAGCACCATCCGTTCGAGGTGGCCGAGCGCTGGGCAGCCGATGGAGCTGCGCTGGTGGTGGTGACGCGAGGCAGCAAAGGGGTATGGGCAACAGCGGGCTGCGGCGCGGCACAAGTCAGCGCCGGGCTTGTTGACGTGGTCGACACCGTGGGTGCGGGAGATACATTCCAGGCGGCACTTCTGTGCGCCTTGGCCGAGCGGGGCCAGTTGACACCACAAGCGTTGCGCAGCCTCGATATCGATCAACTGATGCAGGCGCTCGCATTCGCGCGCGACGCCGCGGCGCTGACATGCAGCCGCCGCGGCGCAGATCTACCCAGTCGAGAAGCACTTCGAAGCCACTTGGGCGTTGCCGCCTGAGCACATCGGAAGCCAATCATGGAGTCGCCAGATGGCTTTGGGCGCGGTCATGCGTTGCCTCGAGTCGGTGCGGATACGTTTCTCACATTGGCGGTTGGCGGCGCAGGCTTCATCACCTGAATCGCACCGGATACACCGGCGACTTGCGCGAGAACGGAGAGCGCGAGTTGCGTCGCGACAGGGTCGATACCCACCCGAACGGCACCCAACTGAAGCTGGAGGATCTGACGTCGCGCCCCTGGCAATGGGCGGTCCGTGCGAACAACTGCTCGACCTTTGTCGAGGCGACCGCTCCCGGCCTTCAACGCTCTGCGCGCAGCCGCGGGTCGACCAGTGCGTAGAGCACATCGACGGCAAAGTTCACCACCACGACCACGGCCACCAGCAGCATCACGACATCGCGCACCACCACCAGGTCGCGGTTGGCAATGGCCTGGAAGACCAGGCGGCCGATGCCGGGCAGCACGAACACGTTCTCGACCACGATGGTGCCGGTGATGAGGTTGGCGAACTGCAGGCCCATGATGGTGAGCACCGGGATCATGGCGTTGCGCAGCACATGCTTCCACAGCGTGGCGCGGCGGCTCAGGCCCTTGGCGCGCGCGGTGCGCACGTAGTCCTCGCGCATCACCTCGAGCACCGCCGAGCGGGTGACCCGCGCCAGGATGGCCGCCTGCACCAGTGCCAGCGCCAGCGCCGGCAGGGCCAGCGCCGCGATGCCCTGCACCCAACCGCCGCCGTCGTCGGCGCTCCAGCCCGGAAAGCCGCCGGCGCTGACCCACTGCAGCTTCACCGCGAACAGCAGGATCAGCAGGATGGCGAACCAGAAGCTCGGGATGGCGATGCCCAGCTGGCTCAGGGCCATCACCCCCACATCACCCAGACGGTGGTGGCGCGAGGCGGCGTACACGCCGGCCGCCAGCGCCAGCACGGTGGTCAGCACCATCGCCAGCGCGGCCAGCGGCAGCGTGACCTGCAGCCGCTCGACGATGAGCTCGGACGTGGGCGTGCCGTACGAGTAGCTCTCGGCGGTGCGGCCCTGCGTGTAAGCCACGATCCAGTCGGTGTAGCGCTGCAGGGCCGGTCGGTCCAGCCCCAGCTTGGCCCTCAGCGCCGCCAGCGATTCCGGCGTGGCGGTGTCGCCCAGCATCACCTGCGCCACGTCGCCGGGCAGCAATTCGAGCACCGCGAACACCAGTACCGAGGCCACCGCCAGCGTGGCCCCGAAGGCCGCCAGGCGCCGCAGCAGAAAGACACTCATGGCAGACGCGCGAAGCCGGTTGCGGACATGCGGTCTATCATGCCCGAAACCCATCAGGCGGATGACCCCCATGGCCGCGATGAACCCGACCGCATTCGACACCACCGAGCTGCTGGTGGGTGGGCAATGGCGTGCCGCTGCCGACGCCCGCACCCTGGTGCTGCACAACCCCAGTGACGGCAGCGAGCTTGCCCGCATTGCGCGCGGCGGTGCCACGGACATCGACGCCGCGGTGCAGGCCGCGCAGGCCGCGCTCGATGGCGCCTGGGGTGCGCTGGCTGCGCCTGAGCGCGGCCGGTTGCTCGCCGCGCTGGCTCAGCGGGTGCGAGACGAGGCC
>Ga0154020_10010364_pt1 | contig 10666 bp, 4 predicted proteins | sample Klosneuvirus_201_FD_109709 | JGI IMG/M metagenome (GOLD analysis project Ga0154020, IMG submission 109709) | Active sludge microbial communities from wastewater, Klosterneuburg, Austria - Klosneuvirus_20160825_MG | ecosystem: Engineered > WWTP > Aerobic digester > Activated sludge | place...
ACAGGTTCGCCGTTTTGCGAAATCACGATATTTCCGTTCACGTCCAACTGGTAGATGTTCAGGATGACGGTTTGCGTCGTGCCTACCTCGCAGCAGTAGAACTTGATGGAGTCGCCTTCAGAGATGGCGCGCTCAAATTCGCTGGGGAACGAGGGGAGCAGGCTGGCGCAACCCGGCGTGCCGCGGATAGCGTTCAGCGCGTTGACGCAGTCGCTGTACGGCGACATGCGCTGTACCGTGAAGCGGATGGAACCGCAGTTGTCGTAGGAACCGTCGTCAAAGGTCGTGGCTTTCACCCACGTTACACCTGCGAATTCGCAAGCGCCGAGGGCCGGCGGTACGTCCTGGAAGCCGGCGGGGCCGTAGCAGTCGGACAGGTCATCGGTGCCGATGGCCACTACCGTGAACTCGTCGCAAGCAGACACCGGCGGTGTGAAGTCGCGCACTGCCAGTGTAGCCGAGCAGGTGCGGGTATTGCCGCATTGGTCTTCTACCTGGTAGATCACCCGGTGTGTACCGATCGGGAGGCAAGGCGTGCTGCCGAGAACGGCCAGCGTGTCGCGATCCCAGTAGTTGTTGCCGGGGAAGTCGGATGCGTTGCCATCAATCGTATACATCGCCGTCTGCTGGTTGGTCTGCGGATCAAACGTGATGACCATAGCGCTGACGCTCTTGATGCGCGAGCAGTTGTCGGTCACGATGAAGTCGGGCAGATTAACCGTAGCGCAGCATGTGAAGGGATCCGTGCTTGCAGTAATGTTGGCCGGGCAAGTGAACGTGGGAGCGACGTTGTCGACGATCTTGATGATCTGGCTGTCTTCCAGTTCGTCGCCTGTACACCAGTTAATGGCGGTCCATTTGCGGCGCACTTTGTACGTGCCGTCGCATACGTCAATAACCAGATCTGTATAGTTCCAGCCAATCGAACAGCCGACCGGTTGACCGTAGATGTATGGATAGCCTTGCAAGGTGATTACATCGTTGGGATCGGGGGTCAAGTAGTCCGGAACCGTACGTCCATCCATCCATTCCGGTGTCGGATATACACCACCGCAATCAATGTGAGTCTCGTCAATGCCATCATAGCTTGGCGGAAATTCGAGATCGCCGTTGCTTGGGAGGAACAGTTCTATGATCTGGTTGCAAGTGCTCGTGTTACCGCTGGCATCGCGAGCCGTCCATTTGCGCGTGATGGTCTTGTCCAGACCTGTAGCGCAGCTTCCATCAACTTTAGTATCAATGTACGACAGGGTCACATCGGAGCAGTAATCCAATACCGGGCTACCTTGGCCGGCAAACACAATCCAGTCTTTTCCACTTTGAGTAACCTGATTGCTGAGCAAGCCGTTGGGCAGCGGCACGCAGGCTTTGACACTCGAAGCGTAGGTAAACTCGATTTGCGGGCGCGGATTCTCCGCCGGGAAAGCCTCCCCGCCGAATAAACCGTTCACCCAGCGGCCCGGGTTGTTGACAATACGCAAGGTACCGTCGGTCGTCTGAGTCGTGGCGAGTTCTGCTACCACACGCACCGTCGTGCCGTTACCGTTGTTGGCTACGATGTAGAAGCCTGCCGTTGAAGCACCCGGCACCGTAAACTGCGTGGTAAACGGAATATCGTAAAGCAAAACTGTGGGGAAGGCTGCAGTGACGTTCACATTCACGTCGCCGCAAAGCGTCCAACCTGCGTTGGAGGCTGCGTTTCCGACAAACGTACCATTACGCATGTACGCTTTCAGGTTGTAGGTACCTGCAGCAGCGCCGGCAAGCGATGCCTGTACCCGCACAGCCTTGATATTCAGCGGCGCGCCGCTAAGGTTCTCCACGTTGTTCATGTAGCCCGTCCAGTAGTTGGTGAAGGCTACATTTTGCGTCAACTTCTTGTCGCCGGCGATAATTTCCGGGCAAATATCTTCCGGCAGCGGCGCCGGATCAACGTTGCAGGGGATACTGGCTGGTGGGCAATCAAGAACCGGTGCAAATTTATCTTCGATAAGGATGTTACCCCAGCACTTGTTGCCGGTTTCCGGGTCGGTCACGCGCACCTGGTAGGTTTTGCCCACGTCTGCGGGGCCAAGCGGAGTGGGCGCACCAAAGCCCGGGAAAGCGGGCCCCTGACTCAAGCGGATCCACGGGCCGTTGCCGTAGGGCAGGGTCTTGTCCACTTCCACTACATAATCGTCGTAGCATTTGTACGGGCCACCTTCCAATACCTGATCGGCGTTTACATAAGCCGTGCAATTCGGATCGAGCGAGATCTGAACCTGATCGTTGCAAATAAGCGAATTGACCGGGTTCGGATAGTCATTCACCGTTATTGTGAACGAGCAGGTAGCCGTGTTGCCGGCGGCATCATTCACCTGGTAACCGATGGTGTACGGGCTATTTTCTTTGCAGAATTCGTCGCCGTTGGCCGGGCCGGACGTTTGGTTCACCATAGCGGCGGCGCCGATCTGGTAGCGTACAAAACCGTTGAATACACGCGGGTTGAACGGCGCGCCCCAAGGCGTGTTGGACGTAGTACCGAGGGTCAACGTGATGGTGCCGTCCGTAAAGGTCTGGTTGGCGCCATTGCCGTTGGTATAGATGGATGCTGCTGTCAGCGGATGCAGGCAAATGCCCCATAAGCCAGTCGGAATGGTGATGATCCCACCGGCAGAACTGATCGGTGCAGGCGTGATAGTGCCGTTACCGGGGAATGCGCCCGAAAATGGGCCTGTGTTCGCGTCGGCTGTACCGGCCAGTGTCCAGGCGCCGGCATTCGTTTCGAAACCGAGGTGGGTGCCCGCTTTGGTGTACACGTTCACGTTGGTACCATTCGTGATATTCAGACCGAAGTGCGTAATGTTGATCGCCTGGCCGGACGTGTTGTTCAGGTTGAAGAAAACCATACCGCCCGAGTTATTGGTATTGCCACCTGTATTAATGGTGTTCAACTGCGCTGGCGGGCCGGCGAACGGACAGTTGTCCGTGACCGTAGGTAACGCCCAGGTAACGTTCCGGCAACATTCGCCGGGGTTCAGGTTGACAATGATATTCGCCGGGCAAGTGATCACCGGTTTTTCATTGTCTACCACGTTGACAATCTGCGTGGCCTGGCCGGCGGTTGCGCCGTTGGCAATAATATAAGCCTGCCAAATAATTACGTTGGCCCCTTTAGGCAGGTTGAGTACGATGTTGGCTGCCGGAAGCGGCACATTGATGAACGGGCCACCATTGATGTTATAGCGCAAGCCCGTGGTCGTGCCGTTGGCACAGCCTGCCGGGTTGAACGTGGGCAGCGTGATTGTTGCGTTTGCGGCACAAAGTCCAGTGGTGGTGTTCAGGTTGAGCGTTGGGCCGGCAATCGGGTTGCACGCAGCGGGCTGCACGAACTCGATGCACTGGCCGCTGGTGACACTTGCCACGTTGAAACCGACCAGCGTGAATGGGCGCGGAGCCGGCAACGGGCCTTCAAGGCCTACGGTGGCGCTCAGGCCGTTGTCAAACGCTGTTTGTGAGCCGCCGAAGACAGTATCGAAGTATTTGTACTGGATGCGGTTACCGTTTTCGAACAGGCGAATCTGGAACGTGACAACCTGATTGGCGACATCGCCAAAGTGGCCGGCGTTGAACCATTCGATGGTAAAAATGCGATTGGGGGCTACACCGTCCGTCCGCGTGTACACACCTGCGTTCGGGGTTGTGGCCTGGTTGATGTCCAGGTCATCCCAGAACGGGTATAGACAAGCGCCGGCTATGGCAGTGGGAAGGGTTGTATTGCCCAAGCCGCGGTTGGTGCCTGGGTTGAGCAGCATGAAGCCGTTTGTGCCGATGTTGGCCGTGGTGTAGTTGGTGGCATAAAAAAGGAAGGGGAAGGGCAATGCGACGTTTGCAAAAATAACGTCGTCACCTTGACCCAAAAAGGTGGTGCCTGCCTGGCCGAACGCCTGCACGTACGGGTCGTTGCACACCGTTGCCACATACGGCAACTGGGCCTGTGCCTTTTGAGCGACCAGGAATGGAATGGCTAACGCCACCATCCATTTCGTGACGAACAGCGAAGCACCCGAAGATATGCTTTGCGTAAATTTCGTGATCATGAGAATATTAATTTTGATGATGATAAGATAAACAAGACCTGCCTTCAGATCATTTTTTTAGCAACAGAACGATATCCGCATAATAGCCCTGCCAGAGCGCAAGCGGCAAGTTGTTGGGTATTTCAACCGTAGGGGAATCCGTAAACCCGGGAACAAAACGCATGTAGTTCACATCAATGGCTGTCGGAACGGCCTCGCCTTGTTCGATGGACTGATAGACGCAGTTGTAATACTTGAGTTTGTAATCCAACTGGTCGGGAAGTTTCCCTTGCAGGAAGGCTTCAAGTGCACCGATTTCCTGATTAAGGCGTGTCATGGCATCGCTCCCGTCAACCATCTCAGGTTTGACTTCAGCAGGGTTCGACGAGGGTACTATTTTTTGAGCGGATGATTCCGTCAAACCCAAGCCGAATGCAAATACGCACACGGTTAGTAAAACCCCCAGACGTGATTTAAATAAAAAATTTTTCATGAGTAACAGATTTTTAATGATACGTGGATTTTAAAACCAATAAAAAAAGCGTTGAACGCAGGAATCTCCCGCATTCAACGCCATGTATAGCCCAGGCAACTTGCCTTGAATATCAGACAATTAACTTTCATGAGAATAATAAATTGACTTTGGATTAAAAGAAAGCGCCTCACTGAGGCATCATTTAAGCACAAAAGTAAGTTTGTCGATGTTTAAAGTTGCAAAAATGACGCAATTTTTTCCAAACGTACTGCACTTTTTTCATGGCAAAAACAGCGCCATAGTCAACGCTTAACGTTGGGTATACTTGTCGGGAAACGCTCCTTTTCCAAATATTAATCAAATGATTAAAAACAAAGTTTAAAACACTTGCTTGTTACAAACCACCTCCTTTACCTTTGCGTGAAACGTAAAAGACAATGCTGAAAAACGCCCCCAGTACGGAGGAGAAGATCAAGGAGGCTGCCCGTAAATTATTCGTGGAGAAGGGGTTTGGCAATGCCACCACGCGCGATATCGCCGAGTGCGCCGAAACGAATGTGGCGCTGGTGAACTATTATTTCCGCAGCAAAGAGAACCTGTTCCAGGCTGTTTTTCAGGAAAGTTTCGCCCAAACATTCCTGCCAATTGCCGGTATTTTAAACGACGATTTACCGCTCGAAGTGAAAATCTACAAATTTGTGGACCACATCACGGAGCTGCTTAAGCGAGCGCCCATGCTGCCGATTTTTATCCTCAGCGAAATGCGCGGCGAACACGCCCCGATGTGCCGGGCCATGCAACAGGCCGGCGCCATGGAACCCGCTGCCGGTTTTCAGCGACAACTGGAAGAGGAAGCCGCCAAAGGGAACATCCGCCCGGTGGATGCCCGTCAGGTGGAAACCAACCTGATGGCGCTTGTGTTGTTTCCGTTCCTCAGCATGAACATCCTGAAAATGAAACACCAGATGGGCGACGAAGCCTTCAACAACTTCGTGGACGAGCGCAAAAAGATCGTTCCCGAGACGATTCTGGCGTACCTGCGCAGCGGCCTCGGTTGACGAATCGAGTCACCCGTAAAAAATGGCGTTTCAGCGGACGGAAACAGCAACCGGTCATAATTTCCTTGTAGCCCCGTTCCGATTCCGGGAATTTTGCCGCCCAAAATCCGACTTCGGCAAATGCCCGTACCTACTGTAACCCTGCCACCTATTTCCGCCAAGTGACGTCCAATAGCCAGTTTTTTTTAATCCCGTCAGTCCATACAGAACAATTATCCATTCGTAAGTCATGTCCAATTTTTTGAAAACCTCTTGTTTGCCTTTTCTCCAACGATTCGCACTTCTCGTCTCTTTTGGTGCCTTTTTGTTGACTTCCCAAACCGGTAGTGCCCAAACCACAACCAGCGCCAAAGGCATGGTCGTGGATGCTGGTACCGGTGAGGCGCTCCCCTACTCCACCGTGCAGTTCGAAGACAAACCGGTTGGCACCCGAACCGATGCGGAGGGACGTTTCAGCCTTGAAATAAAAGAGCCGGCCAAACGCCTGAAAGTCACCTACGTGGGCTACCAGGCGACTTTTGTTGATCTTAAACCCGGCCAGGCGAACAACGACCTCACGGTGCGTATGGAGGAGGCATCGCAGACACTCAAAGAGGTCGTGGTGCGCAACGAAAAATACCGCAACAAAGACAACCCGGCCGTCGAACTGATCCGCAATGTGATTGAAAACAAGTCGCGCAACCGCCGCGAAGGGCTGGATTACTACAGTTTCGAGCAATACGACAAGGTGGAGTTTTCGCTAAACAACGTGGACGACAAGATGCGCAACAACATCCTGTTCCGCAACCTGAAGTTTGTGTTCAACAACGCCGACACGAATGCGACAGGTGTCGTCAGCCTGCCCTTCTACCTGTACGAGCGCATCTCCGACGTGTACTACCGCAAGAACCCAAGCGCCGAAAAATTCCACGTCAAAGGCGAGCAAAATACCCCCGTACCTGCCTTTCTCGATGAAGACGGCATTGCCGGATACGTCCAGAACCTGTATCAGGACGTGGACATCTACGACAACGTGGTCAACATCGCCGCGTCGGAGTTTGTCAGTCCGCTGGCTCCGATTGCACCGAATGTTTACCGGTTTTACATCCAGGATACCACCCGCTTGCGTGACGCTCAGGTCGTGCGCCTGTATTTTGCCCCGCGCTCCCGGGGCGACCGGGCTTTCGAGGGCAGTTTGTGGATCGCACTCGACGGCTCGTACGCCGTGCGAAAGGTCGAACTGACCGTGCCCAAAGAAGCCAACATCAACTGGGTAGGCGGCATGCAGGTGAAGCAGGAATTCGACTGGACGGAAAGCACCGACTCCGTTTTCGGTACCACGCGCCGGCTGATGCTCGTGCAGGACGAAGTTGTCATGCATTTCGGATTCAAACGCGACTCCACGATGCGCGGGCTGGTCGGACGCAAGACCAGTTCGTATCAACACTACACCCTCAACCAGCCACTTCCCGACAAGTACTTCGGCTTCCCAAGCAACGTGTTTTACGTGGACAACCCTGCCCAGTTCTCCGAAAAATTCTGGGTCGAAAACCGGCACGTCTCACTTAACACACGGGAACAGGGCATTCGCCAAACCATAGACACCCTGAACAACCACGCCCCTTTTAAGCGCTTCCTGATGTTTGCCCGAATCTTTTTCGAGGGCTACCACGACATCGGCGGCGTAGAAATCGGGCCGGTCAACACGTTTTACAGTTTCAACGAAGTAGAAGGATTCCGGGCGCGTCTCGGCGGACGCACCAACGCCCGTTTTTCCAAAAACCTGCTGCTGGAAGGCTATGCCGCCTACGGCTTCAAGGACGAACGCTGGAAAACCTACTTCGGCGCCACGTATTCGTTTGGCGACAACCAGGTGCGCAAATACCCGATCAATCAGGTGCGCCTGTGGTTTCAGGACGAGGCGCAGATTCCCGGCCTGGCGCTACAGTTTGTGCAGGAGGACAACCTTTTTCTCTCGTTCAAACGCGGGGTGAACGACAAGATGATTTACAAACAGGTGATCGGTGTCGAGTACATCAAGGAAAGCCTTTCGGGCCTGTCGTACACGTTCACGTTTAAGAACCAGATTCAGGAGCCGGCGGGGGCTTTGCGCTTCCACTACGGTAAACTGGAACAACCCGAATCCCTGCCCGACATCCGCACGACCGAATTCGGCGTGCACCTGCGCTTTGCTCCGAACGAGAAATTCTACCAGGGCGCCAACTACCGCCGGCCCATCATCAACCGCTACCCCATCTTCAACCTGTACTACACCCACGGCGACAAGCACTTGCTCCAGGGCCAATACACGTACAATGTGGTGCAACTGAAAGCCTCGAAGTACTTTTTCACCGCGCCGTTGGGCTGGGCGCAAGTTGTGTTGGAGGGCGGTCGCACGTTTGGAACCGTGCCGTTCCCGCTGCTCACGGTACACCGCGCCAACCAGACCTACTCGTACCAGCCGGAAGCGTACAACCTGATGAACTTCCTCGAATTCGTGAGCGACAAATACGCCGCCGTAACGGTAAACTACAACCTCGGCGGGTTCTTTTTCAACCGAATTCCGCTTTTCAATCGCCTGAAATGGCGCGAAATGTTCACGTTCAAAGCCCTTTGGGGCGGCCTCGACGAGACCAACCGCCCGACCGCCGAGAACGGCCTGCTGCACTTCCCCACCGACCCCAACGGCGTTCCGCTGACGTACACGCTGGAACGCAAACCCTACATGGAAGCCAGCGTGGGTATCGGCAATATTTTCAAAGTCTTCCGGGTGGACTATGTGCGCCGCCTCAGTTACCTCAACCACCCGAATGTGGCCGAGTGGGGCATCCGGGCAAGGGTACAGTTGGAGTTTTGAGTTTTGGAGACTGTTCAAAAAACTGGGGCAGCCCGTTGAGAGCAATAATAACACAGAGAACACTCCAGAAAAAAACACACCAGATTCTCTTGTCCACGTATGACAACCTTGAGCATTCAGTCCTTTAGCCTTGCCCGGCTTGCCATTATTGGGCTGATCATTTGGATAACGGCCTGCCAAGGGAGTGGCCCCAAAGAGCAGGCCGTTGCTGGAACGGACGCGCCCAAAGAGCCAGTACCTGCCCAACCCGCCGTGCCCGTCTCCTCTCCCACCGACGCAGACGAAAAAAACGTCCTGTACCCCGGCCAGTCGCTCTGGGCCGGCGGTTACGGACTGGTACTGGACGGCGACCAAACCGGGCTTGGCGCCCGGCTTACCGAAAAAGGAGAGTTTATTTTGTACAACTCCGCGGGACGCCTGTGGACAGCCAAGACCAACGGCACCGCTCCCGGCTATGAGCTGATCATGCAGGCCGACGGCAATCTCGTTTTGTACGACCGAGGGTTCCGGCCTGTATGGACCTCGGAAACACATGCCTACTATGGTGGCGAAAAATACAGAACAGCCGACTGGAAGCCCGTCAAATTGGTGCTGGAGCCAAACCTGCTGGTACTGTACAGCGCTACCGGGCGACAAGTTTGGAACAATACCATTGGAGAAATCGCCAGCCCTGAATAGCAGGAAAGCCCGTCGTACCTGCAAGTGTTTCTTTACAGTACACTACATTTGTGGTTATGCGTTCTTTGGCTACAACAGGGTTACTTCAACGAGCAGTTGCCATCTGTTGGTTTTTGGTTGGGAGCCTCGGAAATTTTCAGGCACAACCGGATGCCGCCCGGATGCCCGATCTCGAACGCGCGACAGCCTGCCTGTCCACCGGCCAATTGGATAGCGCTCTCCTCCTCTCGGAAAAACTGCTGGACCACTTGCGACCGCTCGGCCAAACCGACTCGCCGATGGGCCTGAGAGCACAATTGGTTTTTGCTACGGCATTGGAGCGCAAACATCGGGACAGCACCACGCTCCAAACCCTTTTGCGCGTTCAGCGCCTGAGCGAGGCAAAAAAACTGTGGGGCACGTACGCCGAGGCCTGCCGGGTGCTGGCTACCCTGTACGAAGAGCTGAATCGCCCCGAGCAGAGCATCTTTCAGTTGCATTTGGCGCAGCGTGCCATTTTGAAACATGGGCTGGACACGCTCTACCCCGGCTTTGCCGTCCGGATATCGTCCTGGCACCGGATGTTCGGCAACCAGGACTCCGCCGCATATTATGCCCGGGAAGTGGTACGCACCGCGCCAAAGTTTGGACAGGCATTCGAGGAAGGCGAGGGGCACTTGCTCCTGGGCATGATCCTGCGGGAATACCCTACCCGACTGGAACATTTCCATGCAGCGGTACAGCGGTACCGCGAGGCCGGGAATTTCACCGCAATCTGCGGGGCATTCCACAACATAGCGAATCTGCATTTTGGGAAAGACCGGTTCATGGAAGCGCTGGCCTACACCGACTCCACGTTCAAGACAGCGGCAAAAGCAATGCACGCCGGAGGGAAAGACCAACTGTATCTGCTTGCAGGCACCTACAAACTTCGAGGAAACATTTACCGAACCTTGGGTCGCCCTACTGCGATGCACTACATCGAAAAGGGCTATGAAATGCAACTGGCATACCTCCAGGCCCTGAACTATGAAAAAATAGCGGCCGTGGATGCCCGCTACACCGATCTGGGAAAAAGCCGGCAAATTGTGACGCAAAGCCTTCAGATCGAATCCGAAAAAGTAAGCAGGAGGTGGGCAACTGTTCTGTTCATCATCGCCCTGTTGTTTTTTGCCGTATTGGGCTACTTCTACCTCCAATTGCGAAAGGCCAACCTGAAAACCCGCAAACAATCCGAACAACTGAAATCCCTTGATGTCGCCAAGTCCCGCTTTTTCGCCAACGTCTCCCACGAACTGCGCACGCCCCTCACCCTGCTGCTCGGCCCCATCCAGACCCTGCTGAAAGATGGCAAACTGACCGACAAACAAGCACACTTGTTGCACATGGCCCACCAGAGCGGCAAACAATTGGAGCAACTCGTAAACGATATCCTCGACCTGCGTAAACTGGAACAGGGGCACCTGGAACTGCACCCGAAACCTACCGAATTGCCTTCCTTTGTTCGCACCTATTGCGCCCAGTTCGAGTCTTTTGCCGAACGCAAACAAATCGATTTCTCCGTCTATTTGCCGCCGGAAGG
>Ga0154020_10010365_pt1 | contig 10664 bp, 18 predicted proteins | sample Klosneuvirus_201_FD_109709 | JGI IMG/M metagenome (GOLD analysis project Ga0154020, IMG submission 109709) | Active sludge microbial communities from wastewater, Klosterneuburg, Austria - Klosneuvirus_20160825_MG | ecosystem: Engineered > WWTP > Aerobic digester > Activated sludge | place...
CGGACTCCATCTCCTTCTTCATGGCCATCTCAATCTCGAGCGCGTCGTCCTCGGCCAATTTCTTGTTCTTGGCGGCGAGCCTGGCAGCGGTCTCCTCAGCACGCTTCTTCTTCTCCTCGGCCTCGAGCTCCTTCTTCATGGACATCTCCATGGCAATAGATTCCTCGTCGTTGATCGCGCTCTTCTTGGCGGCCATGCGAGCCGCGGTCTCAGCAGCCTTGCGCTTCTTCTCCTCGAGCTCAGCGTTCCTCTGGCTGGCAAGCTCGGCCTCGACAGCATCGTCAGCAGCAAGCTGTTTCTTCTTGGCAGCAAGGCGAGCAGCAGTCTCAGCGGCCTTGCGTTGCTTCTCCTCGCTCTCGGCCTCACGCTGGGCAGCGAGCTCGGCCTCCATGGCCTCGTCGGCGCTCAGGGCTTGCTTCTTGGCAGCGAGGCGGGCAGCGGTCTCAGAGGCCTTGCGCTTCTTCTCCTCCATCTCAGCCTCACGCTGGGCGGCGAGCTCAGCCTCGACACCGTCTTCGGCGCTGAGTTGCTGCTTCTTGGCGGCGAGCTTGGCGGCGGTCTCGGTAGCCTTGCGCTTCTTCTCCTCGGCCTCAATCTCCTTCCTCGCGGCCATCTCAATGGCGAGCTCCTCCTCTTCAGCGGTCATCTTCTTCTTGGCCGCGTTGAGCTTAGAGGCAGCCGCGGCAGCTTGTTCAGCCTTCTTGGCCTTGCGATCCTCCGCCTCAATCTCGAGGCGCGCGAGTTCCTCGATCATCTTGTCCTCCTCCTCCTGGACCTTCTTCTTAAGAATGTTGACGCGCATGGCGGCCTTCTTCTTCTCCACTTCATCGTCGCCCTCGGCAATCACGCTGAAGGCAGCGAGCTCGTCAGCGAGCTTGCGCTTGTAGAAGCCAATCTTGGTCTTCATGTCCTCCTCAACCTTCTTGCGCTCAGCCTCGTCAGCGTCCTCCTAAAACAATAAATAATAAGCAAAACGAAGAAGCGACCATCCGAAGCGATCAGTAAATCGAACCTCTTCCTCAGGCTCGTTGTACATGGCGGCCTTGCGATCGGCCAAGGAAGTGCCAACGGAGACTTTGGGAGACAGAGGGGTGTTATCGTCCTACAAACATATATCTTCTTCCAAAAAAGAATGAGCATTAGAGTGAAAACTCTGACGCACATCCTTCGGACCGCCTGAAGCAAACAAGTTCTTCCTATCGGCCAAGCTAGTCGAGACTGTGATCTGAAAAAAGGGGAATATAAATAGTTGATGAGAACAACATGGTCAAGCAGGCGAACCTTTGAAGCAGCAGGCTTAGAAGGTTCTTCGTCCTATAATATTGGAAAGTGTTATTATTTGGAGATTTGAGCAAGAGGAGGCGAAACAACCCACCTCGTCCTTGACGCCGCCAGGGGTCCAACGACCCTCCACCTTACCGACATTAACGGCGGGCTTATCGCGGGGCTGCACAGCAGGGGAATACTTCTCCTCCTCAGCGGCTTTCCTATAAGTCAAGAGAATGTTAACAAACGACCGCAGAAGAGAGGAGGAGAGGAGACGTACTTGGCCTTCGCCTCCTCATACTTGCGGATGCGTTCAGCGTCCTCGTACTTGGCGGTCCACTCCTTGCTCGGCTCGAACTGGGGCTTGAGCTGCTTCTCCTGGATGACCTTGTAGATCTCAGAGAGGTACAACATGATGCTCTTCTTGTCCTAAATGAGATGCATCATTAAATCATCTGGTGGTCGGCGGAAGAAAGTTCGCGCCTGAACATCGATCACGTCCTCGGCATCGAGGTAGCGATTGATGCCCATGTCCTCAGCAACCTAAATAATATTATGAGCGTAATCATAAAGAGAAAAGAAAGCAGCGGCAGTGGGGGGACAGCAAGGGGGGCAAAAGAGAAATGGACAAAAAGAGGCAGATCATCCTTCAACACCATGCGCGCGCCGCTCGAGCTTGGGAAATATCACAAAGAAGTCATACATCAAAGGCAATATTTAAATTGAAGAGCTTGTCGTCCCGCGTGTCCGTCAAGAGGCCGTCGATGGGAATCTTGTCGGGCTCGAAGCTACAATCCACTTCGGATCAGCGTGCGATCGCTCAAACCGGAGACAACGCACAAAGATAACGTGAGATGAAATTGTACGCATAGATGAGGGCGCAGAAGGCTGTGCCGTCAGCCCAGGAGGTCGTGAGGTCGTCCACTGGCCGAACGTGATCATGGCCGCGGGTCAGCTTGTTCGCCCATCGCAGAAGAGCGCTCTCCGCCATGACTGCTCCTTCGATACAAACAAGAAGTGAGCCCCCTAGATTGTACTCACAAGTTGGCCGCTGGGCTTGGCAGGAGGAGGGAAGAGCGCCTCAATAGGGGGACACGAAAAGGTTGCTTGGAGGAATGAAAGGGAAACTGAGAACTCACCCGCCTTCCTCCTCTGTAACGCGCGCGATTTTGTGTCATGACTTACAGCCCCGTTCACGCTTCAAGAGAATGGAGAATTTTGAAGGATGTGGTGGTACTGAGAGTTTGAGAGGGTACAATATTTAATAGCAGAGTGGCTGCATGCGCACTTAGTACTTGTAAAAGCCCTCGCCGGTCTTCTTGCCGAGCTTACCAGCCTTGACGAGCTCATCGAGGAGAGCAATAGGCTTGAACATCTGCTGATCGGGGTAGTCCTTGGACCAGGCGTCGAGGATGAACTTGATGGTGTCGAGGCCAATCATGTCGCAGAGGGCGAGAGGACCCATGGGGTGGCCAGCACCTAGTCACCGTATCGAGTCACTCCAATGCCAATCGAATTCCAATGCGTAAATCGACATAAGAAAGCGCACCGAGCTTCATGGCATTGTCAATGTCCTCATAGGAGGCAACCTTGCGGCCAGCGAGGCGAATGGCCTCAGAGAGGTAAGGGACGAGGAGGCGGTTCACGACGAAGCCAGGGGTATCAGTGCACGAGACGACAGTCTTGCCAACGCTCTACCACCCCAAAATATTAACAAAATAGCAAAGTATAAAGCAAATTTAGCATTAATGGAAGGGGGGAGCGCCCACCTTACCGAACTCGACGAGGAAGTTGTGAGTGGCATCCGAGGTCTGAGGGGTCTTGACAACCTCGACGAGCTTCATCATGGGGACAGGATTGAAGAAGTGGAGACCACCAAAGCTAAAAGACGACATAATAAATCATAAGAAACCTGAAAGCCAATGCGAGGGAGCAAGGGAACAGGGAATCGCACCGATCAGCGCGCTTAGTCGACGAGGCAATCTGGTTGATGAGGAGGGACGAGGTGTTGGAGGCGAAGACGGTCTTTTGTGGAGCAACCGCATCAAGATCGGCAAAGATCTAAAGAAGAAAGAAATCACACATCTGAGAATTGAAATGCAATTGAAAGACGCGTGACAGAAGAATACGGTGATACGATATCATCCACCTCACTAAGAGCCAACGCCTTCGCCATCAAGAAGCGTTACTCTGAAACGCTGCTCCATATTCCCATCACGATGTGTATTTTATATCTCCCCTTATGACTAAACATATGATAAAGGTGTATCTATGCATGTGCTTGTGAAATGAGACAAAGAAAGGTGGACCTTGCGCTTGACGTTGAGGTTCTCAACGATGGCCTCAATGACGAGGTCAGCGCCGCCCTTGACGACCTTGTTGGCGTCAACGTCCGTGTGGACGTGCTTCATCACGCCATTGACGTACTCATCAGCAGCCTAACACAAAATATCTCAATATACCATCGGGAAAAGGATCTAAGATAGCAATCAGAGCTGCAGAAAGAGCGCGAAAATTTTTTTTGAAGGCACGTCATGTATGACTCGTGAGAAGCAATCGAGGACTCCTGCAGATCTTCATCCAAGAGACTTAAATAATATTATGAACGCTATTCCAATCCTATTAGATGGAATATAAGACTGCGGAGCGCACATTGGCGTCATTCTCGAACTTCTTCTTGGCGATGCGAACGAGGGACTGCTGGATCGAGGCCTTGCTCTTGGCCAGGACCTGCTCGTTGAGGTCCGTGATGGTCACCTAAAAAGATAGAATTAACAACATATTAGTATTAATAAATCGGCGAGGTCCGCTAAGATCGCTGGCGTAAGGTATAAGTGCTCTAATGGGGAAGAGGGCGAGGACAATTAGGGGGGCAGGATTGTTCGTGAATCCTCCTCCTCGTGGATCGGCTCACAAAGTCCAAACAATTCAAAATAATGAAGAATATAATAGGAAGTGTGTTGGAAGCCCACCTTGTGGCCGTGGGCGGCGGAGACCTGCGCAATACCGGCGCCCATTTGGCCTCCACCGATGATAACGACGTGGTGATGAAGCGAGCGCGACTGCACGGAGCGAGCGCTGCTGACAAAGGCGCGGCTACCAAGACGAAACATGGGGATGATGGAGATCCTTTGGAAAAGAATAACAGGCGAAAAGCCGCATAAAGGCAACGGAATCTTCGCTAGGTGGGTTATCGCTTTCTTGTCGACGAGCTCGCAGCCCCTGCTGCCATGGATGAGCCTCGGGACTCATCCGCATCCTTTTTCCAGTCTCTTGAAAGCGAATACACACTGCAATGTACCTCTCTCTCGCTAATGCGATGAAGTACGTCTCGGCGCTGCGGCGCATGTGCACGCATTGCTACTTTGTTTCGCGCGGCCGCTTCGACGGCGTGCGCTGCTGGGCGCACCCCCGCCACAACCAGATGCAGCGCGGCGCCTACAAGAAGGCTCCCGAGAAAATTGGCTATGGCCTCAAGAAGTAAGGAGGCGATCCGCCGTCTCCAGGTCCTTCTCTTCCCTTTCCTTTCGTCGAGGCTCTCTCGTTCCCTCTCTGCTTTGGCCCTTCCCCTCCCTCATCTGAGACCCTCAAATATCACTGTAAGATTTCTATTTTATATTTTATATTTTGGTTCGTCTTTGGAGGCCTCGTCATCGAAGGGAGCTTCGATCTCCTCGACGAACTTATCTCGACTCTCGACCTCGCGTGAATTCAGCCGCGCTGCTTCGCCCTTCTCCTTCGCGAACCACCTTGTCGAAAAAAATCATATACTTATCTATTTTCTTTTCAATCCCTACTATTGGTGATTACTCGGAACCAAGAGACAGGGTTCTTCGACTTTAAATCCTTCCCTCCCTCGAAAGTTTGTCCCCTTTGTGAGACTTTTTTGAGAGCTTTTTCGTCTTATGATATTTCCCTTTATCTTTTCTCTCATCATGATGATGTTTTTTGCTACAGGAAAAGGAGACGTACGCTACGACCTTTATGGAAGATCGAGGCGATGCTCCCTCGCCGCTCTCTGAATGTTGCTGTAAATTTTCTCATACTCTGGAAACCTTCCGATAGTAAATCTATTCATTTCGATTCTGCCGCTGCCTTGAGCCCTTCTCGGATTGTCTTAATTCACGGTCAGGACCGACCTCCATTCCTTCAATGAGGTTCGATATACCTAGGATGGCGATAAATTCTCCGGTTGATGTCTCGTGTTGTTGCAATATGTTACGAAAGAAAGGTTTGAGGTTTGCCATGACAGATAATAATAAAGGACACCAGATGAGAAGAAAACGCTCGCTCTGAGGGACGACCAACTGACGACTGATGGACCTGTAGCCATCCGCAGGCAACTCACCAATGATTTCCCATTTCCTCTTCCTCATTTACTACTGTATTGTTTGAAGTGACATGGAGTCTGTGCAGACGTTGCCTGAGCTCGTGCAGCGCTGTGCCGCGGCCTACAATACACACACGGCCATCGTCGTACCCGCCGACTCGCCCAATCCCCGCTCCGTACCTCTGTCCTCGCCCCTTTTCGTCCAATAGTCGAATAGATATTGTTTACTATAATATTTTTTCGAGCGAGAATCGATTCGGAAGGGATTTCTGAGGGACTGAAGTGGAAAGTCTTGACCAGTAGAAGATTGGGATGGAAAATAGGCTCGACGAGTTGCCCCCCTTCCTTTTCCTCCTCATCTTTCCAAATGTTATTATTATCAATCCTTTGTGATATATTATCAAAATAATATATATTGTATCTTATCATTGGGATCCGTAGCGTTATTAGCGGAGTGAATTAGGTGAATGTTGGTGTTGGCTTAGGTGTCCTATGAAGCCTTCGCAGAGGCCGTCGCCATTCTCAAAGCCGACCTCGCCACCGCCGGTACCCTCCCCCTCCTCATCATCCTCCACCTCCACCTCCTCCACCGCCTCCACCTCCATCTCCACCTCCACCTCCTCCACCTCCACCAACTCATCCGCCTCCTTCTTCGTCTACTTCCTCTACTTTTTCTCGTTCTACTCATCATCTTCTCCTTCTCGATCCAGGTTACCACCTGTTCCTCCTTCTCTCCACGACCCCCACCTCCCCCTCTCCTCCCTCTCTTCTTTTTCATTCCAGCTTATTTTTTTTCCTCCTTCACCTTGGGAAGAGTCATTCCTCCCTCCTCCTTCTCCTCTCTATCCCTCCTCCTTCTGTCCTCCCATCCTCCTTCTCCTCCTTCCCTAGGAGTGCACTATGGCGATGTGGTCTCTCTCGTTCTTCCGAACACTTACGGTTACTTGGTCAGTTTCTTCGCTGTCGTCTCTCTCGGTGCGATTGCTGCGCCTTTGAATATGGCGTATAAGAAAGACGACTTTGACTTCTACATGAAGGACACGAGCACCAAGGTGAGGGCTTATATGTGATCATCATCCTCTTCTTCTCCTTCTCCTTCCCCTCCTCTCTTCCTTTCTATTTCTCCCTCCTCCTCCTCGGTTTTCATATTGACTCCTTCACATGGTAGGCGGTTGTGATTCCCTCTGATCTCCCTGCGGACCATGACTCTCTTAAGTCTGCCGCCGCTCTGAACCTTCCTGTATGGAAGCTCGGAGAAACCGCCAACCATAAGCTCGTCCTTACCGCCTCACCTAAGCTCCCAGGAGGAGGTGGAGAGGGAGGTGGAGTGAGTGGAGACTCTCCTGCTCTTTTCCTCCACACGAGTGGAACTACTTCACTGCCGAAGGGCGTACCATTGACTCACATCAACCTCGTTACCTCACTCAAGAACATTGCCAACACGTTCGCCTACCTTCCGCCTCTCACTCCCTTTCCCTCCTCCTCCTCCTCCTCCTCCACAACATCTCTTCGACATTTCTCTTCTAATTAATTCGACTACTACTCCTTCTTCCTCCTTCTCCTCCTCCTCTATATATTCTTATTTCTTTTCATTTTAGATATGATCTCAGCCCGAGCGATGCCTCCCTCATTGTGATGCCCTTGTTCCATGTCCATGGACTCCTTGGTACCTGTCTTTCCTTCCTTCCTGCCTCCTCCTCCTCATTCTTCCTTCTTCCTTCCTTCTTCGTTTCTTTCACCTCCTTATCCTTCGCCTCCCCATCTAGGTGCCACCCTCTCGACTCTTATGAGTGGAGGTAAAATCGTGTTGCCTCTGAAGTTCTCCGCCTCGCACTTCTGGAAGCAAGTGAGGGACCACAAGGTCACTTGGTATTCCGCCGTCCCCACTATTCACCAGGTCCTCATCTTCTCGCTCTCTCTCTCTCCTCTCCTCCTCGACATCCCTCCCCTCCCGCCCCCGCCCCCTCACCGTGCCTTGTTGTCTGGTCCTCCCTTTCCTGCGCTCATCTACCTTTGCCGCCACCACATTTCATGTCTTATCCTCATGTCTGGCGATATAGATTCTCCTCCTCCGCTCCGATGATCTCGAGCCTAAGGAAGGTGAGAGTGTCTTCCGCTTCATTCGCTCGTGCTCTTCGTCATTGGCCGAGGTGCAATTCGACCAAATCCTCCAGCGGTTCAAGGCCCCTGTACTTGAGGCCTATGGCATGACCGAAGGTAAGCTCCTTATTTTTCCACCTCCTCTCCCTCTCCCTCTCCTTCTCCCTCTCCTTCTCCCTCTCCCTCTCCCTCTCCCTCTCCCTCCAATCCCCTTCCCTCCCACTCCCCCCCTCCCCCCGACTTCTCTTCTTTTCTCCTCCTTTTTCCCTTTTTTCTCTTGTCCGTTGTCATTGGGGTTCTAGCGAGCCATCAGATGGCATCGAATCCTCTCCCAAAGTCAGGGAAGGCGAAAGTGAACAGTGTTGGCAAAGGAACCAACGTTGCCATTTCCATCCGAGATGACAACGATTCCTCCCTCCCTTCCAATGAGAGGGGAGAGGTCCTCTCCCTTCCATCCTCCCTCTCTTCCATTCGTTCATCTTCATTTGCTGTTCTGCTCTTTTTCCTGGAAATATATCGCATTCTTCTTACCCTTCCTTTTTCTCCCTCCTCCTCCTTTCCCGATTCACATTCCTTCTGCTTTCATGTCCTCCTCTATCTTGATATCTGTCATTGTTAGGTGTGCATCAAAGGACTCAATGTGACAAAGGGATATCACAATCGTCCCGAGGCGAACCTGACCGCCTTCACTGCGACTGGATGGTTCCGCACTGGCGATCAGGTCTCCTATCCTCTTTCTCTTCCTTTTCTCAACCTCCCCGCCGCCTCCTCCTTCTCCTCCTGGCCCCTCCTCCTCCTCCTCCTCCTGGCTCCTCCTCCTCATCATCATCATCATTCCTCTCCTCCTCCTCATTTTCTATCTACTCTTTGTTGTCCTCCTCATTCAATTCGCTAATTGCATCCACTCTCCTGTTTTCTCTTCTTGGTGATCTTCGTTCTTCCAGGGATATCTCGATGAAGACGGTTACCTCTTTTTGACGGGTCGCATCAAGGAGCTTATTAACAGAGGAGGAGAGAAGATTTCCCCTGTCGAGCTTGACGGCATCCTGCTCGTACCTCGTGATTTCTCTGCTAATGCTCCTCCCTCCTTTTCCTCCTCTTAATCCTCCTACTCCTCCTACTCCTCCTACTCCTCGTATTCCTGTTCTTACTCCTCCTGCTCCTGCTCCTCCTCCGCCTCCTCCTTATTTGCCCTCTCAGGCCCATCCTGGTGTTGCTGATGCCGTCGTCTTCTCTGCACCTCATGAGGTTTACGGTGAGCAAGTCGCTTGTGCCGTTGTCCCGAAGAGTGGTGTGACCCTCACTGACAACGTACCATTTCCTTCTCATTCCTCTTCTCCCTTTCCTCCACGGTCTCCCTTCTCTTTTCCACCCTTATGAGTCCTTTATAGGACATCAAAGAGTTTTGCAAATCCAAGGTTGCGGCTTTCAAGGTTCCGACCAAGGTTTGAACCGTTGTCTTTTTTCCCCTCTTCCTCCTCTTCTTCCTCCTCCTCCTCTTCCTCTTCCTCCTCTTCCTCCTCCTCCTCCTCTTCTTCCTCCTCTCCCCTATCGTCCACTTCTCTCCTCCTCCTCCTCTTCCTCCTCCTCTTCTTCCTCCTCCTCCTCTTCCTCCTCCTCCTCCTCTTCTTCCTCCTCCCTTTCGTCCACTTCTCTCCTCCTCTTTTTCTCATTTAGGTATTTGTTACGAATGAGTTTCCTCGTACGGCGACTGGAAAGATCCAGCGTCGCCACGTTGCGTCGCATTTCCTCACTCAGGAAAAGAAGTGATCCGCATGTCGTCACAAATGTATACATATATGCAATTCCGGATTACATCGAATCGAATAATTACATCGAATCGAATAATTAATAAGATGTATTATCAGAGAACAATGGAACATGATTCAGGCGGGGAGAGCAGCTTTAGACGTCATGAGAATGTTTCCTCTCCTTCTCCTTCTCCTTCTCCTTCTCCTTCTCCTTTTCCTTTTCCTTCTCCTCTCGCTCTTCCTTTTTGACAGATGGATCAAGGGAGTGACCCTCGGTATCGCTCTTTGCTTTGGAGTCAGGATGGCGTTGCTTCTTGTCGCCACCTCGCGGCGATTTCACCTTCTCCTCCACCGCTTCCTTCACTCTTCCTGCTCCTCCTTCTCCGCCACTTAGCTCGGCTTTCTTCTCTCTCCTCGACTCGTCGTCGCTCTTGGCCTTATATCCCCTCGTCCTCGGACTCAACGTGTTCGGCTTGTCCTTATTGCCATCGCTGCGGGAGCTCTTTGGTCGCTGCGCTTCATCGTCCGATCGCATTTCCTTCCCTTTCTCTCCTCCTTCTTTCTTGGGGCTCTTATTCGGAGGTGACTCGGGGGAGGGATGTTTCTTGAAGGCAAGGAGAGGTACATCATCATCAGCAGTGTTCAAATCGAAATCGAAATCGGCCATCGGACGATTCATGAGAATCAAACTGCGAGAACGCGCTCTTCTCGGACCAGCAAAATGGGGCGGGTCGCTCTTGGCAGCATGGAGAGCAGGAGAAGCAGCAGAGGAAGGAAAGGGAGGAGGAGGAGAAACCGTGGGAGAAGGAGAAGGAGAAGGACCATCGCCTCTTCCACGATCGTGTTGAGGAGGGGCTTTGAGGTCGAGGTGGCGATCGGGGAGTTGCGAATGCTTTCCATCTTTTCCATCTTTACCTGATTTCTTCTTGCCGCTTTTGTCCTCCATCAATTTCATTTGGGGGATCTTCGTATCGCTCTTCCCTAAAATATCATATACATAACAAGAAGGAGGAGGGGATGGGAGAGAAAACCAGGAAATCATTAGCGGAGAGGTGAAAGCAGGAGGAGCGACATGGAGGAGAGCATCAAGGAGCAGGCTAAGAGTGCATCAGCATGAAGAGAAGAGGCGAAGAGTAGTGCGGAGAAGAAGGGAAAAGAAAAAGGGATGAAAACGAAAGAGATCGTCGGACCGAGTTTGGTTTTCTTCTCAACGTTGC
>Ga0154020_10010366_pt1 | contig 10663 bp, 16 predicted proteins | sample Klosneuvirus_201_FD_109709 | JGI IMG/M metagenome (GOLD analysis project Ga0154020, IMG submission 109709) | Active sludge microbial communities from wastewater, Klosterneuburg, Austria - Klosneuvirus_20160825_MG | ecosystem: Engineered > WWTP > Aerobic digester > Activated sludge | place...
AAATATTCCCATAACCTTGATGGTAAACCAAAAGGATTCCTGTTAATTATTTTTTGTGAAGCCTGGTTAAACCGAATTTCCTGGAACTTTATTTTCAGCGTTGTTTCATTGAATGCCGGTAACCAGTTTACAACAATCTTGAATGCATAATTTTTGTTCGACAGCTCCTTAGCGCCCCAGGCAGATAATTTTAAAATTGCCGGGCCACTTAATCCCCAGTGTGTGATCAGCAGCGGGCCATTGTCCTGTAATTTGGTGCCCGCGATCTTTACAGAAACATTTTCAAGGGAAATTCCCATCAGATCTGTTATGCCATTACCGGGAATGTTGAAAGTAAATAAAGATGGAACAGGATTTTCTATACTATGGCCTGTGTTTGTTATCCAGTTAAACTGTAACGCCTTAGAGAAACCGCCGGCAGCTATACAAATATAATCTGCCTCAATTATTTTATTTGCTGCATGAATCTGCCAGGAATTTCCGTTTTTATTTATTGATTCTACTGTAACATTCATTTGAATATTTACACGGTATTTTGATGCTTCGTTCAACAGGCAATCTATGATCGTTTGTGACTGGTCGGTTACAGGGAACATCCTTCCATCTGTTTCTGTTTTTAATTTTACAGCACGTGTTTCAAACCACGATACAGTGTCTGTAGTAAAGAAATGATGAAATGCTTTCTTTAAAAATGCAGCTCCTCTTGGGTACATTTTTATCATGTCTGCAATGCTGTTACAATCATGAGTTACATTGCAACGGCCACCGCCACTAACTTTCACCTTACTCAATAGTTTTGATGATCTTTCAAGCAAGACAACTTCAAGGCCGGGCCGTAACCTGGCTGCATTTACAGCACAAAAAAAACCGGCAGCACCACCACCGATTACAACAAGCTTTTTAGACATACAACGAAAGTCAAAAGTGAAAATTCAAAACCAAAAACTTTTATTTAAATTACGATGCCCAAATTCATAAATTAACTATAAACTATAAACTATAATCTTCAAACCACTAATAACTCCATGACAAATTAATATTCGCTTTTTCAGCAGCTTCTATTTCAACATAAGAAGATAATATATCCGGGTCTCCTTTTGTGATGCATACATCATGTTCAAAATGTGCAGAGAATTTATTATCACGGGTGAGTATGGTCCATCCATCATCCAGGTTCAGCACATCTTTTACGCCCAGGTTAATCATGGGTTCAATGGCCAGCACCATGCCTGCTTTCAATTTTGCGCCTGTTCCTTTTTTACCATAGTTTGGCACCTGCGGGTCTTCATGTAATTTTCTGCCAAGCCCATGACCAACCAGTTCCCGCACTACTCCATAGCCATGCTTTTTTTCCGTGTGTTCCTGGATGGCATTTGCAATATCTCCTATCCTGTTACCCTGCCTTGCTTTTTCTATACCGAGGTATAAAGATTCTTTGGTAACTTTTAGTAATTGTTTTATTTCAGCGGGAATCTCACCTATCGCATACGTATATGCGCTATCGCCATGAAAGCCATTTTTATAAACGCCAATATCCAGTGAAACAATGTCTCCTTCTTTTAACGGTTCATTTTTTGGAAAACCATGCACCACTGCTTCATTTATTGATATACATGTAGCAAAAGGAAATCCATTGTAATTTTTAAATGATGGGGTTCCCCCGTTATCGAGAATAAATTCTTCCACAATATTATTTACCTGCATGCTTGTCATACCGGCCTTCATCACTTTAGCAGCTTCGGCATGCGCCTTGCCAACCAGCAGGCAGCTATGCCTCATTATTTCGATCTCTTCACCTGATTTATACTGTATCATTGAATATGAAATTAACAAATATTAATATTAAAATAAACCCCAACGATGTGTTCGTTGGGGTTAAAAATTTTAGATTGATAGCATCCCAACCGGGATATCATAATTACATGCCTGATGCAACTGCCTGCCTTCCCTGCAATCTGCCTGAAGACATCAATCCATCATACTGGCGCATCAGCAACTGTGTTTCTATCTGTTGCAATGTATCCAGGATTACACCAACCATGATCAGTAATGAAGTTCCTCCAAAGAATGTTGCAAAATTTGCTGACATTGAAAAAGACAGTTCAATTAAACCGGGCAGGATACCTACAAAAGCAAGTAAGATTGCTCCGGGGAATGTGATCCTGTCCATGATCGTTCCAATATAATCTGCTGTTGGCTGCCCTGGTTTAACACCGGGAATAAAACCATTATTTCTTTTTAATTCATCTGCCATCTGTTTTGGATTGAATATCAAAGCAGTGTACAAGAATGTGAAAGCGATCACACATGTTGAGTAAACAAGCATGTAGATAATGCTGGTATGATCTGTAAAATGCCTGGCCCAACCTTCTCCGGTAAACCCAGAAAATACTGTTGGCAGGAATAATATTGCTTGTGCGAAGATGATTGGCATAACACCGGCAGCATTTACCTTCAGTGGAAGGAAATTGCGTGCACCACCAACCTGGCGGTTTCCAACGATCTGTTTTGCGTAATTAACAGGAACCTTCCTGGTACCCTGAACGAGCATGATCAGGCCCATAATAACAGCAATCAGGAAAACGATCTCTACCAACATAATCAGTAAACCACCGGCTCCCCTTGTTGTACGTGCAGCCCACTCCTGGCCAAAAGCCTGTGGAAGACGGGCAAGGATACCAATCATGATAATGAGTGATGTACCATTACCCAATCCTTTATCTGTTATTTTTTCACCCAGCCACATTACAAATAATGTTCCTACGGTAAGTACAATTACAGTTGAAATCCAGAAGAAATTGCCATAAGCAACGATCAACGCCTCTGCATTTGCCGGACTTTTCAGGTATCCGATATAGGCTGCAGCCTGGAAAGCTGTAACAATAACGGTAAGGTAACGTGTCCATTGGTTGATCTTCTTCCTGCCACTTTCGCCTTCTTTCTGAACCTTTGCCATTTGTGGAACAAGGATCGTCATTAATTGCATGAAAATGGAAGCAGAGATATATGGCATGATACCTAATGCAAAAATAGAAGCTTTTGAAAAGGCTCCTCCAACGAATGCATCCAATAAGCCGAGCATCCCGCCCTGCGCACTGCTTTGCAGGTTTGCTAATTTATTCGGATCAATACCCGGTAAAACTATAAAGGACCCAAGCCTGTAGATGAAAAGTAATACTATCGTAAATATGATCTTATTACGCAGTTCTTCTATGCTCCAGATATTTTTAAGTGTTGTAACGAACTTCTTCACAGAATTAAGTCGATTTAAATGTGTGCGCTAAAAAGTAAAAAAACGCATATTCAATATGCGTTGGCAAATATCGGGTATTTATTTCACTATTTCTACAGTTCCACCTGCAGCCTCAATAGCAGCTTTTGCTTTTGCGCTCACTGCATTGACTTTAAAATTGAATTTGCCTTTCAACTCGCCATTTCCCAGTATTTTGATGTTATCAAACTGGCTGATCAGGCTGTTTATGTATAAATTCTGGTGGTTAAATTCCGTGATGCCGTATTTTTCTGCATAAGTATCAACCTGGCCGATATTAATTACTTTGAATTCAACACGGTTGATATTTGTAAAGCCACGTTTTGGAACACGTCGCTGGATTGGCATCTGTCCGCCTTCATGAGCCTTCTTGCTTTTGTAACCTGCACGGCTTTGTCCACCTTTATTACCTTTTGTAGAAGTACCGCCCTTACCGCTTGCTTCACCGCGGCCAATACGTTTTTCTTTGTGTGTAGCGCCTTTTGCAGGCTTGAGTGTGTGTAAATTCATTTTTTTTGATTTTAGACTTACGGGGTATCACCCCTCGCTGATTAATTTGAAAATTTGCTGATTTGCTGATTTGAAAATTAAAGTAGAAATCTGAATATGAATGCTCATTGCTCCATCTTCAAATTTCCAAATCTTCAAATTAAAGTTCTTCCACTTTCACCAGGTGATTAACTTTAGTTACCATACCCAGTATCTGCGGAGTAGCTTCTACTTCAACAGAAGCGTTCATCTTTTTTAAACCCAAAGCGATCATGGTACGCTTTTGGCGTTCAGACCTGTCGATCACACTTTTAACCTGGGTTACTTTAATTTTTTTCATAACTCTATCTAATTTATGATGTATGATGTATGATATATGATGTGTTTTAAAATCATACATCATAATATCTCAGATCATATATTTATATTATCCGTTAAAAACTTTTTTCAAAGAAATATTACGTGTTTTAGAAATTGTGATTGGTTCACGCAATGTAGCAAGGGCCTTGATTGTAGCTTTTACTACGTTGTGCGGATTGGCAGAACCAAGGTTCTTTGCAAGAACGTCTGTTAGGCCAACTGCTTCCAATACTGCTCTCATACTTCCTCCGGCAATTACACCTGTACCATGAGAAGCTGGTTTTATCAACACTTTAGCCGCACCATCTTTACTCAACTGATCATGAGGGATTGTACCATGCATGATTGGAACTTTAATCAGGTTCTTCTTTGCATCTTCGATACCTTTAGTAATTGCTTCCTGAACTTCTTTTGCTTTTCCAAGTCCATGACCTACTACACCTGCCTGGTTTCCAACAACAACCAGTGCAGAGAAACTGAATGCACGGCCGCCCTTTGTTGTTTTTACAACTCGGTTTATGGAAACTACTTTTTCTTTTAGTTCCAGGTCACCGGCTTTCATTTTATTTGCAACTATGTTTGACATTTAAATCTGTTTAAGATTTTTATATTTATTTATTTCTACTAAATTATTCCGCTTTTAAAATCAGCCGGATCATTTTATTAAAATTCCAGGCCTGCTTCTCTTGCGCCTTCAGCCACTGCTTTTACACGGCCGTGAAAGATATAACCACTACGGTCAAATACCACTTTCTTAACACCCAATTCAACTGCTTTCCTGGCAATTGACTCCCCAACCATTTTACTTTTGTCAATTTTTGGAGCTTTTTGAGCAGTGATATCTTTCTGCCTGGAAGATGCTGCTGCAATGGTGGTTCCATTATTATCATCAATCAACTGTGCATAGATATCGCTATTGCTCCTGAAAACAGTAAGACGTGGAATAGATGAAGTTCCGTTGATCTTTTTACGGATACGGTACCTGATCTTTTGTCTTGCGCTTGATTTATTGTTACTCATTTTTATTTATTTATATCCCGATACTGCCGGGAATGATTTGAAAATTATTTGATTTGAAGATTTGAAGATTATTGAACCGTTGTTGAACCTGTACGCTTATTGGTACATTTTCAAATCTTCAAATTTTCAAATGACTATTTACCTGCTGACTTACCTGCTTTTCTCCTCAGTACTTCACCTTCAAATTTCACACCTTTACCTTTGTATGGTTCTGGCTTACGCAGGCTGCGGATCTTTGCACAAACCTGTCCGATCAGTTGTTTGTCGATGCTTTCAAAAATAATCATTGGGTTCTTACCTTTTTCCTGTTCAGTTTTAACTGAAAGTTCTTTTGGTATTTCAAAAATGATATTATGAGAATAACCCAATGCCAGGTCAAGTAAATTTCCCTGGTTAGCTGCTTTATAACCCACACCCACCAGTTCCAGTTTTTTACTGTAACCCAGTGTTACACCAGTAACCATATTATTGATCAGTGAACGGTATAAACCATGCATCGCACGGTGACGGATTTGTTCAGTAGGCCTGGTAAGTTCTATCTTGCCATCTTTCAGTTCTACCTTGATATCACGGTCAACTGCCTGCTTCAATTCTCCTTTTGGACCTTTGATTGTTACTGTATTATCAGCACTAACCGCGAAGGTTACACCAGCCGGAACATCTACCGGTTTTTTTCCTATACGACTCATTTTAAAAAATTTGAAATTTTAAAAACTTGTTACTTTGAAAATGACTGTTGATTGTGTTCAGCTATGTATAGAAAGCTTAATTCAATCTTACTTAAATGATGTGAAAACCATTTTCAAATTTTCAAATCACCTAATCACTAAATTGATTAGAATATACTGCAAAGAACTTCGCCACCTACATTCTGTGCCCTTGCTTCTTTATCGGTCATTACTCCTTTAGAAGTTGAAATGATTGCGATACCCAAACCATTCTTTACACGCTTAAAATCATCCGGCTTTGAATAAGAACGCAAACCTGGTCTGCTGATCCTTTCAAGGCTTTGAATAACCGGCAATTTGGTAGAAGGATCGTATTTCAAGGCGATTTTGATCACACCTTGTTTATTATCATCTTCAAACTTGTATTTTAAAATGTAGCCTTTATCATAAAGGATCTCTGTGATACGCTTTTTCAAATTACTCGCAGGTATTTCCACTATGCGGTGATTTGCCATTTGAGCGTTGCGAATCCTTGTTAAATAATCTGCAATTGGATCAGTAACCATTGTTATTTCTGTTAATTGATTTAAATAATTTTTTACAATGCGATATCCAGGATAATTTGATACGAGATGCAGGATCCAGGATAAGTCTTCAATCTTTGAACAGCTATCTTGTATCCGGTATCTTGTATCACGATTACCAACTGGCTTTCGTTACACCCGGAATCTTTCCAGCCAATGCCATGTCTCTGAACATGATACGGCTTACACCAAAATGACGCATGTAACCTCTTGGGCGTCCGGTAAGCTGGCAGCGGTTTTTCAACCTTACAGGTGAAGCATTCTTTGGCAAAAGATCCAAAGCTGAATAGTCTCCTGCTGCTTTAAGTGCTGCTCTTTTTTCAGCATACTTTGCTACCATTTTAGCTCTTTTGTTCTGTCTGGCTTCTATTGATTTTTTTGCCATATATTAATTTTCAGATTTTTTAATGTTTTTAAAAGGCATTCCCAGTTCTTTCAGTAATTCAAATGCTTCTTCATTGGTTCCGGCAGTTGTTACGAAAGTGATATCAAGACCTGTAATCTTATTTACTTTATCGATATCTATTTCCGGGAAGATGATCTGTTCTGTTACACCCAGTGTGTAATTTCCGCGGCCATCAAAAGCCTTGTCGTTGATACCTTTGAAATCACGCACACGAGGCAAAGAAACAGATACCAGCCTGTCGAGGAATTCATACATCTTCACACCACGTAAAGTAACCCTTGCACCAATTGGCATGTTCTTACGGAGTTTGAAATTTGAGATATCCTTTTTTGACATGGTAGCTACTGCTTTCTGACCAGTAATGTTTGTCAGCTCATCGATAGCAACATCAATTAGTTTTTTATCTGTAACGGCACCATTAACACCACGGTTCAGGCAGATTTTTGTAAGCCTGGGAGCCTGCATTACAGTTTTATAACTGAATTTTTTCATTAAAGCAGGTACAACTTCTTTTTTGTACTTATCTGCTAATCTTGGGTTGTTTGTTGTTGTGCTCATTATTTGATTACCTCCCCTGATTTTTTAGCTGTTCTTACTAATTTACCATTTTCACGGGTGCGCTTGATTTTGCTGGGCCCGCCAGATTTTGCATCCCAAAGCATTACATTGCTGATTGCTATAGGAGCTTCTGTTTTTTGTATTCCACCCTTTGTATTCTGAGCAGTTGGTTTGGTATGTTTGGTTACGATGTTTACACCTTCTACCAAAACACGACCTTTTTCCAAAATTACTTCCAGCACTTTACGTGGTTTCTTCAGGTCTTTGTCTTCACCGGTAATAACTACTACCGAATCACCTTTTTTAATGCTGAATTTGGGTTTAAATCTTGTATTCATTTTATTTTAGCTTTTAGCTATCAGCTGTTAGCCTTTAGCTTGTTCTTGTTTATTTTTACTTCCCAGCTAATAGCTAACAGCTAATAGCTTTCTTTTTACAATACTTCAGGCGCAAGAGATATAATCTTCATATAGCCCTTATCCCTTAATTCACGAGCCACCGGCCCAAAAATACGTGTACCCCTTGGTTCATCAGAATTGTTCAATAATACCACGGCATTATCATCAAAACGGATATAAGAACCATCCTTACGACGTAATTTATTCTTTGTTCTTACAATTACTGCTTTGCTAACAGTTCCTTTTTTGATACCACCTGCAGGCATTGCATCCTTAACGGTTACAACGATCTTATCTCCTATCTTGGCATAATCCTGTCCGCTATTACCCAAAACACGGATACATAGTACTTCTTTGGCACCGCTGTTATCTGCTACGTTTAGTCTGCTCTCTTGCTGAATCATTTTTTTAGCTTTTAGCTTTTAGCTGTTAGCATGTTGCCAAACAGCAAATTGTTATAAATCTTTAACGCTTGCTAATAGCTTATTGCTAATAGCTTAAGGTTTATTACTTCACTTTCTCAATTACTTCCACCAGTGTCCAGCGCTTTAATTTGCTTAAAGGACGGCACTCCATAATTTTAACGGTATCACCTATACTGCACTCATTCTTTCCGTCATGAGCATGGAATTTGGTGGTCTTTTTAAGGAACTTACCATATAAAGGATGCTTGATCTTACGTTCAACAGATACAGTAATGGTTTTATCCATTTTATTACTGGACACCACGCCTATCCTGGTTTTCCTTAATTTCCTTACAACGCTGTTTGTTGTTGTTGTTGCTTCCATTGTTTATTTTTTTATTGGATTATGCTCCAATTTGTATTTTTCTTAATGCTGTTTTCAGACGGGCAATATCTCTTCTGAGAAAACGAATACTCTGAGGGTTTTCTAAAGGTGCGATTGCATGTGCGAAGGTTAACTTCTTCATACGTTGTTCATCTTCCTGGATCTTTGCCTTTAAATCTGCCTCACTCATACCGGAAAGGCTTTTTACGAAATCAACTTTTTTAGACATATTTATTTAATTTGAAGATTTGAAGATTTGAAGATTTGGAAATGTTCACATTTTCAAACCGGTTCATATTCAAATCGTTTATGCTTGGTAATCGTGACGTACTACAAATTTTGTTTGGATTGGCAATTTCTGTGCAGCTAAAGCAAATGCTTCTTTAGCAACCTGCATGGGTACACCATCGCACTCAAACAAGATCCTTCCTGGCTGAACTACAGCTGCCCAACCTTCAGGGTTACCTTTACCTTTACCCATCCTTACTTCTGCAGGTTTAGCAGTAATAGGCTTGTCAGGAAAAATACGGATCCAAACATTCCCTTCACGTTTCATGTGACGAGTCATTGCCTGGCGGGCACTTTCAATCTGACGTGCACTCATCCAAACTTCATCCAGTGCTTTTAATCCAAAGCTTCCAAAAGCAAGGGTTGCTCCACGTTTGGTCTCACCCTTCATCATCCCTCTCTGGGCTTTTCTGTGTTTACTTCTTTTTGGTGCTAACATCTTGTATTAATTTGCTAATTCGATAATGTGCTGATGTGCTGATTAAATCTCAACAACCGCACGTTTATTTAATTCTTTAAAAATTGTACTGCAGTAATTAGCACATTAACTAATTATCACATCAGCACATTAGTTCTTATCTTCTTCCACCGCCACCACCGCCTCTGCGGTCATCACCACCACGTCCGCCTCTGTCCCTGTCGCCACCGCCCCTGCGGTCATCACGCCTGTCGAAACCACCCTGTGGCCTGTCCGGACCTTCATTCTTAGCACCTGCGATTACGTTTGGATTCAGGTCTCTTTTACCCAAAACCTCACCTTTACAGATCCATACCTTAATACCGATCTTTCCGTAAACCGTTAAAGCAAAAACGTTTGCATAATCAATATCCATACGTAAAGTATGTAATGGTGTACGACCTTGTTTGATCTCTTCGCTACGTGCAATCTCAGCACCACCCAAACGACCACCAACTTTTACTTTGATACCTTCTGCACCCATACGAAGTGCTGAAGCGATAGACATTTTTATAGCACGCTTGTAGTTGATCCGGTTTTCCAGCTGACGGGCAATTGTATCTGCTACAATGTTTGCATCCAGTTCTGGCCTGCGAATCTCAAGGATGTTGATTTGTACATCATCCTTTCCACATAATTTTTTCAACTCTTCTTTGATCCTGTCTACTTCTCCGCCACCTTTACCTATGATAATACCTGGCTTTGATGTGTGTATTGTTACGATCAGTTTGTTCAACGTACGCTCAATAACGATCTTTGAAATTCCACCTTTGTTGATACGTGCATTCAGGTAATTCCTGATACGATCATCTTCAATCAATTTGTTGGCGTAATCCTTTTTGTGAGCGTACCAATTACTGTCCCAACCACGAATGATTCCTAATCTTGCACCTATCGGATTTGTTTTCTGACCCATATTCGGTTTTTAAATTATTTTTTACTTGAATCTTTTTTTACTGCTGCCTTTTTAGGAGCTGCTGCTTTTTTTGCTGCCGGTTTTTTTTCAACGGAAGTTTCTTCTGCTACTACAGCTGCTGCTTTGGGAGCTTTTGCTGAACCACCTGCAATGTCAACTACAAGTGTTACGTGGTTGCTACGCTTTCTAACCCTGTAACCACGGCCCTGTGGTGCAGGACGCATACGCTTGATTACCCTTGCGCCATCAACCATGATCGTTTTAACCAGCAATGCTGTTTCATCCGCACCTTCATTTTTCTGTTTCCAGTTGCTGATGGCAGATAAAACCAGTTTACGTAAAGGAACTGCCGGGTGTTTTGGATTGTGATCCAAAACTGCCAGCGCTTTTTCAACTTTCATTCCACGGATCAGGTCTGCCAGCAAACGCATTTTGCGTGGTGAAGTTGGGTAATTATTA
>Ga0154020_10010367_pt1 | contig 10662 bp, 36 predicted proteins | sample Klosneuvirus_201_FD_109709 | JGI IMG/M metagenome (GOLD analysis project Ga0154020, IMG submission 109709) | Active sludge microbial communities from wastewater, Klosterneuburg, Austria - Klosneuvirus_20160825_MG | ecosystem: Engineered > WWTP > Aerobic digester > Activated sludge | place...
CTGGTTTATCATATAAACCTCTGTTTTTAGTAGAATACCATCTTTTTCCTTCTTTAGTGTCTTTAAGATAGTATTTTTCTTCTTCTATGTATTGTAGAATGTTCATTCTTGAATTTTTATATTATTTTCTTTACGATATTTAAGTTCTTTCCTATACATTTTACTTGCAAAGGATTTATTTAACCCTCTTTCTTTATTATATACAATACAAGCTTTTACCCATTCATCAGACATCTGGTCTAAAGGGACCCAAGTTAAAGGTTGTGTACCATCTTTACCTCTTCCTCCTCTGTGAAATACTTTCCTTATTTCTTCAAAAGGAGCTGTATCATATACTGATAATTCAGTATGAGGAGCTTCATAATGAACATTTCTTCTCAAATAATCACATCCTCCATCTACCATATACTCTAATCCATTCTTATCTGTATAAGTTTGATAATCATGTCTATGTTGAGATATTAATATTGTTCCATCTGGGGTTTGTATTCTATTACAAACTATTCTAGGTTCTAATTTTTTCATTTTTCTGTAAGTTTTTCAAGAGTGTAAATTTGATCATTAACTCTTATAATGTTACTAATAAGCTCTTCTGTATAAGCTTTAAATTCTTTATCCATTACTAAATGTACATCGCAAGTAGTAGTTAATCTGGACATCCACATTTTTTTATCTTCTTTTAGCTTTTTAAGTAAAAGATCATATTTCTTTTTCATATAATTTATTTAAAGCTTTAACAATCATATCAGCATGTTCTTCTTCAAAACACTCACATACTGTTGTTTTCCAATAATGGTCTTCTGGTTTTCCAAAATCTTCAAAACCGTCTTTAGTATCTACTATTGAATATTTAAAACAACAATGGGCAGAGATACTCTCATCTACTCTTTTAAATCTTTCCATAATTAATAAATTTCGTAAGACTCTTCATATAATTTAAAACAACAAGCTGGATACCAACCTCCTCTGGAAGTTTTTATATGATAATTTGGCATCTTTTCATAAAAATCATTTAAAGTAATAATTTCTCCTATTTTACATTGTATTTTTATTTCTCCTATACCAGCCCACTCATGATGGGTTGGTTCTCTAAACATAACTATTTTCTTACCTATATCTTTTTTTGTTAACATATTAGTATATTTCATATTCTTGTTCAAAAATTATATCATCAAATTCTATTATAAGATAACTATTATTTTCATAAGAAGATCTTATATTAGAGTAACCACCAGATTGTAAATACCAAGGATAACCATTAGACCACCCTGTTAATCTAGACATATAAGTTTTTAACTTTTTATGTTGCCATTTTGTTTCTATATGTATACATAAAAAAGTAGGCTTTTTACTCTCACCATACCAATTTTTTATGTCTTTTATATTGTATTTTTTCATAATTTAATATATTTCGTAATTTACATTTATTGGATTCCAATGATTATAATTTAATTTTCTTAAAACAGCATCTTTAGAATAGACATCACTGGTAATACCTCTTCCTGGACTTATCCATGTAAGTATCATATGTGCTTCATCTTTTTTATTTATAGTATAAATAATAGGAGAGTTGCCACATGTAAATTGTAATCCTTCTATGTTATCTTTATTGTATATCATATATCTACAGCATTTCCAACCTGTTCAGGTTGTTTGTTAATATTTTGTTTATAAATCTCAATAAAAGGTAAAAATACTTTTTCATTTAAATATCTAAACGAATTAGGTATAAAACTTATTTGATTTTCACCCTTTTTAAAAGATAGATCCTTTGCTAATTGGAAATGATATTCAGTAGCATTGATTATATCATCGGCAGTAAATCCTTCATTAATATACTTGTTGAACAGTTGTTTACACTCTGTCTTTTTTATCCTCTTGCTCTGAGTTCCTTTAAAAGTTTTGTTCTTATAAACAAACATATTTGATGCAAGATATGTTACCCACCATTTCTCAAAATCATTGGTTTTCAACCTCTTAACTAATTCTTTAGGACTTCCATCATCTTCCATATAGGATAATAACTCATCTCCTGACATAGTAACCTGATTATCTTCAGTTATTAATTGTTTTCTTAACAACATCTGGTTAATAGCCCCAATTTTAGGAAGAAGAATAGCATCTGTTATATCTACTTTATCCTTAATAAGTTTTAGCAAATATAATATATCCAGTGAAAATCCTGCATTAAGTACTTTTATGTATTTTTCTAGTGTTATATTCATTTGCAGGTTTTTAATATTTCTTTCATTTTATTAATTCTATATTCTAAACATTCTATTATTTCTTTTTTAGTATCTGCTTGAAAAGGACATTTATACCAATACATACCTTGCTCATCTTTTTCTTTGTTTACCCATACCTTAGAATATAACCAAGTACTGAAATTATATTCAGCAGCACAGCATATTCCTACATGACAGTTATTATCACTAAGAATTTGATATATTTTACGATAAATCCTAACATTTTTTATTTCTCGTAAAACTAAAGTATATTTCCTAATTAACTTTGTTAAAATTTCTTTCTTTTTCATAATAATTTTACAAATTTTCGTTGATGATTATGATTATACCACAAAAGTACTTCTTTTTCTTTTGTAATATCTATATTTGGTTCAAAAAGAATAATACCAGCTATAATAGCAGATATTACTACTATAATTATAAATAACATATTAAATGTTTTTACCCCATAAAGAACCAGATAGATTCTTTATAGTGTGTTTTTGAATAAAGTTAAAATAAGCTCTGGATGGGGTATAATTATAACCACCATGAAGATTTTTTCTAATACGTTTTTTAGCATCTTGTAGCTCATAATTATTTCGATTATTAGCAAGTTTTCTAAAAAAACCTGGTTCCCCTACTTTAGGTTTAGGAAAATCTTTATAATTAGATGATTGGTAAACAAGTTGATATTTCATGGTATTATAATTTTAATTATTTAATAAATTTCGTATGCCCTTATTTGATTTGCTTTTACTGGTTTACCAGCTCTTATATAATCTTCAATCTCATATGGTGTAGCAGCTCTAACTGTCATTTTACCGCATTCTATTTTACCCTCTTCTGAATTACTTATAGTCCATCCATTATCTTCGAAACGTCTTATATCTTTTTCAGGAAGAAAACAATACCAATCAAAATCTTCTCTTAGTTTATAAACATAATTTATAGGGAGTTGCCCTTTCCAAACAGTTGGATTACCATCACAAGTAGTTAATAGTACTACATAATCTCCTTTAATATATTTCATATTCTTCGTTTTTATAAATGAACTGTTCAAAAGATATTTTATTACCTGCTTGAATATATTTAAAATATGCTATTTCTTTTTCAGTTGCTAGATTAGCTTCTATAAAAGATATTAAATCTTGATCTGGACAAGTAGAACCGTCAAAATTTACAATCTTTCCAGTTATATATTTATCACTATCCTCTAGACAACAAGCCAAAAATGGATCTATACTACCATAAATTACATGATAGTAAGTACCTTTAGTATATTTCATAATCTATAATATTAGTAAATAATTTAATCTCTTCAGGTGTAGCTTCTTCAAAAGTCCAACCGTCTTTAAATTCATGTAATCTGGCATTTTTTGTTATAGGTTTATATTTACCTTTTAATTGGTAAGTAGCAGGTCCACTAAATATATTATTCTTTGAAGCTTCTTTAACAAAATGAAATACCCATCCTCCTTGAAAAAAACCATTACCAAACCAGCACCTGTAATATTTACCTATTACTAAATCAGTATATTTCATAATCTATATTTAAAAGTTCTTCAAATTTTATTATCTTATATTTGTTCCTTATATACCAATCTCTACCACCATGTTCATTACTATGAGCATCAAATATTTCTCCAATAGGTACTCCATCATAATAATAATCATGATTTACACCATACATCTTATCTAATTTTTTTAGATTATCTATTCTACCCTCTACATCTATAGCAATTTTATTTTCTTTTAGATATTCCTTAGTATATTTCATAATTATCTAAATTTAAGGGTAAAAATTCATTTTTAAGCTTACACATATTAAGATGTTGTATCTCATAATCTGTAGCTTTTCTCCATTCCCAGTCTATATCCTCAGAAGGATATGTTTCTCCTGTATATCTTTTAATCTCCTTTAAAGAAAATTCTACTTGAAACTCTAAATTACTCTCAGAATTAGTCTCAATTATCCTATCCCACTTATTACTTTTAAAGTAATAATAACTATTTGGTTCTAGTTGATTTCTAGTATATTTCTTCATAGTAATAATTTTTGAGACCAGATTTAACTGACCAATGCCCTGTATTTAAGTAATCTAAAAGTTCCTGTATACTCCACGCATATCCTTCCTCATTAAAAGCGATTTTATCATTTTCTATTTTTCTTATAAAAAATCCACCATCAGCATCTCCTATACTTATTTCTAAACCAATAATTATATCTTCTTTAGTATATTTCATATGATTGATTTAGTATTTCTGAAGCATTACAGTAAAATATATGATTTTGTTTCATATATTTTATATCATTACAATAACATCCATCTCCAGATATAGTACTTTGTGGAAGTCGAAAATAACTATCTTTTAAGTCTGATGGATTAAATAATCTTAAAATAGCCGAAAACTCTTCTTGACTATTACATATGATAAAATTATTATCATTCTTTTTAAATTCTTTAATAGATTTCATAATGTATTATTTTAACTGTTTGATATTTTCCAGCTTTTTCACAAGCTTCAAGTTGCAGAATTTCTTCTTGAGTAGGTAATCTTAGATTTTTTTCAATAGACCCTCCTAGACCAAAATTACCACTTTTTTGATAAGAATTTTCATTAGAAAGTCTTGATGTAAATGCAGTTCTACCATTAGATCTAAATATAAATAACCCAGCATGATTAACTGAGCTATAAATATTTCCTGGAATTAATTCGTTTATTGTCATGGTGATAAAATTTAAAGATAATAGCCCCCACAATTAAGTGAGGGCTATTATTAGTCAAAAATTAAGAGAAAATATCCATGATATTCCTCATACTTGCCTGGAACTTCTGCTCTCCACTCAGGTTCTCTTCCAGAAGTTTCTTAGCTTCTTTCAGTTTAGCCAGTTTAGATTCAAAAGTAGTAGCCCTGTACTGTGCTACAATTTCATCCTGCCATACTTTCAAACCATGTCCACCTTCAGTAAAACCTTTCAGCTTAGTTAAAGGGTCAATTGCCTGGAATACACCAGAGAATTCATCATAAGCAGCAGCTTTCCTGCTAATAAAAGCATAAGCATCCATTAAACGGGCAGGGTCCTTAATATCGGAAACTATCCCAAATGCTCCCAAAGGGGTGGTTATCTTAGCAGCCCTCTCTTTATCACCTTCCAGATCTTTAATCTTTTGGTTAACTTGTGCTAATAACTCAGGTACATTTTCTAATGTAAATTGTCCTGCTGTTGCTACTTCCATGTTTTTTACTTTTGTTGCCATTTTGTTTGTTTTTTGTTTTAATTATTAATAATAAAATTCTTGATTCAAATTATCACCTAATATAATTAGGTCTTCTCCTATTTTATAACTACTGTTGTGTCTTTTATTGTCTCACTCTACATCATAACTAAATCCGTCATAACCAGCTATAGTACCTTCAATATTTAAAGGATTAGAACTATTTTTTTGATATGAGTCACTATTTACCCATCTAGATGTAGGGTTTAACATTACTCTTGTACCAATTGGGATTTCGTTTTTCTTTTTCATATATGGTTTGTTTGTTTAATATATTTCTTCGTAAGACACACTCACTTCTTGAAACCAGGTTTCATATGCACTATAATCACCAAAATTTTTCTCTGGATAATAATTTTCTGGTATTATTTGTCCTTTTGTGAAAGTAACAGGATAACCTGGTGTACTTAAATCATCAGTCCAAGTTTGTAAACATATGTAATATTTCATTTTAATCGTTTTGTTTTAAAACCATATAGAATCTTACCTGATTTAGGTGGACTATTACTATAATATGGGACTACATAGTTCCTTCCCATTATAGGACTTAGTATTAGTAACCTTACATCTTTATTCAATCTTACTTCTTCTGAACAAAGATAGTGAAATTTAGTAGATTTCATATGTATTTGAATTTAATGTGTAATGCTCTATTTTACCCATGTTGAAACCATAACCACTAATTAATCCTGCTAACCCATAATCTCTTGGTTTTAAGTCCTCTATAACACCTGTCCAAGGATATACTAAACCATCTAATGGGCATTTATCTGATAAAGCAGAGGACCATAATTCAGGCTCTTGTAATATAGTTATAGTGTCACCTATTTTAAATTGATTTTCTTTCATATAATCTGTTTGTAAAGTTATATCTTTTTTCATCTTCTATAACAGGTGGATGTTTTTTTAATAACCTGTTTAGTTCGGCTATTTTCTCTTTATCAGCAGGAAATTTAGCTTGTTCTTCATAAATCTGCCTCTTTATCTTTTGTCTCTCTGATATATTCATAAGTCAATAAATTTCTTCTGAAAAAATAATAACAGGTCTCTCAACATATTTACCTGCTTTCTTACATAATTCAAACCAAACTATCTCCTGATAATTAGCAAGTCTGCATTTAGTAACTTTTGAAAAATTTCCAAAGACACCCAAACACTTTTCTTTAATTCCTAAATGCTTACAACTTTTTAAATCATCAGCTTTAAATATATAAGGATAAAATTGCCAATGCTCTGTATAATAATATTGGTCTGGGATTAAATCAGTATAGTTCATAAATAGGTTCTTTAAATTCAATATATTTGTTTTCTTTCTGGCACATTTGTAACCATTGTATTTCAAAAGGTGTAGCAATTCTAAATACTACATCAGTTCTTTCAAAACAACCCCTTGCCTTATAAAATTTGTTATGTGTTAAATCTATATTATCAGACTTATTTGGAGTATATTGTAATATATATTTATAACCTTCACCATCTACCCAATCAGTATAATAATACTTTCCAGGGATTAAATCATTATATTTCATAACTTTTATTTTAAAATTTAAAAACCCTCCCCTTCCTAATTAAAGGAAAGAGAGGGTACACTGAAAACTAACAAACCTTATCCAAAACCGAATCCACAACCAAAAATTCACCCTGTATATGAAACAAGATAGCACCTCTTTTAGTGATTATCATTCCTTCAGTAGGAGAAGCAAAGGAAACAGTACATGTTTCCAGTCCTAATGCTGCTAAAGGATATATAAACACAGGTAATCCCTTATCAAAACCGTAATGAGGTTTAATACTCTCACAAATTTTCTCAATTTTTAGTTTGAGATATAATTTGGGATTAATAGGATTAATAAAGAACTTCTTAATCCCTTCTAAAGGATTTACTTCTTTACCTTCTGTAAAGTTGAAAAACATTGTTTTCATTTTTATGTTAATTTATTGGTGAAATGATAAAAATCCCCCCATCAAATGATGAGGGGTTTAATCCCAGTTTCGTAGGAATTACTTCGCATTAGGCAGCCATTCTCATAGCTGGCCTTCTGAAGGAGATTACTCTGCCTTGTAGGTTACTGATAATCTCTCCTAGTCGTAATATTAGAATCAAGTGCCAAATGTCCCCCGATTAATTTGCCTATATCTTACTCAAGGATATAGGACTTGGCAATACTAGCCATAGCTATTGTGGAGGACAGGGGAGTCGAACCCCTTTCTTCTAATCACCTCTCTAGAAGTGTCTGCGATTATCATTTATTTTAAGCTTCCTGCATAGCAGGTTCAGCTATTACTTTATAATTTACAGATGATACTCTTAATTCTCTTCTTAACTCTTCTCCTCTTTCTAAAGCAATAGCTTCAGTGTGATAAGGAGTTCTTGAGTCATAGATACTTTCCCCATCTCTTTTATCTACTATTTTAAAATAATGTTCCATGTTAAGTGGTTTTAGTGATTAATAATTCTTGTATCTTATAAATTCTATTGGAATTATCTATCCATAAAGACCTACAATTCAAGTGATTTATACCATCTCCATATATATTACGAAAATGTTTTAAGTGTAATTGATTAGCTCTCTTTATGTTAATAATTTTAAAGTGTCTGATGTACCAAAGTTGTAAGTTTCTCATGTTATAAAATTTAAAAAGGGAGAGAATTTCTTCCCTCCCTATCACCTGAACCTATGTTTTATAGTTAAATTTGTTTATTCAGACTCTAAGTGATTAAAATTATATACAATTTCCTGACCAGTCTTATCGAAATATCTGGCATGAGACATACTTTTATCTGGTCTACGGGCTATGATTTTATCAGCCCCTGCTTCAGATGTACATCTCATGGATTCATTGTAAATTTTGTGCTTTGAAGGAGTAGTATCCCAAAAGCTGATTATTAAACGATTTTTTGGCATGGTAAATGTTTTAGATTCGTGATTGTAAAGTGGTTACTTCTTTTTTAATTCTTTCTATATCTTTATCAGATAAAGGAACAGAACCTTCTTTAGTAGGTTTTTGACCAGTTTTTAACTGATTCTTTAGATACTGTAGAGCTGTTTTTCTTCTTGAAAAAACTCCACCTGATGTTCTTTGTGCCATTGGCTTCTTAGTTTTTAGTTAATTCATTAAATAATTGTTGTAATTTTCCTTCTTCTTGTGTAGCTAAAACAAATTTTACTCTTTTTTCTTCAAGTCTTCCTAAGAATTTTAAATGTATTTTTTCATAATTCTTAGTAGAGTTAATAAATTTAATATATTCAGAACATAGGTAATTATTCTCATACCTATTCATTCTAGGAACTATTTTCAAAATATCTGTTAAATAATCCAAGATTTTCACTGAATCACTCTCATTAACAATTTTAAATTTACCATCTTTTATTCTTTTTGTAACAGATCCACTACTACCTACCCCACCATTCATAATTCCAGCAATGGTGCTTAATTCTATATCATATACCTGATAATAATGATTTAGTCTAACATAATCAGGGATTAATGAAGACCAAGCTGTTATATAGTCTAACATAGACCATGATTTTGAAGAAGCGTTCAGTAATGCAATAGTTTCTACCAAATCTTGTTTATCCTTAATTTTAATATCTATATAAGGGATAGACATATTATTTCTAATCATTGCATTAAACAGATGTTGTCCATCTATTATATATCTTTCTGATTTTCCAGTAATAAAACTTATTACTGCTGTAACAATAGGTCTTATACAATTCATTTTGTTTAAAGAATTGGCTAATTTTGTTACTTGAGCAGGATAAATAGACCTATTTATTCCTGCTAAATACTTAAATCCTGTTTTTGAATTTTCTTTTAACCACTTTATATTTTTTAGTGGCTGATTTAACAACTTCATAGTTACCTCCATTGTTTTTTAGTTAATTAAAATTGGTTTATGTATGTGTTGCTCTACTTCCCAAATATCACATTCAGGACAGTAAATAAGATCTGTTATCATATTAATAAATTTCGTAATTTGTTTCTATTAATTGTATCTCAGCTATACCATTAGATACTAAATTATCTGTACTTCCATCACTAACAACCCAACTGTATTTGTATCCAAGTTTCTCATTACAATCAGAACCATTTTTAAGGTTTTGTACTATATAGTAATTATCTTCTTCAAATACTATCCTGGCATCACTTATTACTGTATTTTCTATTTTACAAGTTATGTGTTTGCCATCCATTTCTGTTGTTAAACTTTTAATATAGCTCATATTCTTGATTTATAATTTGAATGTTACTTATTTGATTTCTGAATAAATCCCCTTTATTACCTTTTCCTACACACCAAGATAGTTTTTTACCAAATTTACTTGCTTTTATAGTAGGGGGGAAAGAACCACTATAAACATCTTGTAAGATATAATATCTTAAATCCTCATATACAATCACTGCGTTATTTATAGGTTCACCTCTTATAATACAGTTTATACTCTTACCATTTATATCTGGGGTTAATTGTGTTATCATTTTTAATAAATTTCAGGTTCAAAATTAATTGCTTCTTCAGGAAATAACCTTATAACTTCTTGCATATTAGCTAGTTCATAAGGACCATTGTCTACATCTATAAAATCTTCTTTTTTAACTAATCGTCCTTTATGTTTTCTACCTTTAGAGAAATAAGTAAATTTTTTGTCATTTCTAATAAATTTTATTAACCAATCATCTCCATCCATTAGTTTATACCATATTCCAGGTTTTAAATCTTTTGCTATCATATTAATAAATTTCAGGTGATAAAACTTCTATTGGTATATATTGTGGACCAGATTCTCCTTCTTTAGCAGCCCAATATCCTTGTTTATAAACAAGCCCTATACCTCTTCCCCATACACAAAGAGTATCTTCTTTTTCATCATAGTAAAATCCCCTGTTTTGAACATTACTCCTTGGAATACAAATTATAAAATGTTCATCAGATCTTTTATCATGTCGCCCATCTAATCCTGTATACTCTCCTTCTATACAAGTAACTCTTTCACTTTCAGAATACCTTTCTCTTAAAATTTCAAGTAATTTATCAATTTTCTGTTGCATAATTTTATATTTTAAAAAATAAGGTGACTCCCACCCCTTTTACAGGATGAGAGTCCACCATACACTAAAACTTTCTTACCGTAACTACGGCATATTTACA
>Ga0154020_10010368_pt1 | contig 10662 bp, 9 predicted proteins | sample Klosneuvirus_201_FD_109709 | JGI IMG/M metagenome (GOLD analysis project Ga0154020, IMG submission 109709) | Active sludge microbial communities from wastewater, Klosterneuburg, Austria - Klosneuvirus_20160825_MG | ecosystem: Engineered > WWTP > Aerobic digester > Activated sludge | place...
GCCCACCCTTCCGCCACGTGCAAGTATTTTTTCTATGAGGTCGGTAATATCGTAAAAACTATTTTCGGGCACTTCATTTATCAAATGCGGCTCCAGTATATACACGCCGGTATTGATATGAAACATGAGTTCCGGCTTTTCTTTCATTTGCTCCAGCAGCCCGTTATTATTTAATGTTATAGTGCCGTAAGGTATGGCATAGGTTTTAATGGCGGAAATAACGGTAAGTTCATTATTGTTGGCTTTATGAAAACGGTAAACATCCGAAAAATCCTGGTCAATTAAAATATCGCAGTTGCTCACAAAAAAAGTATGCTGTATTTTATTCTTTAACAGGCTGATGCTGCCAATAGTACCCAGGGGCTGGTTTTCATCGGTATAGGTTATGCTGTAATTCCTTTGTGGTATTTCGTTGAAATATTTTTGTATGAGGTCGGCTTTATAATTTACCGATGCAAAAAATTGAGTAACGCCGCAATGCACAAACTGGTTGGCAATAATTTCCATAATGGGTTTTTCACCCAGTGGCACCAGGGCTTTGGGAATAATATTGGTAATGGGTTTTAGCCTTGTGCCCTGCCCTCCGGCCATAATCACAACCGGCACGCCGGCTAATTCGTTGTTGATATGCACAGAGTGAGAAACAATCTCATCCCAAAAAATTACATCGGCAAGGTTGCCTTCATCATCCAGTACCGGCATAAACTCGGTACGGTTCTGCAGCATAATATCGGCCAGGCTGCTCCGTTCATCACGAATATGGCCTACCTGTATCCTGGGCCTTAATATTTCGCTTATTTTTTTGTCAAAAGACTGGTGTGCAATCATGGCCCTTTGTAAATCGCCAATACTTACGAGGCTGTAAAATTTTTGATCCCTGGTTACAATCAGCAATTTGGTTGCAGAACGGTCCATTTGCTGCAAAGCATCTATCAGCCTTGCGCCTGAATCAATTTTAATTAATTCAATTTTTTCTTTTTTATTTATTGAAGCCATACTATACTTCGTTTTGGTTTATGGAAGCCAGCATTACATAATCCCTGAAATCATTTTTTCTAAAAATAAAGCTTCTCAAAATACCTTCTTTTTGCATACCAATCCTTTGCAATACATTTACCGAAGCTGTATTTTCGGGTTCGGCTTTTGCCTGAATCCTTTTTAACCGGCATAGGGTAAACCCAAATTCCAAAATTTTTGATAACGCTTCGGTCATATAGCCTTTGCCGCCGTAATGCGGCGATAATACAAATGCAATTTCTGCTTTTTTATGTTCTTCGTTAAAGTCAATAAACCCGGCAATACCTATTACTTTTTTCTCTGCTTTAAGTTCTATTACCCACTGATTGGGTAGGCCCTCCCCGGCTTTTTCAATAACCGAGTTGATGAATTGCCTTGTTGTTTCAATGGTTTTGTGTGGATACCAGCTTAGAAATGCTGTGGTTTGTTCCAAAGAAGTAAAAGCAAAAATATCTTCAGCATCGCCTTCATTAATAGTACGGAGGCAAAGCCTTTCGGTATTAAGTGTTGGTTTTAAAAAAAAGAAATTATGCATGTATCAAACCGGTAGCCTGTTGCGGCCCTACATTAAAAAGTACATCGAGGCAGGCAATACCCGGAATAAAGTTTGCGCTGTTTTTTTGTGGATAAACCGGGTGTGTAAACTGCTGAAAATCCACTTTTATATTTTGAGCGCTAAATTCATTGAGTTGCATATACGCTTCGGCGCCTTTGCCCGATAAATAATGGGTAGAGCCTACCGATTGCAGCAAGGCGAGGATAAGATCGCTTTTTTGCATTTCCCTGTTGTAGGCCAATGCGCTTTGTAATTTTACCGGGGTAGTTATTTTAAATAATTTTAAGCAGGCATTTATGGAGTCGGTTAACACTTCAATAAGCATAGTATATTTTTTTGTAAAAATAGTTTCCACTTCCTGCATTACTTCATTATAGTATGGATGTTTTCGGTAATTGTTATCTAAAAAACGCAAATGCTTTTCCTGCCAGGGTTCCTCCGCATTAATTTCCAGTTCGTTTATTTTTTTTCCAAAAAAACCTTTTTTTTGAATGCCGATGGTTAAAAATTTTTCCTGCCCGGTATTGGTTAAAAAAATATTACGGTGTTGGTAAGCTCTATCGGCCAACTGTACTTCATCCATTAAAATAAATTGGTCGCATTTACGCAACTTATCCAGCCAGCCCAGCCAGGGAAAATAGCTTGGCTGATGAATGGCGGTTATCATAAATAGCGTTCTTTAATGCACATAAATGCTTCGGCATCCTCAAAGCCCGATTGTCCGCCACGGTATTTAGCCAGGGACCTTACCGATACTTCACTCCGGGGAAAAGGGTATTCACCCACTTCGGAAGCATATACCTTTAGCGCTTCCACTTTTTTATTGATAAAGCCGCTAACATTTACAAAATGCGTAGGTGCAAATGCAGGCACTAATGGTACGGGTGCATAATCGGTTTCGCTTAGGGTTTCCATTACCAAAACCCGTTCTATAAAAGGATTGCGAAAGGTTTTTGTGGCCGAAAAAGCCGCTTCAAAAGCCGTTTGGTGTTCTTTATGCGCATCCCAGGGAAAGGGCAGAAAAATAGTATCGGGCTGAATTTTTTTTACTACTTTAATAATTTGCTGCACCAGCTCCACTTTTTGCATATCTTCCATATAACCGGTTTCATTGGGCAACTCGGTGCAGGTAGCAAAGCCATACATTTTATTTATTGCTTTTATTTCGTTCTTTCGCTTTTCGCCATATTTTTTACCAAAAATTGAACTGCCTGCCGATGTGGTAACAATCAGCCAGTGAAGCTCTTTTTTCATTTTTGCCAGCCGAAAGAGCGTTGCCCCGCAGCCCAGGGTTTCATCATCGGGGTGAACGGCTACCACTAATATTTTTTTCCAGTTTTTCATGTGTATATTCTTTATTGTTTTTTTTGCCACAACTTGTCCCGCCAAAGGCGTGGATGGAATTCCGCATAAAAATTTCATCGCTGTTGGTATAAATTATCCCGAAATTTTTATGCTCCATTTCATGACATATAAATTTTAGCCAGTTGCTCTATACTTTTTTGAGCATGATAAAAATCAAGTATTTTACTTCCATTATTTTCACTTAACGCAAGGTATTTGTTTTTATGTTGAAGGACATCGGTAAATATTTCCGGCAAGCGGTCAAAGGCATTAACTTCTTTATAAAATACATCAAAAGTCCTAAGGTTGCCATAAGGCAGCCAGGTTGCAGCAATTACAATATTGCCGGCTGCAAGGGTTTCACACAATGATAAACTAAAAGCATCAAATTTAGAGAGCCTGATTAAAATTTCCGAAGCATGGCGTAACGCTACCACCTCTTCATTTTGCATAAATTCACTAATGATAATATGGTTAATGCCAGCCGCATTGCAGGCCTTTTTTACTGTTGTCAGGTAATCGCCTTCGTTACCATATGTCATGGGAAAAACAAAACTGCAATGCTTTAAAATTTCTTTATCTAAACAAGCCAATTGCGGAATAATGAAAAGATGATTATCTATATCATGAGCAGAATGACCAACTACTACAACGCAATGCTGCTCCGGAATTTGATGTTTTTCTTTAAATGCTTTAAGATAGCTGGCATTATGTTTGCGATTATCTATAAAGCTTTGCAAAGTTTCCGAAAAATCTGTACTTAACAATGTGCTAATTTTATTTTCATACTGCCAGCCAAATTTTGAGAGAGCAATTACTTTCATTTCGTTATTATGCACCACTATATGTTTTGCTCTTTCTATTGCTGCTTGTTGAGTCGTTAATTTGTAAGAATCATTGTTGCGGTATAAATCCGAACCCCAAAAAGAGAGAATTATTTTTTTATGCACAGGTATATATTGCAGCAATTCTAAAATGCTGCTAGTAAGATTATGAAAACAAATTACATCTGCCTGTTGTTGCAGTGGTTTTAGTTGTTGATGTACTAATGCTGCTCTTACACTTTCTTTTAATTTAAAAGTGGTTAAAAAATATTTCCAAAAAGCCGGCAGTAAAATGCACCTTACCCACTCGGACTTTGAAAATAATTTTAAATCGAAACGCAGTTTGTGATGTGCGTTAAAAGATGCATCAATAAGCGCCTGGTTTCTCCATTCTTTCCTGGGTTCAACCAGGTCAATTTCCATAGGATAATTTTCCTGCATTTTTTTATACATCGGGCATAAAAAATCCGATACCTCGGAGCCAATTACCAAAACCTTTAATTTTTTCAACTATACTTTTTTAGCTGTTTGATTAAGGATAATTGACTGAACAAATTGCTCCATCGAAGTTTTACAAAATTCCTGAACAGGTTTTTTGAAAGAAAATTCATTTGGTTTTTGAGAAATTGTTTTTTTTCAGCGGCAGATAATTGGTGGCTTTGGCTGATGGCTTTGCCCAGCACATCGAGGCGCAGGGCTTCATATTTTACAGGGTCAAAATTGCGTTCCTGTACTTCATGCGTTCTATCCCAGCCCAAAAAGGCAGCAATAATTACCAATGGCGCTTGTTGTGCACATTTTAGAAAAAATTCGTAATCTCCAATGTATCTAATGCCGCTAAACCCTCCAAGCGCATTAAAAAACTCAGTCTTAAATATGGCCGAGCCGGGTGAATTATTAAACAATGCCGTATCGTTCAAAAAATGGCGAAAAGGTTGCTCAATTAAAAAAGGATAAGGCCTGTTGTATTGACGTAAATGTGGCTTTATTAAACCAAAACCGGCATTGGGAAATTTTTCCATAGCTGCTACCATCACCTGCAGGCAATGTGCATACATTACATCATCGCTATCCCAGTACTTAATATATTTTCCGGTAGCATAAGAAGCTGCTTTGTTACGGTTGGGATAGTCGCTGAGATTTTTTTCATTTACATAAACTTTTACCCGGCTATCCAGAGCCTCGTATTTTTTTGTAATGGCTACGGTATTATCAGTTGAGCAATCATCTACAATAATCAGCTCAAAATCGGTTAGTGAAGAAGCCAGCACACTTTCTATGGCTTCGGCCAAAAAATTTTCCCGATTATAGGCGGTCATCAATACGCTTACTAAAGGAGAAATTTGCATTTACTGACTTGAGGTTTTAACAGATGCAATATAATAGTTAGTAAAATGATAACTAAAAACGGTATCTTTTAAAATGCTGCTGCTATCTATTATTTTTGCTATTTCGGGACTTAAACTTAGACGTTCATCCCAGGCAAGGTATTGAATATTATAGGCTTTAATAAAATCAACCCTACTTATATTAATATCCTTAAACGTGTGATTTAGTTTTTGTGTATCTACATATTTTTGGAAGAGCCGCTCTCTTAAATTTTCAACCGTATAACTATTCTTATACTCTTTTACACATGAACTGGTGGGTACCCCATCTACTATGGGCATGTCCAAAGATGCTGTAACAAAAGGGTCAAAAAAATAGTTGAAATACTTAAAAGGTACATATGCACGGGAGTTATAACGATTTTCAAATAGAAAAAAACAATCATCATTCATATAGGCCATTCGTATTTCTTTTGCCTTTTGTAAATGATGATCAGTCATGAAATTTTTTGTCAACTCCATATTTACACGAATTTGGTGCCTGTTTTGATAACTGTAAACAAATGGCTTTGTCCAAAAAAGGCTAACAGTTATAATGATTAAAGCGAATACCCGTAAGCCTTTATTTACTGCGTTTATTGCATACAGTATTAAAAGGGCAAGAAGAATAATCAGTAAGGGTAAAAAACTTTTAGTAAAATATTGCTCGGCATCAATCACACTGAAAAAAAAGGCATACCAAACTGTGGTAGAAAGTGCGGTAAAAATTATAAAAGCAAATTCCAGTTTTGAATGCGAACTAACATAACGCTTTCGACCTGGCCATATTAATGCAATCCATAGTAGAATAAATGGAGACAGTGTAGTTGCTAAGAGTTGGCATAATCTTAATATTGCGCCTATCATACCGCTAAACCGTGAAGCTAAATGTTTTTGTAATATCATTCCTGGCTCCAACATGGAGGTTTTCAGCGGAGTTTGCAAAACATAATACAGAGCAATTATCCAAACACAGGACAAAATCATAAAACAAAAAACAGCTATAAACTCTTTTATGGAAAACAGTTTTTTAAAAACTGCAAACCCTGCCGTGAGCGTAATCGCAGCAAATATGCCCGGCAAAATAGGTAAATATAGTAACGACATAATTACCAGCAACAAGGCAGCCACAAAATAATTTCGTTTGCAAAAGCAAATTATGGCCGCAACAAAGAAAAGGAATACAAATATTGCTTTTGGGTCGCTGCTAATGGCTAAGCCAATGGTAGTCGAAAACCCCGAATAGATTTTAGTTTTTAAGAAATCCCAGGGAGCTAAAAACCAAATTATGGGACCGAAATACAATATCCATTTGTTTTGAGGAAATAATATCGTACTTAGTGCGGATACAGAAAAGGCGATCAATCCAAATAAAATTGGCAATACAACAAGAAGTAATGTAAGCATGTGGTTGGTTCCAAGCAAATCGGATAGTAAACTATTCATCCATAACATATCAAAGTGATATGGATAAACAGAGACAGACTTTGGATCAAGAAAATCAAAAATGGGGGATTCAATTCCATACACGCTTAAAAAGCTACTTACCTGTGCATAATAATGGAAATCAAAAATACTATAGAGGGTTTGCTCCTTTATATTATATACCCAACCAAACAGTAAACCCACAAAGGCAATGGTTATAAAGGCAAAAAGCAATATTAACCCTTTTGCATTTATAATACGGTAGTTATTCTTAAAATTTAAAATTGAAATATTTTGGCTAAACCCAATATAGAACAGGATAGGAACTATCGGTAAAAGGCAAGTTCTAAAACCGGTTTTGAGAACTGCATAAAAAACAATAGCAAGCACTAACCCTAAAATAAACTTAAAAAAAGCGGAAATATATGGGTTAGCAATTTTATTAAAAAATGATAATATAAAATGCCCTACCGCATACAAAAAAATAGCAGCCAGTAGTACATAAAAATAATACCCCAATAAAGATGACAATGAAATCATTACTACGCTAAATTAATTGAAGTATTAATTTGGGACAAAATAACTGACTATTTCAGAAATGATCCCTTTTTGCTGTTCACCGGTTAATTCAAAATACAGGGGTAACCTAACCAGGGTATCAGAATACAAATCACTCCGGCCTAAAGATTCTCCTGAATATTTATTCTTGTAAAAAGGAGAACGGTGTAAAGAAAGGTAATGGAATACTGACAAAATTTGTCGTGCCTTCAGATGCTCAATCAATCCATCCCGGTGATTACTGTCATTACATACTATATAGAACATGTGAGCATTATTTGTCGCATAGCCTGGAATAAAGGGCAACCTGATGTACCCTTCATCTTCCAGCGCTTTCAGGCCTGAATAATAGTTGTTCCATATTGTTATTCGCCGTTGCTGTATTTTCTCCATTTGTTCCAACTGAGCAAAAAGGAATGCCGCAATAATATCCGATGGTAAAAAAGAACTCCCAATATCTACCCAGTTATATTTATCAATTTCGCCACGGAAAAATGCCGACCTATTTGTACCTTTTTCTCTTATAATTTCTGCACGATTAATAAACCGCTCATCATTAATAACTAACATCCCCCCTTCGCCAGACTGAATATTTTTTGTTTCGTGAAAACTAAATGCAGCCAAATGACCAATACCTCCAAGTGGCCGGCCTTTATAAAAGCTGTCTATTGCCTGTGCGGCATCTTCAATAACCATTAAATTATTTTCTTCTGCCAGTTTCATTACCACATCCATATCGCAGGCTATACCAGCATAATGTACTACAACAATTGCTTTTGTTAGTGGGGATATCAATTCTTTAATAGCTGCAACATCCATATTTGGCGTTTCTTCAGAGGAGTCACAAAAAATAATTCTTGCGCCTCTTAAAACAAAAGCATTTGCTGTGGAAACAAAAGTATAAGCAGGCATAATTACTTCATCGCCGGGCTTTATGTCAATAAGAATAGCTGCCATTTCGAGTGCATCAGTGCATGATGTGGTAAGTAAGCACTTTTTAAAATCGTAACGCTCTTCAAAATAAGCATGGCATTTTTTAGTAAAATGTCCATCACCTGAAATTTTACCTGATTGTACCGCCTGAACTATATATTCAAGCTCCTTGCCCGATAAATAGGGCTTATTAAAGGGTAGCATTATTTAATGTAGGGAATAAATTTAGCTTTAGCCGGTAATAAAAATTTCATAAATGCAGTTTCTTCTTCACTATTCGTTTTTTTATACATCCTATTTTCAATAACAAAATAAGAAAATGGGTCTTCAAAATTTACTTCTGATTCGCTTAATACAATCCTAATATTTGATACATTGCCAAAATCGCTAAGGTATTCTTTCATTTTGGCCAATTTGCTTATCGCAGGAACATCTACAAATTGATTTCCCACCTTATCTGAAATATTTTTTGCTGGTGCACCGGCATATATTTGGTTGTACTCCATATCTTTAGTAATTACGGAACCTACCATTGCCATTGACTTATCCTGTGCAATTATTGGAGATACTATGCAATGCCCCACAAACCAAACATCATTACCAATCGACATTGCTTTTTCTGTGAGAAACCTGCATCCTTCAAGAGTGTCACCATATTTAATATGGCTCCATAGCTGGGAATGAGCGCCAATACCGCAATTATTTCCAATAGTCATTCCTCCTATAGAATCAATTATGGAATACTGGCCTATCCAGGCATTATGTCCAATTTTGCAGGGTAAATAACCGTGTATGTTTGTATGGTGCTGTATTTTAGAATAATCCCCAATATTAAAATCATCACAAATGATCTGTACACTTTCGCCAATATAAGTATTGTCTCCGATTATAATATTCTTTGCCTTCCCATTTATCCCTCTTATTATCGCAGTCGGATGAATTATCGCATTCTTCCCAAGTGAGATATTCTCTGATTGTATATTACTCTTCATTTCCTATAATTTTCTCAATAATATAAAGGGGCCTTTGCTTTATTCCTTCAAAAATCTTGCTAACATACAAGCCGATTACACCTAGAGTTAAAATGATAAGCCCGGATAAAAACCAAATAGAGACAATCAACGACGTAAATCCGGGTTCTGTAATTTTACCTATAAAATAACGGTATAAAGTAAATAAGCCAACCAAGAATGCACTACTTGAGATAATTACACCAACCTTTACTGTTAAACGTAATGGTTTATCGGAGTATGCAAGGGAAATATCTAAAGCAAGGCGCAATAATTTTTTAAAGTTATAAGTTGACCTGCCAGCAAAGCGCTCTGCATGTTCAACATTAATTGCAGTACTTTTAAAGCCAACCCATTTTATCATAGTGGCAAATGAGCGCATTGGTTCTCTTAGGCTATTTACGGCATTGATGGCCTTACGGGAATAAATACCAAAGTTAGCAATACTACCATCCTGCGAAACACCTGAAAGCCAGGCAAATATCTTATAAAACAAATTGGAAAAAAGTTTTTTTAGCACTCCGTCATGCCTTTGTTTACGTTTTGCATACACAATATCATAACCTTTTAGAGCTTCTGAATATAATTTTAGAATTTCCTCTGGTTGGTCTTGGAGGTCACAATCCATTACTACCGCCCATTCTCCCCGGCAAATATCAAGCCCGGCAGTTATGGCATAGTGTTGGCCAAAATTCCTGCTCAATTTTATCCCCTTTATATGATTATCCTTTTTACAGTATTTCTCAATTATATCCCATGATCTATCATTTCCTCCATCCTCAACAAGTACTATTTCATATTCTCCGGTAATTGTATTGACCGAATTCGTAATCCGTAAAATCAACTGATCAAGTATTTCTTCTGCTTTATAAACCGGGGAAACAATTGAAATAAGCATAGCTATTATTTAAAAATAAAAATAATGAAGATTTAAAATTTCGTTTTTACTATGAAATTTTCCCGGTTATATGCCGTCATTAATACACTTACTATGGGTGTTGTCATGCTCATATTGGTTTTAGCGGAATCGGTGGTTTACCACAAAGCTGTGTGTGCAGCTGATCGAGTTCGGTTTCTCCTTTTTGCAAGGTTTCCATAAAAGTAAAATAGGCTTTTTGCCTTGCTGCAAAATTTTTGGTATTGTAGCGGTACCAGCTAAACAGAGCCACAGCATTCGGGAAAACAGATTTTGCCAGCGTTTTTATCCACCTGAGTTTGTTTATAAAAGACAGTTGTGGCTTTTGGGGTAACAACCCAAAAAAACGATACTGCATGAACATGGTGGTAAAACTTCGCTTAAAACTAAAGTCGGCATCTTCAATATGGTAATGATACACCTTTGCAGACGGGTTATATACAATGGCATGGCCATTCATTATGGCATCCCTTGCCCAAATGGCATCTTCGCAATAGGGTGTTTTTTGAAAAGGCAATGCTGATAATATACTACGGCGGTACATGGCCGTAACATCATCCCAGCTACACACCGCTTTTTTCATTTTAGGATCCAGCGCTTCAAATGCTTCACGGGTAAATTGCCAGCGTTTTATTGCAGGTTCAGAAACCGGCCGAAACCAATCTACCGGGTTTTTATCTTTATGGTGCGGCACAATTTGCTGGCCGCAAAC
>Ga0154020_10010370_pt1 | contig 10661 bp, 11 predicted proteins | sample Klosneuvirus_201_FD_109709 | JGI IMG/M metagenome (GOLD analysis project Ga0154020, IMG submission 109709) | Active sludge microbial communities from wastewater, Klosterneuburg, Austria - Klosneuvirus_20160825_MG | ecosystem: Engineered > WWTP > Aerobic digester > Activated sludge | place...
CGGCCAGGGCATTGCCATTCCCCACGGCAAGCTGGCCTCCATCAACCGCGTCTATGGGCTGTTTGCCCGCCTGAGCACGCCGATTGCCTATGATTCGCTGGATGGCCAGCCGGTGGATCTGGTCTTCGTCCTGCTGGCCCCCGACCACGCCGGCGCCGACCACCTCAAGGCGCTCGCGCGGATTTCAAGGCTGTTGCGTGAGAACGACACCATCGCAAAACTGCGCGGCACCGACACCGCCGAAGGCCTCTACTCAATTCTCACCGAGCCCTCCGCCGCTGCCTCTGCGGCTTAAAAGCTACTTCTGTCACCCCGACGAAAATCGGGGCCCAGACTTTGAACAGATGGAATCGCTGAATGTCTGGCTCCCGGCTTTCGCCGGGATGACCGATTTGAGTTGGAAAATTTGAACCTGTTAGTGCAAGCTGATCGCCACCAGCTCATGCTCCACGGCGCTGTCGGCTGCGGCTTCGCGGGTTCCCGAAATCGAGATCGGCGAGCCATTGGCGTTGAACAGGCAGAAAAGCTTCGCATCGGGTGCCACCCGCGCCTGCGGGCCGACCAGGCGGATCACGTCACGGCCTTCGATTTCGCGGATATAGGACAGCGCACCGTTGCCGAGCTGGGCCAGCTCTTCCGGGCTCAGTTCGAAGCCTTCCTTGCTGTTGCTGGTGTTCATGCTGCTACTCCTATTCCTTAATCTCAATACGCCGGATGACACTGCTTGGTTCCGGTCTCCTTAAGTTAATAATTAAAAGTCCGTTTACAAGGGTGGCGTCTATCACCTCCATGCCGTCCGCCAGCACGAATGCCCGGGCGAACTGCCGCCCGGCAATGCCGCGGTGCAGGTAATCGCGGGGTTCTTCGTCTTTTGTCCGCCCCCGGATGTTCAATTGGTTGTCCTCGATGGTGATCTCCAGGTCCTGGCGCTGGAACCCGGCAACCGCGATGGTAATGCGCAGAACCTCGTTGCCGCCATCGGCCAGTCGCTCGATATTGTAAGGCGGATAACCATCGCCGGAGGTTTTGACGGCCCGCTCGAGCAGGCGTTCCAGATCGTCAAACCCCAGCAAAAGGGGCGAGGAAAACATGGTAATCTTGCTCATCGGACTTTTGCCCTCGCTAAAGCGGCTTCAAGGATGCTACGGCCCATCTGGCACCGCAGCCTGATTGCTAATATGAGAGTGCCGGAAGCTGATTTCAAGGAAATGTCATGGCAGGGATTTTGGATCGTGTGGCGCTGGTAACAGGTGCTGGAAGTGCTGAAGGTATCGGTTTTGCAACAGCCAGGGCGCTTGCCGCGGCAGGGGCGCGGGTGGCCATCACCTCGACCACAAAACGCATCTTCGAGCGCCTCGAAACCCTCGGCGCTGGCCATGCCGCATTCACCGCCGACCTGACCATCGTTGAAGATGTCAGTGAACTGATCAACGCAGTGCAGGCAAAATTCGGCCGCATCCACATTATCGTGAACAATGCCGGCATGGTTCAGCAGGGCACCGATTTCAAGAGCTCGAGAATCGAGAATATGACCGACGCGGAATGGCAGCGCCATTTGGCTCTCAATGTCACCACCGCCTTCAATGTCACCCGCGCCGTGCTGCCCCTCATGCAGAAGCAGGAATATGGCCGCATCGTCAACGTGGCCTCCGTGACCGGCCCGCTCGTCACCAATCCGAAGGCCGCCGGCTATTCCTCCGCCAAGGCCGCCATGACCGGCCTGACGCGCGTGACGGCAGTTGAAAACGCCAGCCGCAATATCACCTGCAACGCCGTGCTGCCGGGCTGGATCGAGACCGCCTCGTCAAGCAAGGAAGAAATTCTGGCAGGGAAAGCCACGCCGTCGAAAAGGCCGGGCCGCCCTGATGAAATAGCCGCCGCCTGCCTGTTCCTCGCCAGTGAGGAAGCAAGCTACGTCAACGGCGCCATGCTGGTGGTCGATGGCGCAAACTCAATCGTCGAGTTCAAGGGAGCAGGCGATGACTATTACTGACGATTGGACCGGCAAAACCGTTCTTATTGTCGGCGGCAGCGGCGGCATGGGCCGCGCCACGGCAACGGAATTTGAAAAGGCCGGCGCAAATCTCGCCATTGCCGATATCAGCATCGAAAACTTGCCGCCGCAGTTTCTTGCCATCAAGGGTGACGTCACGAAAGTTTCCGATTGCGCCGACATGATTTTCAAAACCGTTGCGCGCTTCGGCAGGCTTGATCTTCTCGTCAATGCGGCGGGCGTCTGGGTTGAAGGCGAAAGTTCCGCCATGTCCGAGGCCCAGTGGGACCGCACCATCGACATCAATTTGAAGGGCACTTTCTTCACCTGCCGCCATGCCATTCCGGAACTGGAAAAAACCGGCGGCCAGATCATCAACATCGCCTCGGACGCAGGCCTCATGGGCGGCTCGGGCGCGGCCATCTACTGCGCCTCCAAGGGCGGTGTCGTCCTGCTCACCAAGGCCCTGGCCCTCGAACTCGCGCCGAGAGGCGTGCGGTTAAACGCCATTTGCCCCTGCGATGTGGAAACCCCCATGCTGGACTTCCAGGCCCGCGAATTCGGCGGCGGCGATCCGCAAGGCTATATCGCCAGACTGCGTTCAATCTATCCGCAAGGGGCCCGCCAGCGCTTCGCAAAACCCGCGGAAATAGCAGCTTTTATCTTCGCCATCGCTTCGCCGCGATTGGCCCCGATAACCGGTGCAGCACTCCCCATCGACTTCGGAACCACCGCCGGGCGATGATGGTTCGCCACTTGCAAATGACAGGAATTTGGCGTCAATTGCCGTCAAGGCTTGATCAGCCGGTCAAAAAAATCAGGGAGATGTGTATGATCAGGAAATTACTCGCGACCGCTGCATTGACAGCAATGATGGCGGCGTCCGCATTCGCCGCCGACGACAAGCCGGCCATCGTTTTTGACATTGGCGGCAAGTTCGACAAGTCCTTCAATGAAAGCATGTACAACGGTTCGGAAAAATTCAAGGCTGAGTCAGGCACCGCATATGGCGAATTTGAAATCGCAAACGAAGCCCAGCGTGAACAGGCCATCCGAAATTTTGCCGACCAGGGCTACAGCCCCATCATCGCCGCGGGCTTTGCCCAGGCTTCGGCCCTTGAAAAAGTCGCCAAGGAATATCCCGATCTCAAGTTTGCCATCGTGGACATGGTCGTTGAATTGCCAAACGTGCAGTCCATTGTGTTCAAGGAGCAGGAAGGCTCTTATCTCGTTGGCATGATGGCCGCCATGGCGTCCAAATCTGGCAAGGTCGGCTTTGTCGGCGGCATGGACATTCCGTTGATCCGCCGCTTTGGCTGCGGCTATGTCCAGGGTGTGAAAGCCGCCAAGGCTGATGCCACGGTTTTCCAGAACATGACCGGTGACACCGGTGCTGCCTGGAACGATCCGGTGAAGGGTGGCGAAATCACCAAGGGCCAGATGGCCCAGGGTGCTGACGTGGTCTACGCCGCGGCTGGCGCCACGGGCCTTGGCGTATTGCAGGCCGCCGCCGATGGCGGCGCGCTGTCGATCGGCGTTGACGCCAACCAGAACTATCTGCACCCCGGCAAGGTTTTGACCTCCATGCTGAAGCGCGTGGATGTCGCAGTCTATAACGTGATGAAGTCCGGCAAGGACGGCACCTTCAAGCCTGGCATTCTGGAGCTCGGCCTGGCCGAGGATGGCGTGGGTTACGCCGTTGACGAGCACAACAAGGCCCTGGTCACGGCCGAAATGGCAGCCGCCGTCGAGAAGGCCAAGGCCGACATCATCGCCGGCACCGTGAAGGTCCATGACTACATGTCCGACAACAAGTGCCCGGTTGAATAATCGGTCAACCTTGTGACAATTGACCCTCTCCCATCGCGGGAGAGGGTTTCATTGAAATAACCATGACCCCAGCCATTGAACTCATCGGTATCGACAAACGCTTTGGCGCTGTTCACGCCAACAAGGACATAACCTTGGAAATCGCCCAGGGGTCCATTCATGGCATTATCGGCGAAAATGGCGCCGGCAAGTCCACCCTGATGTCGATCCTCTTCGGATTCTACAGCGCCGACAAGGGCGAGATCAAAATCAAGGGCCGGCCCGTTAAGATAAAATCTTCGTCTGATGCCATAAGCTTCGGCATCGGCATGGTCCACCAGCACTTCATGCTGGTTGATCCCTTCACCGTTCTTGAAAATGTAGTGCTTGGCGCCGAAGGCGGAAGGCTCATTGGCCCCGCCCTTGCCAAAGCCCGCGAGGAACTCACCCGGCTGGCACGCGATTACGAGCTGGAAGTAGATCCCGATGCCATCGTCGGTGAATTGCCCGTGGGCCTCCAGCAGCGCGTCGAGATTCTGAAAGCGCTCTTCAAGGGCGCTGAAACCTTGATCCTTGATGAACCCACCGGCGTGCTCACCCCCGATGAGGCCGACCATCTGTTCCGCATTCTGGGCCAGCTCCGCGACCAGGGCAAAACCGTGATCCTCATCACCCACAAGCTGCGCGAGATCATGGCCATCACCGACCATGTCTCGGTCATGCGCCGTGGCGAAATGGTGGCGACCAAGGAAACAAAAAAAACCTCGGTGGAAGAACTGGCCGAACTCATGGTGGGCCGCCGCGTGCTGCTGCGCGTGAAGAAGGGCAAGGCCAAGCCCGGCCAGGTGGTGCTCGATGTGAAGAACCTCACCTGGAAAGACCGCAAGGGTGTGGCCCGCGTTGACAATGTATCCTTCACCGTGCGCAGCGGTGAAATCGTCGGCATCGCCGGTGTTTCCGGCAATGGCCAGTCGGAACTCCTCGAACTGATCAGCGGCATTTCAAAACCCTCGTCAGGCCAGATCATTTTTGAAGGCAAGGATATCGGCATTCTCGGCGATCCGCGCCATGTCCGCGAGGAGGGCCTCGCCCATGTCCCGGAAGACCGCCAGCACCGCGGCCTCATCGCCTCTTTTGACGCATCTGAATCCGGCATTCTGGGTTGGCAGTATGATGAGTCCCTGGGCCGCGGCTTTCGCCTGGACCGCCAGGCGGTTGTTGCGCGCAGCAAAAAGGACATGCTGGAATTTGACGTGCGCCCCGCCGATCCGCTGCTCAGGAGCGGAAAATTTTCCGGCGGCAACCAGCAGAAAATCATTCTCGCCCGCGAGATCGGCCGCGATCCCGATTTGCTGATCGTCGGCCAGCCCACCCGCGGCGTTGATATCGGCGCCATTGAATTCATCCACAGGCGTATCATTGCCCTGCGCGACGAAGGCAAGGCCATCCTGCTGGTCTCGGTGGAGCTTGATGAAATCCGCTCGCTCTCCGACCGCATTCTGGTGATGTTTGCCGGACGCATCATGGGCGAGCGCGGCCCCGAAGCCAATGAGCGCGAGCTTGGCCTGCTCATGGCCGGCGTCTCGAAGGATGCAGCCTGATGGCGGCGCGCGGTGACCTTCCGGTCTGGGTTGACCTGGCGCTGATTCCTCTCCTGAACCTCTTGTTCGCTTTGGTGATTTCCGGACTTGTGGTGCTCATCATCGGTGAAAATCCTCTGGAAGCCATGTGGATCATGCTGAAAGGCGCCGTGGGCTCGCTCAAGGGCTGGGGCTATCTCCTCTACTACGCTACAAACTTCGTCTTCACCGGCCTTGCGGTGGCCGTTGCCTTTCACGCCGGACTCTTCAACATCGGCGGCGAAGGCCAGGCCTACATGGCGGGCGCCGGTGCTGCCGCCGTTGGCTTAAGCCTCGAATTTTTGCCCTGGCCCATCGTGATCCCGCTTTCCATCCTCGCCTCCATGGCGGTCGGCGCCTTCTGGGCCTGGGTCCCCGGCGTCCTGCAGGTGAAGCGCGGCAGCCACATTGTCATCACCACCATCATGTTCAACTATATCGCCCTCAGCCTGATGGCCTATCTCATCAACTACGGCTTCCGCCCCGTGGGCAAGATGGCGGTCGAAAGCCGCGAGATCACCGGCGCCTACATCATGAGCTTCCGCGAAGTGGCCCGCGAGTTCTTTGACCTGCGTCTGCCCTCGACGCCCCTGAATTTTTCCGTGTTCCTCGCCATCGCGGCGGCGTTCGCCGTCTGGTACCTGCTTTGGCGCACCAAGCTTGGCTATGAAATCCGCGCCGTCGGTGCCAGCCCCGAGGCCGCCGTCTATGCCGGCATCAGGCCTGATCGCATCATCGTCATCACCATGGCGATCTCCGGGGCACTTGCGGGGCTGATGGCCGTAAACGAGATCCTGGGCGCCCAGCACCGGCTCGTTCTCGGCTTCGTCCAGGGCGCGGGCTTTGTCGGCATTGCCGTGGCCCTCATGGGCCGTTCCCATCCCCTGGGGATAATGCTTTCCGCCATGCTCTTTGGCCTCCTCTATCAGGGCGGCACTGAACTCTCCTTCGCCAAGCCCGACATCAACCGCGACATGATCGTGGTGATTCAGGGCCTCGTCATCCTTTTCATGGGCGCGCTTGAATATGCCTTCCGCCCCTGGCTCACCGCCCTCTTCTTCAGGCCGGAGGACTGACCTTCATGGAGCTCTATGTCGAAATCCTCGCCTCCACCATCCGTTACACTGTGCCGCTCATCCTCGCCTGCATCGCCGGCCTCTGGTCGGAGCGTTCCGGCATTGTCGACATCGGCCTGGAAGGCAAGATGCTGATCGCCGCCTTCGTCGCCGCATCGGGTGCTTCGGTTTACGGCTCCGCCTGGATCGGGCTGGGGCTTGCCATACTCACCTCGGTGGGCTTTGCCCTGATTCATGGCTATGCCGCCATCAACCAGCGCGGCAACCAGGTGGTCTCAGGCGTTGCCATCAATATGCTGGCGGCGGGCCTCGCTGTGGTGCTCGGCAATGAATGGTTCAGGGAAGGCGGCCGCACCCCGGCACTGCCGCCGGAAGGCCGTTTCCTGCCGTTGGAAATTCCGGGGATCAGCGCCCTTGCTGATGTGCCCGGCCTGGGCGCTGTTGTAAAAATATTTTTCTCGCATTCCATCCTCACCTATGTCGCCTTCATCCTCGTGCCCGTCACCGCCTGGGCCCTGTCGCGCACCCGCTTCGGCCTCAGGCTTCGCGCCGTGGGCGAAAACCCCCATGCCGTCGACACGGCCGGCATTTCCGTAGCCAGGCTCCGCTACATGGCGGTCATCATAGCCGGTGTGCTTTGCGGCATTGCCGGCACGTTCATTTCCATATCCTTGTCATCGAGTTTCGTGCGCGACATCACTGCCGGCACGGGCTTCATGGCGCTTGCCGCCCTCATTTTCGCCAACTGGCGCGCCTGGCCGGCTCTTGGTGCCTGTCTCCTTTTCGGCTTCCTGCAGGCAAGCGGAACATTCCTGCAGGGCAAGCATCTGCTGGGCGTGGAAATTCCGGTGCAGTTCATCAACATGCTGCCCTATCTCATGACCGTGGTCCTGCTTGCAGGCTTCATCGGAAAATCCATTCCGCCCCGGGCCAGCGGCCTTCCCTATATCAAGGACCGATAAGATGAATGACCTCATCGCCGCGGCCAAAGCAGCCCGCCTCAAGGCCTATGCCCCCTATTCGAAATTCCTCGTGGGCGCCGCCCTGCGCGACGAAAACGGAAAAATTCATGGCGGCTGCAACATCGAAAACGCCGCTTACCCCCAGGGCTGGTGCGCCGAAACCTCTGCCATCGCCGCCATGATCATGGCGGGCGGCCACAGCATTGCTGAAATGGCGGTGATCGGCACCGGTGACCTGCTCTGCACCCCCTGCGGCGGTTGCCGCCAGAAAATCCGCGAATTCGCCCGGGGCAGCGTGAAAATCCACATGTGCGGCGAGGACGGAATCCTGAAACAGACCATGACCCTCGACGAACTGCTCCCCGCCTCTTTCGGCCCGGAGAATCTCGCATGAGTGAACTCCTTTCACGCCTTGCAGGCTGCGCGCCGAAAACCGCCATCATTCTGGGATCAAGCCTCGGCTCATTTGCCGATGCGGTGAAAGATCCGCTGCGCATTTCTTATGGCGATCTCAAGGGCTTTCCCATTCCGAAAATTTCCGGACATGCCGGCGAACTTATTGTCGGCAAAGTCGGCGGCAAGGAAATCGCCGTGCTGGCGGGCAGGGCCCACGCCTATGAAAGCGGCAATCCCGCCGTCATGCGGCCAGTGCTTGACCAGATCAAGGCGGCGGGCATCGAGCGGCTGATCCTCACCAACGCGGCAGGCTCCCTCAAAACCTCGATCAAGCCCGGCTCGATCATGCTCATCACCGATCACATCAATTACGCCGGCATGAACCCGCTGATTGGCGAGCATGGCGACGAGGATTTTGTGCCGATGACTGACGCCTACGACCCGGTCCTGCGCAAGGCCCTGCTCAAGGCCGCAAAAGCCGAGGGAATTCCGCTCAAGCAGGGCGTTTACGTCTGGTTTTCCGGGCCGTCATTCGAAACCCCTGCGGAAATCCGCATGGCGCAGATTATCGGCGGCCACGCTGTCGGCATGTCGACCGCGCCCGAAACCATCATGGCGCGCCGGCTTGGCCTCAAGGTGGCCGCCCTTTCGGTCATCACCAATCTTGGCGCCGGCATCAAGGGTGCCTCGCCGTCCCACGAGGAAACCAAGCGTGAAGGCGCCAAGGCGGCCGAGCGCATGAAAACCCTGCTCACCCGCTTTCTCAAAGATCTGAAATGATGCTGCCCCAGGAACTCATCCGCAAGAAGCGCGACGGCCAGTCGCTCACCCGAGATGAGGTGAAGGATTTCATTGCGGGGCTTACGACCGGCGAAATTTCCGAAGGCCAGGTGGCGGCCTTCGCCATGGCCGTGTTTTTCAATGGCATGGAACCGCAGGAAGCCGTGGGGCTCACCCTCGCCATGCGCGATTCCGGCACCGTGCTGAAGTGGGATATGCCGGGCCCCGTGGTCGACAAGCATTCAACCGGCGGCATCGGCGACAATGTCTCCCTCATGCTCGCCCCCATGCTGGCGGCCTGTGGTTGTTACGTGCCGATGATTTCCGGCCGTGGCCTCGGCCACACCGGCGGCACATTGGACAAACTTGATTCCATTCCGGGCTACAACACCACGCCGGATATTGGGCTTTTCAAAAAGGTCACGCGTGAAGCCGGCTGCGCCATCATCGGCCAGACGGCGGACCTCGCCCCGGCAGACAAGCGCCTCTACGGCATTCGTGATGTGACCGCGACAGTTGAAAGTGTGCCGCTGATCACAGCCTCCATTCTTTCGAAGAAGCTGGCGGCCGGATTGCAATGTCTTGTAATGGATGTGAAGTGCGGCTCCGGCGCTTTCATGGCGAAGAAAAAGGATGCGGAGACGCTTGCCAACAGCCTCGTGAAAGTCGCCAATGGGGCAGGGCTCAAGACTTCGGCGCTCATCACCGATATGGACGAGCCCTTGGCCTCCACCGCGGGCAATGCCGTGGAAATCAGGAACGCCGTGGATTACCTGACCGGAATCCATCGGGATCCCCGCCTGCATGACGTCACGCTGGCGCTTGGCGCTGAACTTCTCGTGCTGGCAAAGATCGCCACCGCCAGGTCAGCCCGCGCCCAACTGGAAAAAACCCTGAGCACAGGCGAAGCCGCCGAACGCTTCCAGCGCATGGTCTCAAGCCTCGGCGGCCCTTCTGACTTTGTGGAAAATGCCGAAAAGCATCTGCCGAAGGCTCCCATCATCCGCGCCGTCCATGCGGCAAAGTCTGGCAAGGTTGCATCGATCGATACCCGCGCCCTCGGCCTTGCCGTCATCGAATTGGGCGGCGGCAGGCGCGTGGCCTCGGATAAGATCGATCATGCCGTGGGCCTCACAGCACTTGCCGGCAAGGCAGCAAGCGTGGACAAGTCAAAGCCGCTTGCCGTCATCCACGCCCGCGACGAAGCCGGCTTCGAGCGCGCCCAGAAAATTATTCGCGCCGCTTACAAATTGGGAAGACCCAAACGTGCAACACCCTGCGTCATCGGGCGCATCACCAAATGAACCGGGTCTTCCTTTTCATCCTCGACAGCTTCGGCATCGGCGGCGCGCCGGACGCCGGGAAATATGGAGATGAAGGTGCCAACACCTTTGTGCACATCGCGGAAAGAATGAAGCTGAACATTCCCAATCTCACCTCGCTTGGGCTTGGCCTTGCCTCGCAGGCGTGCACGGGAAATAATCCTCTTGGCGATGTGGAGATCAAAGGCAGGTGGGGCCATGCCGAAGAAATCTCGCGCGGCAAGGACACCATCACCGGTCATTGGGAAATCGCCGGCGTGCCGGTTCCCTTCGACTGGGGCTATTTCCCCAACATCATTCCAGCCTTCCCCAAGTCATTGACCGATGAATTGATCAAGCGGGCGAGGCTTCCCGGCATTCTCGGAAACAAGCACGCCTCCGGCACCGAGATCATCGAGGAACTCGGCGCGGAACACGTGAGCAGCGGCAAGCCGATTGTCTATACAAGTGCTGACAGTGTCATCCAGATTGCAGCGCACGAAGAAAGCTTCGGCCTCCAGCATCTCTATGACGTCTGCAGGATTGCCCGCGAACTGACCTATGAACTGAACATCGGCCGCGTCATTGCCCGCCCCTTCATCGGCACTGCTCCCGGCAATTTCACCCGCACCGCCCACCGCAAGGATTATGCCGTGATGCCGCCGTCGCCCACGCTTCTCGATTGCCTCACGAAGGCGGGCCGCGCCGTCGTCTCGGTCGGCAAG
>Ga0154020_10010371_pt1 | contig 10661 bp, 20 predicted proteins | sample Klosneuvirus_201_FD_109709 | JGI IMG/M metagenome (GOLD analysis project Ga0154020, IMG submission 109709) | Active sludge microbial communities from wastewater, Klosterneuburg, Austria - Klosneuvirus_20160825_MG | ecosystem: Engineered > WWTP > Aerobic digester > Activated sludge | place...
ACAAAATTCAAACCAATGAATATTAAAATCTACATAAGGACTTTTATTAGTTCTTAGATACCCAAGTAGCATTATTGGCCCTGTAAAAGTAATCCATATTTTTTCATACTCAGGAAATAATGTTTTACACATTTCAAGTAATTTTTCTTTGTGCTCTTCAGTTAATTCAATTGCTATCATATTAGAATACGTTTAATTGTTTAAGATTTATTGTTATTTTAAATCTATTTGTAATGAACCATCTTTTAAAATGTAAAAAGATTCTATAGCTTCTGCATCAATAGTTATTTTTTTATCTTTTATTTCTAATGCCAGATATATAATAGAAAAAATAATATTTTTTACAGGTTTTGGAGAAGTTTTTAAAGTTGGTGTTTTAGTAGTTTTTACTGTTTTTTTGCCATCTTCTATCTCTCTTCTTCTTTTTTGCACTTGCACATAAACTGGGTGAAACTCAAGTCCTTTTTCTTTAGCAAAAGCAACTATTGCTGGCCTTCTCACAGCTTCATAAGGAGTTAATTCTGCAATTTTATTTAAAATTTTTTTGTCTTCGTCTGTGTATTTATATCTCATAATTTTTTTGATTTAAGGTGTAAAAAGTAACCATAGCGGCTGTATCTTTGTAAGTGGTGTAAGAATATCTTGTTGGATCTGTTATACCTTTAAAAAAGATTTTTATTGTGTCTTTTAAAGAGCATCTTCTAAGAGAAAAAGTTATTGAAAACTCTTCAATTTTGTGTATTTGTGGCAAAAATTCTTTTACGCAAAGTATAGTGCTGCAAAAATCTAAATCGTAAAAATAATTACTAATAGTTAAATTACTACGAATGTCTCCTTGCTTTAAACAAACATTTTTACTTTTAAGTTCTGATATTTGTTTTACAAAAACTTTTACGTCTCTTTCATAAGAAATTATTTGGTTAAAACCAAAACTTCTAAGCTCTTTTACGTAATTTTCTATATTTGGGCCACCTAAGCAAATTATGTTATTGTTTTTTCTTTTTTGTTTGAAAATAACATATTGTCTTATCTTTTTTTCTTTAGCGATTACGTAATTTTTGTTATTTGCCCGCATATTTTTAAAATGTTAATTTAGTAACAAGAGTACTGGTATTTTGATTTATCACAAAATGTTGAAATCTGTCATAAAATCTGTAGTCTTTTGCGTTATATACGTGTAAGTGCCATCCAAATTTTTGAAGTTTTTTTATATCTTCTATTGGGAACCAACCAAATAGTTCAGAGAGAGAATCTGTAGCAGAAAGCCATCCAATTAGTTCTGGATCAAAATCCATTTTTAAGTCTTTGTTTTTACAAAAATCAAACATATTGTGGATTAAACCTGCAAAAGTACCTCTTGGATTATACCAAAGTCCTTGTTCTGTAACAGAATTGCAAACTCTGTAAAATAATTTTTCTCCTTCGCATTTTGCGTAAGTATTTTCAAATGTGTTTTTTTCTACAAGCCACTTGTTATTATCACTACTTTTTACTAAATAGTGTTTTCCAAAATCAGCTTGTAAAGCTCTTCCTTCTAAAGTATTTATAAAAGGAATATTTTGTTCGTTTATACCCTCTTCGTCTCCTTTTTCAAAAATTTTTGCAGAAACAGGTATTGGTTTTTTAATGTATAATTCCATAGTTATTAAAATATTTTTGCTGTATTTATACCAATTCCTGCTAAATCATAAACATCCTGAACAGAATATTTACCTTCGTCTTTATCATCTAATGGTTTATTATGCAGTTGACTTATGTGCCTTTCTCCTTCTGAATCACAAACAAAAACCCATTTATGTATATTTATACAATACAAGCATCTCATGTTAAAATCACTACTTTTAAGAGTTAATAAAATTTTAGCTAATTCAGCTTCTGTTGTTTCAGGAAAATAAGTTTGGCTTATTTCTAATAAATCTTCAAAACTTCTTCTTGCTGAATGGCATTCTCTTATTGTACATTCGGCATCTTTGTAAGTTATTGAAAATTTACCTCTATCAAAATAGTCTGTATTTATACTAAAATTGTGTTTAAGAAATTCTTCTAAAGTTTCTTTTACATTTTCTGGTTTTACATATATCATAATTTATAATTTTTTAGTCAAGACATAGGGATTCGAACCCATAAACTTAATTGTTCCTATTAAGTACCGCCTAAAAATTTTGTTTTTAGTTGTCTTGTAATCGTAAATAATACAATTTTAATGTGGTGTGTTGTTACACCAAACCTACGCCTGAATCAGGTACGCATCAAACTGTTTGTGAATAGTTTCAGGACTCTTTAAATGCTGGATACTTCTCATCCTACATCCCACATTAACACTTGTATTAGTATGTTAATAACATAAAATTAGTACGGTGTGTTGTTACACCAAGATACGAGGTTCGTTACTACCTACGTGCGACACCCAATAACGACTTCCCTGGATGTTGACTTTTTATCAGTACGCTCCTAAATAGGACAACTCTTTAAATGGTGGACACTTCCAATCCCACATTCCGTACTAATTAGTATGTTAATTATTTTTAAGGTTGCTTAAAAGTAAAAGCAACTCTTTCTCTTATTTCTGTAAGAGTAGTTTGATTAGAAAATGTGCCATTTTTGTAAATGGTTCTTAGCAATCCTGATTTTTCTTCTTCTGGTGTACATTCTTGTTTTACAAGAAATTCATCGTGACCATCATATTTTATATGGTGTGGTGCACAATTTGGATTTTTATTGAAAACTTGCAAAAAGCCTTTTAAAGAACGTTTAGAACCATCATCAGTAATTGGGTCTTTGTAAATGTTATAAGATTTTTTAGCATCTCCAGATACAATATTTCCATTTTTATCTAATGGATTGTTTTGCTCATCATATCCAGTAACTTCATTTATTTCAAACCAACTTCCTTTTATGGCTATGCCTGCTGAATCTCTTGTTAACATTACGTAAGTGTATGCTTAAAAATATTTATCAATATCAATATTTTTGTGGACTATATCTTCATCTCCAACATTACTTGCTGAGATGTTCACTGCTTCCACTTTTTCAAGTGTACTCCCTGTCGGGATAGTCTCTGAACCTTTTTCCTCTATAAGGAAACTTGGCTGCTGATTGTCTGTCTCTAGTGTTATATCCATAACACAAAGACACTATAAATTTTTCAAACTATCAAGCTTATTCTTACGAATTACTTTGTAGTATTTATAGTTTGGAACAGATGTTCCAGCAATTCAATGAATATTTTTAATTACACATTTCTGCGTAACTGGGCCATTTTGTTAACCCTACACCTAAAACAATATTAGTTGCGGCAAATCCTTTTTCTGCAAGACCAGAATAAATTTGAACTTGACGCTCTAAAGTAATACTATCTCCATAGATAGCTCCAATATGAGGGTCTAATACTCTGTAACCTTCATCACTTACAGTCCCATCAAAAATGTTCCAAAGGAGTTCTATTACTCCTTTTTCAGCAGGAGTCCAATTGGTTTTATTTTTACCAGCAATTCCTGCTCTATACGCTGGATTTAGACTACCGCAAACAATATCTACAGGATTACCACTATCAGGTCTAATTACTAATTTGCCGTTTCGTTCTAAAATTTGAGACTTTAATCTTGGTAAAATTTGAGTAAGCACTTTCCAAAGATCCATTGTATCGGCTACATAAGAAAGTATTCCTTTAGGGAATCTTTGTAGCCAATCTCTTAAATTCATATATTCAGCAATAGCTAAATAGTCTGGATTTTCTACAGAACCTTCGCAAGGTAAATCAAAAGAGTAGAAGTGTTTAATTGTTTCGTTTTCTAGGCCATTTTTAAGCCTGTCTTGATAATAAAACAATTGAGTGCATGTTACACTATGTTCTGACGCTAAAACGCTAAAAATAGGCATAGAATCGTCGTCTTCATCATAATAGTATCTACTGCTAGGAATTACATTTAATGTATCACCCCCTTTATTAGAAAAAGCATGTCCTAAACCTACGGCAATTGAAGTAAATGGATTACCTCCTCTTGAGTGAAAATCGTGGCACATATATTCTGCTAACCACATATCTTTTTTATTGGTTTTTGCAACAGCTTCATTTGCATTTTGTCGGTATTTATGACCAATAGTTGCTGCAATAGGCATTTGCCAAGACAATTTAGAAACGATAGTTTCAAGGAAAAGAGTTAACCAAGCATAACCATCTACTGTATTAATAAATGTCATGTGCGGTATATTTGCATCGGTAAAAATTCCTTCAGGAAGAGCTTTAAATTCTACGGGTAAGTATCCTAAATCCCACAAATCTTCAAAATGTTTACCACTATATTCTGCATTAAAATAAAGAGATAAATCTTTAGCAAATTTTAATGCTTTTTCTTTTAATGCGTTGTTGCCAGCCTTACTAAAAACATTTTTACCAAAATATCTATCTTTAGTGTAAAAAAAGTTCTCAGAAAATGCAGAATGTATGTATCTCACAGTTAGTTGTGGGCCAGCACACATAAGTTTATCTATACCTCCAGGCATATACTTAAAAGTTCTAGGAATCATTGTCCCATACAATCTTGTTGCACCAGGAGCAAGCATTCCTATATGCATTGGCTTATATCCATCTGCCTCATATAGAGGGTTTATCCGAAATGTTTCACTTAATTTTTCTTGTAATTCTTGTGGTGTCATATTTTTAATTTTCAATGTAGTTTTTAATCCAATCAAAGTCTTTAATTAATTCAGGGTTGGGGCATTTACTGTTGCCATAACCGTCGTAAGAAACACATGTACCAATGTAAATGTGCTTGTCGTCAATAGAAAATTTACGATCTAAGTAGCGAAAAGAAACTAAACCTTTTATTACAGAAGAACCAAATAATACATCATCTCTTTTATCGTAAAAAACAGAAATAAGTTCTTTAGGGATGTTTTTTTTGTCTATATTATTTCTATCCCATTTTTTTAAATTAGATTCTATAAACGCATTAAACTTATTATTTGCATACTGCTCAGGAGTTAATTCTGATACTCCAGATTCTTCTATTATAATGTAGCATTTCATCCAATCTTTGTCGGTATGAGTAGATGCCAATAATAAAAGATTTTCTTCTGTGTATTTTGAGTAGTCTTTCCAATTATCTAACTGTTCTTGAGTGTATTTATCTAAATCATAATGTAACTTTCCTGCTTTAGGATGTTTAAAAGTTTCAAGAATTTCCCATTTGTAGTTTTTGTAAACAGGAATTTTTTCAACAAGTTTTGTAGGTTCTCTTTTATTAACAGTTCCTTTTAAAGTTAAATTTGGCTCGTACTTAAATTCCCAATGATGGTCTATTCCACAATAAGTAGGTAATTTTGTTTTTATTGGGAAAGTAGGTTCATGTTCTCTTGTTTCACTGTTCCATTTTGTTATTTTAGAATAGTGTTTGCCCCAATTCACTACGTATACTAGTTTACTCATGTTTTTCAATTAAGTTGTCAATATCTCCGTGCTCTGGGCATTTAAAATATAAATTTCCTGCGTAAAAAATATGTTCATGATATTCTTCTTTGCATTTTTTATTACATTTAGGGCATCTTACAGGTAATAAGGCTATTATTGTAAGTACCACACAGCCGACTATTATAGTAATAATAACTCCACTCATAGCTAATTATGTTGAGAGATTACTTTGTCTTCTTCTTTTCTTTGTCTCTCCTTTTCTTCTTTGTCTTTTAAGAAAGCGTGATGCAAATTTGTTGGAGAAAAACTGTTTTGATTTTGCTGATTTTGTTGGTTGTCTTTATTCATAGTATTAAATTTTAATTGTTATATTCGGGTTAAGTAAACTTTTGAATAGGATAAGCCTTGTTCAAATTCTTCATCGTCTGTGCAATCTGTTACAGAGCTAACTTCATAGCCTCTGTCACCTATTAATATTATATCTCTTTCACTAGGAGCTGCATGAGCATACATTACAAAAGAAAAATAATTATCTACATAATAACTACCTATTATATCAGGTATTAGTTCTTCAAATCGGTATGTATTATCCATAGTTTATATTACTAAATCAAGATTGTCAAAAATATAATTTCTTACTTCGGTTAAAAATGTAGGCCACTTTTCTAATTCTAAATCTTTAGTGGATTTTTTATCTAACTTTTTTAGCAACACTTGTTCTTTAAAAATAGAATGTGTTTCTGCTTTAGTGTATCCTGTGACATCTCGTAAAGCATCAACTATAGCAAAATATTCTGCTCTATAATTATCAATATCAGATAGAGTTTGTACAACTATAGCTACTTCTCCCTCTCCCATTATCTCAATAATGTTGTTTAATTTTTCTCTAGAGAAAATATCAAGTTGACCTTTTATTATTTGTGCTTTTATTGTTCCTTTCATAGTTTAGTTTTTATTAAGTGGCTTTAGCAAGATTTGAACTTGCATTTTTACATTTTACTGTAAATGTCTTACCGATTATTAGACGATAAAGCCTATCGTAATTTTTTAATTATTTACGATGTTTGTATTTTTCGTTGGAATTTTTTCTCATTAAATATCTCTCTTCTTCGAAATGTTTTTCAAAGTTATGTTCTGCCGAGGCCTCTAACATATAAAATGTTTTACCTGCACAAGTAACTTTTGCGATACTTTTAGTTTTTCTACAAGCACCATCTCGATGAATAAAATAATAATCTTTTCCTGGAAGATCAGCGACTTGATTATCAGGGGCATTGTTAAAAACTTCCATCAAAACAGCATCTAACAATTTTTGAACATTGTTTGTTGTTTTCTGCATACTGATAATTTGTATATCAGTATAAGTAGATGCTCGTTCTTTTAATGCTTCTGCTTTTTGTGCTTTTGCTTTATATACTTCTGTTGCTAAAGCCATTTTAGTTCCTTTTGTCGCTGTAAAGTCCATTTCTTTTTTTTAATAAGTTTTCCCTTTGTGTTGATTCACACAATAAATTAAATTTCTGTTGTTCTGTAAGTGAGGAATAGTTGTCTGTTGGATAGACAACTTTTCCTACTTTTAAATGCGTTGCTGCCATAATTTTAATGTGGTTTATTAAACCACCTACGGCTTATTTTGAAATTGCTAATATGCTCTATTCTTTGTGTATTAAGACTTCCTAAACTATCTACAAAGTATTTTACTGTAGAAATTAAGAAAGCTAAACTTGCGGCTACGTTAATTAAAACACAAAGACATCCTACGATAAAACGAGTTATACTAATGTCTGCCTCTTTTGGGAAAAAGAAATGAATAACATTTGCCGATCCTGCAACAAGAAGCCACAATCCCGCATAAACAAATGAAGACAGAATTGCTACTGTTAAAATATTTACAACCCAATTTTTAGATAAAAAACCTAAAGCACGTCTGTATGGAGTAAATGTTTTACCCCAAGATTTTACTAACATGTAATGGTTATCATCAATCTTGTAGAACAATACTGGGTCTCTTTGAGAATCTACCCAAGCTTTTGTATCTTTACTCCAATTGTCAAAGAAAGATTTTACTTTATCTTTTGGAGTGGTGTATTCTTTAAACATGGCGGGGGGAGCAAGGATAAAAAATGCTCTGCCGTCTTGGTATTGACTGGTGTCCAAATTGTGTTTAGCAAAAAGCTTACTCAAACAAATTCCTAAATCATTAGGAATGTTACCTCGGTATTCATGAGTACTTCTAAAGTACAAACGATAATCTAAGGCAAGACTTTTAATGTCTTCTAATGTGTAGATGTCTTGGCTAAACTTTTCTTTGTGTTTGTTTTTAATTAACACTTTTTCATAAGCAGTTTCTGCTGCTACTAAATGTCCGTTTAAACCTAAGGAAGAAAGAATAGATTTTTCTCTTGCTTCATTAGCGGAAAGTAATTGCTTGCTGGCATCTAAAAACATTTGACCACCTTTGTCGTTTTTAATTGCGATACTTTGCAATTTTTTAACTAAAGGGTTTTTACCGACATCTGTTGTGGTATCCTCGAAAGGAACAACTTGTTGATCTTGAACTTCTGGAGTTTCAGTTTCTTCGTTTTGATTTGTTTGTTCTAATAGTTGCATATAAAATATTTATTTAAAAATTAATCCTGGGCAAGTTTTAGTATAAAATAACTTTAAGTACTTGCCAATATTTGTAAAGAATTGTCCTGTTTTAATTGCTGCTTTTGATTTAGAGACCGCTTCACATGTATTCATACCTAAATAAATTAAAGCAAAAAGTACTAATACTATAATTATAAATATTATAGCTGTGACAAGGACTTGATACAAACCTAATTTTACTACTCCTACTACTAAAGTAAGAACTAAAAGGCCTCCAAAAAGTATAAAAAATCCTGTTTTTGCCCAATCAGCATATTTAAATAGTCGTAATTCTTTTTTATTTTTTTCATCCCTTAATTCTTGCATTGCTTTATAACATAATTCAAGAAAATCTTGTTTTAAGGGGTCGTTTTGTCTTTTTAACCATATAAAAAAGTGGCATTTTTCACTTGAAACGTATTCGTATAAAGCCCAACTCCATTGTTTCATCTTTTTAGGATTTCTTAATAGCATTTGGTAGATTTTTTCCATTCTTTCTTCAAAAGGAATTTCTTTTGTTTTAAGCATTTCTTTTGCTCCTTGATAAAGTGGGACAACAATGTAACAAATTCCTCGGTAAATTAAAACAGGAATGATAATTAATAGGTTAAAAATAGTTAACCAAAAGAATGGGCACATGTTGGTAAACCTTGTTTCGGCATTTACTCCCCAAATGTAATTCATTAAGCTGCAATACCATCCATCTTTCTTTAAACTAAATTCAAAGAGTGGGGCATTTTCTTGTGTCTCATTAAAGTTGTTTTCTGTGTTCATAATTATTTGTTTAAGTGTTTGTTTTTTATTATAGTGAATTAAAAAGATTCGAACTTTTCTTACTAATGTAAGTGCCAAATAATTCAAAAAAAAATTAGGGAGCATTACACTCCCTAATTTTAAATATGTTATATTATTGTTTTTTATTGTGTGTTTTTAAACAGAATTGGGGCACTCCCATATAAAGGAGTGTGCCCATCCCATTTGTCAATAAACTTTTGTTGAATTAACATAGGAGTTAATGACATTTGTTTTAAATCATTTGCTTCTTTTTCTGCACGGGCTGAAACTATTAATTTTTTAGCTTGTGCTTCCGTTACTCTGAGTTCATTTTCAACTCGCATAGCTTCTTGTACAGCTTCATTTTTAGCATTAACAGCATTTACAATAGTTTGGGGGTATTTTAATCCACTTGTTAGTTGTTCAAGTGTGAAACCTTCTTTGTATAAGACGCTGCTTAATGTTTTTTGTACTGCATTTTCAAATGTTTTACGGTTACTAACAATTTCGTCAGTTGTGTATTCATTCATTTGAAGTCTAAAGGCATCTTTAACGTAATTTAAAATTGTAGTACGAGCTACTTCATCTAATCCTAATCGGTATTTTCTGTAAATTCGAGGACTGTTACCTTTTATAATATTAAAAGATAAAGTTGGATCTACAATAAATTCGCTTCCATCTTTTGCATTGACAGTAAATGGATCATAATCAATAGTTTGAACAAATGTAGCATACTCATCTACATCTTCTGTCCAAGGATTGTAAAAAACTCTTCCTGATACTAAAGAAACAGATTGAATACCTTTGTCAGTTCCATACTGCTTAATTAAAATTCCTTCGTGACCTGCGTCAATTCTTGTGCAACTTGCTAGCAAAATTACTGCGGCTAGAATAAATACTACTTTTTTCATGGTTTTTGTTTGTTTATTTGTTTGTTTATTTGTTTAAAAACGTACTTAAATAAGTAATAATTTAGAATTATTAAAACACACAAAGCTAAAACTCCTAATAACACTCCAAAATCACTTGGTAATGTTAATAATTCAGTTACATAGCTAAATGTATAAAATTCTAAAAATATTATAATTGGTATTAATGCTATTTTTTTCATTGTTTTAAGATTTTTTTAAAATGTTTACGGGCTCTCTGCCCAATTCGATTAACTTAATGTCTACAGCTTTTGCAGCGTTTTTTAAAGTTTCATGGTGACTCTTTAAAAGTAAATGTCTTTTTTCAAGTATTCTTGCTTCGAAAAATTTTTTACCATTTTTCTCTTTTTCAAAGACATACTTAAAAACTGTTGCGTTTTTTCTTCTGTTGCTTTTTCCTTTAGGCATGGTATTTAAATTTTAAAAGTAGGGAAGACAGGACTCGAACCTGTAACGTAATTACTTTCGTAAAGATGCTCTGACCACTTGAGCTACTCCCCTAACCATTTGAGTATTTTTTGTAATACTGCATTATTTTTGTGCCGTCAATTGTTTATAATACAATTCGGCATCAATTACCTGAAATTTTTCTTTTGTGTCTCTTTTAACACATACAGGTAACTTTTTTCTTGTTGTTTTTACAACTCTAGGTAAAGATCCTAAAAATTGACTAGCTTTAGCTATAGACTCATATTCTTTAGGTATACCTGTTTTTAAACTAATAAGAATTATTTTTCTTTTTTCAAAGTAACTTCCAAACATAATATTTAATCAAAATTTTCTTTTAAATCCTTTATCACTTTGTCTTCTAATTCCTTTTTCTTTTTTTTATAATCTTTACCTTGTAAATGTGGGTGAAGTTCTTGTAAACGTCTAGCACATCTAGTTATACTATCAGCACTGGGTATTTTTCCTTC
>Ga0154020_10010372_pt1 | contig 10660 bp, 19 predicted proteins | sample Klosneuvirus_201_FD_109709 | JGI IMG/M metagenome (GOLD analysis project Ga0154020, IMG submission 109709) | Active sludge microbial communities from wastewater, Klosterneuburg, Austria - Klosneuvirus_20160825_MG | ecosystem: Engineered > WWTP > Aerobic digester > Activated sludge | place...
TAAAACAGATTGGGAGATAGTTGGTAAAGATAAAGTACTAGTTGCATCAGGAGAACAAGGATTTTTATATCTATATTTAAAAGGATTTTTACCAAAAGGTAGATTTATGGGTATAACACCCTGTTTTAGAGAAGAGCCCTTTGACCAGACACATAGTAAATACTTTATTAAGAATGAGTTAATCATAACTGATGAAGTAAATAATAAAACATTGGTTGATGTAATAAATGTTTGTAAAAAATTCTATGAGAGTGAATTAGAAACATCTGTTGATTTGGTAAAGACAGAGTTTGGATTTGACTTAGAAGTAAATGGAATTGAGATAGGTTCTTATGGAATAAGAAGTTGTGAATATCTGGATTGGATATATGGAACTGGCTGCCCAGAGCCCAGACTTTCTATGGTAAAATCAATAATTGATAGACAAAAAAAGACATCTTTATGATGTCTTTTTTAATTTAATATAATTCTCTATTTCATTTAATAAATCTTCTTCTGATGAATAAACCTTATCAAAATAATTATTAGGTATATGACTACTTTTATATGTAAAATAGAATAATTTAACATCATTTTCAACACATAATCTATTTTTTATAATATCTCTGTTGCATATCTCATTAAATGTATTTTCACCACCAAAAAAATTACTAGATTTGAAATGTTGTATTCCTTGATATTCAATTGCTATATTATGTTCTTCTATAAAAATATCCAGAGATTTTCTACCCAACCAATCAAGTCTTACATTTGATTTAATATTATATTTATCAAAATGTTCTTTTATTTTGTTAAAGAGTTTAGGTTCTGATACTTTACCAAGTGTATTACATTTTGGACAACCTCTGCCTTTAGAGTGGTCAATAGGTATTTGATTAAAATCACCATGAGTTGGGCAAGTTATTATAACATATTTTTTACTAAGTGTATAATTTACTTTATCATATGAATATCTATAATTATGAGTTTCATTAAACATTTTTATAATATCCAAATTGGATTTATAATATCCAATACAAACAGGACATCCTGATCCACTATAGTGTTCATAAGGTGTTTGTTGAAAAATATGTCCTTTATCACAAATTATTTTAACCTTTTTATTAACTGATATAAAATTAACCAATGAATAATCAAACTTATTATTATGTTTTTCTCTACTTCTTCTGATAAACTCTTCAATCCCTATATTTTGTAATTTACCAACTTTATCTCTACCACATTTCATACATCCATTTCTTTTAGTTGTATGTGAATTAGGACTTTGTTCAAAATCACCATGAATTGGACAAGTTATTATACACTTAATATGAGCACCATTATATATTGTTTTATCATAAGAATATTTACTATTGTGTATAAGTTTACCATCTTCAATGAACTTAGTTAATCCTTTTTTAGTATATTGTACATCCAATCTAGTTCTCATATTTATATAATTATTTTTTCTACACCATCAACATTATTCTTCTTCATATCTTGATAGATTAACCATTCAACATACTTGGATTTGTTAGACATATTTTCTTTTATTAGTTCAGATAATTGTTTATCTATAGAAACAGATAGAACAACTTTGGTTTTAGTTTTCATATAATTTATTAGTTTTATTATATATATTAAGTTTCTAAACTCAAAAAGTGTTATTTTTGTGTTTTTTTAGTATTTTTGTAAAATAAATTGAAAATAAATAAATAAATTATTATTATGAGACATAAGATACCAGATGATATGAAAAAAGAAAAAATGACACTTACTATTGATGAGAAAGTGGTAGAATTATTTGACAAGTATTTAGAAGATAATGAAATAACAAACAAATCTAAATATATTGAAAATCTTATAAGAAAAGATATGGAAGATAGAGGTAAAGAAATCATTAAAAAGTTTTAATATGGGTTATCATAAAACAGAAATACCAAGAGGTAAATATGGTGAGTTCTCTAAAATTAGAGAAGAGTTTTTAGAAGCAGAAGATGCTTTAGAACAAGACAATAAAATAATGTTGATGGTTGAACTATCAGATTTAGTTGGATCAATTGAAGCTTATTGTAAACTACATCATAATATTACTTTAGATGATTTGATTACAATGAAAGAAGCAACTAAAAGAGCATTTACAGATGGGACAAGAGAACCAAGAGATTAATGTAGGAGACATTTTTATTGATAATGAATACTTTGATTTATATGGTAATTATCAAGTAGTTGAAGTAGTTGAGTTATCTATTGATGAAATGTGGGGTATGAAAGGTAAAGAATATGTAGAAATAATAAAGTATAAAAAAAGACCTCTTGGTTTTCATAGTACAATTACTTTAGATAGTTTTAAAACAAAATTCAAAAGTATTGTAGAAGTTAGGGATGAAAAACTAAATAAGTTATTAGATGGTTTATTATGAAGTAGGCAATAGAGTTATTAAAACAGACCATAGAGGTAATCATAATTGTATAATAATAGTAATACATAGACCTAACAACAGATATTACATTAGATACTTAGATAATTTTAATACTCAAGGTACTAATGTTGAAAGATGGGTTGCTTACTCAGATATTGAGTTAGATAGAGAATATTATAGAGATTTGAAAATAAAACAAATATTAGATGAAATATAAAATTAAGTTTGAGATTAAGTATGGTGATTTAAGTAAAGATGAAATCAGAGACCATAAATTAGGATTATTGGAACAAGATATTACTACAGAAATTGAGTCTGAATATCCTTTGAATATACCTTCTAAAGATGAAATGGTTGAGTTAGGTGAAGAATTATACTCTATTAATGCAATTTATCATAAATTAGAAAAAGATTGTTACACAACTGTTATTTATGTTATTAGTAATAAGATTAAAAATATTTTAGATGCTAAACAACGTAATCTTGCTGCAGAATTACAAATGGAAAAAATGAAAGCAATGCTTGGGTATAGTATACCAGAATTATAATGACTATAGAAAAACTAAATGAACTTATAGAGAAAAGTAAGATGTTTGGTAAAGATTTCAGAATTAAAACTTTTGAAACTTATCCAAATGTACACCCAACATTAAAAAATCCACTCAATCATCTTAATGATATTAGAGTGGAGTTTTCTATGTATGATGTTAATATATTTGGGGTTCATATGTTAAGTGAAATAACTGTAAAAGACTTCTTTGATGAAGCTGATAAAATTGCAAATGAAATAATTGCAAATGAAATAAATGAAACATATAAAAATTGGAAACAAACAGAATTAAGAGAATATAACATAGATAAAATATTAGATAATGAGTAAATATATAAATGACTTCATCAAAGACTTATCAATAAAAGATAAGAAAACACTTTCACAAAAAACACTTAAATTAGTAGAAGAAGTAGGAGAACTCTCAAGAGTTATTCTACCTTTTGATTCTGCACCTGGAACAAATCATAGATTTTCAGATAGAGAAAAAATACTTGAAGAAGTAGTAGATGTTTATTTATCAAACATTTCTATTGCACATTCATTAGGTTTCACTGAGGAAGAGTTTAATGAAATGTTAAATAAGAAAACTGACAAGTGGGCCAAACTTCAACTAAAAGAAGATGAAGTAACTTTCCCTCTACCTTATGAGATTCATGTTACTGTTGATACAGAAAGTTTTGTTTATACAGGTGGTTTAGAAGACTTCAAATCTGATTGTAATGAGATTGGTGTTAAACCAATTGTTTTAGATTTAGAAATGAAAGAAGGAACCTTAAAAGATGTAATGACAAGTTCAAAGCACTTTGGAGACAATAGGACTGCATATGAAGAAGCAAATCGTATTGCCAATAAACTTACCTCATTTGGTTACAAAGTTGTCAGAAACAAGATAGAAACAGTTCCTTGGCACCCAGCAGCACCTACTTTTAAAACAGGTGAACCAATTCCAAATGGTTGTTACTTTGAAAGTCATATTGGTGTTGTTATTTTACCAGATGAAAAAGAAGCATTACAAGAGTTTGTACAAGGACTTAATGATAGATGTACAGAAGCAGGTAGAATTGAGATAGGTGGCACTTGTAAACTATCACAGAACTTCTTTAAGAAATCTAAAGATGGTAGTAAGTTTGTTAATATGCTTACTTATAGAGATAATATGACTTGTAGAGAAGACTTTGAACATGGAGTTGAAGCAATTAAATGGTCATTGGATAAATGTGGATTTGAATTTGAGAAAGTTGAAGTTGAATATGCCCTTTATGACACAAATGTAAATCATGATTCAAAATGGATTCTTGGATTATAAAGAGTAATATAAGGGATGGTAAGGTTAAATTTAAAGTAGGTGATAAAGTAATCTGCTTTAGAAGAAAAACTAATGGTCATCCAAGAAAAATAAAGGATGATGTTGAATATACAATAAAGTCAATAGTAAATGATGATTTGTTTGTTACAACACATTCATTAGATGGTATAGGTTGGAACCAAGCTATAAAAGTTCATAAGACTTATATGATAAGTAAAGCAGATTTAAGAGAAATTAAAATAAATGAGATATTAAGATGATATACTATGATTCACATAAAAATAAATTTATAACTATAAATAAAAAAGATATAGAGGTTAAGTTTATTACAAATAATAATGTTACAACAAGACAATTAAGTAAAGAATGTGAACTTGTAATAAGATTTGATTACTCTGAATTAAAATATTTTAAAGAATGGCTTAGTGATACACATGATACTCAAAGAGTGAGGTATGTTTCTGAATATAAAAGAGACATCTTTATATCTGATCCTGATAATTCAGATACAAAGTTTTGTAATTGTTTTATATCAAGTATGGAATTATATGATTTTAAATCACCTTACAATAGTGTAGTTAATCAATTTGAAGTTTTATTGAAATGTGATTACTATGAAAAAGGTGGAGTTTATCCAGAGTTAAAAGCAATATACAGAGATAAGAAGATAGACTTAATACTATCAAAATAAAAAGAGAAGTCATTGACTTCTCTTTTTGGTTTTAATATATCATTTTACTTGGAAATCCAGGTTCTTTTTGAATACCTTTAAACCCTTGTGTAGGTTCATCTTTAGGGAAACATTTTTTAACTTCACAAGCTTTTTTCCAAGCTACAAACTTAGGATCATGTTCTGCAGGATTTTCAAAACTATGTTGAAAATTCTTTTGATATTCAATTAATTCTTCTTTTGATTTAGTCATAAAGTAATCAAAAGTTCCTTCTCTTTCTTCTCTACTCTCAAAATATTCTAAATTGTTAATTGCACTTGTATAACCTGCTTTGAAAGAAACATAATCTGCCTCAGTATAATCAATACTATCACACCACTTGTTAAATTGTAATTTAATATTTTGTTCAGATAAATAATCATTCTCATCTTCCAAATTTTCTAATGGTCTTTCACCATCACTAACATAGTCTTCTAAACCTTCATTAAATCTTTTTAAATGTTTCATAATATACAATTTTTTATTAAACTATATATAAATAATTAAAATCACTTTTGTTTCTTTTCTCTTGGTTTACTTCCATCACTTGCTCTTCCCTCACCAAATCTTTTAGATATTCTAACACCAGAATCATGTAGTATTCTACTTATTACCATTATGGTCTTATTTTCTACTTCTGCAATATCTTTTATTAGAAGACCATCTTTATACATTTTGATTACTCTATTTATATAATCAGTATCAAATACCTTTGAATTAGTTAACTTACATCTTTCTTGGTCAATCTCAATATCTTTAGATTTTAGAAATCTGGTGATTCTGTTTTTAGATATATTATATTTTCTAACAATAGCTTTTATTGATAATTTATTATTTATGTAATCATCTAAAATAGACTTTGATATAATATCAGATATTTCAATGTAATTATCAGGATTTTTACCTTTAGTAGATAATTGTTGTTTTATTATTTCTAATTTTCTTGGATTATTTGAAATTGTATCACCACCATCACCACCAACTGATGTATTATAACCACTTTTTATAGAGTCATATTTTTTTATAAGTTCAATCTCCATTTTATTTAATTCAACTATATCTTCTGTTTCATAAATAATCTCCCAATTTATAGATTCAAAACCATATTTATTTATAGCGTTTGTTAATTTAGTATTGTAATACCTAGTACTATATGAGTGTTTCAATTTTCTATCATCAAAGTTCTTACTCTTACCTATATAAACTTTACCATTTGGGAACTCTGCTTTATAAATTACTAACATAACTATTTTTTTAACATATATATTAAAAGATAAACTTTATATAACTTTTAACTATAATTAGAAAAATAATTTATATTAAATGGCAGTAAAGTTAATTTTAACTCAGATAATGAAAGATGAATCACATGTAGCAGAAAGAATGTTGGATTCAATAAAAAACATAGTTGATGGTATTTGTATAATTGATACTGGTTCAACAGATAATTCAATAGAATTGGTAAAAAGTTGGGGAGAAAAAAATGGGGTAGAAACTCATGTTTTTGAAAGACCTTTTGATGACTTTGAAAAAAGTAGAAACTTCTCAATACAAAAAGCAAAAGACACTTTCTTATCAAAAAATGACAATCATACATATTATGGATTTTGGATAGACTTTGATGAACAAATGGTTTTACATGAAAACTTTAATAAAAGTAAAATAGACAAGGATTTATATATGTTTAATACTTTTATTGGTCAAATGAAATATACAAGAAATGAATTGTATAGACTTGATAAACCATTTAGATTTTATGGGCCTGTGCATGAGTTCATTGTGTGTGATGATCAAAACATAACTTCTGGACTTATGGAAGGACTACATATTAATGTAAGTATGGATGGTAACTCTTGGCAATCAAGTATTCCTGCTAAATACTTATCACACTCTCACAAATTAGAATCTTATATTGCAGAGAATAGACAGGATCCAAGATGGATTTTTTATACTGCACAATCTTATCATGATTCAGCATCAATGCCTGATAATCAAGAAGAGAATAAAGAAAGACTCAGACGTTCTTTAAAATACTATAAAGAAAGAACTGAAAGAGCAGATGGTTATGCAGAGGAAATTTACTATGCACACTATAGAATGGGCTCAATTATGAAAACATTAGAAGAACCCTGGAGTTTAACAATGCAACAATGTTTAAAAGCTTATGCAGTTGATCCTTTAAGAGGTGAATCAATTAAAATAATTATTGATTACTATTTACAAATGGGAGAGTGGAACTTAGCTTATTTATATACTAAGTTTGGTTATGAGAATTTCCACAACAAAAATCCTTATCCAACAAGATTATTGTTTGTTGAAGAAGCTCTTTACACTTGGAAATTTGCAGAGGCACATGCAGCATCTTGTTTCTATACAGGTAGAAAAGATGAAGCCAAGAAAGTTTATGAACAAATGGTTGTCTTAACTAAAACAAATCCTGGTGCATTCTCACAAGATGATTTGAATAAGATTAACACTAATGCACAATTCTTTAAATAAAAAAAATCCCTCAACTGAGGGATTTTTTATTTTTTTATCCATTCTTTAAATCTAATAATAGATTCATTTAATGTTTCTACAAAATCAAATTCTCTAAGAAAATCACCAAAATCTTCAAGATAACCTTTTTTACTTTCGTCAAACTTATCTTTAGTCCACTGCCAATTAAATGATAGAACATCAGGTGTCTTAAATCCAAAGAATCCTAATACTTCCTTTTCTAATGTTATTGCTTCTTTACCATTCCAGTTGTGACCAGTTGCAATGATACCACATTCTTTGTTTTTTAATAAATTTGACTCACCTAATGTAGCATGTCTGTTTTCTAACCAAGTTAATCTTTCAATCAATTCACCATAAATAGAATTCATTTTACCCCAACGTATAGAACCAAAGAATATTATTATATCTGCATCAAAAATAGCATTTGCAACCTTATACATTTCATCAGTTTTATTGTTGAGTGCTGCCCAACATCTAATATGTCCTGTAGGGTTTTTTTCTTTATCAATCAACTTTGCTTGTTTAAGACCACAAGTGTTTCCTCTTTTAGTTGATACATTTCCTTCACAAGGGAATATTTTAAGTTTTGAAACATTAATAAGATTAATATTGTCAGAACCTAACTTCTTTATTAATTCATCTGCAATTATTGATGATTTGGGTAGTTCTTTATCTCCTTCCCATCTATTAGATGTAGTTAGGAAAAGAATTTTCTTACCATCATTCTTTTTTAGATAGTTATAAAGTTTTTTTAATTTATCCATACATTATATATAAAAAAAGAAACATCACTTTTTCAAGTGATGTTTCTAAAATAAATTAATTTTTATTTCTTTCTTTTGTTCAATACTGATAAAACAACACCAGTTAATGTAACTACTGCCCCAATTGCTTCTTGGATTAAACCAGCTTCTAATAAACCATTAGTTAACAAAACACCTCCAACAAATGTAAGTGTGTGTCTAAGTAAACCTAAAATTTCTTCTTTATTCATAGTTTTTTATTATTTTTATTTTGTAAATATGGTATTAATTAAAGACTACACATTCACATTATTTATATATTTTGTTCATAATTAGTGTTTTGGAAGAATTATAAAAAACCAGTAAAAAAAGAAACACCACTTAAAAATAAGTGGTGTCTGACCAGAAATACTATTTCTGGTGTGGCTCTGGACCTGCTATCTTTATGCATATGACCAATTACATGGATCATTGTGATCATCTAATTCATCATCATCATCATCATCATTGTGGTTATGATGTTCATGTTTGTTTTTATCTTTGTTATTTTGAATCATTTTAATTTTAGATTTTACCTTGTCAAGAAATCTTTTTTTAATATGTTCAGATTTTTCAATTATTTTTATAATTTTTCTCATTTTTAATTTTTTAATTTTTTAACTTTAATAACCATTGTAGTTTAGCTTTTATGTTATATAATCCCAAACTAAAACTTTGTAAACATGTAATAAAACCTCTGTATTTATAAGCTAATTTTAATTTTCTAACAATACCCTTATGTGATGTAGGTGATACCTTCATAATCCAGGGCATCCAACTTATATCATCAGAAGCAACTATTGGAACTTTAGCAGTCACAAAATCAGCAGTAACAATGTTGAATGATTCAGAAAAAGATACTTGCATACCTATATCCATTTTAGATGCAGCTTCTAAAAATTCAGCATGTTTATACCATCTATGTTCAATAAGCTCATGTTCAGAATGTTCAAATAATGCTTTAATATTTTTTAACACATTATCACCAGATTGTTCTGTTCTGGTTCCATTTATATGGAATCTTAATGTTTTGCCTATATGTTCTGCAAACTCTATTGCAGCCATTGCTTGTTGGTATGTATTCTTCATAGGTCTAATAGCACCAAAGGAACCAATATCAACAAAGTCATCACTTTTTACGTGTTTTTCAGGTATGAATGGTTTTGCTTTATAAATATTTGGTAAAAATATAAATTTACCTTTTGGAAAACAATAAGTTAATTGTTCAGTAAGTTCTGTTGTGTTTGGAGCTATCTCAATTTTCAATTCATTGATAGAAGCATATTGTTTTATCCATCTAGTTGCAATACCCTCATTAGCTAAAAATGGTGCTTTTGAATGTAATCTAACTATCCATCTTCTATTCTTGTGTCTTTGTAACTGAAACAACTCTTTGAACTTTGCAGGTGGAACCCAAATAGCTTCAATTATAACAATATCTGGATTAAATTCAGTCACAACTCTATCAATTTGATTTGAGTCAACTACTGGTGTAATCTTAGCTTCAAAATCATTTTCATTTAGATAATTAACAACAAAACTAGCAGAATTAAATAACCCAGAGGTAACACCATAAGTGTCTTTTACTCTATCACATGTTATAAATTGTATGCGTTTCTTTGGGTTTATTTCTTTCATTTTATAACATATGATTTTTTTTATTCACAACAATCTTTAATGATTGAAGTTATTTCTGCTTTAATTTTTCCTAATTGATCATATTTAAAGTCTTTACCAAACTTCTCACCTTTTTTCTTAACTGTAATCACATCATTACGGAACATAACTTGACCAATGTGTTTATCATCACAATGAATCTCAAAATCATCACCAACTTGTTTAACTTTACAATCTTTAGTTTTAATATGATCCTCAACTGCTTTTCTCAATTGGTCTTTTTTATCCTCTTTAGTTTTGTTACCATAAGGATTTTTTGCAGCCTTTTCTGCCTTACCTTCATTATGAATAGAAGAATAGTTAAAATCAAAAGTATCTAACCCATTTTCTATATCTTCAATAGAAAATCCTGATGCACCTACAAAGTTACAAACAAAGTCATAAAGTTGTTCCTTTGTGAATGAATATTTTTTATCTTGGTATCTTGTACCCTTTGGTACAAATTTACCTGGTTCAACTTCATCATACGATGATGAATCAATTTCTTCTTTAAATGATTTTAAATGTTTCATTATTTACTTAATAATTTTATCAAATCTTCTGTGATTTTAGTGATTAACTTTTTACCTTCAACTTCAACTAAAGGAATATTTTTAACCATTGAATACTTATCATTACCATCAACATATATTGATTCAATAAGTTTTTTCATTTTTGGATCCTTATATTTAGTTATGTAATAAGTTTTTAATTCATTAACAAACTTGTTAAGATCAACTCCTTCTTTA
>Ga0154020_10010373_pt1 | contig 10659 bp, 7 predicted proteins | sample Klosneuvirus_201_FD_109709 | JGI IMG/M metagenome (GOLD analysis project Ga0154020, IMG submission 109709) | Active sludge microbial communities from wastewater, Klosterneuburg, Austria - Klosneuvirus_20160825_MG | ecosystem: Engineered > WWTP > Aerobic digester > Activated sludge | place...
ACCATGACAACGGCTTCCGGCCCATCCGAAACGTGGCGGAAGTGCGAAGAGTAGCCGCCCCAAACGGTGGCAGCCGAGGTGATGCCTGCCGGGCTGACGCTGGTCGCGCCTGTTGTGTCGTCAGTCAACGCGCCGGTGTTGGCCAATACGAGATAGTGGGTGGTGCCGGTGGTGATGGTCTCGGTTAGGGCCGAGAACGTGGACACCGAAGTGCCGGAGGGCGATTGCGTGGTGCCCACTTGAACGTCGGAACCGTCAAAGGTGCCAAAAGGCGCGCTGTCACGGTAAAGCCGGGTGGTAATGGGCTGGCCCACTGCGACGTTCATGTGGGAGACCGCAATGGAAGTTACCGTGCCGCCCGCTCCGCGAGCGGTCATTGAAAAACGACCAATCACGATATCGTTGGTGTTGGGCAGAATCGCGCGTTCCGGGTCGTTGTTCGTGTTGGGCGCAACATTGATGCCCGCCGCCTGTGTGAAGCCTGACGGAATCAACGACACAACCGTGTCAGCGAGGGGGCGCGCGGTCTGAACCGTCAGCAGGTTGCCGAAGCCGGCGAAGGCCGCTGTTCCGTCCGCGTTCACGATACCCGACACAAAATTCGGCGACTCGGAAAAAATCTGCGTCTCGGGGCCGTAGTGGAGCTGGATCTCGCCCGAGCTGAGCAGGTGTACCTGGAAGTTGACGATGATCAGTTCTTCCGCACCGCCCTCACTTATGCGCACGTTGCGCCACTGGAATACGACGCGATTGGTCTCGAAGTGCACCGTATAGGCGGTGGACTCAAAATCGCTCGCGATCAAGTTTGTGCGGAAAGCATTGATTGCCTCGCGCTGAGCACCGGCCGGCACCACGGTTGCCAGCGATGTGCTGTCGCTTTGGCCCAAGAACCCGTTAGCAAACGAAACCTGGCCGTTGGTGTTCATCCAGCATCCGTTATAAGTGCGATCGAAAAACGGAAATGCAAAAGGCAACTGAACCTGCTTCACGCCATTATCAAACCGCTCAGTGAATGGAACGTTGGTGCCGCCTCCCGAACGCTGGGAATAGGCCACGGATGACTGTGTACGCGTGTACGTCTGTGCGCTGAGCGATGCCGCGCTTAGTGCAACAATGGCCGCGACGACCAATCCTGATACTCGAAGAAACCCCATTGAAAATCTCCCTTTCCAGGTTAATGACTTCACAGGCTGACCGGCCATGCAATGCGCAAAAATGATGAACGCGATTTCTTGATGATGCAGTTGTGACCGATGAGCGGCGACACTCTAGTGACCACTGCTTGAGCTACAAGCAACTTTCGCGAATCCTTGGCACGTTTTGGGAGTGGCTCGTCTCGCCCGCTGGTTTTCTTACACCAATGCCCGTTTTTGCGTGTGCAAATGGTGCAATAATCTTTCACCCCGAACTCCGCTTTCGCATCACAATAAATGAACAAGGGCGGCCCGTTGCTATGGGCCGCCCTTGCTTGCGTTTGCGTGAAACTTAGGCCGCCTTGCGGCGGGTGCGCAGGGCCACAACCATCAGGCCCAGCACGCCCGCGAGCAGAGCGTAATTGAAGCGTGAATCCGAGAAGCCGGTGCTGCAGCCGCCGTCGTCACCCTTGCTGCCGCCCTTGCTGAAGCGGAAGATCGCGGTGACCGTCACCGGATCGAGCGAAGACAGAACGTCCACGTTCGTGCCCCCTGTGAAGCCGCGCCACGCGATTTCCATGCGGCCGGTGTGCGGGGTGTGGGGAATGTAGGTGCTGCGGCGGATGCGGAACAGGTAGTTCAGCGTCTGGCCCGTGGTTACAACGTCTTCAGTGTCTGCTGTGTCAATGGCAGTGAAGTACGAGTAGTTATAAGTAAGGCGATCCGTGGCATCGAGCACACCCAGTGTGCCCGCACCTTCAAGGTAACATTCCACAACGATTTCCTGGTAAGCCATGTTGCCCAAGCCACCGCCCGCACTGAGCGCCGAGAATAGCACATAGGGCGGCGTGCCGCCCGTGCCGCGCGCGGCCACCGTCATGCGGAAGAAATCGTCCGCGGTGGTGCCGCCCACATCCGTGCTGGTGCCCAGGAAGGAGATCGTAACGTTGACGCCCGCCAAACCGGTGCCGAGTCCGACGTTCATCTGCGTACCCGCAACCGTGTTGCCCACGGCGGCAACGGCCGAGGTGATGCCGCCAAATGCCAGTGTAAACTGGCGCGAGACAGGCATGGCGCCGGCGCTGTAAGTCACCGCGAGCAGGTAGTTGGTCGCGGTCGTGCCGATGGTCTGGCCGGTGATGGCGGTAACAGTGATGTCGGCTGCGTTAACCGTCAGTGTGCCAGTGACGGGGGTGTCCGTGCCGTCCAAGCGGCCGTTGTTGTTGTTGTCAACAACGAGTGTGGCGCCGCTGATGCCCGATGTTGCGCCACCCACGGCGGCGAATGTCAGGGCTGTCACGGCCGAGGTGCCGCTGTTGGTGCGCAGGGCAAAAGCCAGCGCGGGAACGTCGGCATCCGAGGGCTGCACCGGCAGGTTGGAAAGTGCCACGTCCGGGCGGCCCGTCAGGATGACTGCGGGGGTCGTGCCGAAGGCCTGACGGGTGCTTCCGTTGAGCGAACCGTACATCGTCGCGATGTCCGTCAGGGACGGCGTCGTGTCGCCGTCCGTGATTTCAGCCCTGAGCGTGCCGTTGCCAGTGAACGTGCCAAGGATGTCCACCGTGAGCAGGAAGTTCACACCGCCTGTGCCAATAGAGATGCCTCCCGAGTACGTGAACGTGTTGGTCGTGGCGGGCGAAGGAATGCTGACGAGCAGCGTGTCCTTGCCGTCAAACACGCCCGGTGTGCCATTGTCGCGGTACCAGCGCAGGTTGGCGATGCTGCCCGATGTAAGCGTGCCGCCAAACGTCAGGGTGTATTCGAGGCTGTCGAGGCGGAAGCTGGGCGAACGGTCATCGCGCACAATCTGGGACGCGTGAATCACGTTGTTGGTGCTGCCCGCCAGCATCGGCGTCTGGGAAGCCCAGTCGTTGGTGGCCGAACGCACGGATGCAAAGGGGCCGCCCGCGTAGGGCACGTTTTCCTGTACCGCACAACCGCTGACCGAACCCGCAGGCAGAGCCGCAAAGCCAATGCCGATAACCGGTTCGTCGTAAGAGGCGGCGCCGCTGGAGGTGAGGGTAATGAGCAACAGGTAATTGTACGACAGACCCGTTGTCACAGCTTCCGTCAGACCCGAAACCGTGATGGCGCCACTGCTGTTAGAGACCGTGCCAATGGGCGTTTCACCATTGTAAGCACCAACGGTGCCCGTGTCGCGCACCAGGGCATAGGTGGCCGAGATGCCGCTCATGCCGAAATCAACATGCGAAAAGAACAAGCTCGTCACGGTGTTGCCCGCGCCGACAGCCGTAAGGCGGAACGACAGGATCGGTGTGTTGGTGGAGGGCGCCACGACGGCTGTCGGGGCGACGGTGGAATCGTTGGTCGTCATACGCACAAAATCGGCCATCGTCGGCGCGGTGTACGCGAGCGTCACGGTGGTGCCGTTGGCCGGGCGCGCCGACTGCACGGTGAGCACGTTGCCAAAGCCGGCAAATGAAACCGAGCCGTCCAGGTTCACGATGCCGGAGCAGAAATCGACCGTTTCGGTGAAGCCGGTTGGCAAGAATTCGGGGCCGTAAACCATTTCAATGTTGCCGCTCGACAGCAGGTGGACCTGGAAGTTCATCCACACATGGCGCGAACCGTCAAAGAACCCGATGTTCTTCCACTGGAACACAACGCGGCCGGATTCATTGAACTGCTGAAGGTTGGCGCGCGGGTTGCCGTCGGTGCCCTTGAGATCCGTTGCGATGCCGTAGATTGCGTTACGGTGAGACTGGGGAACGGTGGCCGCCAGGCTTGATTCCACGTAATTGAACGGCCCATCGGAGTGAAACATCACGCGCCCGTTCGTCGAAACGATACACTGCGTGTAGGTGCGGTCAAAATACGAGAACGTGAACGGCAGATTCACCAATGCCGCGTTGTCGTCTCCGTTTGCCGTGTTTCGCAGCCAGTTGAGCGAAACACCGTTGCCGGTGCGTTCCGTGTAAGTGCCCGCCGTTTCCGTGCGGACATACTGTGCTGCCAGCGAACCGCTCAGCGCGGCTACCGCAAGCAGCGTCAAATACGTCAAATACGATCTCATGAAGTCCCCCGGGTCAGTAGTAATCAGCAAAAAGTCGAGCGCGGCACGTTACAAAGCCATGACAACGCGTGTCAAGTGCCGTGAGCAATTTCACGCGGCGCTTCCCGAAGCTCATCGCACGGGCACCTGCAACCAGCCTCTGTTATCGCTGTGCATCGCCTGCCTGACCGCTATACTCCCGACACCCCAATGGAGACAACCATGCGAAATCTCGTTTACGTTGCTTGCATTGTCGCGCTTTGTGCTGCCGTGTTCGGCCTTTCGGCGCTCGTCAGCGCCCCCGCCACCAGTGCGCAGCAGCCCAAATTCGAGGCGCCGCGCCAAGGCTACGCCGACGTCGAAGCCGCAGCCCGCAAGCTGCTGGCCGCCTACACCACGGGCGATGCCGAAAAGCTCTGGGAGTCTCTGGCTGCGCCGCGCCGCAACAGTTGCGCGCTGGCACTGGCGCGCTCGATCAAGCGCTACGAAGAAAAGCCCGAGAGCTTCGATAAATTCAGGACGCGCATGCCCAAACTCGATCCCGCCGGCAAACTCAAGATGAAAACCCTCGACGACTTGCGCGCCATGCGCCCCGCCGATTTCTTCGCGCTCACCACCGGCATGCTTGTGGCTTCCGCCACCGAAACCATCCACGCCCGCCTCAAAGGCCAGTGGTACATGGTCGAACGCGAAATCGGACTCACTCAATTGCGCGAGTTGCGCGGCTCGGCCGAAATCGTCACGCGCGGCTACGTGTGCTTTGAGAACCTCGAAGGAGACTTGATCAAGGTCGGCTGCATGCCCGATGACGACGGCTGGCGCATGACGACCTTTGACGTGAAAGTGGCCGACTTCCACCGCGGATTCACGGGCACCTTTGCGCTCGGCGGCGTGCAGGGGCAGATGGGTGACGCCGAAATGTCGGAGGCCCGTGCCGCGCTGGGCGCCATGAAAGATCGCGCGCGCGTGGTTTACCAGCGCTCGATGCGCGCCCCCGAGGATCTCGATGACCTCGGCATAAGTGAACAGGAGCTGGCGGGATCGTACTTTGATGCCTCGTGCTACAAGATTACCGACAGCAATGAGCGCAATTGGACGGCCATCTGCAAACCCAAGAATGCGGACGGGCCGGTGCTGGCGGTCGTGTGCAATCTGGTTGAGGGCCGCTCCCAGTTCTCGCAATATGAAGACGAAGAGGAAATGAAACTCAACCCGCCCAAGCTCGAGGAAAAGAAATGACGCGCGTAACTTGTCTGATATTCGCCCTGATGCTCTGCGCCTGCGGCGGCGATGACACCATCAATCGCACAAACAAGAATAAGGCCGTGGAGGACGCGCGCTCCTCGTTCGGCGTGATCCGCACGGCCATGGTGGCCTACTTCAAGAAAACGGGCGAAATCCCCGAGGAAGCCACGCTGACCACTTTCGGCATCGACCCCGCCACCCTGCGCCAGAACTGGTACGCCAGGTACGACCTCGAAATCGACGGCGACAAAGAGGACGGCTACAAAGGAACCAGAGTAATCGCCCGGCCCAAAGAAGGCACCGTCGCCCCCGAAATCACCATGACCATTGTGAACCTAAAAACCGGCGAACACGAAATACGAGAATAAGAAACTCGCATAGGTGATCAGCGCAGACGACGCCCACTACGGCCCTTGGCGGGCGTGTGCTCAGGGCATCAGCGGTCTTATTGCGGCGAAATCGACGTTCCCTCCGCTCAGAATGATCCCCACGCGCCTGCCCGGGAATCTCAGGGCTCCACTGTGCAGCGCGGCATACGCCACTGCTCCTGTGGGTTCGACCACGAGTTTCATGCGTTCCCACAGGAAGAACATGGCGGCGATGATCTGCTCTTCGCTGACGGTGACCATGTCATCGACGTGTTTTCTTACTAATTCGAATGTGAGTTTTCCCAGGCTGGGGGTGCGCGCGCCGTCGGCGATGGTGTCCGGGTTGTGCACCGTGCACAGTTTTCCTGTCTTGAAACTGCGCGTGGCATCGTCGGCTTGGGCCGGCTCGACACCGATGACTTTGATAGCCGCGTTCACGCCCTTGGCCGCAATCGCGGTGCCTGACAGGAGTCCCCCACCGCCGCAAGGCGCGAGAATCACGTCAAGCGCATGGGCGCGGCATAACTCCAGCGCCGCGGTGCCTTGGCCGGCGACGATGTGCGGGTGGTCGTAGGGCGGAATCACGGTCATGCCGCGCTCTTGGGCGAGTTTGGCGGCGAGTTCTTCGCGGGTTTGCTTGTGCTTGTTGTAGAGGATGACTTCCGCGCCGTAGCCGCGCGTGGCGGCGAGTTTCACGGCGGGTGCATCGTCGGGCATGACGATCAGGCGCGGGATCTCGAGCAGCTTGCCGGCGAGCGCAATGGCCTGGGCGTGATTGCCGCTGGAGAAAGTGAGCACGCCGCGTTTGCGCTGCTCAGGCGTGAATTGTGAGAGCGCGTTGTAGGCGCCGCGGAATTTGAATGCGCCCACGCGCTGGAAGTTCTCACACTTGAAGAACACGCTCGCGCCACAGAGGTCGTTCACCTGGCGCGAAGTGTGCACGGGCGTTTCGTTCGCCACGCCCTGAAGGCGCGACGCGGCTTGCTCGATATCGGAGAAGTGTACGGTCATCAGCTGATTGCGCTCTGGCCCTCGGCGCACAGGGGCTTTGCGGCGTCGGCAATCGCGCGGCGGGCGTTGCTCCAGATGTCGCTGTGCAGCCATTTGTCGGGCTCTTTGGTGTTCACGCTGACTTTGTCGGAGTTCTTGGCGGTCACGTTCCAGCCGCCCACGATTTCGGACTTCTCGATGTCCACAAGCAGCACCTGCGCCTCCCAGCTTCCGGGCAAAAACGAGCTGTCGGCCGAGACTGCGGGGCCGGAGTAGTATTTGGTCTTCACGAGCAGCAGGTACTTGAGCGCCAGCAGGCTCTCAAACGAAGAACGCAGGGAATCAACGTCGCGTCCAGCCGCGTCTTTGAGCGACTCGGCCGGGAAGGAGTACCACATCTTCTCGAAGATCAGGTCGAGGTCGGCTTTGCCGGCGGGCTCGCTCAGGTCCTCAATATGCGCAAGCGCGGTGTTGGCGCCTTCGCCGCGGAAACTGAGCTTGTCCTTGATCGCCGGCGCCTTGAAGGGGGCGTTGAAATCGGCGGCGAGCTTTGCAGCCGCGCGCACCAGGGCGAGTTTCTTTTCTGCTCGCGGGCGATACTCATCGGCCACCTGAACGGCCGAGGGCCCGCAGGCGGTCACGAACAGAATCAGGGGAAGCAGGGCGGCGAATCGGCGCATGGTGGGCTCCGGTCAGGGTTTGACCTTATCGCCGTGAGACCGGCAGACGACAATTGAAATTCGGGATTCAGTTACTCGCCCGCCTGTGCGATTTCTTCGCTGGGTGAGCGGGCCTTGACCACGCCGGGCGTTTCGCCTGTTTGCCCCTGCGCTTCCTGGCGCGAGAGCACGTTGTAGATCGGGCTCTTTTTGCGTTCCTTGATCAGTGCCAGGCCCTCGTGCGTGTAGGCGCTTGCGCTCACGCGGCGCTGGATCGCGATGCGGCCCTGTGAATTGCGCAGGAACGTCAGTTCCTTGAGGTCGTCCTGCTCAGCGTTTGAGAACCCCGCCTCGAAAATGTGCAGATAGGCGGCCATGGCGTCGTTGCGCGGGCCAAATCCGCCGGCGTAAAGGAAGTGCTTTTCGAGGTCGAGTGCCGCCTCAAGCATGCGCTGGTAGCGCTTGTCCACGTCCATGGCCAGCATGCCCATCACGATATTGCTGACCGATTCGGGGATGTCCTTCATGACAAGGTGCGGCGGGATCACGGGCCGCGCCTGCGCGCCCTTCACCCAGCGCACGTTTTCGTTCCACGTGCCGCGCGAAAGCGGCTTGAACAGGTTGATGCCGGTGAGCAATTCATAGGCCACGCAGCCGAGCGAGAAAATATCGGCGCGGCCATCAACTCGCCCGCGCGCCAGTTGCTCGGGCGCCATGTAATGAACCTTGCCCGCGAACTCTTCGCCCGCGGCACTCAGGGGCGCGGCAATGCCGAAATCGGTGAGCTTGGTGATGCCCTCATTCGAGATCAGAATGTTGCCGGGCGTTACATCCTTGTGCACGATCCACTCATGGGCGTAGTGCAACGCGCGCGCCATGCAGCTCACCACATACATCGAAAGCATCGGCGGCAGCAGGATGTGCAGCTTCAAATGGTGGCGGATCAGCGTGGCCAGGTCCGAGCCGTCCACATAGTCCATCACCATGAAATGCACTTTGGGATCGGCGCTGGGCACCAGCTTGTTCGTCTTGGGGTTGGGCATGCGCGCGGGCGTAAAACCTGGTGTGCGGCGTGAGCCCTTCTTGGGCGCAACGAGGCGGCGCATATGAAAACTCGGCAGCGCGGCATCACTCGTGGGCCGATGCGTGGGCGTGCCCGCACCCAGCGAGCGCTGGAATTCGGCCGGCATGCCCGAGAGCCGGCAGGCCTCAAGCCCGTAAGTCTTGACGATGTTTTCGTGGCGCAGGAACGTGGCAATGTTGGCCTCGTTGCGCAGCCGCGCTTCCTGCTCTTCATCGAGCGTCTTGAAGCTCTTGAACACCACGTAATCGAGCACGCCCTCGCAGTTCTTTTCCACGAGATAGACCACGCCCATACCGCCACGACCCAGCTCTTCGACGATCGTGTACGAAGAGCTGCTCGCGAACGAAAACCCGCGAAGGGGAAAGTCTTCCATACAGGCCCCGGATGCTTTAGCTGTAAAGATTCTACCACACGGAAAGCGTGTTGGCGCTGGAACTTGCGTCGATTCAAGTCTCGTTGCCAGCCCCGCCTTTGCCGCACGATGTCAAAAACCCTGAAACGCTCGCCGCTCCGACCGCGTATCAGGGGTATGAAAAAGACCACCGTCGTATTGTCATTCTGCGCCACACTCCTTGTCTCTTCCACCGCAGCCGCACTCGTGGTCATTGATCAGCCCGCGCGCAAACCGGCCAAGCGCAAGGGCGAGTCCGACGTCTCTACGCGCGTCTTCACGCCCGAAGTCAAAACCGGCAAACGCGTCGTGGACGCCCCGGCCGTCAAGGTGGCCAGGCCTGCCGCAGAAACGCCCGCGGAAATCGTATCGCCCAAGGCCCAGCCCTCCGTCGGCAGCGAACTTCCCACCCGGCCCGTCCTTGAGGCCGAGGGTGAGCCCGAAGTCATCACCGAGTACTACCCCAGCGGCGCGGTGCGCGCGATCTATCGCGGCTATCGCGTCAAAAACTCCGATGGCGAAATCGCTGTCTCGAAGTGTTCCACGGTTCGCATCGTCATCGGCAAGCGGGCAGTTGAGGCAGAAAGCTCCAGCGTGGTCATCGAGAGCGGCGAGATCGCGCTTGATGACGAGAAGCTGGTGCGCCTGCGCGACGTCGCAAATATCGAATACGCCAACACGGCCAACATCGGGTTGATTGTGCTCGAGGCCAACACCCGCCACGGCCTTTACGAAAGCTACTACGAAAACGGCCAACTCGAGTGCCGCGGCGAGTTTGATCTCAATGTGCTCAAGGGTTATTGGTCATACTTCCACTCCAACGGACAATTGCGCGAAACCGGCGAATACAAAGGCGGCCAGCGCGAGGGCCACTGGACCAGCTACTACGACAACGGCTTGCGCGCCGGCGAAGCCCACTGGAACAACGGCGTGGAGAATGGCACCCACACCGAATGGTACGCCAACGGGCAGATCGCGGCTCAGGGCAATATGAAGGAAGGCCAGCGCGACGGTTACTGGATCTACTGGGATATCCACGGCAACAAGCTGCGCGAAGGCAGTTACGAAAACGGCGCCGAAACCGGCGACTGGCGCGAATCCGAGCCCGAACTGCGCAAGCAAATGGTGCAGCAGGAAATCGACAACTGCCAGGAACTCATCGACGAAGACCCCCCGGCCAGACCGCAAGTCCGCATCGTCACCAAACGCTAAAGACCTGCCCCTGAAATCGTACGAGCCCGGCAAAACGGGGTCTGGCGCCCGCAGGGTTCCTGTCCCCCGGGTGTCGAGCCACGCGCGGCATGCACCTTAGGGGCGACCCATGGGTCGCCCCTACGTCTTCGTCCAATCAAGTGAATCCGGCCCGGCAGAATACGTTGCCGGCGTTCGGCCCTGTGTCTGTTCTTCGCCGGATTCGGAAACGGGGTCGGGCTTCTGTGCGTCCTCTTGCCCGACCCCACTTTCATCCGGCGGGCCCGTGCCTTCACTTCCGCTTTGCGCGGCTTCTGCCAAGAACACCACCTCGCCGCGGCGGCACTCGATGATCCATTCCTGCACACGCTTCAGCGCGGCTTGCATTTGCTCGAAACTGGCTTGCTCGACGTTTTCTAAATCGATGCCCAGCTCATCGGCAAATACATGCGCGACCTGCATGCTCGCGGCGCGGCGCAGTGTGGGTCGCGGGTCAATGCCCGCGCGAATGAAGTTCTGTGTGATGTTGCGAACCAGCGGCGCAAGATCGGCCAACAGTTCAGCCGCGCGCTGGCCCAGGGCCAG
>Ga0154020_10010374_pt1 | contig 10659 bp, 10 predicted proteins | sample Klosneuvirus_201_FD_109709 | JGI IMG/M metagenome (GOLD analysis project Ga0154020, IMG submission 109709) | Active sludge microbial communities from wastewater, Klosterneuburg, Austria - Klosneuvirus_20160825_MG | ecosystem: Engineered > WWTP > Aerobic digester > Activated sludge | place...
CGTTGGCGAAGGCCTGGACGCGCGCCTGCGTCAGCGGTGCGCCCGCAGGGCTGAAGTAGATCAGTGGCGCACGCCCCGCCAGCGCCTCCCCGCCAGCCCGATCGGCGCGGATGGCCGCCAGCGCCCGCTCCAGCGGTTCGACCAGCATCACCATGCCGGGTCCGCCGCCATAGGGCCGATCGTCGACACGGCGGTAGTTGTCCGTCGCGTGCTCGCGCAACGGCCACAGCCGCACATCGACCTGCCGGGATTCGAAGGCGCGTCGCGTCACCCCCACCTGCAGGAAGGGCTGGAACAGCTCGGGGAAGAGGGTCAGGACGTCGATGCGCATGGCCGTCGGCCAGGTCCAGGGGTTCGGTCCGCTGCGGGCCCGGGACGGATCAGTAGTCCGCCTCCCAGTCGACCAGGATGCGGCGCTCGGCCAGCTTCACCTCGTCGATGTAGGCCGCCACGAAGGGGATGAGCCGCTCGGCCGGTTCCGCCTCGGGCACCTTGCGGCGCGAACGCCGGGCGGGCGCCGCCGGCGCAGCCTCATCCGGGGCCGGCGCAGGAGCAGGAACTGCCTCGGCTTCCGAGGCCGGCGACGCGGCAGCACGTTCGCTCTCCGGCAGCTGCACGCGCAGCACGCTGTGGGCGCCGGTATCGAGCAGGTCGGTCACCGTGCCCAGCAGCACACCGGCGCGGTTGACCACCTCCAGGCCGATCAGGTCCACCCAGTAGTACTCGTCCTGGGCCGCAGTCGGGAAACTGGCGCGCGACACGAACACGCGCGCACCCTTGAGCGCCTCGGCGGTGTTGCGATCGGGGACTTCCTGCGCCGAGGCAATCACCCCGTCGCCATGCTCCTTGGCCAGCGTGATGCGCAGGACGCTCGGCAGCGTGGGTGCGCCAGCAGGACGCGGCCGGCCCGCAGGCGGCTGCAGGAACCAGCGGCGCGAGGAGAACAGCGCCTTCGGGTCGCGCGCATAGGGCTCGACCCGGACCCAGCCCTTCACGCCCCAGGCATCGGCAATGCGGGCCACCTCGACGGCGTCGTCGGGCCAGGGCAGGTCATCGTCGTGGGTGGTCATGTCAGGGCAGCAGGAAGCAGGACAGGGAATCAGGGCAGAAACGACATCGGGGCCCGCAGGCCCCGATGGTCGGTCAGGCTGGCCGGGCATTCACCCCGCCACCCGCCAGAGGTCAGGCCGCCGGGGCGAGCTTGGCCTTGGCCTGCTTGACCAGGCGCGCCACCGTCGGCGACAGCTGGGCACCATGGTTGACCCAGTGGTCGATGCGGTCGAAGGCGATGCGCAGGCCTTCGGCGTTGCCGGAAGCAACCGGGTTGTAGAAGCCGACGCGCTCCAGGAAGCGGCCGTCGCGGCGGTTCTGGCTGTTGGCGGCCACGATGTTGTAGAACGGGCGCTTCTTGGCGCCGCCGCGGGAGAGTCGAATCACGACCATGATGTTTCCTTGATCACCAGTATGCAGTGATCCACCCGACCAGGAGACACTCAGGCCAGTAGATCAAGACGAGCAGCCGGCGAAGCGCAGAACCCTCTGCCACCCCGCCCGCATCGGGCCACTCAGGACTTCCCGGCCTCGTTAGATACGTGCAGCGTGACCAGCGAAGAGAGCTGCCGACACCGGGAAACCGCGGATTATAAACTCGTACACCTCGCCAGCGCCAGCGCACAGCCGCCGCTGCGCGTGAAACATCGACAACTGGGCGATGCACGGCAGCGTCAGGCGCCGACGGAGCGCGACCCTTACAGCAGCTTCAGGCTCACCAGATAGGCGCCCGAGGCCACCGCAGCGGAGGCCGGGATCGTGAAGATCCAGGCCCAGACGATGTTGCCGGCCACACCCCAGCGCACCGCCGACATGCTGCGTGTGGCGCCCACACCGACGATAGCGCCGGTGATGGTGTGGGTGGTCGACACCGGCACGCCCAGCGCGGTAGCGATGAACAGCGTCATCGCGCCGCCGGTTTCAGCACAGAACCCGCCGACCGGCTTCAGCTTGGTGATCTTCTGCCCCATCGTCTTGACGATGCGCCAGCCGCCAAACATCGTGCCCAGGCCGATGGCGATGTAGCAGACCCAGATCACCCAACTCGGCGGCATCTTGTCACCAGCCGCGGCGTAGCCCGAGGCAATCAGCAGCATCCAGATGATGCCGATGGTCTTCTGCGCATCGTTGCCGCCGTGGCCCAGGCTGTACAGACCGGCCGACACCAATTGCAGGCGCCGGAACCACCGGTCCACCCGCAAGGGCGTCGTTCGTCGGAACAGCCAGGCCACGATCACCATCAGCAGCGAGCCGAACAGGAAGCCCAGCGCCGGCGAGACAAAGATGAAGGCCACGGTCTTCCAGACCCCCGTCCCCACCAGCGCCGACAGGCCGGCCTTGGCCGTCACCGCGCCGACGATGCCGCCGATCAGCGCATGCGAGGAGCTCGACGGGATGCCGTACCACCAGGTGATGACGTTCCAGACGATCGCCCCAATCAGCGCACCAAACACCACATGCTGGTCGACGATGCCCGGCTCCACGATGCCCTTGCCAACCGTTGCCGCCACCTTGAGCTGGAACACCGCGATCGCGACGACGTTGAAGAAGGCCGCGAACAGCACCGCCTGCTGCGGCTTGAGCACCCCCGTGGACACGACGGTGGCGATCGAGTTCGCCGCGTCGTGGAAACCGTTCATGAAATCAAACGCGATGGCCAGCACCACCAGCAACGCCACCGTCCAGAAACTCACCTGCACCACATCCATGGTGAGGGCCCCGGATCAGGAGTTCTCGAGGACGATGCCCTCGATCAGGTTGGCCACGTCCTCGCACTTGTCGGTGATCGATTCCAGTTGCTCGTAGATCGCCTTGAGCTTGATCAGCTCGCGGATGTCAGCCTCCTCGCGGAACAGCTTGGACATGGCAGAGCGCATCACGCGGTCGGCATCGGACTCCAAGCTGTCGATCTCGGCGCAGGTCTTGACCGTGGCCTCGGCCACCGCATGCTTGGATAGCTGCGACAGCAGCGACACCGCGTGTGCGACGCGCTCGCAGCATTTCACGGACAGGTCGGCCAGTCGATTCACCTCCTCGGTGACATGGCGCACGTCGTAGAGCGCCAGCGTCTCGGCCGTGTCCTGCAGCAGGTCGAGGATGTCATCCATCGCATTGATCAGCGAGTGGATCTGCTCGCGGTCGATCGGCGTGATGAAGGTCTTGTGCAGCAGCCGGTTCACCTCGGCGGTGATCTTGTCGGCCGCGTGCTCGGCGCCATCGACCTCAGCGGCGTACTTCTCGCGCAGGATGGCGTCGCCATAGTTCTGGATCAGCGACTGGAAGGCGCGCGCGCCGGCAACGATGGCGTCCGCGTGGGCGTTGAAGAGCGCGAAGAAATTGCCTTCGCGTGGCAGCAGCTTGCCGAAAAGCATGGACACTCCGTTGGGGGAGGAACTCGTGCCGTTTCCCACAGATCGCTGCCCTAGGCAGCGGATTCATCGAAACGCCATGAATTCGTCACATTCTGAAGCCCGCGAGTTTAGCCGCTCCGTGCCGCGTTCCCCGGCAAAACGAGCCCTCGATCCAGGCGCTCGATCGGCTGGTCCACCACCTGAGCCAGAAGGGTCTCGATCGGTCCTTGGCCCGGCCACAGCAGCCCCGGCGCCAGTTCCGCCAGCGGCAGCAACACGAAGGCCGCAGGTGCCCCCGCGGATGCGGCAGCGTCAGGCGAGGCCCGTCCAGCCGCAGACCCGCCATGCACAGCAGGTCCAGGTCAAGCGTGCGCGGTGCATTGCGGTAAGGCCGCTCACGGCCGTGGCGCGCCTCGATGTCCAGCAGCGCCTCCAGCAGCGCCAGAGGCTCCAGCCGGGTGTCGATGGCGGCCACTGCATTCAGGTAGTCTGGGCCGCTGGAGTCGATCGGTGCACTGCGATACAGGCTCGAACAGCCGACCCAGCGCGTTTGTGCCAGCGCCTGCAGGGCCGCGCAGGCTGCGGCGAGGGCAGTGTGCGCATCGCCCAGGTTGGCCCCCAGGCCCACGTAGGCACGCTGCAAGCCCGCTTCGCGCAAGGTCACGGCCCGGTCACCGGACGTCCGCAGGCGTGCTCAGTCGGCGTCACCACTGCCGGCGTCTGCCGAAGAAGCGCCTTCGCCACCACCGGTCCCACCGCCTGCGCCAGCCGGCTTGCGCCGACGCCGCCGCTTCTTGGCGGGTGCCGCCGCCTCGCTGTCCTGCCCGGTCTGGCGACGCGACTGGTCCTCCTGCCGAGCGGCATCGAGCAGCCCCTGCCGCTCGGCGCCCACCGCGCCGGCGTAGCGGCCCCACCACTGCGCCAGCGTCGGATCGGCCTCGCCGGCCTCGGCACGCAGCGCCAGGAAATCGAAGCCGGCACGGAAGCGTGGCTGTGCCGCCAGCGCCTCGGCCGTGGACGGGGTGCGGCGCTCGAAGCGCGGCTGCATCATCCAGATCTCGCGCATGTCAGCGGCCAGCTTGCCGCGCCCGGAGATGTCGCCGATGCGGGCATCGAACACCTGGTCGATGGCCTGCAGCAGCGCCGGCATCGGCATCTCGCCCTGGGCGCGCAGCTTGTCGCGGCGCTTCACCACGTCGTGCCAGAGCATGCAGGCCAGCATGAAGCTGGGCGCCACCGGGCGGCCGTCATTCACGCGCCGGTCGGTGTCCTCCAACGCGAGGTGGATGAACTTCTCGCGCCCGTCATGGCGATGCGCGTCGTCCAGCACCGCATCCAGGATCGGGAAAACGCCCCGGTGCAGGCCCTGGCGGCGCAACTCCTCCAGGCTGGCCAGGGCATGGCCGGTCTGCAGCAGCTTGATCATCTCGTCGAACAGCCGCGAGGCCGGCACGTTGGCCAGCAGATCGGCCATGCGCAGGATGGGCGCGCGGGTGGCCGGCTCGATCTCGAAGCCCAGCTTCGCCGCGAAGCGCACCACCCGGATGATGCGCACCGGGTCCTCGCGGTAGCGGGTCTCGGGGGCGGCGGTCACGCGCAGCAGGCGCTTCTTGGCGTCCTCGATGCCATGGTGGTAGTCCACCACGATCTCGCGCCGCGGGTCGTAGTACAGCGCGTTGATGGTGAAGTCGCGCCGCGCGGCGTCCTCGTCCTGCGGACCCCAGACGTTGTCGCGCAGCACGCGGCCACTGGCGTCCACCACGTGGCTCTTGCCCACCATCTCGGCCTTGGAGGTCTTCTCGTTGCCCTCGACCTGCTCGGCCGCAGCGTTGTCCAGGTAGGCGCGGAAGGTCGAGACCTCGATCACCTCATGCTCGCGCCCGCGTCCGTGCACCACGTGCACGATGCGAAAGCGCCGCCCGATGATGAAGGCGCGCCGGAACAGCGCCTTGACCTGCTCGGGCGTGGCGTTGGTGGCGACGTCGAAGTCCTTGGGCCGGTGGCCGAGCAGCAGGTCGCGCACGGCGCCGCCGACGATGTAGGCCTCGTAGCCCGCGTCCTGCAGCGTGGTCACCACCTTCACGGCCCGGTCGTCGAGCAGCTTCGGGTCGATGCCGTGCTGCTCGCGTCGCACCTCGGTACGCCGCCCCACGGCTGGATTGCCCCCGGTGGGGGCGGGTTCTGCGCGGCGCAGGCTGAGCTTGCTGGCGATGCGCCCGCCCTGGCTGGCCTTGCCCAGCAGTTTGTCGATGAAGTTCTTGATCATTGAATCATTCGAAGAGCCGCAGTATGCGCCAGCCGCGCTCGCGGGCGACGGCTTCGAGCGGCGGGCTCGGGTTGGTGGCCACCGGCTCGGTGGCGAGTTCCATCAGCGGCAGGTCGTTGATCGAGTCGCTGTAGACCACGATGTCGGCGAAGTCCGCCAGCTGCAGCCCCTGCCCGGCCAGCCAGTCGTGCACGCGCCCGACCTTGCCTTCGCGGAAGGTCGGCGTGCCGCGGATGCGCCCGCTCCAGGCGCCATCGGTCTCGCGTTCGAGCTGCACCGCCAGCAGGTGCTCGACCCCGAAGGCCGCGGCGATCGGCGTGGTGACGAACTCGTTGGTCGCGGTGACGATGGCCACCAGGTCGCCGCGGGCCTGATGCTCGCGCACCAGCGCCTGCGCCGGCTCGTGCAGCTGCGGCTGCAGCACCTCGCACATGAAGCGCTCACGCTCGGCCTCGGCCTCGTCCAGCGGCCGGCAGCGCCACACCGAGGTGGCGAAGTCCACGTAGGCCGACAGGTCCAGCGTGCCAGCCTGGTAGTCGGCATAGAAAGCGTCGTTGCGGGCTCGGAAGGTCTGCCCGTCGGCCCAGCCGATGTCGACCATGAACTGGCCAAAGGCGTGGTCGGAGTCGATCGGGATCAGCGTGCCGTCGAGGTCGAACAGGCACAGACGACGGGGAGCGGCCGGGGCTGTGGCGGGGAGGTTCATGCGGGATCCGGGTCGGCCAGCACCTGCCGCACCAGCGGCAGTGTGATGGCCCGTTGCGCCACGAGCGCCTGGTGGTCCAGGCGGTCGAGCAGGTTCATCAGGTGGCTCAGGTCGCGGGCGCTGCGGCGCAGCAGGTAGTCGAGCACCTCGTCACTGAGCAGCACGCCGCGGCGGTCGCCTTCTCGGCGCAGCAGCGCGCGCACCTGGGCCTCGGTAGGCGGTTCGAGCTGGTAGACCAGCCCCCAGCCGAGCCGGGTGCGCAGGTCGTCGCGCAACGGCAGGTCGATCGGCGGCAGCCGCCCCGCGGCCAGCACCGGGATGCCGCAGGCACTGGCCTGCACGAACAGGCTGAAGGCCGCCTGCTGGCGTCCGGCATCGTAGCGGTCGCAGTCGTCGAGCAGCAGCAGGCGCGCCGCCTCGTCGAAGTCCCAGGGCGCCGGCGTGTGCAGGTCGAAGGCGGCCACCTTCTCGCCCGCGGCCTGCGCGTGCTCGGCCGCGGCACGCAGCAGGTGACTCTTGCCGCTGCCAGCCGGCCCCCAGAGGTAGAGCGGCGCCGCCGGGCTGGGCTGCTCCAGCGCCTCGCGCAGCTGCGGCCACTGCGCGTTGCCCCCGGGCAGAAAGTTGTCGAAGCGCCAGACCGGCTGCGGGCCCAGCGCCAGCGGCACCTGGCGCATGGACGCGGCTGCGACGGCCGTGGCCCGCAGGGTGGTCAGGGAGGCGGAGGTCGGCATCGTCGCTCAGCCCTGCGCACCGTAGAGCGGACTGCCCAGGTAGGCCTCGCGCAGGCGCCGCAGGGCCACCAGCGCCAGCGCGCCGGCCGGCAACGCCAGCAGCACACCGACGAAGCCAAACAGGTGCCCGCAGGCCAGCAGGGCAAAGATCACCGCGATCGGGTGCAGCCCGATGCGCTCACCCACCAGGCGCGGCGTGAGAAAGAAGCTCTCCAGCAACTGGCCGAAGCCGTAGATCGCCAGCACCGCCAGCACGCCATACCAGCTGGCGAACTGCAGCACCCCGGCCAGCAGCGCCAGACCCGCCCCGAGCCCGAAACCGAGGTAGGGCACGAACACCGCCAATCCCGTGAACACGCCCACCGGCACCGCCAGCTCGAAGCCCGCCAGCGCCAGGGCCAGCGTGTAGTAGAGCGCCAGCAGGCCCATCACCCAGAGCTGGCCGCGCAGGTACTGGCCGAGCATCGCATCGCACTCGCGCAGGTAGGCCATCACCCCCGGCGCGTGGCGCGGCGGCACGAAGCCGCGCAGGCGCTCGACGAACTGCGGCCAGTCGGCCAGCAGGTAGAACAGCACCACCGGCAGCAGCACCGCATTGCCGACGATGGCGAGGATGAAGCTGCCGCCGATGCGCGCCGAACTCAGCGCCGCAGCCAGCCAGTCTTCCAGGTTGGCGTTGAAGTACTTGACGACGAAGGCCTTGATGCTGGCCGCATCCAGGCTGACGGGCACCCCGTGCGACCTGAGCCAGGGAGCCAGCTGCTCGTTGATGCGCACCGCCAGCACGGGGATCTGCTCGCGCAGCAGGGGCAGCTCGCGCGACAGGATCGGCACGATCAGCAGCAGCACGCCCAGCGCCACCGCCACCGCGGTCAGCTCCACCAGGGCCACGGCGAGCAGCCGCGGCAATGGGCCGCGCGGGCGCGCCAGCCGACCGACCGCGGGGTGCAGCACGTAGGCCAGCACGGTGGCCGCCAGAAAGGGTGTCAGCACCGGCGCGAGCAGCCACACCAGCACCGCCAGCGTGCCGGCCACGGCGAGCCACGCCAGCGCGAGGCGTTGGGCGGACGTGAGGGTCATGGGCAGCAGGCTGCTCGATCGGACATCGGCACGGAGGGGGACAGAAGACAACAGGCGTCGGGCCAGCAGGGTCGCACGATCAGCACCGCCAAGGCATGCGGCGACGCCGCTCGGAACGACATTCTAGGAAATGCGGCGGCGCAGCAGCTGCGGGCCGACTCAATGCCAGCGCGGCGGGCCAGCATCACGCAGGGCTTCGAGGCGAGCGGCGACCCGCCCACGGTCGCTGGCACCGTGGGCACGGCGCAGGTATTCGGCCAGGTCGTCGATCGCCGCCTCGGTCTGGCCGAGCTGGGCCAGCGTCTCGCCACGGTCGCGCCGCCAGTCCCATTCGTCGGGCTGCAGGGCCACCAAACGCTGCTGGACCTGCAGCAGGCGCAGCAGGTCGCCATGGCCGCGGTGGATCGATGCCAGGTTGCGCAGCATGCGTGCCAGGATCTCGCGCGAACTGGCCGGCCGCAGGAACAGCGCCAGCGGGTCGCCCAGCGCACCGGCCGCCTCGACCCCGGGGGGCGAATCTGCGTCGAGATAGGGTTCGAGCCGCTCCTCCAGCTCGCCGCGCGAAAGCGATTGGCCACTGAGCGGATCGACCACTGCCTCGCCCAGCGGCAGGCTCAACTTGATCAGAAAATGCCCGGGGAAGGACACGCCGCGCGCCTTCAGCCCGACCTGAGACGCCAGCTCCAGGTAGATCACCGCCAGCGTGATCGGGATGCCCTGGCGGGTGCGCAGGACCTCGTGCACGTGGCTGTTGGCCGGGTTGTAGAAATCATTGACGTTGCCCGCGAACCCCAGCTCCTGAAAGAAGTAGCGGTGCAGGCTGCGCAGCCGCTGCAGCGCGCTGGCATCGTCGGACAGGCGCGCCTTCAGCTTCGCGGCCAGGCGATCGAGGTCGGCCAGCACGCCCTGGGTGTCCAGCGTCGGCTCATCGGCCTGGGCGATCGCCACCGCCGCCTCGGTCAACGACAGGCTCTCATCCTCCGCCACCAGGGTGGCGAAGTAGTCCAGCGGGGTCGGCGCGCTCCAATCCATGGATCGAGTGTATCGGCAGCGTTTGTTGTCGGCGTTGCTCGCGTCAAGCCAACCCGCGTCCGTCCGGCGCGCGTCAGGCCTTGCGCAGGAACTGCCGCAGCGGCAGCCCGCTGGCCAGCAGCACGGCGAAGTAGGTCAGCGCCGCACCGGCCAGCACGGCCGACAGCAGCGCCACGCGCCGCAGTGGCACGGCGCGCAGGCCGATCCAGTCGACACCCTGGGCCGCCCAGGCCAGGCCAACGCCCATCACGACGCTGGCCAGCGCGACCCGCCAGCCGAAGCCCAGCCAGCCAGGCGCGGGCTGGTAGCTGCCGCGCCGGCGCAGGCCGACCAGCAGCCACAGCGCATTGACACAGGCCGCCAGGCCGATCGACAGGGCCAGCCCGGCATGGCCGAGCAGCGGCACGAAAGCCAGGTTCAGCAGCTGCGTCAGCACCAGCACCACCACCGAGATCTTCACCGGCGTGCGGATGTCCTGCTTGGCGTAGAAGCCCGGCGCCAGCACCTTGACGGCCACCAGCCCCAGCAGCCCAGCACCATAGCCACGCAGGGCCACGACGGTCTGCGCCACATCGTGCGCATCGATGCGCCCGTAGTGGTAGAGCACCGCGATGAGCGGCTGCGGAAACACCAGCAGCGCCACCGCACAGGGCGCCGACAACAGCAGCACCAGCCGCAGGCCCCAGTCGAGCAGGCCGGAGTAGGACTGCGTCTCGCCCGAGGCCTGGGCCGCCGACAGCTGTGGCGTCAGCACCACCCCCAGCGCCACGCCGAGCAGCGCGGTCGGGAACTCCATCAGGCGGTCCGCGTAGGTCAGCCAGGACACCGAACCCGCCGGCAGGTGCGAAGCGATCTGCGTGTTGATCAGCAGAGACAGCTGTGCCACCGACACGCCCAGCAGCGCCGGCGCCATCTGCCGCAGGATGCGGTGCACGCCCGGATGCGCCCAGGCCGCGCGCAGCGAGCCCAGGCCGATGGCCAGCCGCGGCATCACACCCGCGCGGCGCAGCGCCGGCACCTGCACCACCAGCTGGATCACACCCCCGGCCATCACGCCGATGGCGAGCGCGTAGATCGGCGGCTGGCCCCATTGCGCCATGTGCGGGGCCAGCAGCCAGGCCGCGGCGATGACCGACAGGTTGAGCAGCACCGGCGTGGCCGCGGGCACCGCAAAGCGCTTCCAGGTGTTGAGGATGCCGGCCGACAGGGCCACCAGCGACATGCAGCCGATGTACGGGAACATCCACCGCGTCATCACCACCGCGGCATCGCGCGCCTCCGGCGCAAAGCCCGCCGCCATCAGCCAGACCAGCAGCGGCGCCCCCACCACCCCGGCCACGCTGGTGAGCAGCAGCGTTGTAATGGACGCCTCCGGACAGAGTTCTTTGCTTGCCAATAAGTTTCGTTTGCGGGAAGACATACCTTCACTCAGGAAGGCGGCCA
>Ga0154020_10010375_pt1 | contig 10658 bp, 10 predicted proteins | sample Klosneuvirus_201_FD_109709 | JGI IMG/M metagenome (GOLD analysis project Ga0154020, IMG submission 109709) | Active sludge microbial communities from wastewater, Klosterneuburg, Austria - Klosneuvirus_20160825_MG | ecosystem: Engineered > WWTP > Aerobic digester > Activated sludge | place...
ATAATAATAATTTCAGGCTTTAATTATTTAGGCCAAAGTTTATGTTTAATATAATTTAAGCAAAATGATATGGGTTCGAGTCTCTCGTCGAAGAATGAGACGAGATCCGCATAAATGGTCTTCATGTGTTAACAAGAAGGCCTTTTTTGTTTATGGGATATTTTGTATACATCTTAAAAAATGCTACTGATAATGAACTCTACAAAGGGTTCAGTGAGAATCCATTTGAACGATTAAATTATCATAATTTAAGAAAATCAAAATTTACTTCAACTAAACATTCATGGGAACTAATATTTCTAAAGGAATTTCCAAGTAAAACAGAAGCATTAAAATTTGAGAGAAGAATAAAGAAATGGAATCGTAGGAGTTTGAAAAGTTTAAAAGGGTCAAATTTAGATAATCAAGATTCAATATTTACACATTTAGAGTAGTAGCTGATACCTACTTTATTTTGTAATTTTATATTCATATTTTCTTTTGTCTTGCTTGTCGTGGATTCGATTTATTAATTCGAAACCTTTCTTTGATTTGTATTCCAAATTGATCTCATTTATTAGCGTTGATCTTTTAAAACGTTGCGTTTCTGCGGGTACTATTTTATCAATTTCAAAAACCTGATCCAATTCTTCTTGTGTAAGGGTATTTCCAGAGAGCTCAACCAATTTGCCAATAAAGTTATGGTCGAAAGTAATTTTCTTGGAAGAATCAACTTTAAAAGTGTTCAATTGAGTGATTATTAGAATAGTAAAGAGAACTAGGATCCAAATTATTTGGTTAGTGTAGTTATTGTTTGTAACAATTGAAACTGGAATTGCAGGAAGCTCAGCATAAATATTTTTAATATTATATATGAATGGTTGAATTTGGTTCTCCTTCGCATATAATAAAATAGAATCTTCTTGGATGATAAAAAAAGATTTAAGATCATGATCAAACATTTTATTAAGAAAAGTAAGATCTGAAAACTTATATTCCTCTTTTTCTTTTTGAAAGATTTGTAATGGACTATAACTTGCTATAAAATAATGTTGAGTTTCAATTCGAATAGCTTGCTTTAAAGTGGATAATTTTATGTCAGATTCTGAATTCGATACCTGAAGATTATTTAGATTGATTTTAAAAATTTCATTTCTTGTAACCGATTGATTAATATGTTGATTTCGGGATTTCGGATTAATTATATAAAGAAAACTATCTTGTAGAAAACTGACATTATTGCCTATATCGTATGGGATCTTAAGCTGAACCGTTTCCCACTCATTACTATTCCAATCAAATTTTATTAGATCACCATGTTCTCTCCAAAAACCATAGCCCCCGTATGAATAAATTTCACCTTTCCAAATAAATTTTTTGCTTATAAAATTATAACCATGGAACATTGACTTTGAAATATTAACCCAATTCAAATTCTGCCATTGATATACATCCATTCTGCCATCAATCAGCAGAAATTTTTGTGATCCTATTTCGAAGATTTCATGCCTAGAGGCTTGGGAGCCTGAAGATATTAGGCTGTCAATAAGCTTTAAACTTGAACTATAAAAATTTCGTGTGTCTATTTCAGGTTCATATGGAGGAGCATCATAAAAAACGATTTGAGCTGAAACTTCGGATATTAAAGAGGCCAATATAATGAGTATCCTAAATATAGACATAGTATTGAAATTAGCTTGCTGTGGTAAAGATATTCAAATGTAGAAGTAAAGTTGAAAATATTAATTGAAATATGGATTTATACCGGTTGTTGTAATATATTGAATGTCAGTTTAATATATAATTTAAACCAGTTTATATCAGTTTATTTATGTTAAATCAAAATTATCTACATTGTTTTGTGGCGAAGAGGAACTATTAATAAGAAATTAAAAGCACATGAATATTTTTAAGATTTTAGCAAAGAAGATTGATTCCATCAATGAAGCAAATATTCTAGCATTGGGTCTTTATTAAATCCATTAAAGGACATGGCTAGAATATGAAATTAATAATGAAAAGGGAAGGATGACATTAATTTATGCTCGAGTATTGGAATTTTTATTGTGTTGAAATTATGGAATGGATTTAATCCAATATTCTTATATGAAAGAATGTTATATTTTTAAAATTTAAATTACGGGTTATAAAGGCTCTATTAAACAGAAGGATCGTAAATCGAAATATTACAAGAAAGAATAGGACAATTACACAAACCAGACATTAATAGACAGATATAAATATCAATATAAAACTACAAAATGGTACAAAACATTGAACCAAATTTAAAACTGATTAGCGGATACCTAAAACTTGGAAAATCAGAAAACTTTGTAATTCCAGAATATCAACGCAGTTATTCTTGGGGAATTTCACACTGTGATAAGTTATGGCAAGATATTGAAACATTTATTTCTTCAAACGCCAGCGAACCTTATTTTTTTGGTACAATCATAGTAGATTGCTCAAAAAAAAATATATTAAGTTTAATTGACGGACAGCAACGCACAACGACATTTTTCTTATTGCTTAAGGCTTTGTTATTAAGATTGAATATTGTAATAAATGAAATTCCTGACGATGAAGATTCAGTTGCTTTGAAAGCTGGACTTATAGCAAAAAGGAATAAAATTATGACAATTTTATATAAAGCCGAAGATGAAGAAATTCCTTTAATGTTGAAAGATAATACTAAAACCCAAAACATTTTGATAATTGAGAATACCTCTATCAATGAGTTGCATTTAGGCGAGGTAAAAAAAATTATTGAAGCCACCGATTTTCATAATTGTGAGCAAAATGTGTATAAAATTCCACGCAAACAAAAGGACAATAAATATACTAATCACTTCCGCAATTTTAAGTACTTCTACAACAAGTTACAAGAAAAAGGCGATGCCCAATTGAATCAATTTGCAAGAATATTTTTGGATAATTGCCAAGTAATTGAAATTAGAAGTTGGGATATAGAACAAGCAATAACAATGTTTAATTCTCTTAATTCTACTGGACTTCCTCTTGCAGATGCAGATATTATTTCGGCTCTATTATATTCAAAGTCAGGAGAAGACAGAAATGAATTTAAAGAGCAATGGGAAAGTATAAATAAATTAGCGCATGAATTAAACATTAGAAAAATTATTGACATTGACTCGGTATTGCAACAATTAATGTATATAAATCGTGCCATAAATAAAGAATATGTTAGTATAAAAGAGGATGGTAACGAATCAGTTGATGTAACTACGCCAGGTTTAAGAAAATATTACAAAGATGAAGATGAGTTTGGGATTAAATCACCGAGAAAGTTATTGCATAATCCTATAGAGCTTTGCACGAACTTAAATAAAATTACAAGAATATGGAATAATGTTAAAGACTACCCAATTGTCAAATTACTTTTAAAGTGTAATGAAAATGCCAAGTTATTTTTATCAGGTTATTTGTACCGATACGATACGGAAGATATTTCAGAGGAGAATGTTTTGGATATATGTGAAATTCTATTAAGATTGTTTACAGTATTGGAATTAAGTGATTCTGGATATTCAAGTGCTAAATTCAAATCTTTTTTGTTTGCTGAAAATATTAAATTGGTTGATAAAAACATTCCAATTGAAATAATTAAGAATAATTTTAATCAGCATATTAGCAGAAATTGGACTGAAGATGGCATAAAAGAATCAATTATTGAATATGATAAAAACCTTCTTGTATTTATTAATGAATATATTTTTTCAAAAAGTAAAAGTGTTATTTTTAATTTTGCAGAAAATGTAAATATTGAGCATATTATGCCTGAAAGTGGTCGAAATATTGCCACAATACGAACAGATGGAGGTATTAGTAGCAAAGAAGAGTTTAATGGAATAGTAAACAAACTTGGTAATAAAATATTACTTGAGGAAGATATAAATAAGTCAATTGGTAGAGATTGGTTTAAAACAAAAATACAAAACTCTATTAAGGATAAATCAGGATACAAAGACAGTAGATATGCTATTGCACGAGCTATGACTGAATATCCTACTGATACTTGGACAAAAGATGACATTGATAAAGCTACTAATAAAGCTGTTGAAAGAATTGTAAAGTTTATATTTAATGTGCAATGACAAATGAACACCATATACCAACAAAGGTTTTATGCAATAAAGGTTTCAGTGGTAATTCAAGCATTCTGCTCCGCATAATATTTTGTATAGTCAGACAGAAAGTAGCATGTAATTCATTACTGCATATAGCCTAGACATTTATCAGTTATTAATAAATAATTTATTTTTTTTAGAATGGCAGTAAACTTAATGCTTGGATTTCAAAGAATTTTTTCGTCAATTGGCTTGTATGCAATAGGAAATGTAAAGGTTCTTTATTTTATATTAACATTATAATTGAAAATATAAAATTTTTATTGTCATAAATAAATATATGAAATGTAACTGTAAAATCATCTTATTATTAACTTCAGTATTATTAAGTTTAGTTTGGTCTTCATTCACTAAACTAAATGTAAATTATCAAACTGAATGTTTAGGATTGGAAAATGATGGTTATATAACTATTAATATTTGGGACACAAGAAAAGGTAACCGATACAAATTAAAACAAGCAAGAAAAGATGCTGTTCACGCAATATTATACTCAGGTATAGCTGGTGGTAAAGGTTGCATAACCCAACCTCCAATGCTTAATAAAGCTGAAGAAATTAGACAATTTAAGACTATCGAAGGACAATTTTTTGCATGCCGTGGCAAATGGACTATGTTTACAAGTAGTTCAACTTTAGCTAGCACAATTCCTGCGAAGTTAGGAGTAAGAAATTGGAAGGTTTATCAAATTTCGGTTTCTAAAAATGAACTCAGAAAATACTTAGAGGAACAAAAGATTATCAATTCATTAAATGACGAATTTTAATTATGAACAGAATTCAATTACTAATATTGGCAATTAATATTTGTTGTTTAAATTCAATATTGCTAGGTCAAGCTAAGAAGCCAACCCTGATGATTCTGCCAAGCGATAACTGGTGTGATCAACGTTACTTCATGACTGAATTTGATAACCAAGGCATCAAGCAAAAAGTACCTAACTATAAACAAGCTTTTCAGGAGGATACTGAAATTGGACAAGTAATTAGTAAAATTGGTTCATTAATGATTGATCGTGGTTTCCCTCTAAAAGATGTAGAACAAGAATTAAAGGCCATAGAATCAAGAAATGCCGAAGATAATATGACTTCCAGCAATATTTCTGGTTCATCTATCTCTGAGAGTCCATTGGATAAGTTGAAAAATAAAGCTAAAGCAGATATTATTATACAGATATGGTGGAAGGTGAATAAAACGGAACATGGCAAAATTGTTTCATTTGTATTGGAAGCCTTTGATGCATATACTAGCAAAAGAATTGCATCATCTACTGGTAATGGCGCTCCAAATAGTACAGATATTGTTCCGGTATTATTGCAAAATGCAATACTTGCTAATATGGACCCTTTTGCTGCTCAATTGCAATCACATTTTGACTATATGTTCAATAATGGAAGAGAAATTCTTCTTACAGTAAGAAAATGGAATAGTTGGGATAAGAATATGGAAACCGAAATCGATGGTAAGGAAATAACAGATTATATTAATGAATGGATGCAGAAAAATACTGTAAAAGGCAAATTTAATATGGTTGATGCCACAGAAAATAACATTCGTTTTGAGCAAGTACACATACCACTATTTGATGCTAATAACAATGCAATTGATTCCCGCCAATTTACCAGAGGTTTACAAAAATATTTAAAATCAGTACCATTCAATTTTGAAGTGAAGCTAATGACTCGAGGACTAGGGGAAGCAATTTTAGTTTTGGGTGAAAAATAATTATTATGAAAAATGTATTAATACTAATAGTTTTTATTTCTATTATAGCTTCTAGAAGTAATGCGCAAATAAAATTGGACGATTTTGGTAGAATTGTTCTTAATGCCTTTTTACCTGATAGGATTCCAATTCCAACCGAAGCAAAAGGATTATTACTAACCAAACTAAATCAAATTACAAGCAATAATGGCATGGGAGGCAGTGAGACGAACCCTAGGTTTATAATAACGGCTGCAGTTAATTTGGGTACAAAAGATATTATAGCCGGACCACCACAATTGATTGCCCAAAATTTAGACATCACAATGTTTGTGGGTGATGCATTAACCAATACAATCTTCTCTAATATAACCCTCAATTTAAAAGGAGTAGGAACAAACGAAAATAAAGCCTTCATTGAAGCATTTAAAACTATAAATCCAAAAAACAAGGAAATTTTAACTGTTCTAGAAGAAGGGAAGAATAAAATCATTGCCTACTATTTATCACAATGTGATTTTATTATTAAAGATGCTCAAACCTTATCAAGGCAAGAAAAATATGATGATGCAATCTATAAACTATCACTTATTCCTGAGGTTTGTCAAGAATGCTATTTTAAATGTTTAGACACTCTAGTCATAATCTTTCAGCAAAAAATAAATACAGATTGCAAATCTAAGTTAAATACGGCTAAAACAAAATGGGCAGCAGAGCAGAATCCTAAAGGTGCAGAAAAGGTAGGCAATATATTGAGTACTATAAACCCAATGGCGACTTGCCAAAAGGAGGTAAATGCATTTATTAGAGTTGTAGAAGGCAAACTCAAAGCAGACGAAAAAGCGAGGTGGCAATTTAGAATGCAACAATATGTTGATAAAATAGCAATGCACAAAGAACAAATTCGAATAGCTGAACAAAAATCAATTCGCGATGATAAATACAAAGAAACTCAATCACAGCGAGAAATTGTTTTACAGGAAAAACAATCATCCAGAAACTTTGAATTGGATATAATTCGTGTGAATGCATATCGTGAAGTGGCAGTTGAATTTGCTAAAAATCAACCCAAAAAAGTAACTTACAATAATATATTCTGGAGATAAATATAATGAATTATGAAAAACAAGATTGCATTTTTACTTCTGTTCCTTGGAGTATTAAACTTTCAGCCATTAATTGCACAAGAGGAAAGAATGGTATCCCTGACAGTCAGTGGACAAGGAAAGACCTTGGAAGAGGCTAAACATTCAGCTTTAAGAAATGCTATAGAACAAGCTTTTGGAGCATTTATTTCATCTAAAACAGAAATTCTTAATGATGATTTAGTTAAAGATGAGATTGTTTCAATATCCAATGGTAACATCCATAGCGTTGAAGTTATTTCTGAAGTTCAAATATCGGAAGGTAGATATGCAACGACATTAAAAACAACAGTTTCTGTAACCAAATTGACATCTTTTGTAACAAGTAAAGGTGTTGAAGTCGAATTTAAGGGCAGTTTATTCGCCTTCAATATTAATCAACAAAAATTGAATGAAAAAAACGAAGTCAAGGCGATTGAAGATCTGTGTGAAGTTATCCGAACACTTGCAGATAATTCGTTCATATATACACTCCATACGAGCAATCCTATTTCTATTGATGGAAGCAATGAACAATGGAAAATACCAATGTATATTAGCGTTTATGCTAACAATAATATTTACAACATTTCAAAATACATGAATACCACATTAAAAGGCATTTCGCTTTCAATTATTGATGCAAATAACTATATGAATTTGGGAAAAAAAGTTTTTCCGATATCTTTTGCCGCCTCGGAAAAAGATTACAATTATATTTTACTCAGAAATGAACAGAGCGTTCAAAATATTTTAAGTACAATGTATTATTTCAATCATGCACTTTTAAATTTTAAAATCTCCAATGGATTACAAGAATGGGCAATTGCAGAATATCCAACTAATATTAAATATATTTATGATTATGCGTTTAGATTATTCATTAAGATATACCCCTTTTCTGACGGGATTGAGGAACATCCTTATTGTAAGGCCAGCGTATTTTATAAGTTTTGTTCTCCTAGGGATAATTGCAATGTTGGCATGGCAAAGGAAATATTAGAAGTAAATGTAAATGGATACTATAATTGTGATTTGGCTAAAAATGTTAATCCAATATTGAATTACTCAAAATGGCTGGTAACAGAAAGCAGATGGAATGGGGTACAAGAGGAAAACCTAACAGGATTAAATATTTCAGATTTTTATACAGAATTGCCTTGTAATTTACCTGTCGAACCTTTGGATGGGAATTCAGTAGATTGGAGAACTCTGAGAATTTTCAAAAAGCAAGCAAGTTTTTTTAATAAGCAATTTTTATTTGTTGAGAAATTGAATAAATTTAGTTTACTTGAAGATTATCATAAAATTCGAGATGGTGGTAATGGGTCGAAGCTAAATGGAATTATCAAAATTCAAAAGGTTGGTGTAGTTATTTCTTTTATAGGAATTATTGAAAAAACTGAATTGGTTAGATTTTACTATGATGATATGAGAAGTATAGATGAAATAAATAAAATTACAGAGTACAAAATAATACAAGAAAATAATTGAAGAACTTAGAAAAAACATCTCAATAATTTAACCATGGAAATGAAATATATCTTTTCAATTTTATTTTTAATAAACTCGTTTTCAACTTTTGGCCAATCATTTAATGATGACAATATCGCTTTAACTAATTTTATTAAACGTATGTATAAGGCTAAACCTTTTGAAGGAGTTAAAGTGATAGATGATTACGACCATCAGTATTTTATATCGGTGATATCGCTAGAAACTGCCAAATACAGCAATCCTTCAATCATGAACAGAGTGGCTCAAGTTAAGTCGCAATCGCAGGCTAATGTCTTTTTTAATGGTTCCGTTATTTCATCAGATTTAATTATTAAAACTACTGAACAAAAAAGCAATGACTCCAGCAGCACTGTAGTTGAAACTATTGAATCTATTAAAGAAAATGCAGTGGGTTTTACTCAAGGTATGGAGTTGCTTGTCAATTTTGATAATGCAGATGGTAAACGAATGGTGTTTATTTATTACAGAGAAATAAAAATGGGAATCCAAAATTAAATAAAAAAAAGTAATTCCAGAATTCTTTGAATTTTACAGATTAATTATTTGCGGAATATATAAAAATTAATTTCAATTTTGTGCAGTGAAAGATTTTCTCTGATTGGGTCAGTATATATGCAAGATCGTTATCTGCTTGGTTGAATCTTTGAGTAGAATGACTATTTAATTTAATGGTTTATTATATGATTTTACATTTAGTTTTTTTTAATTAGTTATAAATATTAACAAATTTTTAAATTATTCATCTTGTTAAAAAATTGATTAATATCCCAATAGGTCATATTTTTTTTATTTAGTTTTTTATGTCGGAATTGATAATTATTAGATGTGGACCTCGATTTGGAATATTTGTGAATTGTATCATAGTTTTCTGTCAAGAGAGACTCTTTGTTTCTTCTAGATTGCTTAATTTAATACTTTTAAATCAAATTTTATTTTCATTTTGCAAAATGCCGTGTAATACTGCTTTTCTTAAATGCCTTTAGAATAGGTCATAAGTCTTTTTATAACGAATTTTTGCATTTATGAATGCAAAAGATGATGTTTTCACACTCTGCTGCTAATACCAATACTGCAAAAACCTAAGTAAATGCTATTACTCAAATAATAGTGCTTTAAATTGCACCTTTTGTTGTAATTATTTATTAAAAAACCAAGGCAAATACAATATAGTGCTATTTATTGCTCTTTTTGATGAATTTTAAAAAATTAGTATTACATTTGCATGAAATAATGCTATATAATGCACTTTACAGATTTAATAAAAACAATAAAAGAACGTAGGGAGGCGCTACAAGTAACACAGGAAAGATTGGCAGAACTATCAGGCGTTGGATTGAGAACTTTAAAACAGTTTGAAAGCGGAAAAGGAAATCCTACGCTGTTAACCTTGCAAAAGATATCTGATCTCTTGGGTATGGAGGTTTGCCTAAAAATTAAAAATGTAATACCTACTAAATGAGAAAAGCCAAAGTATTATTCAAGGATAAAGAAGCGGGTATCTTGACCCAACATGATGATGGTTCGTTTTCATTTCGTTATCACGATGACTGGGTAGCCAATATCGAAAAACAAAGCATCAGTCTAACTTTACCTAAAACCGAAAAAGAATTTCATTCTAAATACCTATTTCCATTTTTTTACAGCATACTACCTGAAGGTTCTAATAAGCAAGTGGTATGTAAACTAAATAGAATCGACCGAGAGGACCACTTCGGATTGTTGATGACAACTGCAAAAAATGACAGCATTGGTGCCGTTAGAATTATTAAATTAGAGAATGAATGAGCTTGCCAGAAATTAAATATTGTCCCGGCACATTATCTGAAGGTTTTGATACGTATAGCAGAACCGCATTGAATAGAGTATTTCAGGGCAAGAAGGTGCATCATGTTTTGCCTTACGATTCTCCATCATCCAATCCAGAAACCGATGAACTATTTGAAGCGAATCGAAAATATATGTCGATATCAGGTGTACAAGAAAAATTTTCTGTATTGCTTGACAAAAACAAGCTAAGGCTTATTAATAAAGAAGAACATGGTACTTATATTTTGAAACCAATTCCAGGCGCTGGTAAAATGCCAGAGCAAATGCCTGCCAATGAGCATTTAACTATGCAAATTGCCCGTCAGGTTTATGGAATTGAGACTGCAGAAAATGCATTGATATTTTTTAAAGATGGTAC
>Ga0154020_10010377_pt1 | contig 10657 bp, 23 predicted proteins | sample Klosneuvirus_201_FD_109709 | JGI IMG/M metagenome (GOLD analysis project Ga0154020, IMG submission 109709) | Active sludge microbial communities from wastewater, Klosterneuburg, Austria - Klosneuvirus_20160825_MG | ecosystem: Engineered > WWTP > Aerobic digester > Activated sludge | place...
TTAAATACAAGAAATGATTATGATTACTCATTGGCAACGGAATGGTTAATTGATAATATTAAAGAACGTGACTGTTGTGATTGGGAATGTGAGATTGAAGATATTGATGCATAATGTGTGCGGGTGGGTGCAATTACTGCTAACGGTTTGCGTATAAGAGATGTGGCCATATATTTTATACGCTGTTATGTGCTGGGCGGTTTATCAGTACTAAAATTAATTTGAAAACGAAATGGAAAATTTAAAAGAGAAACTTGAAATTGTTTTTTACTATATGAACAATATGGATGAATTTAGGGGTGAATTTTGGGAAAACTTAAAAGCAACCAAATTAGAAGGTAAAGATGAACAATACATCAATTATGTTAGCGACCTCATTGATGAGTGGATAGAGAATGGTGAGGTTGCTTTTACTTCAAAGTACGGATTATAGCCTTGCTTTATAACGTTTTGCAGCTAATAAATCGGCTGCTGTTTATTAGGTGCTGTTACCTGCTGGGCGGATTATCAGTAGGAATTTAAAAAGGAACAAAATGAGTTTAGATGTTTATTTAACACGAAAAAAATGGATTAGCTACGATGCTGGCAAAACATTAACAGAAGAAGATGAAACTGTTTACGATGCAAACATTACCCACAATTTAGGTAAAATGGCAGGTGAAGCAGGAATTTATGAAGCACTTTGGCGACCAGAAGAAATTTATAAAACAAAGGCGAGTGAAATAGTTGAATTACTTGAAAAAGGATTAGCTGATTTAAAAGCAAGACCTGAACATTTTGAAACATTCAACTCTCCTAATGGATGGGGAATGTATGAACATTTTGTTCCTTTTGTCGAAAAGTATTTAGAAGCCTGTAAAGAATATCCTAATGCCATTATCGGAGTGTCAAGGTAGCTTTGAATATTTAGGTAAACAAGGTTTAACTCAAGTATCTACGATAGGCTATAAAGCGGGTGAATCAACAGTAATGAAATCTTGTGAGTTACATACTGTACGAGTTGCTCTAGGAGAGAGATGTGTCTGGGTTATAGAAGAATCTAAACCCTCATGTGATTATTTTCCAATAAATTATTCCAATAATGATCTCACAAAATGGAACACTGAACATTTATACAAAGAATGTGATGATAAAATCAGAGATTATTATATTGGTAAATACTTAAACAAAGTTCAAGATGCTTAAAAGAATGATATTAATCATATCTCTCATGCTTAGTGCTTGCAGAGATTATGAAGAAACAAATACATTAACTTATATTGAAGGTGTTGTATTAAACAGAAGAGTTACTCATAAAGCTATAACTTTAATACCTTATAAAATAAATGCTGACTATGAACTTTATATTTATAACGGTATCGATAGTAAATGGTATAAAACAAATGATAGTTTATACAATGCCTTAAGACCTAGAGATAGTATTTCAAGCTATGTAATAACTACAACAATGACAAGAAAAGAATGATACATATCACTTATTCACAAGAAGAATTTATAGGTTTAGTTAAAGATAAACTGAAGTTAAAAAACAATGAAAATACTGCTGAATTATTATATGAATTGTTGGAGAACGATCATAAAAGATGTCTTCTAGTAAAATGCTTTATGGGCATTGAATTTAAAATAAAATATAAAAGTGATGATTGGGTTTTTATTGATTTGAAATCTTTACCTAGTTGGAGATTTGATAAAGACAAAACGTTAGGTCTACCAGGTGTATTAGAAAATAAGTTTATACCATGTAAAATCACTCTTATTAATAAAGCAGATGTAGCTCTTTATCATATAGAATTTAAATGTATCAAAGAAGGTAATTCCGATATAGTAACCGAAGGTTATATGATAGAAGAAGCTGCTATCTATAAAAAAGTAGAACTATTAGGAGAAGTTTTAGAACAAATGCTTTCCTACAGCCAAAATAATTAATTAATTTTGTATATATTTGTAAAAAAGAGTATATGGACAATACAGTTGATAAAGAAGGAGTTATCTCCACAAAAAAGAAGAAAAAGTTTGTATATTTAGATAAATATGAACTTCAAGTAGAAGTTTTTGAATCACACATGAAAAAGATTAATGCTAGAGTTAATGAACTTTACATTGGTTTAGTGATTCTTTCAGTAGTTTGTGCAGGCCTTTTATTTGTTATTAATAACTTAAAATAATGTAGCATGTTGTACCAGCTCCCTAACGGTCGTGTAATAAACATCTCATTAGAAGAATACTTGAATATGTCAGATAATGATATTCAAGATTTAAATGGTTCTAATGTGGGTGATTATCCGACTTCTATATGGTACCAGTCAACTGTTAAAAACACTGAAAAAGTAAAAAAAGTTACAGAAATCAGTCTTGATTATGATCTTGATTCAGATGATGTAACAGGTCCTATTATTGTCTCCATAAATTCATTAACTGTTGATGAAGTTGAAAAATTAGGAGATAATGATGAAAGCTTAGAGGACAACTAAAATTCTCAAAATATTTAAAGTATGCTAACCAGGTCGAGTCACCTGGTTTTTTGCATTTATACCCCTGACTCAAATAATTAAATCAAGTTTAACAATCAAAACAGAAAACCATGGACAGTAAAGTAAAAGTAACAGCAGACCAATTAGGTAATGTTGTAGTAATCTCAAAAAATAATGCTGAATGGGGTTACATTAAAGTAGAACAAACAAGAACCGTATTTGATGATGATGGGTTTGTAAGAAAAAAAGTAATTACAGCCTTAATTCACGGTAAAATTGATGATTTAATCTCTTTTAATTGGCATAAAAACCAAGAATTAGAAGGTAAAATTGTCTTTAAAGAAAGCTTAGAGCCTTTTAACCCTAAAGAACCTGAACGTGATTACAAAATAGCTGGTGAAACAGGTGTTAATTGTAAATCAGGTGGTCAACCTATTTATAGAAAACACTTCTATACAAAGAAAGCCAATATTGAAGATGTATCTGTTATGCATGATAATATTGCAGAAATCAGAGCTGCTTATGGTAAAACTGATTCAAATGTTAATGTAAACGGTCCTGTTGATGATTTATCACAATTATAGTAAGAACTATGATTAAACATAAGAGAGTAGGTAGCAGTATCTACTCTCTTTTTTATTAACCTTTAACTACACAATCATGCAAAAAGACAATACTAGGTTTGAAATAGATCCGTATAATTCTTATCAGAATTACTTGTACAATAGAGCCCTTAGAGGTTTGAGTATATACACTGAGAAAGAAGTTTCCAAGATGGAACAAAAAAAGAAGAAAAAAATTGAAAAAGATCACAAGAAAGTACAAAAAATAATCAATCTATTAAAACAAGAAATCACTAATCATTTGGCTAATGATTTTTTTGTTAGAGTGTTTCCTAATACAGAGTTTACTAAATCTTTAGTATGCCATTATGGGATTGTAGGTGATGAAAATCATGTCAACAATCTTTCATTTAAGTTATTAGGTATTACAAAACCTTTATTAGTAGCTAGATTGATTGAAAAGAAAATGCTCCCTAAAAATTTTAACGAATTAATACCTAAAGAAGATGCAGTACGAGTTTGTAGTTAATGGCGGAGTGTCCATAGTGTTGGCACCTGAAAATGAAATGGAAGAACATTTGCTTAAACAATTGATGAAGCAGGATAATGACTTACAGGAGATTAGAACTACTATAACAGTGTTATCTAAAACTTTTAAAAATGGTTTAATCATTGGTAAAAAAGCTCCTACTAAGAAAGATGGTGATTTAAGTTATAGAAATTCTGATTTAGATGGTGGTAAAAAAGAAGATGATAAAGAGCAAAAAGAAAATTTGTGATGGATGTGGGGAAGAATCCTTTATTTGGGCTAACCGTGGAGGTAGGAAACTTTGTAAAAAATGTGCAACAACTGGAGTTGACATTAAACCAACTTATAAAGCAAAGCCTATTGCTCCGCGGTCCCAAAAAAGGGCTATTCAAGAAAGAGAATATTCTGTAAAAAGAAGAATTTTCCTACAGAACAACCCTATATGCCAAGCTCATATTCAAGGAATATGCACAAGTCAAGCTACTGAATGCCATCATAAAAGAGGAAGAACAGGTAATGATTTAACAGATGAAACTTTGTTCTTAGCTCTATGTCACAATTGCCATGAGTATATTGAGAGGGAAAGAACATGGGCTTTAGAAATGGGATTCAGCATAAAAAGAATAACATGATAACACCTGAAACATTATTAGAACAATGTATTGCTAATTATACAGCATCATATTCCATGAATTATTCAACAAATAATCCAGATATGCCTAAAACAATATTAATTGACAGTATTGCTTGGACTAATAAACAATTGAAAGATAAAGATTTAATAACCGAAGAAAACTATAAAACTATATTAGCTATGATTCATTCTAAAAATGATGAAAATATTGTTGTAGCTGAGAGTATTATTAGAAACCTTAAAGTCAGTTTTTAAAATGAACTATTTACAACTTAAAATAAATAAATGTAGAATATCAGTTGTTCAAGAGAACTATACAGATAGTTCCATATTAGGTTATACAGATGATGATGATAAAATTATTGGTATGTCTGAGTTTACTATTCCTAGTGAACATTTAATCAAAATGAAAGATTTTTATGCTGAACATATATTTAAAAAAGAATTTTTAGATAATATTGTAGATGAAGAATCTAACATTGATATGGATCATACTAGCACAAATGCTGATATGTTAATCTATTGGATGTATTTTATCACTCACACGTTTAAAGAATATGTATTAAGATTAGATTGTGAAAACCTATTTTGGGTTGCTCATGATTTAATGCATGTTAAACATGATTTTTATGGTCAAACTTTTTATTGTTCAGCTTATGATGAACTTGTAAGACATAGACAAGCTTATAAGATATTACAAAGAAGAAAAATAAAAGTATCTGATGAGTTTTTAGAACCCCTTATTGAAGAATATAATAAACAGCAATGGGGGTGTAGTGGTACTTATAAAGAACCTAGAAGTAGAGTAACATTGAGTACTATAAAAACATTTAGACACATTAATCACTGGTAAACACGTATAAAAAAGGAATGACTAAGGAAAAGTTTGCTGGTAAAATGCGATACTTTTGGACTAACCATTGGAAATATGGTACCATAGATGCATGGGTATCCTGGACTAAAGAAAAAGTTGATATAGATACAGCTTATCCTACTTTATGGCATAATTCTGTTTTTACTAAAGAAGTTGATAATGCTTGGGAATTACTTCAACAAGCTATTGATAAATTAGTATTAGAAAAGTTATTAAAGAAAGATGAAGCTAAAAGAATACGTGAATTACTTAAGTCACCTGATTCAGAAAATCATTATATAGCAATTTCTATAATGGCTAGTAGAAAACCTAAAAAATTTAAAGATGGACAAAAAACAAGTGAGTAAAAGTAGATTTAAAGCTTATTTGAAGAATTTTTGGAAAGATGTTTGGCAAATACAATCACCAATGTATTGGGTTCATGCTTTAAATACTACAAAATGGAATAAAACTCGAATAATGTATAAACTTAATCAAGCTGTTGAAAAAATTGTACTTGAAAAAAAATGTACAGAAGAAGAAGGTGCTAATATTATAAAGATGCTAGAATCTCCAGATGAAGAAAATAAAATTTTAGCAATAAGTATTATGGCTAGTTTAAAACCAAAACAATTTAGAAATGTCGAATAAACTTGGGGTAGCCCTTACTAAAACCTTATGTCCTATCTGTACAGAAGAAATGGATGGAGATATATTAATTAATACAAGATTAACAGAAGGTGCTGCTAAAAAGGTAGAAGCTATGCATAATCAAGTAGTAGGTTGGTCAAAAACTTTATGCCCTAATTGTTTAGATATGAAATCAAAAGGTTTTATATTAATCGGAGCTGTAGAAGCTAAGACTGAAGATGTTACTAATCCTTACCGTTCAGGTAATATTTGGGTAGTAAAACAAGAAGTAGCTGATGATTTATTTAAACCTAATCCGGCACCTGCTTCTGGAGTAGCTTTTATTGATATCACTGTTGCTGTTCAAATGGAATTACCTGGTGTTAATTTAAATGCTTAAACATGAGTGAATACAGAAAAATTGGTACAACTGTTTATGCTGTGCATAAGCATTATGTAAAAGCAAAAAATAAGCATGGAGCTAAAGTTATTCCGTGTAGAATAAAAGGTTATGAAAACCTAGAGGGAACTGTAGTTCCCATGTTGAAAGTTATTGGTGGTAAAATGGAAGTTGTTTCTACAGCCTATAATTTATACTCAACAACCGAAGAAGCTATTAAAGTAATAAAATAATCATGGTAACTAAAGATAGTATTCAAGATGATGCTTTAACAGCCTCGGAAGGTAAACTTAGATGTTGTGTGGTCGGTTCTGTAGGAGTTGGTAAAACATTGCTAGGTCTTAAGCATATGGCCCGAAGATTTAGAGAAGATACTTTCTTTTTAGTGGTTGCTTCAAAAGTTAGTATTTTTGAAGCATGGATTGAAGAAGCTACTAAATATGGTTTTGAATATCTTTTACCTAATATTAGATTTTCAACTTATCTATCCTTAAACAAACAAGATCTCGATTATGATTGTGTTTATTTTGATGAAGCTCATAATATTCTACCTTCACACGAATCTTGGTTAGCAAGTTTTCCTAATACCATGTTAGCTTTAACGGGTACTCCTCCTAAATATCAAACCTCAGCAAAAGGTAAAATATTTTATAAGTATTTTCCTGTTGTTTATGAGTACTTGACTGATGATGGAGTTAATGATGGTGTATTAAATGACTATGAAATATTTGTCCATATGATCAACTTGGGTATTACACCTAATGTAAAATCGGGCAAAGCTCCTAAGTTTTTCTATACTACAGAAAAAGCTAATTATACATATTGGACTAAAAGATGTGATGAAGCCTCCGGGCCTAAAAATCAACTTATAACAAGAGTTATGAGAATGAAAGCATTAATGACATATCCTTCAAAAGAACAATATGTTAAATCATTATTATTCTCCATGTCTTCTACAGACAAAGTTTTACTTTTTGCTAATACTCAAGAGCAAGCTGACAAATTATGTCATTATAGTTATCATAGTAAAAATTCTAACTCAAAAGCAAATCTAAATGCATTTAAAGAAGGAAAAATCAATGAACTATCTTGTGTATTACAAATATCAGAAGGTGTAAATATTCCTAATCTTAAAATAGGTATAATTATGCATGCTTATGGTAATGAACGTAAATCCTCACAGAGGATAAACATACCTGTCCTCTTTAAATTCCTTTAACTCAGGGAAACCTCAGCACGTAAAGGTGGTGGCAATCCTGATCCAAGCTTTTCAGTCCGAAAAGAAGGAGCAGAGACTATCTAGAAATAGAGTACGCATGATTAGTAAACATGTGGAAACGGGGAATATTTGCATATTACAGAGTCTGTAAGAGAAGTGACTATTATTTTAAAGCTATCAAGATCATGTGTTTCAAATATGCTTAGAATGAATAAAGAAGTAAATAGTTACAGACTATTTTATGCAAATAAAGATATAGTCCAATCCTTACAGAAATGTAAGAGTTCAACATTAAAGACTTTTGTTGGACAAAAATACCTAGAGGTAGGATGATGAGACTTAATCCTAAAGACAAGTGTACTATTCATATTCTCTGTTACAAAGATACAATAGATGAATACTGGGTAAAAACAGCTTTAGAAGATTATGATCAATCAAAAATTACTTATTTATAAACTTAAAAACAAAAACAATGGCAAGAATAAATTGGAATTTAGAAAATTTAGCAACCTTAAAAAGATTAGGTAAAGATGGTAAATTCACTGAAGCTGCTAAACTATTAAAATGTACAGAAAATGCTGCAAAGATTAAGTATAGTAGAATTAATCGTATCCCAGCTAATGCTGTACATACAGTAAAAACAAAACCTTTATTTAGAGCTCTTAGTATTCAGAAGCCTGGACAAAAGAATCCTTTTGAGATCATTCAAGAAGAGTTTACAGGATCAAAAACTACACCTGAAGTAGTATTGTTATTGGTAAAACAAATGTTACATATCGAGCCTAACAAGACTGATTGTATCTTAGTTCCTTTATCTGTAGCTGATTCTAAGAAACGTGCTTCTAATATCTTTCAGCAAGCTAAGAATTACTTAGCAAAAACAAACAAAGCTGAAATGGTGTTTACTATAAAAAGTACTTTTTCTGGAGATGCTGAAAAGAAATATCTTGGTGGTAGAATCTGGAGACTTAAATAATTTATGAGTCATCAACATTTATCTCCTAAAGACTCCATCAACATTACATTATTATTAGCTCAAGCTCGTTGTATGTCAGAGCTTATTCACACATTACCTGAACATAAATTTCAATTTAAAGCTTATTTTAAAGAGCTGTTTGCTGTTATTAAAAAATATGAAGAAGGTTTGAATAAGATGACTAACTACAATGAGCTTGAAGTTAGCTCGGGTCAACAAAAAGAGATATATGATATGATGATGGAGCTAACGTATGATGTCAGAGATGCTGTACTTAAAAAATTAGAGAATGGAAACAATAACAATCAATCCAAAGATTGAACAAGAATTAGATGCTGAAATTGAAGAAGCTTTATCACCTACGCGAATCTTAATGTTATATAATGATGATGTGAATACTTTTGTATATGTTATCAATTGTTTAATGTTATACTGTTTACATAGTAAAGAGCAAGCTGAACAAATTGCGATTATTGTTCATCAAAATGGAAAATGTGATATTAAGCACGGTTCTTTTAAACTTTTAAAACCTATCTATGAAGTTTTATTAGAATATCATTTATCTGTAAAAATAGAGTAATATGCCAGAAGAATTAAATGATTGGGATCAACGCTGGAATGAACCATCTCCCCAAATGCATACTCTTAGAGTTGAATTAACTAAAGTAAAAGATCAAATGAATTTAATGGCTACTAGTGTGGTAAGTATGGATACTTATCAATCACACATAGATAATTTTAATGAGCAAATAGCAATAATGAACACTAAGATTACATTATTACAATTGTTTGCTGTAAATAAGATTACATCTAGTGAAATGCACAATATTCTAAAAATGTATAAGTCAGTTGATACAGAAAATCATGAAGTGGCTAAGGCAACTATAGCTGAATTAATTAAATCTTTATAACAATGATTGACACACACAAATGGAAACAACGGTTAAAAGAATTAAAACATAAAAAATTAGCTACTTCTGAAGATATAAGCACTTTAACTAAAATGATTAACTCAAAAGATGAGGAAAATCATACAGTTTTAGATGTTTTGGTCAGTAATATTATCAAAAATAAATTATCTGAAGCATTAAATGTTGGTCAAAAACATGCTTTTGAAACTATTATTGATTTTTTAATAGATTCAGAAGACTATAAGGGTATTGTTTTAAAAGGATATGCCGGAACAGGTAAGACTTTCCTAGTACGAAGGTTAATTGAGTATATTGCTCAAACAGATCACGATGGAGCTATAGCAATCACAGCTCCGACAAATAAAGCCGTAAAGGTTTTATATAAAGCAGCCGCAGGTAATAATTCAGGTTTATCTAGCTTTGTATTTGAAGATATCTTTGATGGTAATAGTAGAATATCTTATTCAACTATCCATAAATTATTAGGTATGAGAGAAGTCATAGCACCAGATGGTAAACAGAGTTTTGAAATGCAAAACATTAATGAAAATAAATCTTTAAATTTTAAATATTTAATTGTTGATGAAATTTCTATGTTAGATAATGTAATCTGTCATGGTATAATGAAATTAGCAGATAAAATTAAAATCATCTTTATAGGTGACCCTATGCAAATTCCTCCCGTTAATGCTACAGACAGTATACCATTTAAACAGGATTCTCCTTATAAATATAAAACTGTTGAGCTTACAGAGATTATGAGGCAAAAGGGGGATAATCCTATTATTACTTCTTCTTTTACTATCAGAGATAATATTAACATGACTCAGCCAATTCCTAAATTAATTACTAAGGTAAATGATAAAGGAGAAGGTTTGATTTATTTTGATGAATCTGTAGATAAACATAAGATTAAACCTTTATTAGAACAATATTTTAAAAATTTTAAATTTGAAATAGATTCTGATTATATGAAGGTTATTGCATGGACTAATAAAACTGTAGATTACATTAACAATGTAGTTCGTGAGATATTATATGGTACTAATCCTGCAAAATTTGAAGAAGGTGAAAAGCTTATTGTCTTAAAGCCTATTTTTAAAGAAGTTCATCATAAGAAGTATGGGATTTATTGGAGATTACTTTTAAATACTTCAGAAGAGTTGACAGTAATTGATGTACGTTTAGAAGAATTTACTAAGAAAATAGGTACGCATAGTTTAACTTATAAAGCCTGGGAACTAACAGTTTCTTATACTAATTTAGAAGGTGATCAGTGTGAAGATTTTATTTATGTAATGCATGAGTCTAGTGAAGAAGATTATCGTAAGATGATTGCTAACTTAAGACAAAGAGCTATTGACCATAAGTTATCTAGTCCTGAAACCAGAAAGAAAGCTTGGGTAGATTATTTTAATTGTTTAAAATGGTCAGCTCAAACAGCATATAATTATGCTATCACTGGACATAA
>Ga0154020_10010378_pt1 | contig 10656 bp, 6 predicted proteins | sample Klosneuvirus_201_FD_109709 | JGI IMG/M metagenome (GOLD analysis project Ga0154020, IMG submission 109709) | Active sludge microbial communities from wastewater, Klosterneuburg, Austria - Klosneuvirus_20160825_MG | ecosystem: Engineered > WWTP > Aerobic digester > Activated sludge | place...
CCTCGCTGCACTGGGGAGCGCGCCGCCGCTCCTGGTCTGGGGCCTCGTGTCGCGGGGACTCGGCCTCGTGTTCCTCGTGGCGTTCCTCTCGCTCGCGCGCCAGGTGGTGCCGATCGCGGGGCGCGAGGGCCTCGCGCCCGTCGTCGAGCTGCTCGCGGCCATGCGGCGGGACTTCTCGGCGGCGCGGTTCCTCTACTTCCCGACGCTGCTCCACCTGCGCGCGACCGACCGGGTGCTCCGCGCGCTGCCCCTCCTCGGCGCGTTCGCCGCGACGTCGGTGGTCGTCGGCGGCCCCCACGCGCCGTGGGCGCTCCTCGCCTGCTATGCGCTCTACCTCTCCCTCGATGTCGCCGTCGTGCTCGTCTACCCGTGGGACAGCCTGCTCCTCGAGGCGGGGTTCTTCGCCGTGTTCCTCCCGGCGACCGCGCCGCTGCCCTCGCTCGCCGCCCTCGCTGCACCGGCGCCGGTGCTCGCATGGTTCTACCGGCTCCTCGTGTTCCGCGTGCTGTTCGGGTTCGGCAAGCAGAAGTTCCTCGGATCGACCCGCGCCGACACGGCGTTCCTCCACGGCTTCTTCATCCGCCAGCCGCTGCCGACCCCGCTCGGCTGGCACGCGCACCGGCTGCCCGTGGCCGTGCACTTCGCGCTGCTCGCCGGGATGTTCGTCGTGGAGCTCGTGCTGCCGTTCTTCGCCTTCGTACCCGGCGCGCCGAGCGCGGTGTTCTTCCTCGCGATCGTCGTGCTCATGGTCGCGATCCAGGCGACGGGCAATTTCGGCCACTTCAACGTGCTCACGGTGGTGGTCGCGCTCCCGTGCCTGGATGGCGCGACGGCGCGCGCGTTCAGCCTCCACGCGGTGCACGGGCCCGCCGCGCTCGCGCTGCACGGGCTCGTCGCGGTGCACACGCTCGGCGCGTTGGTCTGCTTCCCGCTCAACACGTGGGCGTCGTTCACGTGGACCACCTGGCCGTGGTGGCGGCGCGTGCCGGCGATCGTCCGGGCACCGATCGCGTTCTACCGAGCGCTCGCCCCGCTGCGGTGGCTCCACCCGTACGGCGTGTTCCCGTCGCGGTCGGCCCCGGCGATCAAGATGAGCCCGGTGCTCGAGGTCACCTGGGACGGCGCGTCGTGGGTCCCCCTGCGGCCCGCGTACTTCCCCGTCGACGAGCGCTCGGCCCCGCGTTTCGTCGCGCCCCACCATCCGCGGTTCGACCAGGCGATCGTCTACGAGGCGACAGGGTTCCACGAGGCGAGCGCGCTCCGGGGCCTGACCGGGCGCTTCGGGCCCTACGGCCACGCGCGCGGCTCCGGCGCGGTCCGCGTGATGCGGGCGGTCCTCGAGGGTCGGCCATGCGTCCGCGAGTTCCTCGGTGGACTCGACGCCTCACCGACACCTCCGATCGCGGCGCGTGCCCACCTGTACATGTTGACCGCCGCGCCGGCCGATCGCGCAGAGGGTGTGTGGTGGGTGCGCAGGCGGGTCGGTCCACACCTCCCCACCGTGCAGCGCGGCCACCCGGTCCTGGACGCAGCTCCACCGCCGCCCGAGCTCTGGCACCCGGACGACTTCACCTGGGTGCTGCGCTCGCGGCTCGGCCCGCTCCTGCGGCGCGCGGCGGCCGGGGCCGATCCGCACGCGCTCGCGGCGAACGACGGCCTCACGGCGGACGATGTGCGCCTCTTCTGGGACGAGATCGTGCCCGCCATCGCCGCGCGCGATCGCACGGACTTCCGCGCGCTCCGGCCGCTCGTGGAGGAGCTCCGCGCGCGCCACGCGCCGGACGTGCTCGATCGATGCGAGCGCCTCCTCGGTCGCTACGCCGCGATGCTCGTCGCGCGCTGCGAGCCGGCGTTGGGCGGCCTGCGCGGCCTCCTCGCGGCGAATCCCGACCTGCGATCCCACACCCACCTCCACCTCGTCGCGCGGGCATGGATCGCGTCGGGGCGGGAGGCGTTCGACGCGGTGATGGCCGATCCCTCGCGGCTCGGCGCGCACGTGCGCCCGACGAGCCCGCGCGAAGGGGTGTTCGTCGGCGGGGTGTTCCGCTTCGAGTCCACGGTGCACGACGCCCAGAAGCTGCGAATGCTCGCGGCGCAGGTCGACGTCGACGGCTGGCCCGCGCCGAGCCCTCGCGCCGCCCGCGCCGCGACGTGGGCGAAGGATCGCGCGCGCCGGCTGTGGGGCGCCTTCGAGCTCATGCCGATCCTCGTCGAGGTGCTCGAATGCGAAGGCGAGGTCGAGGAACGCTGGCCGCGCTTCCGGCTGTGCCCGGACCGGACGCTGGAGCACGTGGATCCCGACGGCGAAAGGGGCTGAACCGAGCTGGTCGTTGCGCTGGAACATTGCGTACAAACACACGTCACTGCTGCGCTACATCTGTCCAAGACGGCTGCACGCACGCGGTGTGGTTCGAAGCACTTTGCATCCGATCGCGGCCGTTCCTTGCGCCAGATCGCGGCACTCTCCTCGAGCGTGGAGTACGATCGAGGCTCAGGAGGGGCCAATGAACCAACGACTTCCCAGCACGAGGACCAATCCTCTCCACGCCGCGCTCTTCGAGTCACTCGACTGGTTGTGCGGCCCTCTTTCGACCCGAAGGGTCGTCGCCGAGGCGCTCTTCGAGGCGAACCTCCGGCGTCTCCCACAGGGGCGAGACGCCTTGTTCGCCTTCGTTCGTCAGCGCGTGCTCCGGCTGGTGCACGAGGCGCTCGGACCGCGGGAGGCCGCCGACTTCCTGACCCACTTCTTCGCCGAGCTGGAGGGGCTGCCCGTGGCGGGTCCCGAGGGCGCGCCTGCGTCGGGGCTGCGGCGCGCGGTGCAGCCCGTGCCCGAGGGGTGGGCGGCGCGCACGCGCGTGCTGCTCGTGACCAGCGACCCGCTGGAGCGAGCGTGGCTGGTCGGTGCGCTCGGCCGCGCCGAGTTCGACGTCGTCCCGGTCGGGAGCTTCGTGGACCTCGCCGCCGCCGCGGCGCCGCTGCCGGCCGTCGCGCTGGTCGACATGGCGACGACCGAGGTCTACCTGCTGCTCGCCGGCCTCGCCCGCCGTCAGCCGGACGTCCGGGTGGTCGCGATGGGCCACGGAGACTCCGACGCGTTGCTCGAGGCGGAGGCGATCCTGCTCCTCGCCGGCGTGCATCGCTACGAAGTGCAGGGCGAGGCGGCCGGTGACGCGCGGCTCGTCTCGGCGCTCCATCGACAGGCTGCCGACTGAGATCACGAAGCTCGCCGCGAGCGGAGGCGCGCTCGACGGGGTCGGGTCTTTCTGGGACGCTCGGCGCATGCGCCGCTTTCCCCTTTTCTTCGCGCTCGTGCTCGTCGCCTGCGGCGAGACCAAGACCGAGACCGTCACGGTGCCCGGGGAGTGCGCCGACGGAAGCGTCGACGCGACCGCCGATGGCACCGCGGACGCCGCCACCGACGGCCCGGTCGACGCACCCGCCGAGACCGCGGCCGATGGCGCCCTCGACACCAGCAGCCCGCCCGACGCTGCCCCGGACGCGGCGGATGGCGCGACCGACACGAGCGACGGCGGTCCCGGCTGCACGATCAAGGAGGGCGGCGATCTCTGCAACAAGATGCCCAAGTTCGTGGGCACGCAGGTGGTCGACGGAAGCGACGCGGAGTTCTGCGATCTCGACGCCACCGTGGTCGCCATCAAAGGCGGGACTCCGCCCCCCGGTTACGGCGTGACGACCAACCCCTCGCTCCCGACGAAGCTGAAGGCCCGCATGGGCTGGTCGAGCCTCGGCCTCCACGCCCACCTCCACGTGGACGACCCCATCGTCGTGGCCGGTGGCCCCGGGGCGATCCCGCTCGACGAGGTGAACCTCTACGTGGGCGGGAACGCGCCGTTCTACGGGCCGTTCGACGGCGACAAGACCGACAAGGGGCTCTTCCGCATCATCCTGACGCCCGAGGGCAAGACCGGCGCGCCCGGCTTCGACGGCGTCGCCGCCGCGAGCGCGGTGATCAACTTCTGCATCCCCGACACGACGACGGGGCTGCCGGCCACGGTGAAGTGCAGCCCGAGCCTGTACCTGCCGCTCGGTGCGCCCGCGAAGTGGGCCTACCGCAGCGTGGACGGTGGCTACGAGTTCGAGCTGTTCCTCCCGTGGACGACCCTCGGACGCGCGACGGCCCCGGTGAAGGGCGAGTCGATCGCCACCCACCTGCAGGTCTCCTCGTGCGACGAGGCGACGGCGAGCCTGTGGGGGCGCAGCTGTTCCGCGCCCAAGTTCGGCGTGGCGGCACAGCCGCTGAAGACGACGAGTGGATCTCCGCCGTGCGGTGGCCCACCGGCTGGGCTCTACTGCGACGACCGCACGTGGTGCAGCCCCGACCTCCAGTGAACACGGCGGACGAACAGGAGACCTCACGCATGCGATATCTCGGCCTTCTGCTGTTCACGCTCGTCGGTTGTGGTTCGACGGAGGAGAAGACCGTCGTCGTCCCCGGTGACTGCACCGACGCGACCACCCCTGGCGACACGAGCGCCGAGGCCGCCGTCGACACCGGCGTCGACGCCGCGCCCGGCGACACCGGTGTGGTCCCCGACGCGGAGACCGGCACGACCTGTCCCATCAAGACCGGCGGCGACCTCTGCGCCAAGGTGGCCAAGTACACGTTCCCGGATCCGCAGGTCGTGGACGGCGTGGGCGCCGAGTTCTGCGACGTCCCCGCCACCACGTTCGTCCTCAAGGACGGTGTCGTGCCGACCGGCGTGACCAAGTCGCTGCTGCCGACGAAGGTCCAGGCGCGGCTCGCGTGGTCGTCGCAAGGGGTGCACGCGCACTTCCACGTGGACGACGCCGAGGTGGTGGCGCTCCCGCTGCAGTTCTACTCGGCCGACGAGGTGCAGCTGTTCCTCGGCGGTAGCACACCGCTCTACGGCGAGTTCAGCCCGACTTCCAAGGACAAGGGCTTCATGAGCATCCGCATGACGCCACCCTCTCCCGTTCCGCTCGGGATCCCTGGATCGACCGAGGCGCCCGCGGCCATGGCCTCCGTGTCGTACCTGTACAAGAAGCCCTCCGCGAGCTTCTGCACGAACGCCGCGGTCCCGCTGCTCGCGCCGGCGAAGTTCGCGGGCCGCGTGGTGCCCGGCGGCTACGAGCTCGAGCTCTTCGTGCCGTGGACGCTCCTCGGCCGCACGACGGCCCCGACGTCGGGCGATCAGATCGCGGCGAACCTCGGTGTCGGGGCCAACGACGACCCTGCGTCGCGCACGCCTCCGTTCGACGTGACCGACCCCGTGAAGGCCGGGTTCGCCTTCTGGAAGAACCTGCCGGTGAGCGGTGCTGCCTCGCCGTGCTGTGGAGGCGAGGCCTTCACGTCCTGCGACACCCGCACCTGGTGCACGCCGACGCTGGAGTGAGGCGTGGGGGTCACTCCGTGCGCACCACGCGGATCGACGGGGCCAGGCTGTACCCGTGCGGCTCCGTCACGAGGGCGTCGCCGAGGAGCTTCTTGCGCAGCGTCCAGATGGCGGTCTGCACGCGCTGCTTCTTCGAGGCCTTCTCGGCGTGCTCCTCCGGCCACCCGAGGGCGAACAGCTCGTCGGCCGACAGCGCCTTCCCGCGCGCGAGCGCGCTCGCGAGCGCATCGAGCAGCACGAACAGCGTGCGGCTGCGCGCGAAGGACACGCGACGGTCACCCGACGAGGCCACGCCCGTCGCGGGGTCGAGCTGCAGCATCGTCACCGGCTCGCGACCCGCGCGCCCCGCGAGCCACGCCTCGGCCTCCTGCCGCAGCGAACGGATCTGCGATTGCCAGGAGAGCTCGGACACGCGGGCCGCGGGGATGTCGCCCTCGTCCAGCGCGCGCAGGACCGCGAGCTCGAACGCGCCCTCGCCGGCGCGCGCGGCCATCGTGCGCGCGGCGCGGGCCTCCTCCTTCGCGCGCGCCGCTTCGCCGGCGGCCTTCAGCGCCTCGACGCGGCGACTCCAGAGGAACAGCGCGCCCGCGGCGTCGCCGTACGCGAAGAGGTCGTCGCGCGTGCGCTCGAGCAGCTGCGCGGCCTCCGCCGGCCGGTCGCGACGGAGCAGCACCTCCGCCGAGAAGCGGCGCGCCAGCGAGACCATGCGCAGCGAGGGCGTGCGCGCGGCGTCGGCGGCGAGGCGGCGGCAGAGGCGCTCTGTCTCGTCGAGCTCGCCCGCCTGGAACGCGACGAACACGCGCTGGAGCATGGCGTCCTCCCGGGCGTGGGTGCGCGTGGGCTCGGGCAGGGCTTCGCCGGCGAGCGCGTGGTCGGCCTCGTCGAGGAGCGCGCGTGCGCTCCCGAGCCCACCTCGCCACGCCTCGATGTGGGCCAGGAAGATCGCGCGGTACGCGGCCCAGAGCGGGTCGGCACCCAGATCGTCTCCGGCGCGCAGCAGCTCCTCCGCGGCCTCGTGGTCGCCGCGCGCGATCATCGTGCGGACCCAGGCCAGCGTCACCTTCGCGCGCGTCGCCCGTGGTGCCTCGGCGGCAGCCCGCGTCGCGCGACGCCACACGCCGAACACGACCTCGCGATCGAGGCGGCCGGTGAGGATCGGCTCGAGGGCGAGGGCGGCGCGGACGGCGGTCTCGGGGGCGTCGTCGGACACGAGGAGCAACAGATCCTTCGCGATGCGATCGAGCGCCTTGCCGGCGCCCACCGGGTCGCCGCGGATCGCGTCCCGCGCGCGCTCGCCCTCGCGCAGCAGGAGGTCCGCGCACCTGCGGTCCGCGCGGCGTCGCTCGGGCTCGGGCGTCTTGCTCCGCACGAACCAGCCGACCGGCAGTCGCAGCCGCACGACGTCGCCCTCGCGGACCAGCGCGCCCCGATCGAGCAGACCCGCGATCGCACGCTGGCTGGCCACGCGCGCCGCGAGCAGCTCGGTCACCGAGAGGCCCGCGGTCGCGCGCGCGAGCAGCAGCGCGCACGACCGCTCCGGCTCGCTCATCGCGCCGAAGAGGGACTCCAGCACCTCGCGGCAGGGCTCGTCGATCGCCGACTCGAGGACGCCCCGCCGTGCCACGGCCTCGGTGCCCAGCACGCGCACGGACGCCGCAACGCCGCGCAGCGCGAGCGGCCAGCCGTCGAGGGCGTCCACGAGCGCGGACGCGCCGAGCGCTGGCGCGCCGAGCCGTCGGAGCTCGGCCGAGAGGAGCGCGCGGCTCTCTTCCGGATCCAGCGCGGCCACGGGCACGAGCGCCTCGCCTTCGAGGCCGAGGGGTCCTCGTCCCGCGACGACCACCCGCACACCACGCTCCCTCGACAACCGGGCCACGGCGGCCCGCGCGTGGTGAGGCGTGTGCGCGTCGTCGACGAAGATCAGGCCCCGCCGCGCCGAGGGCAGTCGCGCGCGGATCTCCGTCGGGCTGGTACAGCCGCGCAGATCCGCGACCAGGTGCGGCCTCTTGTGCAGCGCGCGCCGCACGAGCGAGGAGGCGCCGCTCCCTCCGAGCCCGTGCACCGTGACGAGTCGGACGTCGCCAGCGAGGAGTTCTGCGAGGGTCTCGTCCGCGGCGCGTGCGATCCAGGTCACGAGCCACGATGGTAGCAGTGGTCACGGGGCCCCCCGCCCCGTTTGAGCGTTCTTGGAGCGGGTGGCTGATCCTCAGTTCGCGCAGCAGAGCGTGCCGGCGGTCGTATTGCCCGCACAGCCGCCGAAGTAGTGAACGGGGGTGTTGGTCTCGTAGCCGCAGCCCACCCAGTTGCACACATTGCCTTCCGGGTCGGTCACCGCGGCAGCACCGGTGCCAGCGCAGACACGCATGGGCGTGGTGGGGCCACAGTCGCTGCCGGTGGTCTTCGAGACCGCACAGGTGCCGCCCGTGCCGGAGTACTTGAGGGCATCGCTGGTCCAGTAGTGGTGCTTGGGGACGGAGGCGCCGTGCCCGGCGACCCACTCGGTGGCGGAGCACACGTGGTGGCCAGCGCCGCAGAGCGAGGCTCGTGCGTCGAAGGTGACCTTCCCGGCGCAGCCGAACACGCCGTTGTCGAACTCCTCGGCCGCGGTCCCGGAAGCGCAGGCCGGCAGGCAACAGAGGCTGCCAGCCGTGTTGTCCGCCGCCCCACTACAGCCCCCGAAGTACTCCTGGGGCGTCGTGGTCTCGAGTCCGCAGCGCTCCCAGGTGCAGGTGTTGCCGAGCGCGTCGCTGGTGCCCACGCAGACGCGCATCGGCTGCCCCGCCGTGCAGTCGGTGCCCGTGGTGGCGGAGACGCTGCAGGCACTCGAACCCGTGCCGCCGTACTTGAGCGCCTCGGCGACCCAGTAGTTGTAGGTGGGGGTCTTGCCGCGCCGGAGCCCCTTCCAGGCGCGCGCCGAGCACACCTTGGTCGAGCCGCCGCACAGCGTGGCGCGGTTGGCGAAGGTGACCTTGGCCGCGCACCCGACCATGGTGGGGCCGAACGCCTGTGTGGTGCCGCTCGCGCAGGCGAGCGGACCGGCGTCGACGCCCGTGTCGACGACACCCGTGTCGACGACACCCGTGTCGACCACACCCGTGTCGAAGGCCCCGCTGTCGGCGGCGTCGGGCGTGGCGTCCGACACGGTGCCGTCCGCCTCGGATACGGTGCTGTCTCCCACGGTGTCCGTCTTGGTATCGAGGACAGCGCTGTCGATCGCCACCGAATCGGTCCGAGCGGTGTCCGCGGCGGTGTCTTCGGTATCCGGGAGTCGCTCGGGACTGCTGCAAGCCACGAGGGTGACCGATCCGAGGACGGTGAAGGAGAGCAGCTTCTTCATGGTTGCCTCAATCCGCGCAGCACAGGGCGCCGGCAGTCGTGTTGCCGACGCAGCCGCCGAAGTACTCGCTGGTCGTGGAGGTGAGACCACAGCCGACCCAGTTGCAGACATTGCCCTCTGGATCCGTGACCGCGGCAGTGCCGGTACCCGTGCACACGCGCATCGGATTGGTCCCACTGTCGCATACCGATCCGGTGGTCGTCGACACCGTGCACGCGCCAGCGGTGCCCGAATAGCGCAGGTTGTCGGCAGTCCAGTAGTGGTGCTTGGGCGCTGCGCCACTGCGCTTGCTGGTCCACTCGGTGGCGGCGCAGACGTGGTATCCAGCGCCACACAGCGACTTGCCCTTGTCGTAGGTGACCTTGCCCGCGCAGCCGAACATGCCGTCGCCGAACACCTCGCTGGGGGCTCCCGCCGCACACGGTGGGGCGCAACAGAGCGTGCCCGCGGTCTTGTCGGCGGCTCCACTGCAACCACCGAAGTACTCGTTGGGCGTCGTGGTCTCGAGCCCACAGCGCTCCCACGTGCAGGTGTTACCCAACGGATCGCTGATGCCCGAGCAGACACGCATCGGCGAATCGGTCGCGCAGGACGTCCCCGCGGTCGCCGACACGCTGCAGGCGGTCGCGCTGCCCGAGTACTTGAGCGGCTCGTCGACCCAGTAGTTGTAGGTCGGGTTCTTGCCCTTGCGGAGGCTCGTCCACCACCGAGCACCACAGGCGACACGGCCCGCGCCACAGAGCGAAGCGCGGCTCGCGTAGCTCACCTTGCCCGCACAGCCGACCATCGTGGCGCCGAAGACCTGCGAAGCGGTCGCGCCGGTGGCGCAACCCGAACCCGCTCCGCCGTCGCCCCCGACGTCGCCGGTGTCCGCGGCGATCGAGTCTGCGGCGGTCGAGTCCGCCGAGGCCGAGTCGAGCGCCGCCTCCGTCGGGGCGTCGGAGGCCGTGGAGTCCGCGGGGGACGACTCGGCGGAGGAGTCGGCGCTGGCGGAGTCCGCGCTCGTCGAATCCGTGCTCGTGGAGTCTCCACCGCTGGAGTCCACCACCAGCGTGTCGGCGGCCGAGTCCTTGCCACCCGTATCGCTGCCCGAAGGATCTCCCTCCGTGCTCCCACCACAACCCATCACGAGTCCGAGACCGAGGCATACGAGGCGCTTCATGAACCCTCCCAGAGAGAGACCGTCTTGGCGCTGGGTCGCTCCACCGGTCTCCGCGTTACGAGCCTTGCGGCAGCGCAATACTCCCGGGTCGGCTCCCCAGCCCTCCCGTTTGAGCGCTCTTTGAGCAGCACCAGGGCTTCGTGACGGCAAGCTGCGCTCATGTGGTTCAAGACGACGTGCGCACTGCTCTCGGCTCTCTCGCTCGGCTGCGGGGCCTCCTCGCCGCCTCCCGACCCAGCGACGGACAGCGGGGCGGCCGACACCGCGGACACCGCTGACACGGCGCCTCTTCCCGAGATCGTGTGGGGACCCTGCCCCGATCGCTTCCGCGATCAATGCGCGAAGATCGCGGTGCCGCTCGACCACGCGCACCCCGAGGGCGAGACGATCGACGTGCACCTGTCGAGGCGCGGGAGCGGCCCGCGACAGCTCTGGCTCCTGCAAGGAGGACCGGGTGCTTCGGCCGAGTCGTACTACGGCCTGCACGACTTCCTCACCAACCTCGACAAGGACCTCGAGGTCTACACGCTCGAGTTCCGTGGCGTCGGCGAGTCCGGACGGCTCGGGTGCGTCGCAGAGAAGGGCGGCACGCCCGGCGGCACACGCCTCCTCCTCACGGAGTGGCCGGCCTGTCGCGACGACGTCGTCGCGCGCCTCGGCAGCAAGCTCTCCTTCTACAACAGCACCCAGGCCGCCCACGACCTCGACGTCGCGATCTCGCGCACGGCTCGCGCCGGCCAGAAGACGTTCGTCTACGGCGCGTCGTACGGCACCTACTGGGC
>Ga0154020_10010379_pt1 | contig 10656 bp, 8 predicted proteins | sample Klosneuvirus_201_FD_109709 | JGI IMG/M metagenome (GOLD analysis project Ga0154020, IMG submission 109709) | Active sludge microbial communities from wastewater, Klosterneuburg, Austria - Klosneuvirus_20160825_MG | ecosystem: Engineered > WWTP > Aerobic digester > Activated sludge | place...
ACGCTGCTGGCGGTGACCGGCCTGACCCATCGTCAGTCGTACAAGGATATTTTCGCCATCACCTGTATCAAGACCATGGCAGTGTTTGTCATCATTGCCGTCTATTACGCGACCGGCATCGTGTAAGCAGGGCTGAATAAAACAAAATCAAGGAGACAAAATGGCCAATTCATCTTCACCGCACCCGATGACTGCCTCGTTGCGTGCTTCCGATACCGGAAAAATCGTTTCTGCCCGCGATGCCGTTCGCCTGATCAAGGATGGCGACACCGTCGCCACCGGCGGCTTCGTCGGCATCGGCTTTGCCGAAAACATTGCCATCGCGCTGGAGCAGCGCTTTCTCGAAGGCGAGGAGGCCGATCTGCATGGCCTTGGCAGCCCGCGCAACCTGACGCTGGTCTACGCGGCCGGGCAGGGCGATGGCAAGGAGCGCGGCCTCAACCACTTTGGCCATGACGGTCTGGTCAGCCGGGTCATTGGCGGCCACTGGGGCCTGGTGCCGAAATTGCAGCAACTGGCCGTGGCCAACCGGATTGAAGCCTACAACCTGCCGCAAGGGGTGATTGCTCACCTCTTTCGCGACATTGCCGCCGGCAAGCCGGGCACGATTACCAGCGTCGGTCTGGGGACGTTTGTTGACCCGCGTTTTGGCGGCGGCAAGCTGAACGAAATGACGACGGCCGATATCGTGCGGGTCATGGAAATCGACGGTGAGGAATATCTGTTCTACAAGGCCCTTCCGATCAATATCGGCATCATCCGCGGCACGACGGCTGATCCGGACGGCAATATCACGATGGAGAAGGAGGCGCTGACGCTGGAGGCGCAGGCCATTGCGATGGCGGCACGCAACTCCGGCGGCATCGTCATCGTGCAGGTCGAACGCATCGCCGAGCGCGGCACGCTGAACCCGCGGCAGGTGAAGATTCCCGGCATTCTGGTCGATTGCGTCGTGGTAGCAGAGAAGCCCGAATACCACATGCAAACCTTCAGCGAGCAATACAGCCCGGCCTTTGCCGGCGAAATCAAGGTGCCGATGTCGGCGATTGCCGCGATGCCGATGAGCGAACGCAAGATCATCGCCCGCCGGGCGGCGCTGGAGCTCAAGGTCAATGCGGTGGTCAACCTCGGCATCGGCATGCCGGAAGGTGTTGCCAATGTCGCCGCCGAGGAGCAGGTGATCGACCTGATGACGCTGACCGCCGAGCCCGGCGTGATCGGCGGCGTACCGGCCGGCGGCTTGAGCTTCGGGGCGGCGACCAACGCCCAGGCGATTATCGATCAGCCCAGCCAGTTCGATTTCTACGATGGCGGCGGGCTGGATATCGCCTTTCTCGGGCTGGCCCAGGCCGACAAGCAGGGCAATCTGAACGTTTCCAAATTCGGCCCGCGCCTGGCCGGGGCGGGCGGCTTCATCAATATTTCGCAGAAGGCCAAGAAAGTGGTTTTTGTCGGCACCTTTACCGCCGGCAATCTGGAAGTTGCGGTCGACGCCGGAAAACTGCTGATTCTGGAAGACGGCAAAGCGAGGAAGTTTGTCGACGAGGTTGAACACCGCACCTTCAGCGGCCCGCAGGCGGCCAAGTGGGGCAAGAGCGTGCTTTACGTCACCGAGCGCTGCGTTTTTAGGCTGACTGCCGAGGGCTTGGAACTGACCGAAATCGCGCCCGGCATCGATCTGCAAAAGGACATTCTCGACAAGATGGATTTCAAACCCATCATGCACCGCGAGCCGACGCTGATGGATGCCCGCATCTTCATGGATGAACCGATGAACATTCGCGCCGCAATGCTGGAACGGCCGATGGCCGAACGGCTTTCCTACGATCCGGCGCAAAACCAGTTCTTCCTCGATTTCGCCGGCCTGTCGGTGCGCACTGAGGCCGATATTGCGAAGATACTGGAGGCGGTGGAAAGCCATCTGGCGCCGATCGGGCACAAGGTTAACGCCATCGTCAATTACGACCGTTTTTCCATCGTGCCGGAACTGGTCGATGACTACATCGGCGTCGTCAAGGGCATCATGGATCGCCATTACCACGATGTGACGCGCTACACCGCCAACACTTTTCTGCGCATGAAACTGGGTGAGGCGCTGGAGAAGCAACAAATTCAGCCGCAAATCTACGAGAGCGCCGAGGAGGCTCGGGGGCATCTCGGGCAGTAATTGATGACCGGCGAGTCATTTGGCGGGTGATGCTGGCGCCTGCCACGGTATGATTCGCCGATTACTGCGGTCAACACAGGTTTTTGCATGAAATCAATATCTACGGGTCCGCTCATCGGGCGGAAAGCCCGCGTTGCGCTGGCGCTGGCAGCGATAGTGGCTGTTGGCGCCTTTTTGTTTGCCGGTTCGAGATCGGAAAAGTCAGCGGAAAAACCAGCGGAAACGACGAAGGCCGCCACCGCCAAGCCGGCGTTGACGGTCAGTCTGGTGACGCCGGAGAAACTGGACTGGCCGCAGGTGCTGCCCGCCAATGGCAGTGTCGTCGCCTGGCAGGAAGCGGTGATCGGACCGGAGATCAGCAATTACCGGATTACCGAGGTACGCGTTCAGGTTGGCGATCAGGTCAAAAAAGGCCAGGTACTGGCCCGGATTGCCAGCGATACCGTCGCCAGCGAATTGGCGGAAATGCGCGCCGCGGTCGCCGAACTACAGGCCAGCGCCAATGAGGCGCGAGGCAATGCGGTGCGGGCCAAGGAGCTCAAGGCGCAAGGCTTCTACAGTTCGCAACTGGATGCCCAATACCAGACGGCGGAACACACGGCGGCGGCGCGTCTGGCCGCGGCGCGGGCGCGTCAGCAAACAGTTGAGTTGAGAATGAGCAAGACCAGCGTGCTGGCGCCGGACGACGGCGTGATCTCGGCCCGCAGCGCCGTGGTCGGTTCGCTGACCCAGCCGGGGCAGGAGTTGTTCCGGCTGATTCGTGGCGGCCGGCTGGAGTGGCGGGCCGAAGTGCCGTCGGCCGATCTGGTGAAAGTGAAGCCGGGGCAGACGGCAAGCCTGATCAATCCGAATGGCGAGGTGGTCAAGGGCAGGGTCCGCGTCGTGGCGCCGAGCGTCGATCCGCAAACGCGCAATGGCTTGGTTTATGTCGATCTGCCGGCGATCAGCGCCGTGCGCGCCGGCATGTTCGCCCGGGGCGAATTCGAACTGGCGCGCAGCCCGGCCCTGACCCTGCCGCAAACGGCGCTGGTGCTGCGCGAAGGCTTTGCCTACGTTTTCCGGCTTGAAGGCGACAGTCATGTGGCGCAAACCAAAGTGACGCTCGGGCGTCGTCTTGGCGAGCGCGTTGAAGTCGTCGGCGGGCTGGCCCCGCAGGCCCGTGTGGTTGAAACTGGTGCCGGCTTTCTGGCCGATGGCGATGTCGTGAAAGTGGTCGAAGGCAGCGCCCAGCCGTGATCAACGTTTCTTCCTGGTCGATCCGGAATCCGACCCCGGCGATTTTGCTGTTCATCATGCTGACGCTGTTCGGCGTGATGTCCTTCCGGGCAATGAAGGTCCAGCAGTTCATGGATATCGATTTGCCGACCGTCACCGTCACTGCGGCGCTGCCTGGTGCGGCGCCGGCGCAGATGGAAACCGAGGTGGCGCGCAAGATCGAAAACTCGGTCGCGACGCTGCAGGGCATCAAGCACATTTACACCAAGGTGCAGGACGGTACGGCCATCGTCACCGTCGAATTCCGCCTCGAAAAGCCGACCCAGGAAGCGGTCGATGACGTGCGCGACGCCGTTTCCCGCATTCGCTCCGATCTGCCGGGCGACCTGAAAGACCCGGTGATCAGCAAGCTCAACATGGCCGGCGCGCCGATCCTGACCTACACCGTGGCGTCGAGCCGGATGGATGACGAGGCGCTGTCGTGGTTTGTCGATAACACCGTCACCAAAGCGATTCTCAGCGTCCGTGGCGTCGGTGCGGTGGCGCGAGTCGGCGGTGTGACGCGCGAGGTGCAGGTCGAGCTTGATCCGGCTCGCCTGCTCGCCCTAAACGTGACGGCCGCGGATATTTCCCGCCAGTTGCGGCAGATCCAGCAGGACGCTTCCGGTGGTCGGGCCGATGTCGGCGGCGTCGAGCAATCGGTGCGCACCATCGCCACCGTCGCTTCGGCGGCGGAACTGGGGGCGATGGATATCGTGCTTTCCGACGGCCGCAGCCTGCGCCTCGATCAGGTGGCAACAGTCAGCGATTCAATCGCCGAACAACGCTCGGCGGCGCTGCTCAACGGGGCGCCGGTGGTTGGCTTCGAGATCACCCGCAGCCGCGGCGCCGGCGAAGTCGAACTGGCGACCAATGTGCGGGCGACGCTGGAAAAGCTGAAGGCGGCGCATCCGGATATTTCGATCACCGAAGCCTTCAATTTCGTCGATCCGGTCGAGGAAAACTTCGAAGGCTCGATGATGCTGCTGATCGAGGGCGCCATTCTGGCCGTGATCGTTGTCTGGCTCTTCCTGCGCGACTGGCGCGCCACCTTCGTTTCGGCCACGGCGCTGCCGCTGTCGATCATCCCGGCCTTCATGGTGATGCACCTGATGGGTTTCACGCTCAATGTCGTGACCTTGCTTTCAATGTCGCTGGTGGTCGGCATTCTGGTCGATGACGCCATTGTCGAAATCGAAAACATCATGCGCCACCTGCGCCTGGGCAAGACGCCCTATCAGGCGGCGATGGAAGCGGCCGACGAGATCGGGCTGGCGGTGATCGCCACCACTTTTTCGCTGATTGCCGTCTTCCTGCCCACGGCCTTCATGAGCGGTGTGGCGGGCAAATTCTTCGTCCAATTCGGGTGGACCGCAGCCATCGCCGTTTTCTTCTCGTTGGTCGTCGCCCGCATGCTGACGCCGATGATGGCGGCCTATATCCTCAAGCCGCCCAAAGGCGAGCACGCCGAACCTGGCTGGCTCAAACACTACGCCGGCTGGGTGGTGTGGTGCATGCACCACCGCTGGTGGACCATGCTCGGGGCGGCAGTGTTCTTCTTCGGATCCTTCGCACTGGTGCCCTTGCTGCCGACCGGTTTTCTGCCGCCCGACGACCTGTCGCAAACGCAGGTCTATCTGTCGCTGACGCCGGGCAGTACCTTCCAGGAAAGCCGCGATGTCGCCGAAAAGGCGCGTGCCATCGTGGAAAAACACCCGCACGTCAAGATGGTTTACACCGCCATCGGCGGCGGTGCCTCGGGCAGCGATCCCTTCTCCCCGCGCGGCGCAGCGGAAGCGCGCAAGGCGACGCTGACCATCAACCTGACGCCGCGCCAGCAGCGCGGCGGCCTGACCAAACAGACGATTGAACGTGAACTCCGTGATTCGTTGGCGATCCTGCCGGGTGTTCAAGTTAAGGTCGGCCTCGGCGGCGCCAACGAAAAATATATTCTCGTGCTGGCCAGTGAAAACGGCCCGCTGTTGACCAATCATGCCCGCGTCGTCGAACGGGAGCTACGCAGCATTCCCGGCATCGGCAACATCACCAGCACGGCCAGTCTGGTCCGTCCGGAGCTGGTCGTCCGCCCCGACTTCGCCCGGATGGCCGATCTCGGCGTCACCTCGGCGGCGATTGCCGACACGCTGCGCATTGCGACGGCCGGTGACTACGACCAGAGTCTGGCCAAGCTCAATCTGGCGCAACGCCAGGTGCCCATCGTCGTCAAGCTGCCGCCGCTGGCACGGCAGGATTTAAGCCTGCTGGAACGCTTGACCGTAGCCGGCAAGCACGGCCCGGTGATGATCGCCAATGTGGCGACGCTGACCATTGCCGGCGGCCCGGCCGAGATCGACCGCTACGACCGCCTGCGCAATATCAATTTTGAAATCGAGCTCAACCAGCAACCGCTCGGCGACGTGGAGAAAACCGCACTGGCTCTGCCCAGCCTGAAAAACCTGCCGCCCGGCGTGATCCAGACGACAGTCGGTGACGCCGAGTCGATGGGCGAGCTGTTCGCCAGTTTCGGTCTGGCGATGGCGACCGGGGTGCTCTGCATCTACGTCGTGCTGGTCCTGCTCTTCAAGGATTTCGTCCAGCCGGTGACGATCCTCGCCGCCCTCGTCCTGTCGGTGCCCGGCGCCTTCCTGGCGCTGTTCATCACACAGACCGCATTGTCGATGCCGTCGATGATCGGCCTGATCATGCTGATGGGCATCGCCACCAAGAACTCCATCCTGCTCATCGACTACGTCATCCTGGCCCGTCGCGATCACGGCCTGGACCGCTGGAGCGCCTTGCTCGACGCCTGCCGCAAACGGGCCCGGCCGATCATCATGACCACGGTGGCGATGGGCGCCGGCATGCTGCCGATTGCCCTCGGTATCGGCACCGACCCGAGCTTCCGGGCGCCGATGGCCATCGTCGTGATCGGCGGCCTGATCACCTCGACCTTCCTCAGCCTGCTGGTCATTCCGGTGGTGTTTACCTTCGTCGATGACCTGATCGTCGTGGTCCGGGCGAGGTTGGGTATGCGGCCGCATTGAGCTGAATAGCTCAGGCGACGATTGCTACGATCATGGAAGCAAAGGCTGGCCCCAGGGGCAACGGGAAAATCAATGGCAAAACGCACCACCAAAACGCTGTGGAGTCGTTCATTGGAGCGCACGCTGAAGGCGATGACGCGAACGGCGGTGCGGGCCGGCACGAAAGTGCTCAAGGATTCGCTACGCGCCGCGCCGATCACGCCCAAACGTCCCGGCATCAAGAAAGTGGCGGCACCCTCGGCCAACTGGACGACCGGCGTCGCCATCGGTACAGCCGGCCCGCGACGCTACCGCCTCTACAAACCGTCCGGCGTGCGGCGTAACGAACAACTGCCGCTACTGGTCATGCTCCACGGCTGCGGCCAGGATGCCGAAGCCTTGGCCGCCAGCAGCCGAATGAACCAGATCGCCGCCCGCGAGCGTTTTTTTGTCCTCTACCCGGAGCAGGATCGGCTGTCGAATCTGCAAGGCTGCTGGAACTGGTACGACACGCGGACGGGCCGGGCGCAAGCGGAAGAAAACTCAATCAATGCAGCGATCGAGCAGATTTGCCTGACGCAGCCAGTCGACCGCAGCAAGATCGCCCTGGCCGGTATTTCCGCTGGCGCCGGTATGGCCGTGCTGCTGGCGACGCACCACCCGGAACGCTTTCGCGCCATCGCCATGCACTCGGGTATCGCCCCCGGCGTTGCCCACTCCTCGGCCAGCGCCATCAAGGCAATGTTCGGGAAAAGCGCCACCTCGTCGCCGCTGCCGCCAATTACCCTGAACGTGAGGCTGCCGGCGTTGTTGGTCATTCATGGCACGGCCGACCATATCGTTGCACCGAGCAATGGCGAAGAGGCGGCACTGCGCTGGGGCGAGCGAGTCGGGGCAAAAGCCAGCCAGCCGCGCACGGTGCAACGTGGCGCACGCTATGCTGCAACCATCACCGATTACCGCAGCCGTGGCCGGCTGGTCGCGACGCTATGCCAAGTCAGCCGGCTTGGCCACGCCTGGAGTGGCGGTGCGGCCGGTCATCCCTACAGCGAGCCAAAAGGCCCGGATGCATCACGTATGATCTGGGCTTTCGTCGCCAAGCAATTCGGGAAAACGGCGGACTAGCGCAGTGCTTTACGGTCGGAAGGAATGCTGTGTTTAGGGCTGCTACGGTCGACGGCTCAAACAGCACAAAAACAGAAATGGCGCGGGTCTCATCCGCGCCTTTTTTGTCGTTCGGCGTCGATGCTTTATGTCGATTTCGCCTTAGCGCCAGTCTGAATTGACTGACCAAATAGACGGTAAAAAAAGCAATTTCAGCGTGCTAAGATGGCAATGTACACAATTTAATACGAGGTGGTCATTGTGAGCAGCGCAACCCTGACTTTACGTATTCCGGTCGAAATTAGAGATCAATTGGATAATCTGGCGGCAGCGACGCACCGCACTAAATCCTATTTGGCGGGTGAGGCTATCCGCCAATATCTGGCCCTGGAGACTTGGCAGATAGGGGAGCTTCAACAAGCCCTCAAGGAGGCGGATGCCGGCGATTTTGCCTCTGACGCAGAAGTGAATGCCGTCATGAGTAAATATGCAGGTTAAATGGTTGCGCCGGGCGCTGGAAAATCTTGATGACGAGGCGGCCTATCTCGCTAGCGACAGCCCCCGAGTTGCATCAGAGTTCGTCCGCCATTTGCGCGATAGCGCCGCACTACTCGCGACTCAGCCCAATGTAGGCCGACCTGGCCGTATTTCCGGAACGCGAGAACTGGTCATCAGCCGTTTTCCGTACATCCTGCCCTATCGAGTGCGCAATGATTCGGTCGAGATTTTGCGGGTGTTCCATACGGCAAGGAAATGGCCCAAACGCATGGACTAATGTTGTGCGATGCATTTAGGGATGGATATCTGGGGGATCAAGGGTGTATGTCGACTCCGACTCCGTTATTGCCGTTTGGAGTGGCAACGCAACATGCATGCAAACAGTGGCTAAATCCAGGCCGACAGCCGAGCTAAAATCATTTTATGTTTGCTGCGTATCGTAATATTGATGCCGTAGCGAGTATCTATGGCCTCCAAGACCTTCAAACCCGTCCCAACGATCGCACCCCTGCAGCCATGAAACGTAATTTGCAAACATCCTGCCTTGCCTTGCTGTTTCTTTCCGGCATTGCTCAGGCGCAGGAAATTGAACCGCGAACTTATAGCAATGCGCCAATCGGGGTGAATTTTCTGGTCGTCGGTGCCGGCTATTCGGAGGGCGGCATTTCATTCGATTCTGCCGTTCCGCTGACGAAGGCGCAGATGAAAATTGATCTGGCGGCGGTGGCTTATGCCCGGGTGCTGGATATTGGCGGGCAATCGGCGAAGTTCGACCTGATCGTGCCATACGCCTCACTGAACGGGACGGCAGAATATATTGGCCAGGCCGTAACGCGCGACGTATCGGGATTCGGTGATCCGAAGCTGCGCTTGTCCATGAACTTCTACGGAGCGCCTGCACTCACCCTTGATAAATACGCCAATTACCGGCATGACCTGATCATTGGAGCAAGCCTGCAAGTCTCCGTACCGGTCGGGCAGTACGATCGTGACCGGTTGGTCAACATTGGCACCAACCGCTGGTACGTCAAACCCGAATTCGGGATTTCAAAGGGATGGGGCCCCTGGACCCTCGAAGCCACGACGTCGGCGACTTTCTTCGGCGATAACGACGACTTTTTCGGTGGTAAGCGCCGGGAGCAGGAGCCGATTTACACCTTTCAGGGGCATCTGGTTTACGGGTTTTCCTCCGGTGTCTGGTGCGCCCTGACTGCTGCCCATCTCAGTGGCGGACGGACGACGCTCGACGGTGTTCACGGCAATGATCTGCAGCAAAGTTCCCGAGTCGGTGCAACCTTGGCGTTACCGGTAGATCGGCAGAATTCGATAAAAATTTATGCAAGCTCCGGCGTCTATATGCGCACGGGAAGCGATTTCGACACGATAGGTGTCGCCTGGCAATATCGTTGGGGTGGCGGACTTTAGCGTTGCCGAGGGCGCGGAGCTTTGGCATTTCCGGATTTTTTGTTCGCGTATATCGACTCCGACCCCGATATTGTTCTGCTTTGGTATCAGCGAGTACTACCGGCCGATCCCGGAACTGGACGAGTGGCTCAGAAGGCGCATCCGGATGTGCTATTGGAAACAATGGCGCTGGCCGCGCACGAAGATCAGCCACCTGCTGGCCTTGGGCGTCAGCCTGAAGACGGCGATCCAGCATGGGGTCAGCAGCAAGAGCTACTGGCACATGGCGCGTACCCCGGCGATGCAGCAAGCGTTGAACAATGACTGGCTTCAGGGCCAGGGCGTGCCGAACATCAAGCAGCTATGGTGCAAGGCACAGGGCTATTCGTCGTAGTCGAGCGAGCCATCTCGTTGAACCGCCCACTGCGGACCCGCATGGTGGGTGGTGTGGGGGCCGGGGGAGAGAAACCCCTGGCTACCCGATTGGCGATAAATGCCTGTGCTTACTCAGCAAGGTAACAGCCACCCTCATATGCCCCAACACTTACTGCAACAACAGCAGCAGGAATAATGACGAATGGCGACATTAATGCTGCTCCAATGCTACCAAGCACACCACCAGTACCTGCAATAATGCCTGTTGTACCGGCTGCCGATGCACCTGCCGCTGTTGACCCAAGCATTGTTGCACCGGTGGTTGCGTGAGTAATGGTGTATATACCAGCGGCTTTCATTCCTACACCTGTTGCTGCGGCCGCACCAGCACCACCCGCGACAGTACCAGTTGTTTTACCGCCAATTAGTTCACTTGGCCGATAATCACAGACGTCTGCCATAGCAGACTGGACAAGCGACATTGCAACGACCAATGTGATGATGATTTTCTTCATGATGCTCTCCTTCGTTTGTTTCGCCTAACGAATAGCGTTTATCCGCCGACGCGGACGAGTTTGAAGAGGGCAGAAAGTCATATCGGCGGATAAACCTCGTTGGACTGGACCGCCGGACGGGCGATGGTTATGGGGATTGTAAGGAGAGCCTGCCCGAAGTCAGTCGCATGGCATGAAACAAGGCGACGCGAAACGGCGGATTCAACCCTGAAGTGCAACAGCGTTATGACGAAAGTGTAACTGCTTCATAAAGACCTCGTGGGGTGTTTTGTAGCCGAGCCAAAGTTTCCGTGGAAAGGATTGCTGCGACCATAGA
>Ga0154020_10010382_pt1 | contig 10655 bp, 13 predicted proteins | sample Klosneuvirus_201_FD_109709 | JGI IMG/M metagenome (GOLD analysis project Ga0154020, IMG submission 109709) | Active sludge microbial communities from wastewater, Klosterneuburg, Austria - Klosneuvirus_20160825_MG | ecosystem: Engineered > WWTP > Aerobic digester > Activated sludge | place...
CTCACCAACTTCGCCGGCATGTCCTTCACCACTGACTTCCTCAAGTCGTTGGTCCGCAAGTGGCAGACCCTTATTGAGGCCGTCGTCGACGTCAAGACCACTGACGGCTACACTGTCCGCGTCTTCGCTATTGGCTTCACCAAGAAGCACCAGAACCAGCGCCGCCTCACCAGCTACGCCCTCAGCTCGCAGGTCAAGGTCATCCGCAAGAAAATGTCTGAGATTGTCACTCGCGAGGTTTCCTCGGGCGACCTCCGCCAGGTCTTCCAGAAGTTTATGGCTGAGTCCATTGGCAAGCAGATCGAGCAGGAGACCCAGGGAATCTACCCTCTCAAGGACTGCTACATCCGCAAGTGCAAGGTCCTCAAGCGCCCGAAGTTCGACTCGTACAAGCTCTCTGAGCTCCACGCTGAGTCGGCCGGCAAGGAGGACGTTGGCGCCGCTGTCGCCGCCCCCAAGTCGGATGACGCTGGATACAAGCCCGAGCACGAGCCCGTCAAGGGCTAAGACCCTGTCTCTGAAAAAACATAAGCCACAACCAAAAGTAAAATAAAAACAAAAATTTGAAATCCTGAAGTTGTCAGCTGCATATGTTATAGCTTCGACGAATTTGTATTGAGATTTTCCAGATGGCATAGCCAACAAGCAGAGCGAAATGGAGGGAGGCTGGCGGGAGGCTGGCGGTTACTTGCGGTAGTCGTCGTTGAGGGCGCGGCCGATCAGCCAGCGGCGGATCTCGCTGGTGCCGGCGCCGATCTCGTACAGCTTAGCATCGCGGAGGAGGCGGCCAGTGGGATAGTCATTGATATAACCATTACCACCTACGAGCAAAGAGGTGAGAATTGAGAAGAACTTGCGAGGAATGGGCGATGAGATTACCGAGGAGTTGGATGGCATCGAGGGCCATCTTGGTGGCGGCCTCAGCGTTGTAGAGGATGAGGCCGGCGCAATCTTTAGCGGAGGATTCACCGCTATCGCACGCGAGCGCAGTGGTGTACTGGAAAGCACGGCAGGCCTACCGACAAGGAGGGCGATCACGACGCGATGGGACGAGCACTCAAGGAAAGAAGAGCGTACAGCGAGCGTGGTATACATATCAGCGAGCTTGCCCTGCACGAGCTGGAAGGTGGCAATCGGCTTACCAAACTGCTTCCTCTCATGGGTGTAGGGGAGCTATAAAAAGGAGCAGAACTTAGCACAAACGATGCCATCGGAGAAAAAAGAATTCAGTTACCGAGACGTCCATGCACGCTTGCATGATACCAACGGGGCCAGCGGCCAGGACGAGACCTAGATGATCATTAATAAGTCTCACATTTCTCCAAATACGTGCAAGATGATCCGAGCGAAGAGAAAGTACGCTCGTAGTCGAGGCCGCTCATGAGCACGTAGACGCCCTTGTTGGTCTCTCCAAGAACGTTCTCCTCGGGAACCTATCAGAGAACTTACAAGAATCCAAGACAATCTTCAAATTGCAATAAATTTAGAGAAGCGATACCTCGCAATTGTCAAAGATGAGCTCGCAGGTGTTCGAACCCCTCATTCCTTACACCAGATCATAGATAAGCACCGAGCCAACGAAGTTAACGGAGAGTTAGATGCAACGGACCGAGCTTGTCGAGCTTCTTGCCTTGAGTGAAGCCCTTGAAGCCCTTCTCAATCAGGAAAGCAGTGATACCGTGGGGACCCTTCTCAGGCTCCGTCTACACGGATGAACGTAAAGTGTCAAGAGAAAACAAACAGAAAGAGAGAATAAAGCGAAAGGAAACGGAAGATATTTTTTCATCGAATTGAATCGAATCGAATCGAATCGAATCGGAAGTGACGGTTTTCTACCTTGGCGTAGACGACGAGGGTGTTGGCGTCAGGACCGTTGGTGATCCAGAATTTGTTGCCATTAAGAATGTACTTGCTACCCTGGATGAAATAACAAGATGAGCAGGAGCTCAGCAACCTCGATTCCATATAAATTGATTGCGATATTACTCCGCACATTCATATTCCTTCAACAAATTCAATCGAAAGAGACAAGATGACTCGGTGGACTTAACATCAAGCATCGTCCACGTGAAGTAAAGAGGGCGACGATACCTTCTTGGTGGCGGTGAGCTTCATGGAGACAACGTCGCTGCCAGAGCCAGGCTCGCTCATGGCCAACGCACCAATATGCTCACCAGAGATAAGCTAAAAAATAATAAGAAATTTTAGCTTTCTAATTTTCATCGAACAAGAGATCCGATTATTAGAACCTTCCTAAAAGGAGGGAAAGAAAGAGCGAAAGGAGCGCACCTTGGGGAGGTACTTCTTCTTCTGAGCCTCCGAACCGTTGCGAACGATCTGATTGACGCACAGATTGCCTTAACACACCACAAAGACGATTAGAAGGAGAAGATCATGACATTTATCTCCCATAATAAGAAGTGCATTCCATCTGTCACCCATAGCATTACATCTCTCTCCCACCAGAGAAACCATCAAAATATTAGGTCAGTACTATGGGCGCCATAGGAGAGGCCGACAGAGGCAGAGGCGCGCGACAGCTCCTCCATGATGACGCTGTGCTCGTAGTAGCCCATGGCGAGGCCACCGTACTCACTGGGAGCAGTCGGACCGAGGAAGCCCATCGACCCCATCTTCTGCCACAAGTCCTACAGAAGAAAACAATATGAATCATGGTGAGATATTCAGAAAGAAAAAAACCATATTGTCGCAGAAAGTCCGCCGATTAGGTAAGAAGTAATGTCAGTACCATGGGGAACTCATTGGTCTGGTCGATCTCCTGAGCGCGGGGCGCCAGCTCCTCAGACGCCCACTTGCGAACAGTCTCGCGCAACTACATCAAAACAAAAGAGAAGAAAATAGTCCATCCAGGAGACAAAAGAGAAAAGAAAAATTGAGCGGCTTGAGGAAGTCTCGGCGTCGAGGAGCTCGAGGAGGTCGAAAGGCAACCGAGCACGTGGAACACGTGGAACAACATGACGGCAATAGAAGTAAATCAATACATAAACGAAGCATTTCGAAGATCAGGAGAGAAAAGGGCAGAGGGCGAGGCAGTTCATTAGGGGGCGAGGGAGTGAAATCATCAATCACCGACAACGCACCTCCTTGCGCTCGGCAGTCTCGCCGGCGATGTAGCCGCGCTTGGCCACCGCGGGGCGATTGACAGCAGAAGAGCGGAGACCCTAAACTATTTCGATGAGGACCGCGATGGCGCACGATTCGGCAGCAGGGCTTTGACAGGAACGGTGATGAGAGGATGAAAGCTCGACGACAACGACAACGTACAGCCTGGAGGCCGACGCGGAGGCAGCGGAACATGATCGCGATCGGCACAAAGAGGAGTGAGCTGTATGCGAGACTAAATGCAATCCAGGCGCGTGCAAAGGCAGCACTCGAGATGGGCTCAGACAGGCTTGTCAGCTCGACGAGGGCTTCGCCAGTTTTCTTCACTTCGTCGCTCGGCAATTCAAGAGAGCACGGCTTTCTTTCACGCCTAGCACGAGGAAACAACGCTGTGGTTGCTCTGTCACACGCATTTCTTGTGGTCAGTGTCTAGCTACGTCACGAGTCGCACATGGCCGCGAGGAACCCGTCGACGCCTCTGTCTGGCAAGGCCTCCGCCATTGCCATCCCCGGCATCGAGAATAGGCGCGATGGCTGGCGTCCTGCGCCCTCGGATATCTCTGCCACGCCCGGTGGCACGATGTTCGCGATGACGCCTGGAGGTAGGCCTTCGTCTGCGGCTCAATTTCCTCTCTAAGCGTTTCGAGTAGATTTTTTTCGTGCTCTCTCCTCATTAGTCTCACCTTGCCCTCTGCCCCGCTGTTGTCCGCGAGGAGATTGCTCATTATTAATTATAAAATTTGGATGAGATGCCGGCGATTCAGGAACGCGTTCTCGTGGATCGCCTTCCTTCAGCTTGCAATCCTCGGCCTTGCTTTGGCTCCATCTTCGTTTTCGCCTCCATCCTTGCTCCCTCGCTGATCTACATTCTGGCTTGATATTTTTTATCTCAATTATATACACCTTAAATAGTCTATTATGCGCGATGAATGTGCGGTTGGCCAATTGCTGCTCGCCATTTGCTCGAGGTTTCCGTATTGGGCCTTTTCGGCGGCTCGTCTTTGCCATGGATGTGCTTGACGTTTCCCGCTTCCTTTCTAGGCACCAAGATGACTTGGTCCCGACAGCAGCTGATGCATTATGCTGCCAGCCCTCTGAGCCATAGCCCTTTGCACTTGCCCCGCATCCCCGGCGTCACCATCGAGGAGGACGAGCAAGACGACGAGGTGCGATTCTCCCTTCCGACTTCTGTTCCACTGTCCTCCTTTTACTTTCTGAGCGGAAACCTTTTTTCATTCTTTTCGTTGTTGTGTACATGGATATCTTTCTGTTTGGGATGGGAGCGTCATGGCCATGTTCGTCCTGCCCCTGATTATTTATTTCGAGCAGACGTGGGATTCTCGTTGACCGAATCGGAGGCATTTCAATATTTTGTTATATTATACTGTTTCATCGATTTAAATGTCATATGGTAGGATGCTCCCGTCAAGAAGCCCGATGCCACCAAGCCATCAAAACCCGATACCAAGAAGCCCGCTAAAGGTTTCTCTTCTCTCCCTCGTCTTCGCCCTTGTAATTTGTAATTCTGTTCCATTCAATACCTCTCGAAATCTTTGTTTTTTATTTTCATAGATAATCGTATTGCACTCGATTCTCATGGATCGCGGCCCTTTGACCAATCTCATGAGATTCTTGATTTAGATGATGAGCACTTGTTCGACATGGACGACTAGATGCTTCGATGATGATGTTGATAATATCGATAGAATCATATACAAAGATCACCCAATGACATTCTATTCCAGACATTTTACCGCAGAAACCGCTTCTCGTCGCAAAAAGCGCAAGCAAACGCATGTAAAGACTACGATACAGATCGGATGCAACACTCTGCGGCTGCCTCCCTTTCCACCTGGGAAGTCTCTTATTTGAATATAAATTATAATCATCTGGCTTCATCTCCTTGGCCACGGGATGACGAGGTTGTTGAAGAGCGGCGGTCGCAACGACTGGAACGGTTTCGAGTTACCGCCCTGCTCCCCCCCGCTCCGCACCATTGGCCCCACCCTAACCCAGTAACCCCATCATTCTAGCTCCCCTTGTTTGAAACAGCGTGTTTGAGACCACGAAATCGGCGACAGTAGCTGGTGACGCTGGTGAGCCTGACCGCGCCAATCTCGACGAGGTTCGATTTCCTCAGCATGCGCGGCCCTGCTCTTCATTCCCTCTTTCTTTCAATTCTATTTAGTATGTAATAGAATGTAGTAAGATAATTTGGGTTAGACTGGTTCGGCGTCAATTCCTTTTCCCTGTTCGTCACTGACTACACTGAGCACCACGCCCTACCGGTACTCGTTTCCTGGATGCCCCCTGTCGCCCGTACCTCAACCAGCAATTGAACTTCTCAAATTTATGTCAGTTTTGATATTTATGGGCCATCACTTTCTTTTCTCTTCCTCGACTTGTCTCGCGGTCTCTCCTCTTTTTCTCGATAGGTTGTTTCGTTTTCCATGACGAGCCAATTCCGATGTGGGGTCTGCGATGTGATGGTCCCCAACATCCAGTATAGCGCCCACACGACCAGCGGTCCCCACCGGCAGAGGGAGCGCGATCTCGACTCTTCTGCATCTTACCCTCGTTCTTGCAAGATCTGCGATGTTTGTGTTTTCTCCCCTTCCAATTGGCATCAACATGTGGATAGCCAAAGGCACAGACGCAACATCCTCGGTCCTCCACCACCTGCTGCCAAGCGCCCTGCTGCTGTTGCTGTGGAGTCAGTGGAGGGGGAACCGCCCTCTAAACGGCAGAGATATGGCCCTGACAGTACTTCTCTTTCTCTTTCAATCGCTTCACACCTGGCGCTCACTCTTGTCGAGATCTACCGAGGCCCAATCATCCAGAAGACGTGATGGAGTGGGCTGAGGTAGACTTGGAGACCGCACGACCATGCTGCCAAATTGCGCAGCAATGACATTGACTTCAAAGAGCTCCAGCAATGGTCCCACGACCCTCTGTCGGCTAAGATGGATATGGTCCAAATTTACAATATTCCTGGGAAGTGGGCTAGCGAGGTGGTCCGTGGGATTCCTCGTCTTATTGCGACTGCCGCTCGAAAACCAGAAAATCTTCATTTGGTATGAATTTGGCTGCATTTCCGGTTTTAGGAGGGAAATAACTTCCCTTCGCATTAGGAAGCAACGGTCAATCTCACAGAGTTCTGGCAACATGCTCTCACAAATCCGGCACCTGCCCCGAATACTACAATTCAAACCTTCGTGATCACCAAATGGAAATCGTTGGCCACTCGTCGATCATTCTTTGTCCGCCCGTGCTATCCCCAACTGTTCGAGAAAATATTTGGCCAGATAACGGAGTATCAAAACTATCCTCACGAAGAAGGTATTTGCGGTGTTATTCAAACTGGCTGTCCAGGCATTGGCATGTCCTTTTCCCTGACGTACTACCTCTGGGCACTTGCTCAACGAAAGCAAACTGTGTATTTCGAATCCCAAATGCTCAAGTGTGGATGGCTTTTCTCTCTTGATGGTACCGTTTTGGAATTTAAGTTTAAACACATGCCTTTAAAACTTGTCACGAACCCAAAACTGGTGTACTTATTCGACGCATCTGAGATAACTATCGGTGGTCCCACCAGAGAAATAGCCGGTTACACGATTCTTGCGACAAGCCCGAAGAAAGACCACTACTCTGATTTCCGCAAAACTGTGCAAGAGAATCGATTGTATATGCCAATTTGGGCGGAAGACGAAATTGCTAAGTATGCCGCTGATACGATCGCTGATGCTGCAATTCGGAGAACCGTTATCTCATGTTATCTTCGATTTGGTGGAGTCGCCAGGTATGTGTTTGGGTCTCAAAAAGGATATGCTCGTCGTCTCGAAGGCGAGATCAAGAACGCGAATCTCGATCTTATCAAGAGATCACTGACCGGGTATGCGCTCGAAGACATGTCGCATTGGATTATGCATTACGATGTCGACGACTCCTTCGAATCTATTTCCATGAAATTTGCGAGCAAGTACGTGGAAGATGCAGTGTACGGAAACGTTGTTCAATATCAACGGTAGGGAATTGTCTTCACTGATTCGGCATTCCGTGTTCCTCCGCTAGAATCCCATGCCTCTATTGACAATTGAAACTTTCCGAAAATGCAACTGTGCTTGAATTCATTCAAGACGATTGCAAAAAATGATTTCATCTTGACTTGTCTTTTTCTTGAAAACGAATACCAACTACGAATGAGATGCCCTATCTGCTCTTGCGCTTTCAATAAATTTTGCTTCCTCCCATTCTGATCATTCTTCTCTTATGCTCATCTCAACCGTCCCGTCGAAAATGGCTGATTGAGATGAATTGCTCAGTGCCGATGGAAAACTGAAGGACGGACTTCAACAATAGAGGTCCTACCGGTAATTCACCTTCTCGCTGCCATGGCAGGGTTGCGGCAAGGCCTATATCTCGTAGCGTTCCTCCAAATTCTAATATTTATCTATTTACTGTCCGTCCATTTTACAACGACCGATTGCCGCTGCGACTGCCCCCCAACCTTTCGACCTCTCGAGACCTCGACCTCCCTCCCACCCGTCCTCGACCTCAAACCATCTCACGACGAGACTGGTGAAGATTCCACCTCCATTATATTCAAACTTAAATATAAAATCGATATATTGGCAAATGAAGTCAAGCGACAAGTTCTCCTTCGAAAGAACGCCGAGATCCCCGCCCTCCCGTTTGCTGTGCGTCGACCTCACCTTGATCAATGCATCCGCTTCCTTCCGAGAAAATATGAGATGTGCTTTTTTTCTCTGTCGTTGACACTTTCCATAGGATCTCAAAGCCAACCACCATGGAAAGATGAGAAGTGTATTAAAGGTGATGACAGCGAACCTGTGGAATCTCAACGGGGACTTCCCTCGGCGTCTCGATCGCATCGTCGACCTCATCGTCGCCGAGCAAGTCGACCTCATCGCCCTCCAAGAGATCCGCGAATATGAGGTTCATATATTGCATATTATATGAGGAGATAGATAGATAGATATAGATATATTGATGATGGGATGTGACTAAGTGGTATCTTGTAGGGGACGAACCAGCTCGAGCTCATCTCGCGCGAGCTCGATAAGCGAAGCTTCGAGCATCATCATGGCTTCTTATCGACTCAAGCGATCGAACCTGGCCGCTACGAGGGCATTGGCGTACCACTTTCTCTTCTCCCTTTTCTCATTGCTACTTTCTCCCTCCCTTCTCCTTTCCCCCCCTCCCGTCCTCCCTTCTTTTCTTCCACCTCCCTTCTCCAATATATCTTTTGCCGATAGGTGATCTCGCGGTTTCCATTGGGGAAGATGACGACGAAGCGGTTGAGTGTGCTCGATCATCAAGTTGACCCCAACGAGCGGACCGTTCTCAAATATGACATTCACATCGAATCCAAAGGTCCTCAACCAATTCTATTCATATTGACAATTATGCTCAATGTTGATGAATATCGACATAGCGACGGTTATTCAGTTTGTGGCGACTCACTTCAGTTACGCCGATAAGCAGCAATGCCTCAATGCCCTCGAGTTGCTTGACTTTCTCAACGCTGACGCCCTATCAGCCCTCGGAATGAGTACCAATGAAAACAAAATGATATCTGAGAATGAAATGAATAACGACAACAGCTTACCAAAACGCGTGGTCCAATTCGTTGCGGGCGATATGAACACCTACCTCGATTTTGAATGGTCTGCCCTCTCCTCCTCCTTATTCTTCCAATCCGTTTTCCGCTCCTCAATAGAACTCCTCCGTGTATATTTCCAACTCTTCCCAAAAGACTGGTTTTATAGCTCTTTCACTGACACACGCCCTCGCACCCTCACCCTCACACCCCGTCACTCATTGCCTCTCTTAGGCCGATGGAGATGATGACAGACGAGATGAAAGGTCCCTACTTCCTTCAGGAGAACGTCAACCCATGTGCGAAACATGCCGAGGAGGCCCATCGCTCCATGTTCCATTTCTCCTCCTCGTTGGAAGGTGGAAACGCAACGAGCAGCTCCATCTTCTTCCGCGACGCTTGGGAGGCCTTCTCTTCGATGAAGTATGTGACTATTTTATAAGATAGCATACACTTATTTACTTGGTTTCTTTCCGAATTCGTGACGGTTTACTTTCTTTGATAGGCCAGAGCTGAGGTTCCAGGGATGGACCTTCCCCGCATACCTCCCTCGAGATGTCCTTCCGAATAGAATGTTGGACCCTAATCGCGCCGATAGGATTTTGTTCCGAGAGATTCAAAGAGATGCTGTTCCAGATAAGACGACGGTTTCTCCACTGCCCCCGTCGAAGAAAGGGCCCAAAAAGACGAAGTCGAACTCTCCCGACTCCTCCTCATCGAGTCTGAAACTACTTGGATTGAAGTTGATTGGCTCAGAGCGCTTCAGTGACCCTCAGCAAAGTCAAAATATCTTTTATCTCTCGGACCATCGATTCGTCGTGGCTCAGTTTGAGTATTGATTTGATTAAGTTTTGCTTTCGAATGTTTTCTGTACATGTTGTCGTCTTCATAACCTTTTCTTGCAGCTGATGGTGTATTTATCTGTCTAAAGCCGATGGCAAAATATTCCGATCACCGATTCATATCGACGACATGATTCAACGATATATGGTATACAGTCTACTACACAAACTTCTACTACTAAAAAAGGTAACAAACCAGATGCGCTATCTCATAGAGAGCAAGCCTATTGAGGTCTCTGCTGAGCAAAGAGGGCCCTAGCGTCAAAGACGGTAAACTGAGTGTCATAGGCATTGGGACTGAAGGAGACATTGAGGGGAGGAGCAAAGGCGATATAGACAAGCAAGTTGGTCAAATCGTAGTAGGCCACATCTAAAAGGGAGGTGGAGGAGTCAGGAGGAGGAGTCAGGAGTCTGGAGGAAGGAGGAGGAGGAGTCATACGATTCGTGCCAGAGGTCTCCACAGGAGTGATCTGCGCCAGGGCCACCTCCGCACTAATCTTACCATAGTTGGCCTTGATCTGCTCCGCCATGATCTTATTGTCCACCGGGCAAATCCTATCATACAAAAAAGCCAATTATATGAAAAGTTTTCCTCTCCATTGTATATATAAAACTATGAGAGGTACCAATCCATTCCCCAGTAGGTGATATTCGGAATGCGAGGATGCCACGAGTGATTGAGAGGCAGTTGGTTCGTATAGTCCATGATGGTAACTTTGCTCGAGGAGTACGCGATACCGCGGAAATCTGACACTTTGCCATCACCCACACCGAGGATCAAATCTACACACTCATCATTAACGAACAAAAAAAAAGAAGAAGAAGAGGAGGAGGGAAAGAAAAAGGGAGGAAGGGAGGAAGGGAGGGAGTGGAGGAGGGAGGGAGGAGGGAGTGCGGAGGGCGGGAGGGAGGGAGAGAGGGTGAGAGAAGGAGGAAGAGCAGTACCGCAAGTACGCTTGGTATTGACGATCCGCTTCAAAGCCTCATCGATCGTCGAATCGAATTGCAAAACATCACGAAGAAGATACTGAAACAACGCCATATGAGAGGGTGGAGGAAAAGGGGAAGAC
>Ga0154020_10010383_pt1 | contig 10652 bp, 11 predicted proteins | sample Klosneuvirus_201_FD_109709 | JGI IMG/M metagenome (GOLD analysis project Ga0154020, IMG submission 109709) | Active sludge microbial communities from wastewater, Klosterneuburg, Austria - Klosneuvirus_20160825_MG | ecosystem: Engineered > WWTP > Aerobic digester > Activated sludge | place...
AAAGGGGCAGTTTCGTGCGTTTGTCGACGATCTTGAGACGTTCTTTGATGGCGCACTATTTGCAGCGCACAATGTCGAATTTGACTACGGTTTCCTGAAAGAAGAATTTGCTCGCTGTGGTAGTAGATTGTCGATGGATAGGTTTTGCACTGCACGGCTCTCTAAAAAACTCTACCCTGAGCATAGAAGCCACTCCTTGGACAATGTAATACTTCGGCATGGCTACAAGGTAACTAACAGGCATCGAGCACTCGACGATGCCAAGGTTATTGCCCAGTTTTTTTTGGACCACATAGCTCTGAACGAGCAAAGGCTATTCCTTGAGCTCAACAACATACAGAAGCTCACTCGTGACGACCAAAAAGTTACACGTTTGAAGTACCGACCATTATTTGAATAGAAACATACCATTTTTAGGCAATTGTCGAAAAATGGTATGTTCGCCAAATGCAACCCCTGTCTTCGTGGACAACGGGGGTGGAGTAAATGGCCAAAGTGTTATAAAATAGCATAGCTATTCGTACCGTATATAAATATGTTCGTAGTCCTTTGGATGGGATGTGGCCAAGTGGTAAGGCGCCTGCCTCTGGAGCAGGAGATCGTAGGTTCAAATCCTACCATCCCAGCCATAGCATTATGAATCTGTTTGTTTAAAGTGTGGCCATTCGCTGTAAAGCGAAGTAAGGAGCCTGCCTCTGGAGAAGGAGATCGTAGTGAAAAGTGCTAGTAGCACTTCGAAAGTCAATCTACTCTTCAAAACTTGTTTCTAAGGATGTAGTTTCGGGGTCGCCAGAGGTGACTTAAATCCTACCTCGCCAGCCAATATAAAATAAACCACACCCGAATAAACCCGGGTGTAATTTTTTGTCTTAGAGGAGCAAGGTAGTCAGAACCCCTGCGTTATACATTATGTAATATGACTCAATAGTTATGTGTGTTAATCTACCGACATGATATTTGAGTTCGCAAATGCCGCTAATAGTTCGCCAATAGACTATGTGTATGGCATCGTCATATTGCTCATAATCCTAATTCCGATAATCGCTGGTATTTTTATATTGGTACTGTGTTTGCGTAGTATATTTAAGCGAATAGATACACGGTACAAATTCAAACACCATAAGCAAATTAAAATTGCAATCTTTCTTACGATACTACTTCTATTTATTCTATGGGTATATTTTTACGGCCACGGCGCAATTATCCCTTCATTTGAGTATAAAAGTTCAGATTAATTCTGAGAATTTATTGCTACTAAGATGTACGTCTGCTAGCACTAATCAAGCATAAGCACTATAAAAGAGCCCTTGTTTTGGGCTGTTTATGCCAATATTCAAAAAATGAAGTACTCCCTTGAAAAAGTGAAAAAAGCTTTGCAGAAATCTTGGGCTAACTATACATTCTATATAGAATCCTGTCACGAGAAAAGTTGCTCTGTTAGCCGGGGTAGGCGGAGTTGTACAGAGTAGTGCCTTTGACGCGAAGTTGATCCAGTGCGGAGAGAGTCATATCGGGCGGATTCTTGGTGACTTTTTGGTGTTCTCTTACTATTTTCATAGTTATTTTTCTTTTTAGAGCTTAAATCGAATCTACTCTTTTATTTACTGCATAGCAAACAAACCGTAAGCTGTATATATTTTTACAAAAAGTATTGTTGAGAGATGTTGAGAAGTAGCCTATACTATGCTTATGTTTAGATGCAAAAGCGTGGGCGCTTTCTGATGGAAAGCAATAACTGCATTCTGGTTGTTAATGCCGGGTCGTCTAGTATTAAGCTCAGAGCATACCAGGCAGGCCAGACTATGAGCGTCCTTGCGGATATGTCAGTGGATAGAGCTGGGCTACCTGGCGCGACATTTAGGATTTCTGGCAGTGCAGTAGATGAAAGATCTGAAGCACTAGGCTCAGAGAGTTATGAAGAGGCCATTTCAAAGATCATCGACGAGATAAGACGTTGCTCATTTGGTACCACTACGGCTATAGGCCACCGTATAGTTCATGGGGGGAACATATTCGTCGAGCCGACTGTCGTTGACGATAATTCACTTGGCGAACTAAAAAAACTGTTTGATATCGACCCCGAACATATGCCATCTGCTGTAAAAATAATAGAAGCCCTGCAAGTAGCATTCCCAGGCGTGCCTCACGTTGCTTGTTTTGACACTGCTTTTTATAAAGACCTACCAAGGGTAGCAAAGATTCTACCGATCCCAAGAAAGTTTGAAGAAATGGGCTTAAGACGTTATGGATTCCATGGACTGTCCTACACTTATTTATTGGAAAAACTATCAACCGAGTGCGGAGATACTGCCGTAAATGGGCGAGTAATTTTGGCTCATTTAGGCAGTGGAGCCTCGCTCACTGCCACTAGCCAGGCTAAGCCGATTGACACGACAATGGGACTTACACCTGCATCTGGGATCCCGATGAGCACACGGTCCGGAGACGTAGACCCGGGCATATTTTTACAACTTCATAACCTTGCTGGACTGGATTATGACCAGATCAACTCACTTCTCAGTAAAGAATCAGGTCTACTTGGAGTTTCTGAAACTTCGGCAGACATGTATGAACTGCTTGAAAACCAGGCCAATGATAAAAGGGCGTCCGAGGCAGTCGAGTTGTTTTGCTACCAGGTAAAAAAAGCTATTGGCGCACTCGCTACCGTACTTGGTGGAGTTGATACGATAGTATTTTCTGGCGGTATGGGCGAAAATGCTCCTAGGATACGTGAGCGTGTCCTTCGGGGCCTTGAATTCTTAGGTGTCGAGCTACATGATGAACGTAATTATGCTGGTGAAATGTGCATATCAACTGACAATAGTCGGGTTGGGGTTCACGTATTTCATACCGATGAAAGCAGTATAATCATGCGACAAGTGATACAGACACTACAATTACAGGTTAGTAACTAAGGGGGACTTACATATGGAACACATTCACACACCACTATCAGCAGATATGCTACAAAAACTTGATGCATATTGGCGAGCAGCAAATTACTTATCAGTTGGTCAGATTTACCTATGCGATAACCCACTACTCCGTCGTCCGCTTGAAATGACTGATGTCAAAAAGTTATTACTTGGGCACTGGGGTACGACGCCAGGTCAGAATTTTATCTACACTCACCTTAACCGTGTAATTAATGAGTTTGATGCCAATATGATTTACATCTCTGGCCCAGGGCATGGTGGCCCAGCTTTAATGAGTAATGTCTACCTAGAAGGTACATTTGGAGAAATAAGGTCTGAATTTAGTCGCGACGAAGAAGGAATGAAACAATTATTTAAAAAGTCTTCATTCCCCGGTGGGCTTTCTAGCCATGTTTCGCCCCAGGTACCTGGTTCGATCCACGAGGGTGGAGAACTAGGCTACTCGGTCAGCCATGCGTTTGGTGCTGCTTTTGACAATCCTGATCTAATTGTGAGCTGTATAGTTGGTGACGGCGAGGCCGAGACTGGCCCTCTCGCAACGGCATGGCATTCAAATAAGTTCCTTAATCCGGTAACTGATGGTGCTGTACTGCCAATCTTGCACCTAAATGGCTATAAGATTAGCAACCCGACAATTCTTGCTCGTATGGAGCGCGAAGAACTAGACCAGCTTTTCCGTGGGTACGGCTGGACTCCGCATTATGTCGAAGGTAGCGACCCAGATCATATGCACCAGTTGATGGCCAAAACGCTAGATATATCGATGAGAGAAATCAAGCGAATTCAGAACCAAGCCAGGGAGCATGGTGATACGACGCGACCTCGTTGGCCAATGATAATCCTAATTTCTCCAAAAGGTTGGACTGGCCCAAAGACGATTGACGGACATGTGGTTGAGGGTAATTTCAGAGCGCACCAAGTACCACTTGCGGTTGACGAAGCACACCCACAAAATCTGCAGATACTAGAACATTGGCTTCGAAGCTACCGTCCCGATGAGTTATTTGACGAGAATGGCGTTCTTTTGAGTGAAATAGCTGAGCTGATGCCAAAAGGCGGCCGAAGGATGGGAGCGAACATTCACGCCAATGGTGGCGAGCTATTACTTGAACTGCGACTTCCGGATTTTCGTGATTACGCGGTCGATGTACCAAAAAGAAGTCACGGTGGCGAAGGAGATGCTCACGCACTTGGCCCATATCTACGCGACGTGATCAAGCTAAACAATGACCATCGTAACTTCCGTATATTTGGACCAGATGAAACCGTCTCGAACCGTTTTGAGCAAGTTTTTGAAGAGACCAACCGGCAGTGGATGGGCCGAACTGCTGAACATGATGAGTTCCTGGCGCCTGAAGGCGCAGTACTAGACTCGATGCTCAGTGAACATACCGTAGAAGGCTGGCTGGAAGGCTATTTATTGACGGGCAGGCACGGTCTACTCAATAGCTATGAGGCATTCATCCGAATTGTGGATTCGATGGTAAGCCAACACGCCAAGTGGATCAAGATGTGTTCCGAGCTACCTTGGCGCAAGGAAATAGCTTCTCTAAATTATTTGCTGACATCGCATGTGTGGAGACAAGACCACAATGGGTTCACTCACCAAGATCCTGGGTTTATCGATCATCTTGTGAATAAAAAGCCAGAATCTGTACGCATATATTTACCGCCGGACGCAAATACGCTACTTTCTGTTACTGACCACTGTCTAAAGAGTCGAAACTACATCAACCTAACGATTTGTGGCAAGCACCCGAGCCCGCAGTGGCTGACAATGGAAGAAGCGATCGTGCACTGCAACAGAGGATTAGGTGTTTGGGAATGGGCTAGCACGGACAACGGCGAAGAACCGGACGTCGTGATGGCTTGTGCTGGAGATGTACCGACGCTAGAAACATTGGCGGCGGTATCGATACTACGCAAGGGACTGCCACACTTAAAAATTAGAGTAATAAATGTTGTCGATTTGATGAGGCTTCAACCTGATACCGAACACCCTCATGGCCTAAGCGATCTCGAATACAATGATCTATTCACTACCGACAAAGAGATTATCTTCGCCTTCCACGGTTATCCGTGGCTGATGCACCGTCTCACTTATCGCCGAACAAATAGAAATCTTCATGTACGGGGGTATAAAGAAGAGGGCACCATAACGACGGCTTTTGATATGACTGTAATGAATAGCCTCGATAGGTTCCATCTAGTAATGGATGTAATCCAAAGGACGGGTATCAATACGCCTGCTGGAGCAAAACTCAGCGAGGCAATGCAACAGAAACTTGTGGAACACAAAAACTACATTGCCGAACATGGGATCGATATGCCTGAGATTCGTGATTGGAAGTGGGATCTATAGAATCTAGAAAGAGCGCCGGCCGTTGCCACTGATGCCGGTGTCTTGCATGGTGCGGGCTTGATTAACGCGGATTTTTCGGCCCATGAAGTCTTTGCCGTTGAGCACTGTCATAGCTTTTTGGGCTTCTTGAGCGCCGTCTATTGATATAAATGCCATTGCTGAAGGTGATTCTGACTTTGGGTCGTCGAAAATGTCGATTGTCGATACATTACCATATGATGAAAAGAGTTTTATTAGTTCTTCTTCGGTAACTTCTGAATGAAGGCCACCTACATATATTTTGGTTGCCATTTTGATCCTTTCAAGAGACTAGCACCGTACTGTTAGGGTATAGTATAGCATAATTTTGCTCAGTTTGCGCTCTGTTACAATAGAAATAGTAAGCAAAGGATAAGTGCCCGTGAAAAACATAACAATCTACAGCACCTCAACATGTGGGTTTTGCAAAATGCTCAAAAGCTATCTTGCAAGCAAGGAAATAGATTTTGACGTAAAGATGGCCGACGAGGACCAGGCGATCGCAATGGAACTTTATGAAAAAAGCGGGCAACTGGGTGTACCATTTACGATTATTACAGATGATGATGGCAACGAAGAAAAGATATTGGGCTTCGATAGACCAAAGTTTGACGAAGTACTTGGTCTTGCCTAATTAGCTATCTTGTTCTTAGCATCTGCTTTGCTAATTTGATATTGGCTTTTTCTAACTCGACAAGTAAACGCCTACGCATTTCTGCTGTAACTGACCACTGTTCTGATGGCTGAGTTTTGCCACTAATAACCACAGTTATGTAAGTACCGGTAATCGCATCTATATGAGAAAACTTGGGTGGTTCTAGTATTTTTGTTTTCCACTTCTCTGCGTCAGTAATCTTTTGGCCTGTGGAGTTTATAATTTCTATTAGCTGATCTATATCCGAGGTGGGGTCTACCGCAATGTTGAACCTTGTGACGCTATAGCCCATAGTTTTGTTTATAACGTGTTGGATTATGCCGTTAGGTATGTAGTGAACGTTACCGTCTACATCTCGGAGCACCGTAGAGCGTGCACCAATGCGCTCGACGGTGCCGGTGGCCTCATCTATAGCTACTACGTCGCCTACGCGGTACTGGTTGTCCGAAATGATAAATATACCGGAAAGGAGATCCTTGACGAGTGATTGGGCGCCAAAACCGAGCGCAACACCAATTATACCTGCACTGGCGAATAGCGGTGAAAGATCAATTGTTGGGAATAAATTACGTAGAATTGTTGCAGTGGTGATTGCTACAATGGTGACTTTCCAGATGGTGCGAAAGAGGCCGTTTAATGTTTCGGTCCGTTTTTTGGCATCGCTTGGGTCGCTTTTTGGGTGTCTGCCGGAATTAACTGCTCCAGCAATAATACGTCTGATAATCTTTCCAACTACAAAATATATGACTACTCCACCGAGTAGAATGAAGCCTGATCTGATAACAGAATTTATATCCATAGTCGATAGTATAACAGGGCTGACCGTCTCATAAAAAGTGGAGTATACTCAGCAACAGAACATTTAATCAAAGGAATTACTGATGAAAATACATAAAGAGAACATTACCTCACTACTAACAGGTAGCGCATTCGTGGTGCTAGGACTATTGTTACTAGCTTCTCTATTAGATTGGGTTGACAGCAGTTCTATCTATTCGTCAGTTTTGCCTATCGGTCTGATCTTGGCTGGGTTTAGCATGCTAAGTGCTCTTGATAATAAAAAACGCACAAAAAGCATTGCAATAGGAATATTGGGGCTGGGGATAGTTTCTCTTCTTGTTCGATTTGATGTAATCAGAGGTGACGTCGTAAATGCAATTTTGGGTGTTGGGTTACTCGCACTTGGTACTTCCGCTATTACTAGAGTCATGGGAGCAAGTAAGGTGAATCCATCTACTGATCAAGAAAAATAAAAAACCGCAGATTTTTTCTGCGATTTTTTAGAGTGTTTATTTTAGTACTTTTGTAATACTTAGGCTTCTTCGATGTCGACAACAATACCACCAGAGTTGGCTGCGACTACGTTGAACACCCAGCCATGGAGGTATCCCACGACATAGCCAAAGGCGAAGTAGACAAATGGAAGCACAATGATGCTAACAATGCCTGATGCCAAGCCAAATGCTAGGCCTGCGAGTACGCTGTTGGTACTGCTGGCAAGCTCGATGGTTGCGTTTAGGCTGAATAGAACTGCAACACCTAGCCCCAAGATAGCTGCAAAAGTACCTTCGTACATTGCTACGCTACTTGCGCGGACAGCGGTGATTCTTTTTGCGGATGAAGACTTGCTCATATTTCTAGTAACTCCTACTTATTTTTTACGTTGTATTGATACTGTGAACCAAGAATCTCGTTGGTTAGTGTTCTTGCTTGAAGTTGCATTGCGACTAAAGAGCCACCTAGCCATACAAACAACCATAGGAATGATTGGTCGACTACACGAAGCACACTTGAAACCACACCTTGTTCACTCAGCTCATTTAATGTCACTTCACCTACGACGAGGAACACACCTGCAAGAACCAGCGCAACACCAACTAGGGATGTCATTGCGATAATTAGGCTTTCATTTGATGGTGTCGACATCGCGTAAGATGCAGCCATTATGAAACCTGCAAGACCAAGTAGAAATACTACAAAGCCATTTTGATTTAGTCCGAGCGCGATACCGAGGAATGAGAGCGCTGATGCGCCAACAAGTCCATAGAACACCGTCACTGCTACTCCGAAGAATAGATAGGACAACACTGCCATCAATATACCGACAGCTATGGCGACGAAGACGGCAACTGTCGTGCTGACTGCACCACTACCGAAAACGCCCTGGAAGCCAGTAAAGCCGATCACTGTCCCGGCTACAAGTCCAACCAGTGGCAAAAGCACGCGGAAGAGCTGAAAGCCCAAGAGCGCCGAAGCAGCTCCCACCATTAAAAGTAATAAAGATATAATCAGCATACCCGTACCTCCTAAGTAAATTAAGCCTATTTAATACCCTTCTGCAAAATTAATCAAGAATCACGAGGTTTGCGACTACTATTTGATCATATATACTTGCGAGTATGAACAAAGTATTAAAGACAAACCCAATTCCTGCTTATTTACAACTATTTTCAATTTTTACCGGTGGTATAATCATCTTTTTAGTGTCTTCTGTGGTGCTCAGAAAGATAAACAAAGCTGTGATTTTTGAGCTAAATGACATGATTGCTATAGTCCAGACAATCGTAGCAATTGGCACGATCATAGCTGCGATGCTTGCCTGGGCAAGAAAAAAAATGTCAAAGTATGAATTGACCGACGACTCAATTGTCATTAGCAAGAGCGGTATGACTACCCGTAAGAAAATATATAGCTTTACTAATATTAATTCGCTTGGCTTGAAGCAGGGTTTAATGGGGTCACGTTATAACTTTGGAGATGTCTACATCAATATGGACCGACTAGAGAATAATGTAGAGGTCGTACTAAGACATGTCGAAGGACCAGAAGCGATAGTAAACGACATAAACCAGCATCGAAAAAGCACACGAAGTTAGTTGTCAAAAAAACATGGTTGTGCTATAATAGCGGTATTGTAGTAATGAATCCGAGTTAGGTTACAAAAGTTAGTCTCGATTTCATTAAACAATCGTTACTAATAACCTAATAAAGGATTCATTTTTTTATGCCATATAACAATTTTAGCCGTAGGTCTTCGTTTAGCGGACCTAGTAGATCAAGTTCTGGCCCTTCTGCCAGATATAACGGGCGTTCAATGCGACCACCAGCCAAAAGAGGACGCAAGAAGGAGTACATTGCTCCTGAGAGGTTTATAAAAGCCGCGCGTCCAGTAGAGCAGGTCGAGTATATACCTACTCATCAGTTTGCGGACTTTGCTGTTACGCCTCTTCTTCACGATAATATCGTTAGTAAGGGCTTTACTACGCCATCTCCAATTCAAGATCAAGCAATTCCAGAGGCCTTAAAAGGGCATGACATCATCGGTATCGCCAATACTGGTACTGGTAAGACACTCGCTTTTGCAGTGCCTTTACTCGACAAGTTAATCGCAAATCCAGGCTCAAGCGCACTCGTAATGGCGCCAACCCGCGAACTTGCACAGCAGATACTTGACGAGTGCAAAATGCTCGCAAAAGGTAGTGGGCTTTTCGGCACACTTCTAATCGGAGGCGCTCCAATGGGCCCACAGCTCAAGGACCTTAGCCATAAGCCATCTGTTGTTATTGGTACTCCTGGACGAATCAAGGACCACATGGAACGCGGAAGTCTAAACTTGTCTAAGTTTGACGTCGTAGTGCTTGATGAAGTTGATCGAATGCTCGATATGGGCTTTGTGAATGATATGCGTACTATTCTTGCCGAACTAGCAGTTGTTCGACAGTCATTCTTTTTCTCAGCGACTATGGACCCTAAAGTTCGTGCACTGATCAACGATTTCTCAAAAGATCCTATTATGATTTCTGTCAAAACAGGCGACACTAGTGACAATGTTGAGCAAAACATCGTGCGCGTAAACTCTAGCATGGAAAAAATCGAGAAACTTCATGACATTTTGAATGAAGAAACATCGTCACGGGTATTAATATTTGACGATACACAACGTTCTGTCGAAAGACTCAGTAAAACACTAGTAGAGCGTGGTTTTAAGGCTGACTCAATTCATGGCGGTAAAAGCCAGGGCCAAAGACAGCGAGCTCTTGATAAGTTCAAGTCTAGTCAGACCAATATTTTGGTTGCAACTGATGTTGCTGCGCGTGGAATCGATGTCTCTGACATTACACATGTAATTAACTTTTCTACGCCTCAGAGCTACTCTGACTACGTACACCGAATTGGTCGTGCAGGACGTGCCGGAAAAACTGGCAAAGCGCTGACATTCATCGAACCGTAAGCACTATTGACAGATCAGATACAAAGTGGTATAGTGTTACTGTTAAACACTCTGTTTAACGTTCTATAGCAATGAAACACGATATATATTTGGTCGCTTGTATCGTGTGGAGCCAGTAGCGAACCCACATTGAAACATAAACAGAAACCTCAATATGGGTTCGGTTGTCACAGTCGGTGACACCGAGCCCGTTTGATTTCTAGGTTAGGGAGGCTCGATATGAGTGCTATCAACGTATCACGTAGATCCGAGCTGGATTATCAGCAGATTATAAATACACGCAAGAAGTCTAGTGGCAAACAGCTAGTTAGTCTTTTTTGGTTGTGTGTACATGCGACGTCGCTGTTTCTTGTTGTAAGTAGCTTGATCGGCTATTCACAAGTTGAAGCATCGCATTCAAGCAGGGTAAATGGTGACACGGTAACAGTTGTAAAATCGGACATCGTATTT
>Ga0154020_10010384_pt1 | contig 10651 bp, 10 predicted proteins | sample Klosneuvirus_201_FD_109709 | JGI IMG/M metagenome (GOLD analysis project Ga0154020, IMG submission 109709) | Active sludge microbial communities from wastewater, Klosterneuburg, Austria - Klosneuvirus_20160825_MG | ecosystem: Engineered > WWTP > Aerobic digester > Activated sludge | place...
GAGATCACGACGATCACGCGCACGGCCTTCGTGCCCACCGGCACGGCGCTGGAGAACCGGCTCAACACGACCTTCTACACCACGATCACCTCGCCGACGGTCAGCAACACGGCGGCCATGAAGCCGGTGGCCGTCACCGTCGACTGGACCGACCGCGCCGGCCAGTTCCAGGCTGTCGAACTGCGCTCGGTGATCGCGGGCGTGCCGCCCGAACAGGCGGGCTCGCTCGCCTTGCCGCCTTCGCGCGACCCCTTCGCGGCGCCGCTGGGTCGGCATCGCAACGTGCCATTGACGGCCTTCGCCTTGCCGGGCACGTCGCTGAGTGTCTTCAAGCCGCCGCAGCACGCCACCGGCACGGTCGGCTGGGTGTTCAACAACACCACCGGCCTGATCACGGGCCTGTGCACGCTCGACGCCGCGATCACCAACGAGTCCTTCGGCAGCGACCCCGCGCCGGCGGAGGCCTGTGCCACCAACAGCACCGCCACCACGGGGCAACTGGTGAGCGGTCATGTGCGCTTTGCCAGCGGCGACCCTTCGGCCAACACGCAAGCCGAGCTGCCCACCGGCGCCGTGCTGAACCTGAGCATGGATTTCGACCTCACCAGCAGCGGCCACCCCAGCCCCGAGGCGGAGTGCTTCGACGACGCGCCGCGCACGACCTCGGAAGCCACGGCCCGCGCCGACTCGCAGGTGGTCTACTACTGCATCGTCTACAGCAACACCGACGGCACCTTCGCCGGGCGCACGCGCGTCGATCCGCGGCGGCTGGACTTCGCGGGTTCACCCTGGACGATCGCCGACAGCGGCGCGGGCAACTACAAGGTCTGCCGCTACACGCCGCCGGAAACGTCCACGCGCAACGTCGACCACCCGCTCGACTACACCACGGCCGGCAGCGCGCCCTTCACCGGCCTGCTGAACCAGAACTTCCTGGTCATCGACGCCGCGTACAGCTGCCCGGCCGAGGCCCGCACCACCGGGGACCTGTTCAATGCGAACACCGCCCTGCACCAGGACGGCAGTTTCACCTACGACAACCCGTGATCGCCGGCCCCCGACGGCCACGGCCGCGCCATGGCCCAGGCTGAACTGGACCGCCAGCGGCTGACCGAGGCGCTGGAACTGGCGCTGGCCGCCGTCGGCCTGTCCGACCCCAACCCGCGGGTCGGCTGCGTGATCGGCAACGCCACCGGTGCCGTCTTCGGCCGTGGCCACACGCAGCAGGCCGGCGGCCCGCATGCCGAAGTGGTGGCGCTGCGCGACGCCGCCGCGGCCGGCCTGCCCGTCCGCGGCGCGACGGCCTGGGTCACGCTGGAACCCTGCGCCCACCACGGCCGCACGCCGCCCTGCTGCGACGCGCTCATCGCCGCCGGTCTGGCACGCGTGGTGGTGGCGCTGGCCGACCCCTTTCCGCAGGTGGCCGGCGAAGGCATCGCGCGCCTGCGCGCCGCCGGCATCCAGGTCGACTTCGCGCCACCCGACATCGCCGAGCAGGCCTGGGCGCTCAACATCGGCTTCTTTTCGCGCGTGCAGCGCGGCCGGCCCTGGGTGCGGGTGAAGGTGGCCAGTTCGCTGGACGGGCGCACGGCGCTGGACAACGGCGCCAGCCAGTGGATCACCAGCCCGGAAGCGCGCGCCGACGGCCACGCCTGGCGGCGACGCGCCGGCGCCGTGCTCACCGGCATAGGCACCGTGCTGGCCGACGACCCGCGACTCGACGTGCGCCTCGTGCCTACCGTGCGGCAACCGCTGCGCGTGGTGGTCGACAGCGCGTTGCGCACGCCGCCCACGGCGAAGCTGCTGGACGCGCCGGGCTCGGTCTGCATCGCCACGGCGGACGACGGCTTTCCTGGCGCGCCGGGCTTGCGTGCGCGGGGCGCCGAGCTGCTGGCGCTTCCAGGGCCCGCGGCCCAGGTCGACCTCCGGGCCCTGCTGGCGCGGCTGGCGGCGCGCGGCGTCAACGAACTGCACGTCGAAGCGGGCCAGGGTTTGACGGGTGCCTTGCTGCGCGCCGGGCTGGCCGACGAGGTGCTGGCCTATGTCGCCCCGCTGCTGCTGGGCGGTGGCCGCGGCTGGGTCGCCTGGCCGGAACTGCAGACCGTGGGTCAGGGCCTGCGGCTGCGGCTGCAGGACGTGCAACGGGTCGGGCCCGACCTCCGGTTGCAGCTGGCGCCCGACAACGCCACGCCCTTCGGGTTTTCACCCCCGACTTGAAGGGCCGTCGGCGGGCTTTACACCCGGGGCCACATGCATGTAAGGGGTGCCGGCCTAAGTGTTTGATCTGTAGGATGAATCCGTCGTTGGTATCAGTCTTGCAGCCAGCTTCAGCAAGGCCCGGAACGGGTCGCTGGGCTACGGAGAAATCACATGAAGTTTGGGAATTCGATAAGGGCTGCTGTCGGCGCCATGGCTCTCGCCTTCCTGGCGTCGGCTGCGCACAGTGCTCCTGCGTACTACTTCGGCAAAGACGACACGAACGGCGCCCCCGGTGGCGCCAGTTCTATCGGGGCGGAAACGCTGTTCGGCACCGATGTGCTGGTCACTTCGACCGAGAACTTCGGAACGGCTCTGGCACCCCCCAACACGCAGTTGCCGGAGTACCTGTACCTCAGCGGCGGCACCCGGTCCACGGCAGTCGGAACCCTCTCCCAAGCTGCGGATCCCCCGTCCAGCAGTTGGGGCCAGTCCTATCTTGGCGCCAGTGTCATGTCTGGCGAGAAGCGCGAGGGCCGCTACAACACGACCGGCAATGCAGCGAGTGGTCGTTGGCTGGAAAGCGATGTGAGCTTCACGCTCACCCTCGCGAACCCTGTTCAGGCCTTTGCATTTTTCGGCACGGATTTCGGCGACTTTTCCGGTTCCCTGGTCGTCGAGTTGTTCGCCGATGGCGGCATCGACCCGCTGGTATTTGATGGCGCTGCACAAGTGACCCCTGGCGGTCCGAGGACCAACGTTTTTGCCCAGGGCGGCAATCCGATCCAACCGAGGGTCGAAAGCGACACCGAAGCCACCGCGACTCGCGCGCAGGATGGATCGCTCCTGTTCTTCGGTTTTGCGTCAGACACGACCTTCAATCGCATCAGGTTCACGTTGAACCAAGGCCCGGACACCGGATTCGCCGATTGGGACTACCTGGGCTTCGATGACATTCGGATTGGCAACCTGCGGACGACGACGCCGCCGAACCCCGCCCCCGAACCCGGCTCCCTCGCCCTCGCCGGCCTGGCCCTCTTCGCCGCCGGCTGGGCCCGCAAGACCCAGCGCCGCGCCTGAGGCCGGCGCCTCTCCCGCTCTCCCCGGCACCCCAGGCCGGCCCCTCCCGGGCCGGCCTTTTGCATTCCCGCCCGCCACCTACAATCCCCGGATGCCGATATCCCCCATCCCCGAGCTCGTCGCCGAGCTGGCCGCGGGCCGCATGGTGATCCTGGTCGACGAAGAAGACCGCGAAAACGAAGGCGACCTGGTGCTGGCGGCCGAGCACGTCACGCCCGAGGCCATCAACTTCATGGCCCGCCACGCCCGTGGCCTGATCTGCCTGACGCTGACGCGCGAGCGCTGCGAACACCTGCAGCTGCCGCCGATGGCCAGCCGCAACGGCACCAAGCACGGCACCGCGTTCACGGTGTCGATCGAGGCCGCCACCGGCGTCACCACCGGCATCTCGGCGGCCGACCGCGCGCGCACCGTGCAGGTGGCCGTGGCGCGCGACACGCTGGCGTCCGACCTCGTGCAACCCGGCCACGTCTTCCCGCTGCAGGCGCAGGACGGCGGCGTGCTCATGCGTGCCGGCCACACCGAGGCCGGCTGCGACCTCGCCGGCATGGCCGGCCTGACCCCCGCCGCCGTGATCTGCGAGGTGATGAAGGACGACGGCACCATGGCCCGCCTGCCCGACCTGCAGGTCTTCGCGCAGGAACACGGGCTGAAGATCGGCACCATCGCCGACCTCATCGGCTACCGCAGCCGCAACGAGACGCTGATCGAACGCCTGGGCGCACGCACGCTGCACACGCCGCAGGGCGAGTTCCACTGCACCGCCTTCCACGACAAGAGCGGCGGCCTGCACCTGGCGCTGACGCACGGCCAGTGGACACCCACCGACGAGGTGCCGGTGCGCGTGCACGAACCGTTCACCGCCATCGACCTGCTCGACGCGCGCGGCAACGGCCATTCGTGGCCGCTGCCCACCGCCTTGCAGACGCTGAAGGCCGGCCCCTGCGGCGTGGCCGTGCTGCTGAACTGCACCGGCGACAGCACGCTGCTGATGCCGCAGCTGCTGCCCGAGCGCCGCGCCGTCGTGGCGCCACGCGCGCAGATGGACCTGCGCACCTACGGCGTCGGCGCGCAGATCCTGCGCCAGCTGGGCGTCACGCGCATGCGGCTGCTGGGCAGCCCGCGCCGCATGCCCAGCATGACGGGCTACGGCCTCGAGATCACCGGGTTCACCACCGCCCCCGCATGAAATGGAGCCCCCAAGCTCGCTGGCGCGCGCTGCCCCCAGGGTCCTGTCAAGGACCCCGTCGTGGTCCTGGGGCCGTCCGCCAACGGCCCGGCAGCGCCGGTTCCGTGGCGGGAAGCCTGGTCAGGATCTGAAGTTCACCCACGGCACCTGCTGCCGGAAGGACGCACCATGAAAGAAGCCGACCAAGGCGATGCCGGCGAACTGATCGGCGAAGGCCTGCGCATCGGCATCGTGCAGGCGCGCTTCAACGACGCGCTGACCGCTAGGCTGGCGCAGGCCTGCCTGGCCGAGCTGGACCGGCTGGACGTCGAGGCCGGCGACATCAAGCACGTCGTCGTGCCCGGCGCGCTGGAGATCCCGCTGGCGCTGAAGGCCATGGCCGAAAGCGGCGAGTACGACGCGCTGGTGGCCCTGGGCTGCATCATCCGCGGCGAAACCTACCACTTCGAGCTGGTGGCCAATGAAAGCGGCGCCGGCGTCACGCGCGTGTCGCTGGACACCGGCCTGCCCATCGCCAACGCCATCCTCACGGTCGAGAACGAGGCCCAGGCCTGGGCCCGCGCCGAGGACAAGGGCCGCGACGCCGCCCGCGTGGCGGTGGAGATGGCCAACCTGCTGGAAGACCTGTCATGAGCGACCCGCAGGCCCCCGGCGCTGCGGCGCCGTCGGGTACGCCGGCGACGACGCCGCCTGGCACATCGGCGGCAGCGCCTGCAGACACCGCCCCCGCGAAGAAGCGTGCACCCGTCCGGTCGGCCCGCCGCCGCTCGCGCGAATTTGCGCTGCAGGGCCTGTACCGCTGGCTCATCGCCGGCGGCGATGGCGCCGCGGCGGAGGCCGACGTGCGTGAACTCGACGGTTTCGACAAGTGCGACCGCGCCCACTTCGACGCGCTGCTGCACGGCGGCATCGAACAGGCCGCCGCGCTCGACGCCGTGCTGGTGCGCCACATCGACCGCAAGACCTCTCTGCTGAGCCCGGTCGAACACGCGGTGCTGATGATCGGCGTCTACGAACTGCTGCACTGCGTCGAGATCCCCTACCGCGTGGCCATCAACGAGGCGGTGGAACTGGCCAAGAGCTTCGGCGGCACCGACGGCCACAAGTACGTCAACGGCGTGCTCGACAAGTGCGCCGCCGACCTGCGCCCGAACGAGGCGCGGCCGGCACGGCGTTGAGGCGCGCGCCTTGATCCGCACCGCCGGCCGGCTCGACCGCATCGAGCCGTTCTACGTGATGGAATGCGCCAAGGCGGCCGACGCCATCGCGCGCAGCCCGGCCTGCGACCCGGCGCGCGGCGGCACGCCGATGATCTACCTGAACATCGGCGAGCCCGACTTCACGGCCGCGCCCGCGGTGCAGCGCGCCGCGCAGGCGGCCATCGCCGCCGGCCGCACGCAGTACACCCACGCCACCGGCCTGCCGGCGCTGCGCGAGTGCATCGCGGCCTGGTACGGCACACGCTTCGGCGTCAACGTCGACCCGGCACGCATCGTGATCACCGCCGGTGCCTCGGCGGCGCTGCAGCTCGTCACGCTGGCACTCTTCGAGCCCGGCGACGAGGTGCTGATGCCCGACCCCAGCTACCCCTGCAACCGCCACTTCGTCACCGCTGCCGGCGCCACGCCGCGGCTGCTGCCGGCGGGTGCCGCGGCACGCTTCCAGCTCGATGCCGCCTCGGTGGCCGCAGCCTGGGGCCCGGCCACGCGGGGTGTGCTGCTGGCGTCGCCCAGCAACCCCACGGGCACCTCGATCGCGCCGAGCGAGATGGCCGCCATCGTGCAGGCCGTGCGGGCGCGCGGCGGCGTGACCCTCGTCGACGAGATCTACCTCGGCCTCAGCTACGACGCCGCCTTCGGCCACAGCGCGCTGGCCCTGGGCGAGGGCTTCGGTGGCGACGTCATCAGCATCAACAGCTTCAGCAAGTACTTCGGCATGACCGGCTGGCGCCTGGGCTGGATGGTGCTGCCGCCCGAGCTGGTGGCACCCGTCGAGAAGCTGGCGCAGAACCTCTACATCTGCGCCAGCAGCGTGGCGCAGCACGCCGCGCTGGCCTGCTTCGAGCCCGAATCGTCGGCCGAGTACGAACGCCGCCGCGCCGAGTTCCGCCGCCGGCGCGACTTCATCGTGCCGGCGCTGCGGCAGCTGGGCCTGGACGTGCCCGTACCGCCCGACGGCGCCTTCTATGTCTGGTTCGACTGCAGCCGCCACAGCGCCAGCAGCTGGGACTTCTGCTTCGACCTGATGGACCGCGCCCACGTCGCGCTGACGCCGGGCCGCGACTTCGGCCCGGCGCAGGCCGAGCGCTTCGTGCGGCTGTCCTTCGCCAGTTCGATGGCGCAGCTGGAAACGGCCTGCGAACGGCTGGCGCATGCGCTGCGGTGACCGCAAGACCCGTGACAAGCGGTTAAGGCGACACAAAGCCGGCCATTTCCCGGGCTGCCGCCAGCGCGGCGTCGCGTAAGCTGCCTGACCGTGGCCTACAACCTCTTCCAGCGGCGTGCCCGAAACGATGGCACGGTGTCCGAATTCGCGGCCACCGTGCAGACCCTGCCTGCCGAGACCGAAACGCACCCGCAGGCGGAAGCCGCCGACAGCGGCCCGCACAGCGACGCCACGGCTTCGGTGCCCGACTCGGCCACGGCCTGCATGCCCAGCGACCTCGGCGCCGACAGCCTGCCGGCCCCCGAAACCGACGTCGAGCAGCAGCCCACCACAGCACACATCGGCCGTTATGCCCTGAAGGGCCTGCTGGGCCACGGCGGCCTGGGCCAGGTGCACGAAGCCTGGGACCCGCTGCTGTCGCGCTCGGTGGCGGTGAAGACGCTGCAGCTGAACGTGCCCACGCCCGAGCGCGTGTCGCTCGACGGCCTGTTCCTGAACGAGGCGCGCGCCGCCGCCGGCCTGTCGCACCCGAACATCGTCACCATCCACGACGCCGGGCTGTCGGCCCAGGGTGTCTACATCGCGATGGAGCGCCTGCACGGCTGCGACCTGCGCCAGCGCCTGGCCGGCGGCTGGCAGCCGACGCCGGGCGAAGCCGCGCAGCTGGTGCGCCGCGTGGCCGACGCGCTGGCCTACGCGCATGCGCAGGGCGTGGTGCATTGCGACATCAAGCCGGCCAACATCTTCCTGAGCAAGCGCGACAAGCCCAAGGTGCTGGACTTCGGCATCGCCCGCGTGGCGCACAGCGCGGCGCCGCCGGCGCTGGACGGTGCGGTGGCCGGCACGCCGCACTACCTGGCGCCCGAACAGCTGCAGGGTGGCGTGGTCGATGCCCGCACCGACGTGCACGCGCTGGGCGTCGTGTTCTACGAACTGCTCACCTTGCGCAAGGCCTACAGCGGCGACAGCGTCGAGCAGATCACCACCGCCGTGCTCACCAACCACCCGGCGCCGGCGCACGAGGTGAAGAGCGGCGTGCCGCGCACGCTGTCGAACATCGCCGCCAAGGCCATGGCACGCGAGCCGGCGCGGCGCTACCAGGGCGCCGGCGAGATGGCGCACGAGCTGCGCCGCTGGATAGACCGCCACACCAGCCACGAGGTGGTGCCGCCGCCGGCCCCGCTGCCCTCGCCCGACCCCGGCCACACGCGGCCCCGGCGCACGCCGCGCCGCCGCGCGCCGCATGCCGGCCTGGTGGCGCTGCTGGTGGTGATGGGCGCAGGCGCGGGCCTGCTCGCGGCCTGGCGTGCACGCACACCGGCCACGGCGGCGCCCAGCACGGCACAGCCGCCCACGGCGTCCACGGCCAGCCCGGCGCCGGTCACGGCGGCAGCGCCGGCCGCCGTCGAGCTGGTGCCGGCGCCGGCCGACGGCGCCGCGTCGGGCACCACGCCGACCGACACCCCGGGCGCGTCGCCCGCCGCGGCCGCGCCCCCGGTCGCCCCTGCGGCCGCCGCCGCGCCGGCCGTTGCCGCACCCGCCAGGCCGCGCGTGGCCGCGGTGAAGCCGAAACCCGTCGTGCCGGCGCCGGCGGCCGCGGCCGCGCCGCCGGCCACCGGCGTGCTGCAGCTGGCCATCAGCCCCTGGGGCGAGGTCGAGGTCGACGGCCGGCCTGCGGGCACCACGCCGCCGCTGAACCGGTTGCAGTTGAGCGAGGGCACGCACACCGTGACCGTGCACAACGCCGATTTCCCGCCGCACACCGTCACCGTGCAGGTCAGTGCCGACCGGCCGGCCGTGGTGCGGCACCGTTTCGGACAGTGAAGCCCATGACCTCCACGACACCGCGCCCCCTGTCGGCCGCCGCGTTGACGATCGCCCTGCTGCTGGCCGCCTGTGCCGCGCCGCCGCCGGCACCGCCGCCCCCCTCCGGCGGCCTGGCCGAACTGATGGAGCGGCCCGCCGAGCGCCTGCTCGTCGAGGGCATCCGCGCCTACGACGACGGCCTGTACACGCAGGCCGAAGCCGCGCTGCGCAAGGCACTGTTGACCGGTCTGCGCAGCGGCCGCGACCAGGCCAGCGCGCACAAGCTGCTGGCCTTCATCACCTGCACCAGCGACAGGCCGGCCGAATGCGAGGCCGCCTTCCGCGCCGCACGCGCGGCCGACCCGGCGTTTGCGCTCAGCCGTTCCGAAGCCGGCCATCCGCTGTGGGGGCCGGTCTACCGCAAGGCCCTGCCCTGAACCGCGCCGCACCGCCCGGCCGGCCCTGCAGGCCGGCCTGAAACCCGCGCGCGACGCGGGCCCGGGCGCCGAAGGCACGACACACCCGGGCACAAGGCGGCGACGGGCCGCCGCACGACGGGCGACATAATCGCCGCCGATGTCGATCGCCACGCCGGCCGCCCCGCCCTTCCGCCATACGCTGCGTGTCTACTGGGAAGACACCGACGCCGGCGGCGTCGTCTTCTACGCCAACTACCTGAAGTTCTTCGAACGCGCCCGCACCGAATGGCTGCGCCAGCTGGGCGTGGGCCAGCAGGCACTGCGCGAGGCCACGGGCGCGATCTTCGTCGTCACCGAAACGCAGCTGCGCTACCTGGCCCCGGCGCGGCTGGACGACAGCCTCGACGTCACCGTGGCGCTGCGCCAGCGCGGCCCGGCGTCGATGACGCTGGCGCAGCAGGCCTGGCGCAGCGGCACGCTGCTGTGCGAAGGCGACATCCGCATCGGCTGCGTCGACGAGGGAACCTTCAGGCCGCGCCGCATTCCGAACGAAGTCACCCGCACCCTATGAGCCAAGACCTGTCGATCACCGCCCTCATCCTGCAGGCCAGCCTGGTGGTGCAGCTCGTCATGGCCGGCCTGGTGCTGACGTCGCTGGCGAGCTGGACGGTCATCTTCGGCAAGGTCTTCGGCCTGAAACGCGTGCGCAACAGCAACGACGAGTTCGAACGCGAGTTCTGGTCGGGCCGCAGCCTCACCGAGCTGAACACCGCGGTGGCCGGCAAGGCCGAGACGGCGCCGATGGAACGCATCTTCGCCAGCGGCATGCGCGAATTCCTGAAGCTGCGCGAGAAGCGGCTCGACCCCGGCGCGCAGCTCGACGGCGCGCGGCGTGCCATGCGCGCGAGTTTCCAGCGTGAGCTCGACGTCATCGAAAGCAACCTCAGCTTCCTGGCCAGCGTCGGCTCGGTGTCGCCGTATGTCGGCCTCTTCGGCACCGTGTGGGGCATCATGCATGCCTTCGTCGGCCTGTCGAACATGACGCAGGTGACGCTGGCCACCGTGGCCCCGGGCATCGCCGAAGCGCTGGTGGCCACGGCCATCGGCCTGTTCGCCGCCATTCCCGCCGTGGTGGCCTACAACCGCTTCGCGCGCGACATCGACCGCATCGCCATCCAGCTGGAAACCTTCATCGAGGAGTTCAGCAACATCCTGCAGCGCAACGCGGGCGCCAGCGGCGCGACGACGCAGGTCATGGGCTCCGGCACGCGTTGAGATGGAACAGGTTTCGGCTTTCGGCCCGGAGCGGACGGTCGCTGTTTGCGAAGGCGCGCTCATGCAGTTGCACGGGATCAGGCCGCCGAGGTGCTCTGCTGCGTTCATGCCCGGGGCTTGCGCCCCGGGCGCTCGCCAGGCACAAACAGTCCACTGGACTGTTTGTGTCCGGGCTCTCTCCCCCGGCCCGGGCTGCGCCCGGGCCTCCTCCTTTACTTCACTCCGCAGAGCACCCCACCGTCCTGATCCGCCACCGCTGTGGCGCTGCACGAGGGCGGCGCGCCATGGCTGGTGGTGGGCC
>Ga0154020_10010385_pt1 | contig 10651 bp, 7 predicted proteins | sample Klosneuvirus_201_FD_109709 | JGI IMG/M metagenome (GOLD analysis project Ga0154020, IMG submission 109709) | Active sludge microbial communities from wastewater, Klosterneuburg, Austria - Klosneuvirus_20160825_MG | ecosystem: Engineered > WWTP > Aerobic digester > Activated sludge | place...
AGGCTCGTGGTGAGGGGACCCGGCGTGAACAAAAGTTTGTCGTGCGCCATGGGAATGCTGCGTTACGGTTTCATAATCGTTGGACGGAGGAATGAAGTTCCGCAGTGCCCAAATCATTACGGGCGGACCTTACAACTCTGTTCTGCGCGCTCGAACAATTTCCCGAGCGCATAGAATGGAGTCCGAAATCCGTCGCGCTCGGGCCCGCGGGAAACTGTCGCCAGAGCATTCAGTCGCACCGGACACCACATCTCCCGCCAACCTGTCTCATTCGCGGCAGTAGGAAACGGAGAGTCGACGGAGTGCCGAGTCACGCAACCCGACGGACAAATCCTTCGAGCAGCGGGCGATAAGAATCCAAATCCGGCGTCTGCATGTCCGGAACTTTTCCCATGTCATCATACCGACGGATGCGGACGGCGAGCTCGAAGTGCGGTTCACTTTCGAACTTCTTCGCTTCCGCATCGGTCATCGGGCCGCCCTGCAATTCCAGGCTGATTTTCGATGCGTCCGAAAGGGAGTCGAAGTAGCCGGCTTCTTTCCAGCAGAGGTACCTTTTGGCCGGAACGTGAAGCCTCCCCGCATCCACAATCTCGTCGCAGAAAAGATCCTTCAGGAGTTTGGCCCCCAGAATCTCGTGCCTCGCATCCACTCCGCGTTCGGCAACGTCCTCGCCAAGGTTGTGGCAGAGATGTCCGTAATCATGAAGCAATGCGGCCGCAATCACGACCGGAGGTTCTCCCGCCTGCTGGGCGAAGGCCGCACACTGAAGGGCGTGCTGAAGTTCCGTAACCGACTCCCCATAGGCCCGGTGTCCGTAAGAGCGGTAGGTGTTGAGAACGTCATTCAATGTTTCAGGTTTCACAGTCGCGATGATGGCCGAGAAGTTGTGGCGGGTCAAAGAAGACGGGGAAACATACGTGTAACAACTTCCATCGCGACGCAGCGGATACGGACATTTCACCGAGGAATTCGCGCAAATGTCACACCGGCCCATTCCCACTTCACGTAGGATGCGCCGAGTGAATGCACTCCTTGGCAATCTCGATCAGGACAGTTTGATTCGATTACTGCGCGAACTGGCCGCGATTCGACGCGAACTGATCGAAGCCGAACAAGTGTCGCGCGAGGTATGGGAGAAGGTTCACCCCAGCCAACGCCGCAGCGCCCGCAATTTGATTCACTACCTCGCGCTCCGCCGCACGGATCTTCGTCCGCTGCAACTCAAGCTGTCCGCCTTCGGACTTTCTTCCCTCGGCCGGAGCGAAGCTCACGTTCTGGCCACAGTCGATGCCGTGCTTCGCGTCCTGCATGCCCTTGTCGAACAGCCGTGGCCGGCTGATTGGACCAATGGACCGGTAACCATTGAAGAAGGTCGCGCGGAACTGAAAGCACGCACGCTGGCCTTGCTCGGTGCGAAGAGTTCCAGCCGATGGGTGCGCATCATGGCCACGATGCCCACCGAGGCCGCCACGAGTCCGCAATTGATCCGACAGCTCCTTGAATCCGGGATGAATTGCATGCGAGTCAATTGCGCCCACGATTCTGCCGCCGTCTGGCAGGCCATGGTCCGGCACCTGCGGAATGCGGAGCGCAAGACAGGAATGCACTGCAAAATTCTGTTTGATCTCGGCGGGCCGAAGTTGAGGACGGGCCCGCTCGCTCCCGGCGAGAACGTGCTCAAACTGCGCCCGACCCGGGACGATCACGGCCGGGTGCTTGAACCAGCCCGCGTCTGGCTCACCCCGGAGGAGCAACCCGAACCACCACCGCACCCCACCGCGGTAGTGGTTCCGCTTCCGCGATCGTGGCTGCGCTCGTTGAGAACGGACGCTTGCGTCACGTTCGAAGACGCGAGAGGTTCAAAACGCGAACTGACCGTGCGATCGAAGAAGGGAGATTCTCGTTGGGCGGATTGCGAAAAGACGGCGTATGTGGTGGTCGGAACCCAATTCCGAATCCAGCGGGAAAACAAATCACGCGGGCGCCGCGAATCGGACATCGCCTGTCCGACTGCGTTACCAGAGCGAGAGGAACCCATTCTGTTGCGAGTCGGCGACCGGCTCTTGTTGACTCGAAAACAAACGCCCGGTCGTCCGGCTATCCTCAATAATCGCGGAGGAGTAGAACAACCGGCACGGATCAGTTGCACGGCGCCGGAGGTATTCCAATACCTGAAGGTCGGCGAACGAGTTTGGCTGGATGACGGAAAGATCGGGGGAATCATCCGCGCCGTATCCAACGAACAGATCGACATCGAGATTACCCAGGCCCGCCCCAAAGGTGGAAAGCTGCGGGCAGACAAGGGCATCAATTTCCCGGACAGCACGCTGAAGCTTCCGTCATTGTCGAGGGACGATCTGCGCCATCTCCCCACCGTTGCGCGACACGCCGACGTGGTCGGATACTCCTTCGTACAAACGCCACAAGACGTCCACGAACTCCAGCGCCAGCTCGAACGGACCGGCGGTGAGGGGCTCGGAATCATCCTTAAAATCGAAACACGGGCGGCATTCGAACATCTGCCCGAGCTGTTGCTCGCCGCGATGAGAAGTCCGCTGGTGGGCGTGATGATCGCGCGCGGCGATCTCGCCGTGGAGTGCGGCTATGAACGCATGGCAGAGCTTCAGGAGGAGATTCTCTGGGTTTGCGAGGCAGCTCACGTGCCGGTGATCTGGGCGACGCAGGTTTTGGAGAGTCTTTCCCATGCCGGACTCCCGACCCGAGCTGAGGTGACCGATGCCGCCATGGGTGTCCGGGCAGAGTGCGTGATGCTGAATAAAGGCCCGGAGATGATCGCCGCCGTTCGCTCCCTCGATAACATCCTGCGCCGGATGCAGGCTCATCAAAACAAGAAGCAATCCATGCTGCGCTCGCTGGGGATTGCGAGGAACTTCGCCCCCAACCGGTCGAGGACGGTATCCCAGGAAACGTCTTTGCCCGGACCTTCCAGCCGTAGCGTTTCGAACCGAACCACCAGCCAGAGAATCGAAGCGCATTACCCCAATCGGTTCATTAACAGCGCGGCTGCGGTAACTCTCGCCTTCCGAAAGATCGCAGAGGGCAGTTACCAGAAACGAAAATTGTAAGTTGTTCGGAAAACCGCTCTCAACCGAGGCAGCAAACCTCGGTGCTCTTCTCTACGACCGCATTAATTGTCACAATTCGAGGCTCGTCACTGCGCCCGCCGCCGCTTAAAAGCGATTGGCAACTGAATCTCAGACTTCAAACAACACCGTTCACCCACCGTTATGAAATCGCATCCCAAGAGCAAGACGGCTGCATCCATTCGCGAGGCGATCCGAACCGCCGCGCGCGAAGTCAAATCGTTGGACCTCGAAGTCAAGGCAGCGGAGAGCTTCGCCGACCGGTCGAAGCTCAAACTGAAAACCGCGAAGAAGAATTTCAAACTGGCGAAGAAGGCCGCCCGCCGCTTGCGGAAGAAACTGAAGAAAGCGCATCAGAAGCTTGATGCCGCCATGACCAGCGCTCGCGGCGACGCAATCAAATCCAAGTCCGACGACAAGTCCCCTGCCCCAAAGGGTAAGAACGCAGACAAGACGTCGGCGAATCACTCCGGCAGAAACGGCAAACGCCGCCGAGGAAAAACCGTTTCCACGGCACCGAGGCGGCACAGCTCGAATGCATCGGCCCGTAACAGAGCAACCAGCTTGGCCTCCGTCACGCATCTCGATGGAAGCAGTCCAGAGCCAGAGTCACCCACCGGTCCTTCCCCTGATTCGGGCGGTTTGAGCGAACCCACTGCTCGGTAAAACGCAGAATCAAAGCGCCGCAGAACTTTCAATCCGCCACGCACCATTCCTTCCTTACGCAGCCCATCGCACAGCATCATGTTTGAAACCGCGGAACTGGATAGGACTCTTTCAAAACGCGACTACGAGAAACAGCTGCCGGAACTTCGCGCCCGTCTGGTCCAGGCGCAGTTCGCCCTCAAGCAGGCCAAGATCCCGGTCATCATCGTCATCTCTGGCGTGGACGGCGCCGGCAAGGGCGACGTGGTTCATCGATTGAACGAATGGCTGGATCCCCGCGGCGTCGACATTCACGCCTTCTGGCAGGAAACCGAGGAGGAACGCGAACGCCCGTTCTACTGGCACTTCTGGCAGGCGCTGCCGGCGCGCGGCCGGATCGGACTTCTTTTCGGGTCGTGGTACACCGAGCCGGTGACCCGCCGTGTCTACGGCCACATCAAGGACGCTGAACTCGACACCGCCCTCCAGCGCATCGCGTGGTTCGAGGAAATGCTCGCCCACGACGGAGCGCTCATCATCAAGCTTTGGTTTCACCTCTCAAAAAAATCACTCCATGCCCGCCTCAGCAAACTGGAGGAGAAACCGGAAACTCACTGGCGTGTCCTGCCCACCGACTGGGTCCACCATAAACTGTACGACAAGTTTGTCCGCGTGTCCGAACGCGCCCTGCGCGGCACCAACACCGCCCACGCCCCCTGGCGGCTGATCGAATCCACCGATGATCGCTACCGCGATCTGACCGCCGCCCGGCTCATTCTCGAAGCCATCGAGAGCCGGCTCGGGCGCGCCACTGGGACCAAGGTGAAGACGTCGCGACGTCCGCCGACGATTTCCGTCCCTGCCAAATCTGACCGCTCTGTCCTCGACAAAGTCGATCTCGGCTCCGCTCTGACCCGGGACGAATACGAGCGCAAGCTGGACAAATACCAGGCTCGCTTGAACCGGCTGACCTGGGCCGCCGCCGAACTGAAGCTCGCCAGCGTGATGGTCTTCGAGGGATGGGATGCAGCAGGCAAAGGAAGCTGCATCCGCCGCGTCACTGCCGCGATCGATCCCCGGCTCTTCCGAGTCATTCCCATTGCCGCGCCCACCGACGAAGAGCGCGCACATCACTACCTATGGCGCTTCTGGAAGCATCTGCCGCCCGACGGACGAGCCACCCTCTTTGATCGCTCGTGGTACGGTCGCGTGCTGGTCGAACGAGTCGAATCTTTCGCCCGGCCCGAGGAATGGTGCCGCGCCTACCACGAGATCAATGATTTCGAAGAGCAACTTGCCGAGCACGGAATTGTAATTTCGAAATTTTGGATTCACATCAGCAAGGACGAACAGCTCCGCCGCTTCAAGGAGCGCGAAGTGGTTCCGTTCAAGCGCCACAAGATCACTCCGGAAGACTGGCGGAACCGCCAGAAATGGGACGCTTACAGCTCCGCAGTCCACGACATGGTCACGCATACCAGCACCAGCTTCGCCCCCTGGACTCTTGTTGCCGGCGAAGACAAAAAGTTCGCACGCGTCCAGATCCTCAAAGCGCTTTGCACCCGGCTCGAAGCGGCACTTTGAACAGAGGCAACGATCACTCCGCTCCTCCGGGCGATCCGATGCACTCGGCTGAAGCTTTTCAACTGAACGCTGAGATCTGAATCGGCGAGCAGAGAGAATATTTATCCGACCGATAGCGCTCGAAGGTTCGTCGCCCGCCTGTCACACATCCGCCACGTCACGCTGAAGCGCGGCACTTCCTTCGCGATCGACTCTTTTCCCAACCGTAACCGGTCCGCACTTTGTTCGTCATGCGATGCTGCCAGAACTGGCACGTTCTCAACCGAACCCTCCGGCGTCCGCGCCGGAAACAACTGGAACGCGCTTATGCCAGCCGCACGCAAGATCATGCTGATTCTCGCCGCGAGTTTTCCCGCCCTCACCGCGCCCACCTACGCGCAGGCCGATGACGCCACTCCGACACCAACGCGGTTCGCCGAACCACGGCTCGACCCGCGATCACGAATGCACGAGCTTCCGTCCCGGTTGCCTCCGCGACAGGGAACATCGCCAAAATTCCTCCGGCACCAGAGGGCGTCACGGACGTGAAGTTCGGCGAGTTCTTCAAGCCCATCGGATCGCGCGGACTGGAGCACTCCGACAAGTTGCGCGCCCTCGACGGAAAACGGGTGCGCATTCTCGGCTACATGGTGAAGCAGTCGCGCCCGATGCCGTGGACATTTTTGCTTTCGCCCGTGCCGGTGACATTGCACGAGACTGAATACGGTTTTGCCGAAGACATGCCGGCGACAGCGCTGCACGTCTTCACGCCACGCAATGCGACGCCAATCGTGCCATTCACGCCAGGGCTGATGTTGCTGACCGGCACACTGAGCGTGGGCAATCGCGAGGAACCCGACGGCCGCGTGTCGACCGTGCGGCTGACGCTGGATCCGCCCACGCCGGAGCAGCGTGCGGCGATGATGCCGACGGCCCGCGCCACTCAAACCATTTCCACCAACGCCGTACTCCGTTGAGTCACGGACGACGTTGGTCGGGAGCTCACTGGAGCCTTCCAGTCGTCAGATCCCAAACAACCAAAAAGAAAGGTCCATCGTATGCCATCCTTAAGACAACACGCGGCGCAGGCCGTCTGCGTCGCCGGCCTCGCGGTCTCGACACTGACTGTGCCGACATTCGTTCAGGCAGCGCCAGTCATCTCGCGGCTCACCCCTCCGAGCGCGCTCTTTACCTTCAACGATCCAAACGGTCCCTACACCGCGCGGTTCCTGCCGGATCAACGTTTCGATCTGCAAATCACCGTGAAGCCCGACGCCGACCAGACCATCACGAGCGCAGAGTTCTTCGTGAATGGCCGCAAGGTCAACAAACCCGTGGCACTGGCACCCGCGACCGCCTCCGGTCTGCCTTCGAACACCGTGGTGATGACGATCCGCGCCTATGCGAATGACAATCCGGGCGTTCACACTGTTTTCGTCCGAGCCAAACAGAGCGATGGGCAACACGCCACCGCCCGCGGGAATTTTGAGATCGTAAAAATGCACAATGCGGACTTGGGCAAGGACGACTACGACAAAGGAGGCAACGGCGGACGTCGTCGCGCGAAGAACATCATCTATCTGATTGGCGACGGCATGGGCATCGCCCACCGCACAGCCGCTCGTTTGATGCTGCACGGGGCAGCCCAGGGCAAGGCCAACGCGCCGCTGGCGATGGATACATTTCCGTTCACCGGCTTGGTTGCAACACATTCGCTGAACTCGATCGTCACCGATTCGTCTCCCGGTGCCGCGTGCTACGCGAACGGCAACAAGTCGAACAACAACCAACAAGGTGTCTTCCCGGACGACACGACGGACAATTTCGACAACCCGCGCGTTGAGTTGATCGGCGAATATCTCTGGCGCAAACAAGGCCGTACACTCGGCATCGTGACGACGTCGGATGTGTTTGATGCGACCCCCGGAGCTTTCGGCACGCACACGGCGAACCGTGGTGCCGGCACGGGCATCGTGGACCAGTACCTTGACGAAGCCGTCGCGAAGGGTGGCTTGCGCGTGTTGATGGGCGGCGGACGCAAGTGGTTCCTGCCGCAGGGCACGCCGGGATCAGCCCGCGCGTTGAACAGCGATTACGTGCTGCCTGCCGACCTGTCCAGTGGCTGGAACGTGCCGGCGGGAGAGATCGATCCGCAGCGCGATGTCATTGCGGATTTTGAGAACTCCGGCTTCGAGTATGTGTATGACACCGCCAGTCTCGGCGAAGTGGGAAAGAAGACTGACCGACTGCTCGGCCTGTTCTCCTTCTCGAACATGAACGTGGCCAAAGACAAGATCGACAAGCGCCGCAATCCGGCGGCGGCGGGCGTCGTGGATGACTTCGGTTTCCCCGACCAGCCGATGCTTGACGAGATGACCGCCAAGGCGCTCGACGTGCTCAGCCGCAACAAGCGCGGCTTCACACTCATGGTTGAGGCGGCGTCCATCGACAAGCAGGCGCACGCTATGGACACCGAGCGCTGGATCCTCGACACCATCGAGTTCGATCGCGCGATCGCCGTGTGCAAGAAGTTCGCGGAAAAGAACGGCGATACCCTCGTCATCGTCACGGCAGATCACGAGTGCGCCGGCATCAACATCATTGGCGGTTCCCGCGTGACGAATGCGGATCTCCAAACACGCGCGGCTGGCAACACAAACGGGCCTCTGGCGCTGCGCGATCAAGTGGTGGGCATTTATGAGGGAGCCGGATTCCCATTTTATCCGACGGCAAACGACGGCTATCCGACCACCACTGACGTGGATTTCAAGATGCTGATTGGCTACGCGGGCAACTCGGATCGTTACGAGGACTGGCTGACCAATCCGTTGCCGCTGCGCGACAGCCAGCAGCCATTCAACAATGTCGCTCCATTGAGCACCTATCCGACCGGCCCTCTGAATCGTGATGTGGCGGGAGGATTCGGGATCACCGGCCAGGTGCCCGGTGGATCTGCCGTCCACACCGGGTCGGACATTCCTGTGTCCGCCTACGGCATCGGCTCCTCGATGTTCAGCGGGGTGATGGACAACACCGACGTGTTCTTCAAGGCGATGCAGGCCGCGCTCGGCGGCACGCGCATCCGCCCCGAAGCCCTTTGGTAAGCGCTTTTTGACAGGAAGCGCCCCACCACAAAACCCGCTCCGGACTCAGACTGGAGCGGGTTTCTCTTTTGCAGCCGGATGCCGCACGATTGGTCGGCACCGGAATCAAGAACGCCGCGTCCTCAACACCGTGGGGAAAGGAAACGCGATTTGGTCTCCCCCCGAAATCAACGCACGACAGTGAAGGACGATTTTTCCGCATTCGGCAACCGAGGTTAACGCCGCGCCGGACGACCGGAGGTTGCGATTACTTGACTCGCTCGATCGGCACCGATTTCATCTCGCTCTGTGAACGTGCGGCAATTTCAACTTCTCCTCCTTTGGGCAACCGGCGTGACGACCATGCGATTTGCGGGCGAGCTGTCCGCGCAGTCAGAGTCCGCAGCCATTCACGTGGCGCGCGGTGTATCCAAACCCCGTCCGTGGCCCGGCGGAATTGTTCCCTACGATGTTTCCCAACTGAACACTGCCCAGCAGGAGAAAGTAGCGCTGGCGATGAAGCGCTGGGAGGATACCGGGGCAAATATCCGGTTCGTCCTTCGAAGCAACCAGACTGAACACGTCTTCTTCACCGGGAAGACGGATGCCGGAAACAACGCGAGCCACACTGGCTTCAAGCGCGGAGTGCGGACCGAGATCAATATTACGTCCTTTTGGTGGCGCCAGGCCGAATGGATGCCCGCCCATGAATTGGGCCATGCCCTCGGGTTCCACCACGAACATCAGCGCTGGGATCGTGATGCCCACGTAACCATTCACTACCAGAGCATCAAGGAAGGACGGAGCCACGACTATGACTGGATTCCGCGAACGAACTGGCTCGTTACCAGCACCCCTTACGACGTCCGCTCGATCATGCACTATCGAGTCTGCTGGACATCTGCCTGTGAAACCAACTGCAAGGACGGCCGAGGCGAAAGTCCGTGCGCTGTCATCGATCCGCACGGCACCGAGTTCGATTCGGTCATCGGCCAATGGGACGCCAACGGCATCAGCGCGATCGACGCGGAAGAACTCCGCCTGATCTATGGCGTTCGTGACGATGCCGCGAAATCACGTCAATGACTCTCAGCCCGGTGCCGCCAGCCACGCCCCGCTTGTAGAAAATGGAATTGTGAGACAATTTTTTGGTAGGTCGGTTGAAAAGTAATTCGACGACTGGGCGCCAAGGATTGCCAGCCGCCCGGCAAGTCACCACACTCAGGCCAATGTTCGCCGTCCCCAAATCTCACCTGACTTGCCGCGGTGTCCGTAAACAATAATCACTGACTCACATGCCCAGAATTTTTCGACATCTGCTCCTCGCCATTCTGACGGTCGTCACCGTCAGTAAGTCGACGCGCGCGGAGGTCGCTGTTCCTGGACTGGCTTCCAGCCAGCTCGATCCGGAACTGAAGGGACAGGTACTGATCGAGGAACTGAACTGCGCGGCTTGTCATGCCGGCGACGCATCGCTCAAAGCGCGCTCAAAGAAAGCACCACGGCTGGCGGAAGTCGGTTCGCGAGCGAACCCGGGCTATCTGGAGTCGTTCATTCTCAATCCCCACGCGACCAAGCCCGGCACCACGATGCCGGACGTGCTGTCATCGCTGGGCGCGGCCGAGAAGAAGCAGACAGCAACGGAGCTGACGCACTTCTTGCTGTCGCTGAGGCCGAACGACTTTTCGTTGCAGCCGCCCGATGCCGTGGCGGCGCTGCACGGGAAGCGACTATTTCATTCGCGCGGCTGCGCGGCGTGCCATTCGCCTCGCGATGACACGGGAGCGGAGCTGCTCGCCAAGAATTCCGTCCCGCTGGGCGCGCTGGATCGGAAATACAGTTTCAAAAGTCTGGTCGAGTTCCTCCGTCAACCGCACTCCAGCCGGCCCTCGGGCCGAATGCCGGACTTGCGTCTGCCCGGCCGGGAACTCGAACGCATCGCCCATTATCTGCTACAGAACACGCGCGTGCCGGGGAACCTGAACTACACACTGTATCGCGGCGATGTGTGGGAGGGCCTGGCGAGCGACAAAGTCACGGCGGAACGCGCCGGGCAGGTGAAGGATTTCGACCCCGCGCATTTCGGCAAGCTGCCGCAACACACGGCACTGGTGTACGAGGGATGGCTCAAGGTGGAAATCCAGGGCACTTACAGATTCTTCCTCACGCTGAACGGGGGCTCGCTCGAAATCGGCGGCAGGACGGTGGCAAAGGAGGCCCCGAGCGACCGGCGCGGGGTGAAGTCACTGGAGG
>Ga0154020_10010386_pt1 | contig 10651 bp, 3 predicted proteins | sample Klosneuvirus_201_FD_109709 | JGI IMG/M metagenome (GOLD analysis project Ga0154020, IMG submission 109709) | Active sludge microbial communities from wastewater, Klosterneuburg, Austria - Klosneuvirus_20160825_MG | ecosystem: Engineered > WWTP > Aerobic digester > Activated sludge | place...
ATCCGGATGGAGATTTCAAGATTGGTGAATTTGTCAACATCCGTGTGTTCGCATCCACAGCTTCGCATCAAATCACACTTCCGAATAGTGCCTTTACAGAAATAAACGGCAAGCCGGTAGTCTTCATTAAAGAAGCAGCCGAAAAATATACAGTGAGCTACGTTCAGCTAGGGCATAACAACGGTACACATACCTCAATCCTGAAAGGGATAGAAGAAGGACAAAGGGCTGTCATCAACGGCAGTTACCAACTCAAGATGATCTATCTCAACCAATAATCAAGTATTCACTCATCCATTATATTTTGAAATCATGAAACCACTTTTTAAGCAATACATCTTACCATTGATAGTCCTGACAGCGGGCACCATAGCATGTAACAGTTCAAAACACGAAGGCACTACAACAGAAACAAGTGCCGGAACAGAAGCGCATGGTGGCGAAGATCACGTGCACACCTATGCTTGTCCGATGCACCCTGAAATGCAAGGCCACGAGGGTGAGAAATGTAATAAATGCGGCATGCCCCTTGAGCACATGGATCATGTCCCGGTGGCTGGTAACTACATGATGGAGATCAAACCCTCATCCGAGATGATTAGGGCAGGGATTTCAGTCGATCTTTCCCTGACACCAAAGAACAAAGATAATATGAGCCTTCCTGTGCCTCTTGATGTTGAACACGAAAAGAAAATACATCTGATCGCCGTGAGTGAAGACCTGAGCTGGTTTGATCACATACATCCGGAATATCAGTCAGACGGCAGCTATCTCATCAAAGAAACCTTTCCGAACGGAGGCAAGTATTTGTTGTACGCAGATTATAAGCCTACGGGGAGCACACACCAATTGGAGAAAGCAGAAATCAAGGTAGAAGGAAAAACTATGGTGTCTGCGAATTATAAAGAGACCAAAGCGATCGCTACGTCTGGTGCATATACTGTAACGTTGAAGCCTGATGGCGGACGGTTTCTCTCCAACCAGGAAATACATTTTGACGGCCAGTTTGCGAAAGGGGGAAAACGATTTGATGTCAATGGGTTACAATCCTATCTCGGAGCCAAGGGACATATGGTAGGTATTCAGACCAGTAGCAAGACCTACGTGCACTTGCATCCGGAAGTTGAGAATGATATCCTTCATTTTCATGCCACATTTGCAGAAGCGGGCATGTACAGGGCATGGTTGCAGTTTATCGCAGATGATCAATTGCACACCGTTGACTTTACCATTATGGTTGAGCAGGGAGAACCAGGAAAGGGTGGTGAAGAAGCAAAACCGGCAACACACAATCATTAAACAACCACGAAAGAACAGACGATGAAAGTACTCCGTATGTTGATGATGATGTTGAAGACGATAGGGTCTTATTTGTTTGCAAAGCAATGTTGCAAATAAACATCAGTAGAAATGATGTAGAGAGGAGAAAAACGTATCCATTGACAAATGAACCATGCTAGATAATTTAATAAAATTCTCATTACAAAACCGCCTGCTGGTGGTTGCGCTGGCTGCCTTGCTGATGGTGTATGGTGTGTTTGCCATTGTCAACTTGCCGGTGGATGTACTGCCGGATCTGAATCGTCCACGGGTGACTATTTTTCTCGAAGCCAATGGTATGGCTCCTGAAGAAATTGAAACCCAGATAACACTCCCGGTAGAATCAGCACTCAATGGCGCACCTGGCGTGGAGATCGTAAGGAGTAGTTCTACGATCGGTATCGGGATGGTGTTTGTTGAGTTTGGCTGGGATTCGGATATCTACAGGGCTCGACAGATCGTGGCGGAAAAACTGCAAACCGTCAAGCTGCCAGATAACATCGTCCCGGTCATGGGACCGATCAGCAGTGTCATGGGACAAATCATGCTCGTGGGTATTTCTGCGGACAGCACATCTGCTGCAGATCTGCGTACCCTCGCTGATTTTACCATCAGGCGAAGACTCATGAGCATCAAGGGTGTGTCACAGGTCATTCCGATGGGCGGTGAGCGCCTTCAATACCAGGTGCTCATCTCTTCCACCAAACTGAAACAGTTTAACCTGAGCATTGATGAAGTTGACTTAGCCATGGAGCTGACTAATCAAAACAGTTCCGGAGGCTTCTTTGATCAATATGGTTCGGAAGTGTTGATCAGGAATGTGGGCAGGGCATATACGCTGGATGATTTAAAAAATACGGTGATTTCAAACAGGGATGGATTACCGGTATTGTTGTCTCAGGTGGCAGATGTTCGTTTTGGAGCTGCAGTCAAACGCGGTGACGCGAGCATCAATGCAAAGCCGGCAGTGATCCTTACCATTGAAAAGCAACCGACCTTTAACACCGTTACCCTAACCGAAGAGGTAGAGAAAGCAATCAGGGAACTACAACCATCCTTGCCACCGGATGTCAGACTAAATACCAACATATTCCAGCAGAAACATTTTATCGAAGCAGCTCTGACTAACGTGGAGCATGCTTTACGGGATGGATTCATTCTTGTCGTTATCGTGCTTTTTTTGTTTCTTTTAAATTATCGCACTACACTGATTACGCTGACAGCGATTCCGTTGTCGCTCGTGATTACAGCTATTGTATTCAAGCTTTTTGGTTATAGCATCAATACCCTGACACTGGGTGGATTGGCCATTGCGATCGGTGAGTTGGTAGACGATGCGATCGTGGATGTTGAAAATGTATTCCGACGCATCCGGGAGAATAGAGCATCATCTGATCCCAGGCCGGTACTGCAAGTCATCTATAGTGCCAGCAGTGAAGTGAGAAATTCAATCGTGTATGCGACGATCATTGTCGTGCTGGTCTTTATTCCTTTGTTTTATATGCAGGGAATAGAAGGAAGGATTTTTGCGCCGCTGGGCATTGCGTACATCACGTCTATCCTGGCTTCACTCGTTGTATCATTGACGTTGACACCAGTGTTGTGCAGCTACCTTTTGAGTACAACTCCTGCATCGTCGTCAACAGGCACTGATGCAAGTGAACAGACGACTCCGATTAAGAAGTCATTTCTACGAACGGTATTTTCAGGATCAGGTACCCATGAGGATAGTCCGCTTGTCAAATGGCTCAAGCAAAGAGATATGAGACTCCTCCACTGGGGACTTGAACGGCCGCGCACGATCATTGGAACGGCAGTAGTACTGATTATCATTTCAATGGGCGTATTGCCTTTCTTTGGAACATCGTTTCTCCCACCATTCAATGAAGGTTCATTTACCATCAATCTCTCCACACCACCAGGTACATCTCTGGAGGAAAGCAACAAGATCGGGACCATGGCAGAAGAACTCATGCTGCAAGTGCCGGAAGTGAATTATGTAAGCAGGAGAACAGGTCGTGCGGAGTTAGATGAGCACGTAGAGCCTGTTTCGAATTCAGAAATTGATGTTGAGTTAAAACACGAAACTGGTAGATCCAGAGATGAGGTGGTCGCTGATATCCGTCAGAAGCTTGACATTCTAAAAGGGGTATCTGTGAATGTCGGTCAGCCCATCTCCCACAGACTTGATCACCTGCTATCAGGTGTGCGTGCCCAGGTGGCGATCAAATTATTTGGCAATGACCTGACGGATCTACGATCGCATGCAAATGAAATCGCCGCTGTCATTAAAAATGTTCCAGGTGTTGTGGATGTCCAGGTTGAACGCCAGGTGATGGTGCCGCAGTTATTGATCAAGGTGGATCGTGAAGCATTGCAACGATATGGCTTGCAGGCAGGCAAAGTTGCAAGGGATCTTGAAGTTTTTTACAATGGCAAAGTGACCGGCCAGATCCTGGATGGAGATAAATCTTTTGATATCCTGCTGCGCACTACAGATGAAGAGCGTACAAACATCGAAGCGATTCGGAATACGTTGATCGATGCGCCTGATGGAACTTTAATTCCATTACAACAAATCGCACGTATTGAAAACACAACAAGCATCAACACCATCACACATGAAAATACCCAGCGAAAAATAACCATCAGTTGTAATGTGGAGGGCAAGGATCTCGGCACAGCCGTCAGTGAAATCCAAAAGCAGGTAGGTCAGCAGGTAATCTTACCGCAGGGATACTACATACAGTATGGCGGCCAGTTTGAAAGCCAGCAATCCGCTTCAAAATTGATCCTGCTGCTGAGCTTGTTTTCATTTGCCGGGATTTTCCTGGTGTTGTTTTCACACTTTAAATCAACCCAGATTGTTGTGCAGATCATGCTCAATATCCCACTCGCGCTGATCGGTAGTGTGATAGCTGTGCTCATTACAGGTGGCGTTTTTTCAGTAGCTACGCTTGTTGGATTTATCACACTGACGGGAATTGCCTCGCGCAATGGGATCATGATGATATCCCACTATATTCATTTGATGGAACACGAAGGTGAAAAGTTTGGTAAGGAAATGATCATCCGCGGTTCACTCGAACGGTTGGTTCCTGTATTGATGACCGCATTGGTTGCTGCATTGGCGCTGATTCCATTGACGCTTGATCCGCAAGCACCCGGAAAGGAAATACTCTTCCCGGTAGCTACCGTCATCCTGGGTGGATTGATCAGCAGTACATTGCTGGACATCATGGTGACCCCTGTAGTCTTTTATACCTTTGGCGAAAAAGCGATCAAAAGTTATTTTAAAAGGAAAAGTGAAAAACTGATCAATGCAATCTAAGCAGATGAATTTTTTGCTTTGAGCTGATTAAACAACAATTATATCCTGAATAGCGTTATATTTGCCTGATGATTATGTTTTCACGCATATTTATATTGTACTTCATGGCAATGATTCTCATGCCATGTGCGGATATTCATGCGGCTACATCTTCCATTGCTGAACAGATTGCGATTTCATCGGATCACGAGGATTGTCCTCATGAAAATGAAAATGATTTTTGTTCTCCCTTTTGTATCTGCAGTTGCTGTGGACAAACAAGTCTGATCATCCAGGAGCGGAACCCTATCCATAAAGCAATTATGGTGGATAGCAAGGATACGGAGATTTATGGCACTGAAACAAATTGGGCGAGTGAATACCTCGACCGCCTATTCCATCCTCCCAAGATTTAATTGAGTTTTTAGCTGGCATTTCTTTGTTGTAAAGTCCTTAGGGACTTTGCAAACATTTTGCTGTGCACCTGGCCGTAACGGTCATTTTATACTCAATTAAATCAAATTACATGTTAGATAAGATTATTCATTTTAGCATACGGAATAAGTTCATTATTGGCTTATTTACCTTGGGCCTGGTGTTATGGGGCATTTATTCTGCCACCAGGTTACCAATTGATGCATTGCCTGATATCACAAATAATCAGGTGCAGATCATCACACTCTCTCCCACGCTGGCAACCCAGGAAGTTGAACAACTTATCACGTTTCCAATTGAACAGGCCGTTAAGTCTGTTCCAAAAGTAATTGAGCTTCGCAGTGTTTCCAAATTTGGGTTAAGTGTTGTAACTGCCGTGTTTGAAGAAGATGCTGATTTATATTGGGCCCGAACTCAGATTTCTGAGCGAATAAAAGAAGCCGAAGAAAATATCGGTCCGGGACTTGGATCTCCTGAAATGGCTCCAATCAGTACAGGACTTGGTGAAATATATCAATATGTCGTTTTTCCAAAAGAAGGATACGAAGATAAATTTTCCCCAACAGAACTCCGCACTATTCAGGATTGGATGGTCAAGCCTCAACTCATAGGTATCCCGGGGGTAGCGGAGGTCAATACACTTGGTGGGTTGCTAAAAGAATATGAGATATCGGTCCAGCCCGATAAACTCAAGAGCATGAACACCAATATCATTGAGATATATGATGCCCTTGAAAGGAATAATGAAAATACCGGCGGTGCCTATATAGATAAAAAGCCGAATGCATATTTTATCAGGGGTATAGGCATGATCACATCCATGGACGATGTTCAGAAAATTGTGATTAAAAATGTAAATGGTATACCAATTTTGATCCGGGATGTTGCTGAGGTTAGGATCGGATCAGCCATTCGCTATGGTGCCACGACAAAGGATGGAAAAGGAGAGGCCGTTTCAGGTACGGTAATGATGCTGAAAGGATCGAATAGTGCTGATGTTGTAAAACGTGTGAAAGAAAAAGTGGAGTTGATTAAAAAAACGCTTCCTGAGGGCGTAGACATAGAACCTTTTCTGGATCGCACAAAGCTGGTAAACAACGCCATTAGCACAGTAGAAACGAATTTGCTGGAAGGGGCGCTCATCGTCATTTTTGTTTTGGTATTGTTGATTGGCAATTTCAGGGCGGGGCTGATTGTGGCTTCGGTGATTCCATTATCCCTTTTGTTCGCAGTGAGTTTGATGAATTTATTCGGTGTGAGTGGAAACCTCATGAGTCTTGGAGCGATAGATTTTGGATTGATCGTTGATGGAGCCGTCATCATAGTAGAGGCGATTGTGCATCGGTTGCAACACACGAATGAAGGGAAATTAAGTTTAACTAAAATGGATGGAGTCGTGGGCAAGGAGGCTTCAAAACTCATGAATTCAGCGGCCTTTGGACAAATAATTATTCTGATTGTGTATTTGCCGATTCTGTCGCTTGTCGGCATTGAAGGGAAAATGTTTAAACCGATGGCACAAACCGTTTCCTTTGCCATACTGGGTGCTTTTCTCTTATCCTTGACGTATGTGCCTATGATGTCTGCTTTGTTTTTGAGTAAGCATACGGGACCAACCAATAATATTGCAGACCGGATTATCAGGTTTTTTTACCGGGGATATCAACCTGTACTGGAAGGCGCGCTGAAAATGAAAACCCTTGTGCTGGGTATTGCAATCGGACTTTTCATTTGTGCGGTTTTGGTGTTTAAAACCCTTGGTGGAGAATTTATACCAACCCTGGAAGAAGGAGATATTGCTACCCATGTGATCAGTCCTCCGGGCAGTTCGCTGATGCAATCAGTTGAAGCCACTACAAAGGCTGAAAAGATCCTGATGGATAGATTTCCTGAGGTTATTGAGGCTGTTTCTAAAATTGGAAGTGCGGAGATTCCTACTGATCCCATGCCGATGGAAGTAGCAGATATGATGGTGATTTTAAAGGATAAGGATGAATGGACGTCAGCTGAAACAACGGCAGAATTGATGGAGAAAATGGAAGATGCCTTAAATACCTTACCAGGTGTAACCTATGAATTTACACAACCTGTTCAGATGCGTTTTAACGAATTGATGACTGGGGTAAGAAGTGACGTTGCTGTAAAAATATTTGGAGAAGACCTGGAATTGCTTGTGGGATTGGGAGATCAGATTGTCCCTATCCTACAATCGGTAAAAGGGGTAGAAGACGCAAGGGCTGAACAGGTTTCAGGCTTGCCACAGATTACAGTAAGATACAATAAAGACAAATTGGCTTTGTACGGTTTGAATGTTGGTGATTTAAATCAGGTCGTCAGAGCAAGTTTTGCGGGTGAAAAGGCAGGAGTGGTATACGAAGGAGAGAAACGTTTTGATCTCGTCATTCGGCTGGCAAAAGACGAACGTCAGGATATAGCCGATTTACAATCCTTATTTATTCCTTTGCCATCAGGCAATCAAGTGCCATTAGAACAAGTAGCCGACATAGCCTATGAGCGTGGAATAGCTCAGGTGAGCCGTGAAGAAGGAAAACGAAGAATTGTCGTTGGTTTCAATGTAAGAGGCAGAGACGTGAAAACGGTAGTCAATGAAATTACGGAGAAGCTTGATGCCCAGTTGAAACTGCCCAGCGGTTATTACACGACCTATGGTGGTCAATTTCAAAACCTGGTCGAGGCCAATAAGCGGTTATCCATTGCTGTTCCGGCTTCGCTGGCCTTGATATTAGTATTGCTGTTTTTTGCTTTTGGCAGCATAAAACAGGCATTGCTCATTTTCACAGCGATTCCTTTATCGGCTATCGGGGGAGTATTTGCCTTGTGGATTCGGGACATGCCATTTAGTATATCAGCAGGAGTAGGTTTTATCGCCCTGTTTGGCGTTGCCGTACTCAACGGTATAGTGCTCATTGGATATTTCAATCAACTTAAACGAGAAGGTATGTCAGACGTCTTGGAAAGAATCAGAAAAGGTACAAAAGTTCGGTTGCGGCCTGTGATCATGACAGCGGCAGTGGCTTCATTAGGCTTCCTTCCTATGGCTTTAAGCATGGGTGCCGGAGCTGAAGTTCAAAAGCCGTTGGCCACGGTGGTAATTGGAGGGTTGATCTCTGCCACCCTACTTACCCTCATCGTATTGCCTATTCTTTATTTGTTTTTTGAAACAGGTCTGAAAAAGATAAAAGTAGTCAGTGGAATACCCATTGCTCTTCTCCTCGTATTGGGTAGCCAAAATGTCAAAGCACAGAATGAGGCTCCCATGTCATTGCAGAATCTTCTGGAACTCGCGTATAAAAACAATCAATTGTTAAATGTCAAAGCGCTCGATATACAAGCCTGGCAGGTGAGAAAAGGTGCATATTCTATTGTGCCGAAGACAAATGTAAATGCCACCCTGGGGCAGGTAAATAGCGCACGATATGACAATCATTTTTCAATATCCCAGGAAATTCCGAATCCGACGCTGACAAAAGCAAGAAAGATGTTAGGGGAATCATATCTCAAAGGCAGTGAGCAACTATACAATATCAGCAAACAGGAACTTACCTACACCATCCGACAGAGTTGGTATCAGCTCTTATATCTCCATGAGATTGCGAGGATATATCAAAGAGAGGATAGTTTATTATTGCAATTTGCTTATTTAGCTAATGTTCGTTTTAATTCAGGAGAAACCAACCTGCTGGAGAAAACAACAGCAGAAACTAAACAGCAACAGATCAGACAAAATCTGCAGATGACACTCAATCAGATTGCTGTTGAAAAAAGTAAACTGCAATATTGGGTTAATAGTCCGGTTGAGATCGATATGGAGGATTCGGACCTTACTGTTATTCCATTGGATATCCTAATTGATACAAGTTTACTGGAACAGAGCCCCTTGTTACAATATGCCAGGCAGCAAATTGTTCAAATGGAAGCACAACGAAAGGTGGTCAAGGCAGAATCAGGTGCTGATTTTAACGTTGGTTATTTTATACAATCATTTGCCGGGCCGCAAGAAGTCAATGGCCAGCTTGAAACATTCGATGCTGTGCCAAGATTTCAAGGCGCGGTTGTGGGGATGAGCGTTCCGCTCCTCGGGCTCAAGAGTTACAAAGCAAATGTCGCCAAAGCAGAGATGGAGATTCTGGTGAAACAGAAAGAGAGTGAATGGCTCGAATCACAACTGCAGAACCAGCTGGCGAATTACTTTCAGCAATATGCTTTTGGCAAACAGCATGTCGATTATTTCCAGTCCTCCGCATTACCCAATGCTGAATCTATTCTGCGAAATGCTTCCAGAGGGTACCAAAGTGGTGATATTGGGTATGTAGAATATGCCCAGGCATTGCAGACTAACCTTGAAATTCAGCGTTTGAACCTGGAGGCTATCAACACCCTGAATCAAACCATCTTATCCATTCAATTTATCATCAATCAATAAAACATCATTCGATATGAGTCGTCAAAATATAGTATGCAGTATGTTTCTCATTTCTATTCTATTTGCAGCCGGTTGCTCCAAAAACTCGGGAGAAACTGCAGGATCAGGGCATGAAGATCATGCAGCTGAAAGTGAATCTGAGATGCCCCATAAAAAGATGGTTTATCTCAATCAAGCCCAATATATCAATGCCGGCATTGATACCGGTTGGTTTGAAATGAAAAATCTAAGTGAAGTAATCAATGCTAATGGATATACGAAACTGCCTCCTCAGAACCAGGCCGAAGTTAGTGTACAGTTGCCGGGTACAATTGAATCCATTAAGGTTATTGAAGGTGAGCATGTCAATAAAGGACAGACCTTGGCTACCCTGCAGAGTTTAGCATATAACAATATGCGTCTGGAAAGGGAAAAACTGATACAGGACATGAATGCTGCGGAAGCAAATGCAGAGTTTCTCCGGCAGGAGTATGCGAGGCAAAAGGAACTAAGTGATGAGAATGTGGCTGCTAAAAAAGTGCTTCAAAAAGTATCTGCTGAACTAAAGTCCGAAGAATCAAAAATCAAATCACTGAATAGCCAGATAGCCATTACAGACCAGAATATCCATTTAGGTGGAAGCGCCAAGTCACCTGTCATCAATATCATATCTCCCATAAGTGGATATGTCACTGATATAGATGTGACGATTGGAGCTGCCGCTGAAGTAGGTAAACCACTATTTCATATTGTTGACAATTCAAAGATGCATGTTGATCTCCTGGTGTATGAAAAAGACCTGATGAAAGTTAAAGCCGGACAGCATGTGCGTTTTATCCTAACTAATCAGAACAATGAGGAGATAGAAGGTAAAATATTTGGTATTGGCAAGGCTTTTGAAAATGAGACGAAGGCAGTCGCAGTCCATGCCACTATCGAAAATGATAAAATGTTGATTCCCGGAATGTATATCAATGCCTTGATTGACATTGGCGCATCCCAGGTTATGGCTCTTCCAACTGATGCCATTATTAAGGCAGAAGGCAAGGAGTTTATATTCGTTTTGGAGCGTGAGGGCATGATGAGCATGGAAGATGAGCATATCCATAAGGAAGGAGAAGCACCCCATGCTGAATCCGGGCATAATCATGCAGAAGGTGAAG
>Ga0154020_10010388_pt1 | contig 10649 bp, 7 predicted proteins | sample Klosneuvirus_201_FD_109709 | JGI IMG/M metagenome (GOLD analysis project Ga0154020, IMG submission 109709) | Active sludge microbial communities from wastewater, Klosterneuburg, Austria - Klosneuvirus_20160825_MG | ecosystem: Engineered > WWTP > Aerobic digester > Activated sludge | place...
CTATTGCGTCGCGGGCTGTGTGATCGTGCCACAATTGCAGTCGCCCAATCACGAAATGACGAAATCTTTGTACTGAGCTTCACAAGCGGTTGAGTAAGAAACTCGAAGGCGGCGTGCTTGAGGCAACAGTTGAATGCATGCGGTGGTTTGCCAATAATCGCTGTGCGTGCAGAGAGTGAGCCGCGATGGCGACTCTGCGGGACCATGATTCGCCATTTGTTTCGCGAGTTTGTCCGGGTCCAGTGGTGAGTCGATTTGTTCGATGTCGCGAAGAGCCCTTTCCCGGTGTTCCGACGACGAGTGGACTCGATGGCCGCGTAACGCGCGGGGCGATCGATTGCCATGAACAGCGTTCGCGGAAAGCTGAACAGCCGACGTTGGTTCTCCGCAAACTCGGTTCGCATGGGTGATGATGCCGTGTGGTGAACCAGTACGAATAGAGTGCGTTGTCGGAGTGAGTTCGAGCGAAGCGGTGGCTCCATGGGCATCGGCCAACATGATCAGCCCGCTTCCCCAGCGAGACGAATGAGTCAAATATTCACACGCATTCTGCACGGTCTGGCATCGCGTCAAGGCTTCAGCCAAACGCATCGAGATCGTTGGTGCCGGGCAATTTCGATCTGTTGCGTATGCGTAGTTAAGCGTAGCTGCCAACCCGGTTTCGTTGATTCCATCGACAGCTCCTGCCATTGGGGCGATCGAGAACTGAAGGGATCGGAACCCGTTATCAGGACGCTCGTCGCGGATGCAATAGAACCTTTGCACCAATGGAAGGTAGTCGAAGTTGTGAGCGAGAATGGCACCGTGACCTCCACTGCGGTCAGCACCAACGGCCCCGGCGGAACAGCCAGCTTCCAATCCCGTCACACATCCGGACAGGTCGGATAATACTGGCTCGAGTGCATTCAAAAGAGCCAGTCGCCGTAAGGAGATCCCTGAGGCCTGGCTTATGGCCTGCATACGAGCCCATGCGTCCGGCAATGCGCTGGCCAGTCCAGTCCGCAGGGCTCGCTCAGCCCGGTAATCAGCGAGTTTCACAAAGGCACCATACGGAAGCCACCAGGGCGACTGCAGTCGAAAAGCCTCCATCTCATGGATGGCCTCCGCCGACTCACGGATGAGTCCTGCCATCGCCCGTCCTTGCGCAAAACCGCGCTCTGTCGCGTTGCCTCTGCAAACGGTGTCGATCTGCGGTATTTTTGTGTGAGCGGACATGACTCAATCTCCGTGGTACTGTCAAGCTGGAATCGATAACGCTACCGGCAACACTACCGATGACAGCGGAGTGTGGCCTTTCATCTCTCCGGGCAGATCCAACGGATCATTCGTCGTCGAATGACTGACCGTCGAGAATCAGCTTCGCGCTGCCAAACCTTAAAGTGTAGGTTGGACATTCCTGTCCGACTGCATTTCGACGGGCACGAATGCCCATCGTACCCCCATATCCAGCTTCGACAGAGCACTAGGAAATCTCTCCACTCACAAGGCACTTCGCCACGGCAGCAAACATTCGCTCTCGCTGACGCGGCGGCAGCAACTTCAGTTCTCTAATGATGTTGGAGATAGTGGCCAGTCCCAGCAACCCCCAGGCAGCCGTCTCCGTCGGCAACCCGGATTCCAGATCGCCGCTCGCGCGTCCCGCTGCGACCTGACGGCATACAAGCTTATGAAAGCTCTTGTACATGCCAACCAGAGCAGCTCGAATGTCGTCATCATCTGTTTCCGTCAGTGCGGTAAACACGATTCGATAAAACCCGAACTCACCCTGATGGTGCGACTCATACTCAATGATGCGCTCGACAGCTTGTTCGGGTGCCGGGTGATCCGTCAGGATCTGGTTCCATACTTCTGCACGGGACTGGAAAATGTCTTCGATCGCCGCGAGGAACATCGCTTTTTTGTCCGGCCATAGTCGATACAGAATGTTCTCTCGAACATCGCACCGCTGGGCCAGCTCTGCAGTGGTTGTTCGTCGGTATCCGAGTTCGCTGAAGACCTGGCAGACGATTGGTAACAGCTTTTTTGATTGCTCCTGTGTTTGACTGGGACGCGCCACTAAAGACTCCGACAGATATGTAAGTATTCCCTTACTTTATTGCCAGTCAGCCTGAATGTCAACCCGCGCCCCGCCGTTGTCTCCTGATGTTTTTGGCTACCACGCAGTAGAGTTCACCTACCGATAGGGGACCGCGTCAATTTTCCAGCCATCATTCAGGCTGACGAGCGAAATCTTCCCCGCCGGACGCATACCACGTTTTTGCCAGGTATCGGTCGATATGAGTTCCTTCAAACCGAGAAGGTTTGATTTCCACGAGGATTTTCCAGTCTCAGTTCCTGGCGTAACTTCCTGTTCAACCACCAATTGCGGATCGCGAACGCGTGCGACGATGATACCTTCCGACACACCGTCGTCGGTCTGGAGGTCCCGAACGCGATTGAAGGTATGATAATCCAGATGCCAAACGATTCCTGTCTGGCTGGGATGAATAGCCTCGGCTATGTGTCGGCGAAAGTTTTCCAAAAACAGTGGTTGAAGTTCGTCAATCAGACCTGCCCAATGAATATCCAGCGAATACACCTCGGCTGCCCAGATCTCGATTCGGCGCAGCGATTCGCATTCGAATGCCATCATCTCCAGATCGCGCTGCCTCTCATCGTGTTCACTGGCGGCTGGTGATCGCGTGGTTAAGACTGTTGTTCGCATGGAAGGGAATCGATCCAGCAGGCCGTCCGGGATGCGAAATTTCTGAAAGGCACGTTTCACTTTTGCAGCCAGATCTTCTGAATCACTCATTTCCCGAGTGCAAATCATCGCATGATACGTGAAGCGGGCTTTCAGTTTGTCGGAATAACACTCGTACTCATCCCGCCAGTGGCGTTCACTGACAGCATTTCGAAAATGACGAATCGTCGATTCCGGCGTGTCAAATCGATTGTCTCTCGCCACGACAGCGACCGGGGGCGGAGGAGTCGTTGGTTCCTCTGCGTAACAGATCAGAGTTGCCCCGGCCCATACAATCCATGCAGCTGTCAGTCGTCTGCAACTCGCTGAATGCCGCTTGATCTGAACGAGGAAAGCTGGTGCCTTATTCATATTTAGCCCTCCCTTGTCGGCTTTTCGATATTTCTGGATTTGTCGTCCCTGTTAAAAAGTATCTTTTGCAGAGATCGATCAAGGGAAAATAATGAAACCGGAACTTAAAGAATACGTCAAAACAGGAACTTGGCTGCACCGCACCGACCCGAACGTGCTCTCAACCAAAGCTGCACCGTCGTGGCTGCTATGCAGGAGCCGGCTGGGCGGCTGACGCTCTGGACCAGCTGCCGGAAACTGACTTCGTGTCGCTGCTGAGATGCTATCCAAACCTGTAGGGCGACAAAGCCGTGCTGGGAGCGGCAGGCCGAGTCCGTGATTTTGGTCGTCTGCTCGACGGAGACAACGCCGCAGAAGATCAAAAGCTCATTCGAAGTCGATTGCTGCGTCGGTGGCGCACGCTATCGCAGTGAGCAATACTCGTCGGAACTCCGGTCTGGGCGACCGACGCGCGCTGGGGCTGATGGAAGTCTCTGCTGCAGAGAGGCGTTGCTTCCAATGTGATCTGAGCGGAACCTGGCCTCCGAAATGCGGAGGCCACGTTTAGCAGCTAGTGCGCGGCGGGATATCACGGCTCCCGCCTTGATCGTCCGCCTATCTGTATGCTGCCATCGCAGAAAAATAGCCAGCGGGGCTTGGAGACATTGTGGCCAGACAATCCCGCCGAACTCATTAACTAAATGTCCATCATTGCGACTGCGGCTGCAGTAACGCCTCAAACTGCGATTCTGCTACCTACTTTCGAGATGCAAACACCTACACCAGGACCAGCAAACGTTCGCTTGCCAATGGATCGCTGGTTTCGATTTGCGAAAGGATGAGTGTGACGTCGGCCATGGACGGAGTCGCTGTGACGATTTTGAAAATCTCGCTCAGCGTAGGACTTTCCCAGATCATTTCGCAATCGTGGCCAACCCCGGAGTACGTCACAAACGAGACCGACGAAGCGTTGCGGAATTTGTCCAATCTCAGGCCTTGTAGTAGCCGCGAAAGTTCGACGTGAACTGACTCCAGGTGAGCGTGATCAGTCCATCATTGGCAAACCGTTGTTTTTCACTGTTGCGGTCATACATCGATCCGCTGTTGCCACCGATTCCCCAGGGATTGCGAAGACGAACCAGCCAATTGCCTTTTGCATCCTTGAAGATCTTGTAAACACTGTAGCAGTGGTTGGCGATGACTCCGGCGCTTGTACCGCTATCGCGTGAACTGGCAACCATTCCCTTGCTGTTGCTCTTATTGAACTGGTCGAACATTGACTGTGCTGTAGCACTGGCACTCTTGACAAAATCGGCTACGCGGCCCGTGATGGCAAAGTACACGTTGCTGACATTGTTCCATTCTTTTCCGGTGGCGGCCTTCCATTGAGTCGACTCCAGACAGGCACCGTTGGCATCTCGCGTGGCTGCACCCACAAGCTGCAGGTACGCCTTTCCAGTCAAGCGAATGGGTCGCAGGAAACCGGATATGAAATCTCAGAGAAATCACGAAACACCTCAAATATGCGAGTGCTTCAGGGTTTTATGAAAATCTATCACCGCAGAATCGCAGACGGTGAGCCATGGATTTCCGACGGCTGAAGCAGTAGAAGTGTGCCGTCCCAGAGTTCTCGCAATTGTCGGCGGGAGTGTCGAATGACACCGATTGCAGGATCGCCGATGACAACGTCTTGTGCGTTCATTTCATAGATTACGACGTAGTGATCGCCGTGAAGGTGAGCAATCGCGGGCAGCTTTGCGCCCGACAGGTGCTGATCGGTAATTCTGGCGGCTCGGGCCTTCAGGCCAATGCGCTCTGCTGCCTGAATCATTCCCGCGAGGTTCGCACCACGATTTTGAAGTGTCAAAATTCGCCGGACAGAATCAAGCGTCACTGGCAGCCGGTAGTATTTCGCAGCCATGGCAAGTGCCGCACATCCACACTCAGTCGCGGACTGCTGTCGTATGAACGGAAAATGCAGCGAAAGAGTACTTCTGGCATTTGTCAGACTTTGTCCGGCACTCTCCGGTTGTGAGGCGGATCCTGGCCTGCGGGTATGAAACAATCCGGCCCAATTGAATCGCCAGCAAATTGCACGGGTCAGGGCAGACACGCAGGGAATACTGGTGTCTCGAACCAGCGTCTCGACGCCGAAGATATGATTCGCCTCTCTGACTATTTCCGTGGTTCCAACGTTTCCGTTCTCAATCTGCACTGAGCCATCGACGACAACAAACACGCTGTCAGAAAACAGTCCCTCAACCTGAATGGTTTCTCCCGCTTCGAATGTGTACTGCTGGCAGTCATGCAGCAGCGGCAGGAACGATCCTGCGGACATGAATCCGAGGTAGCACTCGTTTCGAAGGAACCGACACAGAAACTGGAGCTTCAGCCAAGGCCGCAGCACGCCGTCCCCAAATTGATTCCTGAGAATTCGCAACGCCGGGGCAAGAGGCAAGCTCCAGATTTCCGCATCACTTGAAACTCGGCAGGTCGCCGCACTCCGGTGAGGCTCCAGCAGAGAATAGTCCCCGATCAACTCGCCAGGTTTGCAGGTGCCAACGGTGATCTCACGATTGTCTTCGGCCTTTCTCAGAACACGAACTCGCCCCGATTGGATGACGAACAACGACTGTTGGGTTTCATGTTCACGGCAAAGGATTTCCCCGGTCGCCATGCGATGCAACTGTGCCGACTCCGCCCATGCGGAAAGCTTATCACGCTCGACAACACTAAAGATCGGATGTCGGTACAGAAGATCCGGGTTCAGCATTTGCGGAAACAAAGTCGTTGATTGATGAGGAAAGATGGGGGCTGATGATCTTAACTTGACGAAGATTCACGGAAATGAAATTTCGAAAAAGTTCTTCGCGTACAGCCGCCTGTGTCATAGCGTCAAAAGCAGGCGTTGGGAACTCTTCGACCAAATAAATCTCATATCCTTCCGGGCCGTGAGCGGGTTCTGTTGCGGTTCCTGGCTTGGTCGAAAAGATTGCATCCCTTATTTCGGGCCTCAAGTGCTTTTTAAGCAGAATCCCGAGGTCGCCGCGTATCTGGCGAGCGTGAGAATCAAGCGAATACTTACCGGCTAGGTCCGCGAAGTCAGCTCCTTCTTCCTGAATCTGCACATAAAGTTCACGGGCTTCGTTGAGCGACGACACCGTCAAGCGTCGAAGTTTGACCGGAGCCCAGTTGTCAGCATTCGTCGCGTAATGCTGTTGGCCAAAACGTGCAAGGAGATGATCCTTGAGTTTTTCAATCAGGACATCCAGTTCGACTCGGCTTTCGAATTGCGCGACGGAAAGTCTTTCCTCCGCCAGCCAGCCGAGCGTCTTTTCTGCAGACTGAAGCCCCAACTGACGCCGCAACTGCTCCGATGCATTCTGCACCTCCTGATCAGAGACCGTCAAGCCTGCGTTGCGAGCTGAACTCTCGATCACGGCCTCAATTGCAACGCCACGAAACAATGGCAGCAACTGCCCACGTCGATGAAGACTGGCAAAAACGTCCTCACCAGAGAGTTGAATTTGTCCAATCAGAATTTGAGATGTTGGCTGTGTTGTCATGACGACAGATCTCCGCTTTGGGCTTTCTGGATGAATAGTATTGTCAGAGCCCCGCTGCACCGTGTTGCTGGTCATCGAAGTCCTCAATGGAGGAATCATGAACTGGACCATGTTTTCCAATCAGCTTTACAGTGTATTGATCAGCCATGGACACCACACAGCGATGTCGGCCGACTGCCCGGAAGCCGTTTCCGACAACTCGCTGAAAAGTGCATCGAGGTCCGTGTCGCTATCAACTGCTGCTGCTACAGCATCTTCGAAGTGGGGTGCCGAATAGCCATCCGGTGTTTCAAGGAACTCCATAGGAACAACAACGACTTCGTTGTGTTCTGCTGCGTCAAAGATGGATTCGAATCTCTGATCGCTGTCGCTGAAATCCGGAGCGTCCCCGAGTTCAAGTGGATCGAACTCAATCTTCAGATGAATCGGATACTCAGGCTCTGTGTATGGCGGTTCTTCGATCGTGTCAGGAGGCTCTGGTACGTATTGACTCGGTGGCGTTTGTTCGTCGATTGACTCAAACGCTGGTTGATCATTGGTCATGGGTATGGTTCCATTCATGGATTTGGTATTGGTTTCGGGAGACGCAGTCAATCACACGTCAAGATCCGCATCAGAGAATCCAGCAGGGCCGTTGTGCCAACCGCCATTGCGGCCCACTGGATGAAAGAACAAATCAGGACACCATGCCGACAAGTTTTTCGCCTATTTCCGCCAGACTGCCTGATGCAAACTTGTGATGAACAACAAATTCCACCTCAAACGACATCGTGTTAAGGTTGAACTGCAGCTTTGTCACTTCGGCTGACTTCTCATTTCCAATTGCCAGCTTCTTCAGTTGTGAAACCACGCTGTCCTTGACCTTGCTGTTTTGCGAAAGATTGATGATCGGATTCCCTTTCACATACGCAGCCAGCAACTCGGAAGCATCGACGCCAAACATATTGCTGAGCTTATTCATGACGGTCTTGTCGAGAGCATTGTCCGAATCGACACCCACATGACCGGTCAGCAGGATCTCTTTGAGAAGCTTAGAACCGGGGAGATTCAGTTTATCCAGCTCAGCCAATGCCAGTGCATTGAAGTCGTCCATGCCGCCCTGCAGCTTCATTGATTGCAGTTTGTTGATGGAATCCAGGAGTGGATCACCTCCCTGAACACCTTTCCATACGATTGCGAAACCGAAATGTGAAGTCGTTGCAGAAGTACTCAGATCAATGCCTGCGGCATTTCCGGCAGCACCCACAGCTCCACCGGCTGAATACTTGTAGGTGAAGTCTACTGGAGTCACCTCCAGACGGAGTTCCGGCAGATCCAGAGCCGTTTGATTGACGATGGCTTGAAGGATCTGCACGGCGAGTTTAGGAGCGTCTTTAGCTCCGCGTTGCTGAAGCCATGTCGCAAGATCTTCCAGTTCCAGCGACAGATGACTCTTCGCCTCCGCGAGGATCTGCCCTCCGTCACCGGCAATTGCCAGGGCAATCGCACGAGCCAATGTACCAGGACCAGCCCATTCTGCGAGGCGTTTGGATGAAAAATAGACGTTGGCACCGCCGTGTTCAGTGTACTGATCCTGGCGAACCGTCTCATAGTTTGTTGTGACAGAAGCCTTCAGGCCAGAGAGCGATGCGGCGGCCGTCAGAGGATCGATCTCCGGCAGCTTGAAGTGGTCGGTCATCAGTGCCTTGAATCCTTCACTATCAAGCTTCAGACCCTTCAGTAACTCGAAATCTGCATAGTAGCCGCCGGTGGCGAAGTTAAATGACAGCTTTCCGACAGAGTCTGCTTCGACTTTGAAAAGATCCTCAGACAAGACACCCTTGACGACCTGCACAATCGGCTCAGCCGCCTTCTTTGTGGCTTCCCACGCTGTGTTTACCTTGGAAGCGACTCCATTGGCCTCGGTATTCAACTGATCGTAGCCAGCCTTCGCGTTTGATTTTGCACTATCGACTTTCGGCTTTGCGGACTCTCCAGCCGTGCCAGCATCTTTTAACGCTTGATCGCGCCCTTTGACGATCTCTGCGGGCACATTCTTAATCGTATTTCCAACCTCTTTCGCCTCAGCGGTCGCTGTTTGACCAGCAGTACTTGCTCTCTCCTTAATGTCCTGCCAGGACAGTTTGTTCTCAATCGTCTTTCGGATCGCTTTCAAGGTAGCGTTGGCCTCGCCCAAAGTGGGAAGTATAGCACCAATTCTCGCTACGAATGCTTTGCCAGCACCATCAATCTTGGGCATCAGTTTCTTTGTCGTTTCCTCCAGTTTTCTGGCCTCTTCTGCCGCTACTTTCAACTTTTCCTGAAGCGGTTTTCTGATGTTGCCGTCGATCCACTCCCCTGGATCGGCTGCGGCCGCCCCCGCGCTTTCCACTAAGCCCTTGCCAGAATAAAGAAAGCCCCCCGTCAAGTTCAGGTCATAACAACTGCGTCCGATCTTTCGCGTTTGAATAGACTTCCAATTCCATCCAGTCAACGTTGGCAGTTTCTGCCAAATCCAGGTGTAGCTCTTGACTACGGTCCCGTCCGGTGCTCGCTCGACATCGGACACCAATCGTCCACTTTGATAGTGTCGTTCAACGACGCACGTCCACGTATTACCTTTGACGCTCCAGTCCAGCAAATAGTAGGCTGACGCGGAATCATTGATCCACTCACGGCGTTGAATTTCCTGCGTACCCCTGTTCTGGTAATCGCGTGCTCGCTTGATCACATCGCCATTCTTTTGATACTCCCAGTTTACCTGATGAATCTTATGTCCGTTCTTATCAAACACGCTGAATCGAAGATCTCGACCAGTCGCAGCGTCATACAATCGCTGACTCTCAGGGCGACCATCTCTGGTGATCCACTGCTCTGTCTTCTGGCCTTTTTCGTTGTAGTACGTGTTGCACGCCGTGTACGAATCAATCTGATACCAGTATGACGCGACCTTGCCGTTGCTATGGAAGCCTGTTCGCTCAACCCGTGCATCCCCCTTGAAGACATCCGTCTGTACAAGCCTTTCGTTGACAGGCACGTTTTTGACAAGTTTGTCGTATGTCAGTAGCGAAACCGTAGACTTCCCAACTGTCTTCAAGTCAACAATTTTATGTATCTTGCCGCTGAACGTTTCCTTCATCGTGGTTCGCAGTTGGCCCTTCTCTGTTTGGTAATAATAGCGCTGCGTGATGCCATTGGTATTGAACCATTCTCGTCGTTCCAGTGCACCGTTTTTCCGGAAGCTGCTCATGGAGATAAACGTCTTCGATACTTTCGAATTTCCTGAACCGGTCGTCTCGGTTGTGTACTCATAGGACTCCGTCCAATTGTCGCCGTAGACCTTTCGCGTCAATTGCTGGCGGGAACTGTTCCATGTTTCTTCCTCAACCAACACACCTTTGTTGGTCACCGTTCGTTCAAGTAGAACACCGCCCGAGGAGTTCTCGCGAACTTGCTTGTTGTTATCGACTGGGTCATATGTCTCAACCGTTTGCCGACTGACGAGTTGCATGGTGTCAAGTTTTTGCCCCGGAACATTCAGTGGGATCGCGACCGTCAGGTAGCTCCAGATTTCCACTTTGATGCGTTTCCCTGAGTCTGTCCACGTCTCTCGCAGGAGGGGTTTCGTGACCAGAGTCTTGATTACCTGTTCCGTCTGTCCCGGATTCACAACAGTATGCCCGGCCTTCTTTTCCTGGGTCATCTGGTTTGCAAGAGTCGCGGACAGCGCTTTCAGATCAGAATACTGTTCATGCAGAACTTGTTTTCCCTTGAAGTAGGTACGTTCGTCACGAATTCCGTTCGAAACTGTTGTTTCAAATTTATGGTCTCCGGTTGTTGCCCATCTCGATTTGAGTTCACCACTGTCGGTATTCTGGGTCTGGCTAACTCTCACGCCACCAGACCAAGTTTCCTCATAGGTCAGCACCTCTTTGTTCGCGGCATTTGTCTTGAACATCTGCACCCGTGCCGCTTTGCCATCGACATACACCGTCACTTGTCGTGTTGCCCCGGTCAAGGTGGTCTCCACA
>Ga0154020_10010389_pt1 | contig 10649 bp, 10 predicted proteins | sample Klosneuvirus_201_FD_109709 | JGI IMG/M metagenome (GOLD analysis project Ga0154020, IMG submission 109709) | Active sludge microbial communities from wastewater, Klosterneuburg, Austria - Klosneuvirus_20160825_MG | ecosystem: Engineered > WWTP > Aerobic digester > Activated sludge | place...
CAAATTTAACCAATATGATTAAAAATTTACTATCAGCAACATTTTTATTTTTAGGGCTTAACGTTTTTTCACAGGCGTTTAACGGCATGTATCCGTTTTCAAGCGTAACTTCAACTACCGGACCAACCGACCCTACCCCTCCACCAACAGCAACCGGACTAACCTTTGGTGCATTTACTGCAGTAGGTACTGGAACAGCACCATCGGCAGGCGGCGTTTTTTCATTTAACGGATGGGATGTAAGTATTACCACCGGCAACGATGCCTATGCCACTTATACCGGATCAATTAATCCTGCCAAATACTACGAAGTAAGCGTTACACCATCCGTAAATTACGCTGTGGACATTACATCTATTACATTCAATATGTTACGTTCAAGCACCGGTCCACGTAATTGGTCTGTACGCTCAAACAAGGATTCATACACAACTAACTTACCTGCTGCTGTTGGCACAAACACCGCATTATCTGTTGTTGGTTCTAACATTTTCTTCTGGAATTTTGATGCTACAGGTAACACGACTCAACAAAAAGGATGTACTATTAATTTAAGCGGAGCGAATTTCACCGCTCAAACTACGCCATATGCTTTCCGTTTATATGCCTGGAATGCAGAGAACGTGGCGGGAACATTCCGAATAGATACCGTTAAATTTACCGGGCTCGCTACTCTTGGTGCAGGCATTTCAGAATTTACTCAAGACCTAAATTCAATAATTAAAATTTATCCGAACCCAAGTAACGATGGTGTTGTGTTTATTGATACCAAAAAAGTTAACTATACACATATTGAAGTAGTGAACATTTTAGGTTCTGTAATTGCTATTGAAAACAAAGAATCTACTACTAAAGACAAAGTAAAACTTGACCTGAACACATTGCCTTCGGGAACATATTTTATCCGTATTACATCAAATAATAAGGTTTACAGCGAACGTTTTTTCATTACCAGATAATTACATTAATAATTCTAATATTTGTTAATACCCCGGCTCATTAGTCGGGGTATTTTATTTTTAGCCTATTTATTGTCTATCTTTACATTGTGAATAAACAAAATGTAAGTTTCATATCCGTCATCGTTTCGCTAGCCTTTTTGGCTCTCATTGCTATTCAGGTTTATTGGATAAAAAACGACCATGTTCTTAAAGTGGAACAGTTTGAAATGCGCGTTAACGAAGCTTTGAACAATACTAAAAAGAAACTCGGCAAATTTATGGATGCCGATAAAATTTCTAAAAAAGTTAAACGCACACAAGGGATTAGCGATGGAAATAAAGTAAGAATTTATTCCATTCTGAGTACAGATTCAAACGGAGTTTCAACAAATCTTTATTCGCAAAAAGAATTTTCTATTTCAGATTCAACTAGCGGTTACAATAAAGAAATTCCTTTTGATTTACGGAAAACCCCAACCGACACCTTAAAATCTATTGAAAGTGTTAACGATGAATTAATAAACAACGATAATAATTACGCCAGTGATATTTATGATGAGCTGGAAGTAATAAATGTGTATAAAAACTACAAACCAAAAATAAATAAAGAAGCTCTTGATGAAATATTAAGAAAGGAGCTCGGCAATCAAGGAATTCAAATGAAATACGTTTACGCCGTATCATCACAACATCCCGGAAGTTTGCGTTCTAATAATTTAAGTGCGGCTGAAGCTGAGGTGGATTCTTTTGGCCTTGATTTCAAGATAAATTTAACCCTTGATAATGTTTATCTGCAACCATATTACTTAACTGTTCATTTTCCTGAACAACAAAAATATATCCTTAAAGCGATGTGGCCCATGCTTACGGTTTCGGGAATGGTAATAATTATTTTAATAATAGCTTTTTATTACTTTATCGCTACCATCTTGCGTCAGAAAAAACTCTCGACAATTAAAAACGATTTCATTAGTAATATGACGCACGAATTTAAAACACCAATAAGTACCATATCGCTGGCTACCGAAATGTTGGGTGATGACAGCGTTGTGAAAACTCCCGAAAAACAAGCGCGTTTCTTAAAAATGATAAAGGACGAAAACAAAAGATTAAGTGTTTTAGTAGAGAGTATTTTACAAACAGCTATTTTAGATAAAGGCGAATTTAAATTGAAACTAAACGAACTTGATATTCACGAAATAATAAATACAGCCATTAACAATACCCATTTATTAATTGACCAACGCAACGGAAAAATTATAACCGAATTACATGCTACTAACACAAAATTCCAGGCCGATAGAGTGCACCTCACCAATATTATTTTTAATCTGATTGATAATGCTGTGAAGTACTCGAAGGAAAGTCCTGAAATTACCCTCGTAACAGAAAATGCAGAGAACGGCATTAAGATTTACATTAAAGATAATGGCATTGGTATCAGCAAAGAGAATCAGAAAAAAATATTCGATAAATTTTACCGCGTACCAACCGGCAACGTACATAATGTAAAAGGATTTGGCTTAGGCTTATCCTATGTTCAAGCTGTTGTGCAAAAGCATGGCGGTGAGATAAGTGTACACAGCGAGTTAGGTAAAGGCAGTACTTTTATAGTGTATTTGCCATTTGATAATAAATGTTAAAACAGGTTCTTTGGCCTGATTTATGATTAATTTTAATTAAAATTTCAATTATGGAAGCAGTTAAAACCAGAGTTTTATTAGTGGAAGATGACCCAAGTCTCGGTACGCTATTGGAGGAATATTTGAATGCGAAAGGTTTTGAAACAAAATTAGCCGATGATGGCAATAAAGGGTACGATGCGTTTTGCAAAGGTACTTTTGATTTGTTGTTATTAGACGTGATGATGCCACATAAAGACGGAATCACTTTAGCAAAAGAAATACGCTTAAACGATAAAAACGTTCCAATCATTTTCTTAACAGCTAAAAGCATGAAAGAAGATACCATTGAAGGATTTAATGCAGGCGGTGACGACTACATTACAAAACCATTCAGCATGGAGGAATTAATGGTTCGTATTAATGCCGTATTGCGCAGAAGTAATAAAAACCGCTCACAGGATACAGATGAGGTTTCATTTAATATTGGTAAATACCAGTTCAATTCTGAAAAACAAGTTTTATTAAACAATGCACAAGAACAAAAATTAACTACCAAAGAAAGTCAGTTGTTGCGTTTATTATGTGTTCATAAAAACGATGTGCTTGACAGGAATTTTGCTTTAAAAACCATTTGGCACGATGATAATTATTTTAACGGCCGAAGCATGGATGTTTATATTGCAAAGCTTCGTAAATATTTAAAAGAAGATCCAAAAGTGGAAATCATCAATATCCATGGTAAAGGATTTAAATTATTGGTGAATTCATAATCAATTTCATATATCAAAAAAAAGGCTTTCAATAATTGAAAGCCTTTTTTATTTATCGAAAATTTAAACTTACATCCCTCCCAACAAACACACTTTATCAAATTCTTCTTTCTTCACTACTGATACAGATAGTCGTCCGAGCTTTACAAATTGCATGTCTTTTAATAATGGATCGGCTTTCAACTGCGCTAAAGACGGATGGGTTTTTAAACTCTTATAAGGCTCAACATCCACGCAAACCCAGGCTTCTTCTTTAGTAGTTGGATCCTGATAAGCCTCCTTAATCACCTTTGCAATGCCAACTATACACATACCTACATTGCTATGATAAAACAAACACAAATCACCTTTTTTCATCGCGCGTAAATTGTTTCTTGCAGCATAATTTCTTACGCCGGTCCACGCCGTTTTTTTATCTTTCTTAAACTCTTCCCAGCTATATGCCGTAGGTTCTGATTTAATAAGCCAATAATTCATCTTTGTTATGTTATATTGGTAAAATTAACGGCTTTATTTAATTCACAACGCACTATTTATAATTAATTTCTGCCGGTTTGAAAACCCGTAAAAATGAGCTAACTTAGTCTTTTGTTTAACTAAGATTTATGAGCTGCGGCAATTGCAATACAGGTAGAGGAAATCATAATAATGGCGGTATCCCCGCAGGATGTAACGATAATGGTTCCTGTGGAACCAATGGAGGTTGCAATAAATTAAATGTTTTCGATTGGTTGGGTAATATGAGCCTGCCCGACGGACAAAAACCATTTGACATGGTAGAAATCCGTTTCAAAAACTCAAGAAAAGATTTCTTTAAAAACACGAATACCCTGCCGTTGAATGTTGGTGATGTGGTTGCTGTTGAAGCTAGCCCCGGGCATGATATTGGCGTAGTTTCTTTAACCGGTGAATTGGTTCGCCTGCAAATGAAAAAGAAAGGCGTGAATTTCGACAGCGAAGAAATCAAAAAAATTTACCGCAAAGCCAAGCAGCAGGATGTTGAAAAATGGCGCGAAGCACAAAGCCTCGAAGTAGCCACCATGTATAAAGCGAGAACCATTGCCTTGCAATTGGGCTTGCAAATGAAATTAAGTGACGTGGAATTTCAGGGCGATAAATCGAAAGCCATATTTTATTATACAGCCGATGAGCGTGTGGATTTCCGAGAATTAATTAAAAAATTAGCTGAAGAATTTAAAGTACGTATTGAAATGCGCCAGATTGGTGCGCGGCAGGAAGCAGCCCGTTTAGGTGCCATTGGTGCCTGCGGCCGCGAATTATGCTGCAGTACCTGGTTAACCGATTTCAGAACGGTTAGCACCTCTGCGGCACGCTACCAACAATTGTCGCTAAACCCAATGAAGCTGGCAGGACAATGTGGTAAACTGAAATGTTGCTTAAATTATGAGTTGGATGCTTATCAGGATGCACTAAAAGAATTTCCTCAAATAGATAATAAAAGATTAAATACTTTAAAAGGCGATGCCTTTTTACAAAAAACTGATATTTTTAGACGCATACTGTGGTGGTCGTATACCACAGAACCGGATGTTTTTATTCCACTAAGTATTCCGCGCGTAAAAGAAATTTTAGAAATGAATGCGAAAGGCGAAAAGCCGGCCGACTTACCTGAATACAAAGAACTGAGCGTTAAAACTGAAGTAAAACAGCCGGACTTTGAAAATGTGGTGGGGCAAGACAGTTTAACACGCTTTGATGCCAGAAAAAACCAGAACAAAAACAAACACAAAAAACCTCAACAAAACAAAGGCAGTAACCAGCCTCAAAATAAAAAACCAAATAATCCGCAAAATACCGGTAACAAAACCGAAGATAAACCGTTACAGAATAAACAACAGGGCAATAAACCAAATCAGAACAAACCAAATACCCATAAACCGAATCCAAATAAAAACACGAATCAGAACAAAGGCAATAACCCGAACAAAAAAAACAACCCGAACCGTAGCAATAATCCAAATAAACCCAATACCAACAAAGGCCCAGCCAATGACAATAAACCAAAAGACAACTAAAACCTTAATTGGCGTTTTTTTTGCTGCAGCTTTTGTTTTTACATCTTGCAACAAAGGAGTTGTTTACAGCAAATACGAAACCTTTGAAGAATACGAATGGTACGCTAAAAACAAAATCACTTTTGATGCTGATATAACTGATTCACTGGGGTTGCATGACATTAGTTTACTTATCCGACATGCAGATGCTTATCCTTACAGTAATCTATTTGTTTACCTCACTACCAAATATCCCGACGGCTTTACTACATTAGATACATTAGAATGCGTTTTAGCCAGCGGCAAAGGCGAATGGTTAGGCGATGGTGCAGGCGATATTTTTGACCTCAGCATCCCATTGAAAAAAAGTGTACGTTTTCCAATGGCAGGCAAATACAGTTTTACTTTTGAGCAAGCCATGCGCACCGATCCCTTACCTTTGATCATGGATTTTGGTTTGGAAATAAAAAAATCGAAGGGGAATTAGATTGAATTAATCTTATTTTCTCTATATCTTTCTTACATTTATTAGTATAAAAGAGAAATGAAGTTATTCCGAAATATCATTTTTTTAATCTTACTCCTTACTTTGTGTACTTGTAAAAAGTATCCTGAAGATAAATTTATCTCATTCACAACCGTGAAGATGAGGCTGAAAGGAGAATGGCAATTGGAAAAAATTGAAATAAATGGCGAAAATATTGGGTACAAATACAATGATAGTTTAGCGCCTTTAACATTTAAAGATTTTAAATTTTGGTTTGTGTTTGATTGGAAGTTCAACAGCGCTTCAAATGAAACTCATAATTTATTTGTAATAAATAAATCCTCAAAAGATAAATCTAAAGCTATTGAAAATATTGATGTTTCCGGTGTGGAGTTTAGTATCTTTCCAAAAAGAGATAAAAAATTAAAAATTGCTAGCGTTAATAATTATATTCCCATAAATGACTTTAAATCAAGTAAAATTTTACTTTACCTTCTTTCTGATTATTTATGGCAAATAAGAGAGTTATATAATAAAGAACTTATTATAGAAAAAACTAAAAACGACCTAAAATACAGGTTAAGTTTCAAAAAAATCAGGAATAATTGAAAACTAAAATTTTATGAAATTATCGTTGTTATTTAATAAAGTTGGTTTAATTCTTATAATAAAGATGTTTTGTTTCAACTTGATTGTTAGTCAGACAACAGAGGTTGATCTTCACAAAAAATACTGGTATTATAAATCGCGATTTAACAACGATTTTATTAAAGTTGGTAAAGAGCATGGAGAAAGCATTCCATTTAACCAAAGCGGCCTGGAAGTTAGGCGAAGAATTTGGCCTGGATATAGCTAAATTACTAGGATTACAAATTACAAAAAATGTAACTTTAACTAATTAAATAGTTCATATGAAAAACATTATACTTGCTAGTTTCCTATTTCTTATCTTGTTTTTTCTTGGCTGTAAGAAAAAAGAAAATTCTTCTAATTCAACCACCACATCGAACAATAGTACACCTACTAGTACGGTTCAGGTATATAATGGCCAGCTTCAAGCAGAAAGATATATTACATGGAATGCTAATATTCCAAGTAATGCGATGTATGCTTTTAAAGGCTTTCTTAGTATTCCTGCTGGTTCTGTAATATTAACCAGTGCATCGAAAGAAGGTACTTTAAAAGCAAATGGTACAAACTTAGGGTTTATGTCATCAATAAATATGTATTATGACTCGACAGGCACAATTAGCTTCGCTGCGCAAAGAAATTTTCAATTAATCTCATCTACGCTGCCGTCCTTCACTTATAATAATCCTGATACTTTTCAGGTGTACCCTCCATCATTAGCCATTCAGATTAATGACAGCCTAGATAAAACAAAAAATTATATTATTCCGCTAAGTGGTTTAAGCTATTATTCTGAAGCTATTTGTTTATTAAGTCCGGTTAGTAATGCTGCCAATTTCGTTGCTAAAACCGTACCAGCAGGCTCAACTCAAATTACTTTTTCTCCAGCAGATTTCTCCCCATTTACCTCCGGCACATTTTTAACTTGTCGTTTGGTGTTAAAACGCTTTAATACCCAAACATTTAGCGGCAAAAATTTCAAATTCGAGTGTAATGCTTACAATGATTTTGTTATTTGGTTTTATTAACGCACTTGGTTCTTCTTTTTCGATTTGACACATTCAAAAGCAATATCAATTAATAAGGGAAAATTAATCCTTCTTAAAAAATTCCTTCACACTTATTTGCTCTGAGGCGTTTAGCAAAACATTATCAATTGAAATGGTCCAGCCGTTTGTTTTGGCAACGTTAATGCTATAAAATAATTCGCGCTCTTCAAAGCCACCAATCACTTCAATGCCCCTGTAAGTTTTGGAAGGGTTCCATTTATTTCCGGCAGCAATTTTTATTGCAGAAAATTCGGCAGGCAATTGTTGCAGCTCAACAAAAAAACCTGTTTTAATTACACAGCACCTTATAAATTTATTTTCCTTATTAAATACCGCAGCTACCAAATCATAACTACTCGTGTTTTTTAAAACCAAAGTACGATTGCCAACCGTATCAAATACCGGGTTTTTAAAATATGCCGTGTATGGGTCGAAACCCATTTTTATTTCCTCAGTATGTGCTTCAGTTGTTGCCTCCGTTGTCATTTTCTGCTGAGGCGTGTTTTCTAATCCGCGTATTACCAGCATAAACAATGCGACTGCTAATGGTGTCGCAAACAAAATGTATTTGTATTCGTTGTATGTTTTTTTATTTAGAGCATTTGCTTCAGCGGTAGTATAACGCTTATATTCTTTCTCATAGTTTTCCTGATAATACCTCCGGCGTTTTAATTCTTCATCACTAAAATTTCCATGTTGGTTACTGCGGCTTTGTGGTTTTTGTCGGGGTGTGCCGGCCGTTGTTCTTCCGGTTATACGCAGATCATACTGTCTTCTTCTGGTGCTATTAATTAAAACCTCGTAAGCAATTAAAATGCGTTCAAATTGTTCCTTTCCATTAGGGTTTTTATCAGGATGATACAGCTTAGCCAACTTTCTGAAAGCGGCTTTTATTTGTTCATCGCTGGCATTTTTCGGAATGCCCAGTATGTCGTAATGGGTTTGCAACAAAAAACAAAAGCCCCGTTAAAGGGGCTTTTAAAATTTATGAATAAATTATTTTTTTTCTTCTAGTTTAATATCCGGCTCAATCATTACACGCGTTAAATCGAAGTAACGTAGAGGATTTACGACAAAGTTTTTAAGCTTTGAGCTGATTAAACGGTAATTACTCTCGTACCACAGAACCATTAATGGCGCATCGTTCATTAAAATTTGTTCTGCTTTTCTGAAATATACATACGAACTGTCTTTTGATCTGGCATCGCGGCCCATCTTGTAATATTTATCAAACTCTGCATTTACATAACGCTGGGTGTTTGGATAAGATGGTTTTGATGTATCTGAAGGAACCGGCTCGCCATAAAATATCGATAAGAATGATTCCGGACTTGGATAATCTGCTATCCAACCATCACGGAAAATATCTCCTTTTCCTTTAATCTGTAAATTATATTTATCTCCGTTGGGCAATGACTCGAACGTTATATAAATTCCTAAATTCTCTTTCAATTGTTTTTGAATCTCTACTGCCACCGAGTTATTTCTTGAGTTACCTGAATTTACGAGCAACGAAATTTCCGGGAAACCTACCCCTTTCGGATAACCTGCTTCTACCAATAATTTTCTAGCTTTCTCAGGATCGAAATTATAACCATTAATTTCCGAAACTTTATATGCATCAAAAGTAGGTGGAGTAATGCCGTATGAGCCCGGGCCATAAGCCTGCCCTTGCAAAACCTTATCTATTATTTTTTCCCTGTCAATGGCATAATTGAATGCTTGCCGTACTTTAATATTCGAAAAAGGTGGTTTATTAACGTTAAATACATAATACTGACTACCCATTTCAGAACTTCTTTCCAAGATGAAAGAAGGTGGATGTTTTTCAAAATCCCTGATGTTTTCTTCAACGATTTGTCTAACACTATTCGAAGGGATTGTACCAACATACTCACATTTTCCTTCTTTAAATGCCGTTAAACCTTCTTCTGTTGAATTAAGAATATTCACAACAACACTATCAAGATAAGGTAATGCGTTCCCTTTTTCGTCTTTTCCGTAATAATTTGGATTTCTGGTTAAAACAATATGTTTAGGATTTGAGTATCTATTGCTGTAAATGAATGGGCCTGCACCAACTTTCAGGTTTTCATAATTTACCTTGTAGGCTTCCTCGCTAATAATTGAAGTTACTGGATTTGCTAAAATCTGAAGGAAAATACCGGACGCGTTGATTAATGAAATGCTAAATGTATGTTTATCAATTACTTTAAACCCCTTTAAGTCAGACTTTTGGCCTTTTGAAGTGGCATCAAAATATTCATTAGCACCTAAAATACGATCCTTACAAACCGTTGCAAAATGCATATTAGTTGGACGATCAGTACACAATAATTCAAAAGTGAATTTCACATCGCTTGAAGTTACCTCTGAACCCTTACCTGATTCACTATCAGGGTTTTGAAAATAAACACCCTTTCTTAAGTGAAAGGTGATGGTTTTGCCATCCGCTGAAACCTCCCATTTTTCTGCTAAACCGGGTATTGGTTCCAGGGTTTTGGCATTCAATCTCACCAATCCTTCATGGATTTGCCCTGCAATCATTCCTTCAATATAATGTCGGGTTGCCTGTGGAAATATGCTCTTCGGAGGAGTAACTTCAGCAATTCTAACAAATCCTCCGCTTCCCTCGGGTCTTTGGGTATTATTCCCTTCTTTATTACCGCCACAAGCCATTAAAATGGATGAAAATGCGATAATTTGGCTGTATCTCAATAAGATTCTCATAAAAACAAAATTCTTTACAAAACTATCTAAATATAAGCCAAATTTCAAATTCGACAAAATATCAAATTTATTTTCAAATTTATTTTGTTATTTTAAAATATCGTTTTAATATTGCAACGCCGTTTATATGGGCATATTTTAGAATTTGTCGATGAAAAAATTATCTCTATACCTTTTTTTGCTTGGGTCTATTTCCTTTGGCGCCTACTCACAAGGTGGTGTAATTATACTTGAAGGTAATTATCAAGGTAAGAACTTATACGTTCAAAACCCTTACGGAAGTGGTGGGGTTGGATTTTGCGTATCTGAGGTTCTTGTTAATGGAAACATCACCACCGACGAGACTAACTCAAGTGCGTTTGAAATTGATTTTAAACCACATAAATTAGCAATCGGCGAAAA
>Ga0154020_10010390_pt1 | contig 10649 bp, 9 predicted proteins | sample Klosneuvirus_201_FD_109709 | JGI IMG/M metagenome (GOLD analysis project Ga0154020, IMG submission 109709) | Active sludge microbial communities from wastewater, Klosterneuburg, Austria - Klosneuvirus_20160825_MG | ecosystem: Engineered > WWTP > Aerobic digester > Activated sludge | place...
CCCGCCGCATTGCTGCTGGCAGCGTTTATTGACACGGATGCGTATGCGCTGACGATTTACGAACAAAACAAAACCCCGGGCCGGAAATTTCTGGTGGCCGGCGATGGCGGTTTTAACCTGACCCACGGCAGCCCCATTGCCGCAATGGCGGCGCAGTATGAACCCGCCGGATTTCTTGACGACGCACTGCACGGCTTCAGCAACGACGACCTGCGCACCTGGCTGAAACGCATAGGCATCGAAACCTTCGAAGGCAGCAGCAAACGGATATACCCCCTGCAGGGCATCAAACCCATAGCGGTGTTGCAGGCCATTCTGAAGCATTTGCACGAACGCGGCATACACATTCAAACCGAATGCAAATGGATGGGCTGGAGCGACGACAATGCGCTCTTGTTTGAAAATAAAACACCGCTGCATTCAGACATAACGGTATTCGCACTGGGCGGGGGCAGCTGGAAAGTAACCGGTTCCAACGGACTCTGGCTGGACGTGTTTAAAGACAAAGGCATTTCGCTTAAACCATTTCTTGCCGCCAACTGTGCCTTTCAGATTTCATGGCCGCAAGAACTGCTGCAGGCGCACGCCGGCAAACCGCTTAAAAACATTGCCTTAAGCTGTGGTGGCAAAACCGCAGGCGGCGAAGTGGTGCTGACCGGCTTCGGACTGGAAGGCAATGCCATTTATGCGCTGAGTTCTGAAATACAAAAAGCCCTTGAAACAGAAGGCCATGCTCTTATCGCCATGGATTTCAAACCGATGTGGCGCCCTGAGCAGGTCTTGCAGAAGCTGCTGGCCGGAAAAACCCAGAACATACAGCAAATCCTTAAAACCGACCTTAAACTGAGTTCTGCCGCCATACAAATCCTGAAATCACAGCTCAGCAAAACAGCGTACTTAGACCCTGGGCAACTGGCAACTGCCATCAAGCAACTGCCCTTGCGCATAAACGCATCCGCAGACATAGACGAAGCCATATCCACCTCGGGTGGCATTGCGCTGGATGCCATAGACACTGACTTTCAGCTGAAAGCCCTGCCCACACAATACTGCATCGGCGAGATGCTGAACTGGAATGCCCCGACGGGCGGTTACCTGCTGCAGGCCTGTTTCAGCATGGGGGTGGCACTGGCCGGACACCTGAACCGGAAGGCAGGCTTATCATAAGCTAAGGTGACTTGCGAAAAAGACCTTACGAAAGGGTTTCATAATCGCCCAATGCCAGCACATCCAGCACAGAGTTGCCGTCTTCGTCTGTGTAAAACGGTTTTTTAAAGCGGGCGTTGCTGACCACTTCAGCTCCTCTGTAGCTGCTGCGGCTGTGAACGGTCTGACCGAAGGTATCGTCGTAAGCAGACACCAATATGTATATTTCAACATCTTTCAGAATGTAATCCTGGGCTGAAAAGTCTTTGAGCGGACTGTTCCCGTTTATTGGATGCACCACTGTCCACGACAGCGGCAGCATATTGATCTTATCGATGTCGAGATCCAGTTGCGTAAACCTGCGCGCGTCTTTGCCATTGGCATCGGGTTCCACCCAGCTGAAATTCACCTTGGCCGTTACCTCTACCAGCGTGCCCTTCTTGTTGTTGCACAGCATAAACATCAGGGCCTGCCCGTCTCTGAACGGGGTAATCAATGCATTGGCCGAATACTTGATCCGGGCTTCGGGTTTGCTGAAACGACCGTATAAGGCACCGGTTGCCAAAGCAAAGGTCATAAGCCCCAGAAATGCCTCAAATCCGGCCAGTGTATTGGTCAGCAGCCCCTTGGGGTGCAGACCGCCATAGCCCACGGTGGTAAACGTCTGCAAGCTGAAGAAGTAGCATTGCCAGAACTGATCGGACCCGCTTCCGTCTACGCCCACTATGCTTTCAGGGCCAATCAGGTAATACAGCGATGCAAAGATCAGGTTGGCAAAAATGTATATGGTAAGCACCACCAGCCAGTAGGTGCGCCAGCGGCAGGTAATGGCCCACTGATACACGTGAAATTCCTGCCAGAAATGATTCTTGCGTATGATGTTGAAGGAACCATCCGGATTGATGGTGCGCTTGCGGTTCCGGTCTGTACGGCTGTCAAACCCCAGATCGTTTTTGTTGGTCCCGCCTTGAAACATACGTTCAGATGATTTCAGAATGCGATTAAAGCTTATTCAACCGTTACCGACTTGGCCAGATTGCGGGGCTGGTCTACGTTGCAACCGCGCAATACCGCTATGTGGTAACTCAGCAACTGCAATGGAATGGTAGACAACAATGGCGTCAGGGCTTCTTCGGTATCGGGAATCTCTATCACGTAATCCGCCATATCGCGCACTTTGGTGTCGCCCTCGGTCACAATGGCAATGATCTTGCCTTTTCTGGCTTTTACTTCCTGAATGTTGCTCATCACCTTTTCGTACATACCGCGTTTGGGTGCTATCACCACCACCGGCATTTCTTCGTCTATCAGGGCTATCGGACCGTGCTTCATCTCAGCAGCCGGGTAACCCTCTGCGTGTATGTAAGATATTTCTTTCAGCTTCAGTGCGCCTTCAAGGGCCACCGGAAAGTTAACACCGCGGCCGAGGTAAAGAAAGTTGCGGGCATCTTTAAAAATGGCCGCTATCTTCATTACTTCATCGTTGGTTTTAAGGGCTTTCTCTACCAGTTGCGGAATGGCTTCCAGCTCACTCAGGGTGGTTCTGAGCCTTTCCTGGGTGATGGTGCCTCTGATCTGGGCAACGGCCAGTGCCATCAATGTCAGTACTGACACCTGGGCGGTAAAGGCTTTGGTAGACGCCACGCCAATCTCAGGACCTGCATGCGTGTACGCACCGGCGTGGCTCATGCGGGGTATGGAAGACCCAACCACGTTGCAAACACCGAATACGGTTGCACCTTTCTCTTTGGCCAGTTCAATGGCAGCCAGGGTATCGGCGGTTTCTCCGCTCTGAGAAATGGCAATTACCAGATCGTCCGGATAAATGATGGGATCCCTGTATCTGAATTCAGACGCGTATTCCACTTCTACCGGAATGCGGGCAAATTCTTCAAAGAGGTACTCGCCTACCAGCGCTGCGTGCCAGCTGGTGCCACAGCCAATCAGAATCAGACGCTTGATGTTTCTGAGCTTGTCTTCATACTCCTGCATGCTGCGCATGGCAAACTTGCCCCTGATGGGGTCTATGCGGCCGCGTATGCTGTCGTGTATGGACTTAGGCTGTTCGTATATCTCTTTGATCATGAAATGCGGGTAACCGCCTTTCTCGATTTCTTCGAGGTTTATTTCCAGTTTTTGAATAAACGGTGTTTTGGCCACATTGCCAATGGTTTTGATGCTGAGCTTGCCGTCTTTAACAATGGCAATTTCGCCATCGTTCAGATAGGTAACGTCTCTGGTATACTCCACTATGGGCGTTGCATCACTGGCCATAAAAAACTCGCCGGGCTCTGTCCCGATACCCACCACCAAGGGACTGCCTTTACGGGCTGCGATCAGCTTTGCAGGTTCGTTTTTCACCAGAATCACAATGGCGTAAGCACCAATCACCTGATTCAGCGCAAGACGGACGGCTTCATCTATTGAAATCGATTCATTCACCTGAATGTCTTCTATCAGGTGGATCAGCACCTCGGTATCGGTATCGCTTTCAAACACGTGACCGCGTTTCATCAGCTCTTCTTTGATGGTGGCGTAATTCTCGATGATGCCGTTGTGGATCACGGCCAGATTACCGCTCTGAGACATGTGGGGATGTGCGTTCCGGTCGTTGGGTTCGCCGTGGGTGGCCCAGCGGGTGTGTCCCATGCCGACATGACTTTCAATGTCTTTTCCTTTTACCGATTCTTCCAGATCCTGAACCTTGCCCTTTGTCTTATAGATGTTGAGCGCATCGTCGTGTATCAGTGCAACACCGGCGCTGTCGTAGCCCCTGTATTCCAGTCTTTTCAAGCCTTTGATGATGATGGGATAAGCCTGTTTCGGGCCTATATAAGAAACAATTCCGCACATGGGTTATTAATGGTTATTCATGCAAAAATAATCAAAAGAAACCTGAGGTGGCTACCCGTTTTATAAACAAAATGTGCGGGAATTTTCCGCAAGGGATAAGCCTTATGGTTTCTGACGGATCAGCAGCAGCACATCCGGGTGTCCCTTGGGCATAAAACTGAGCGGACGGTCGCGCATATTCTCGCTCCAGCGCAGCCGCATGCGGTCAGGGCCCATCCATTCAAAAATACCCTTGTTGGTGTACAGCACTTCGCCGCTCTGGCGGTCGAGTACGTGCAAATCAATATGCAACGGAATTGCTGAAGTGGAATCCAGTTCAACTGAAAAACGGGCCAGTGTGGTGTCTTTGCCGTTGATGATTTTCATGCTGCTGTCTACGGCAAACTGAAAGTAATAAAAATTACCGCGCACGGAGGCTTTCCAATTGCCGGTCATCGCGCTTGTATCGCTGGCAGATGCCATTGCCGCACTTGCGCAAAAGCAAAGTAAAAACAGGAATTTCATAAGGGAAACAAAGATAAACCGCTTACGGCTTAAAAACAAACGTATTCATGAAGGCTGTGGTGAAGTTGCCATCCCTGAAATCCTGATTGGCCATAATCTGTCGCTGCAGCGGAATTGAGGTATGAACACCTTCGATCACAAATTCTTCAAGGGCGCGTTCCATCTTAACGATACACTCTTCGCGGGTCTGGGCGCTCACGATGAGCTTTGCGATCATGCTGTCGTAATTGGACGGAATCACGTAGTTGGCATAAGCATGCGTATCTACGCGGATACCGTGTCCGCCCGGAATGTGAAAATTGATGATTTTACCCGGACTTGGCCTGAAATTATTAAACGGATCTTCCGCGTTTATGCGGCATTCTATGGCGTGTTTAATCGGTTCGTAATCTTTACCGGATATAGGCTGACCGGCGGCAATCAGAATCTGCTCTTTCACCAGATCGTAATTGATAACTTCTTCGGTTACCGGATGCTCTACCTGAATACGCGTATTCATTTCCATGAAGTAGAAATTGCGGTGCTTGTCTACCAGAAACTCAACCGTACCCACACCTTCGTAATTGATGCACTGGGCGGCTTTCTTGGCAGCCTCACCCATCTTCTTGCGCAACTCGGGTGTCATAAAGGGCGATGGGCTTTCCTCGATCAGCTTCTGGTGTCGTCTCTGAATGCTGCAGTCGCGTTCACTCAGGTGACACACTTTGCCATACTGATCGCCGGCAATCTGAATCTCGATGTGCCTTGGATCTTCAATGTATTTTTCCATGTAGATGCCATCGTTTCCGAATGCGGCACCGGCTTCGGTCTTGGCAGAATCCCATGCTTTTTCAAATTCCTCATCTTTCCAGATGATGCGCATACCGCGGCCACCGCCTCCGGCTGTCGCTTTGATGATAACCGGATATCCGATTTCATTGGCAAGTTTAATACCGTCTTCAAAAGTTTCCAGCAAGCCATCGCTTCCGGGTATGCATGGCACACCGGCTTTTATCATACTGTCTTTTGCATTGCTTTTGTCGCCCATGCCATTGATCTGTTCGGGCGTTGCACCGATAAACTTAATGCCATGGTCTTTGCAAACCTGGCTGAATTTGGCGTTCTCGCTCAGAAAACCATAGCCCGGGTGTATGGCATCGGCGTTGGTGATTTCTGCCGCTGCTATGATGTTTGGTATTTTCAGATAGGATTGTGCACTGGGGGCAGGTCCTATGCATACGGCTTCGTCTGCGAAGCGCACGTGTAAACTTTCCTTATCGGCCGTGCTGTATACCGCAACGGTCTTGATGCCCATCTCCTTGCAGGTGCGGATGATGCGCAATGCAATCTCGCCTCTGTTTGCTATTAATATCTTCTTAAACATAGAATTCTTATTGGATAAGGCTGTTGCTCCGGATCCGGGGGCTCACATGGTCCCCGCATCTTCAATCCGCTCAGGACAGCAGCCGGGAATTTAATTTCAGTTAGGTTCTACCAGGAATAAAGGCTGGTCGTATTCCACCGGACTGGCATTGTCTACCAGAACCTTGACAATCTTTCCGCTGATCTCAGATTCGATCTCATTGAAAAGCTTCATGGCTTCGATGATGCATACCGCTTTACCGGGTTTTATTTCATCGCCGACGTTCACAAAAGACGGTTTGTCCGGTGAAGAAGAGCGGTAGAAGGTACCGATCATGGGCGATTTGATGGTGATGAGGTTGCTCGCGGCTTCTGCAACGGGCGCTTTCTTCTCTTCACCTGCAGCAGGCGCAGTGGCCGGTGCGGCTGGCAATGCAGCCGGAACGGGCGCTGCTGTTGCCTGTATGTATTGTGGTGCCTGCAAAACCGTTTGAGCGGGCTTGCGGATCACAAGTTTAAAATCTTTCTTTTCGATTTCAACTTCACCGACATTTTTCTGTGAAGAGACAAATCTGATCAGGTTTTCTATTTCTTTGATATCCATAATGTAGGTTTGTTTATGCGGATGTTAATGTATTGACTTTTGTAAGGACTTAACTGTTGTAGGCCCATTTGATGTAGATGCTGCCCCAGGTGAATCCGCCGCCGAAGGTGGCCAGAATCAGGTTATCGCCTTTCTTGAAACGCTTTTCGAAGTCCCAGAACAAAAGCGGAATGGTACCGCTGGTGGTATTTCCGTAGCGTTCAATGTTCATAAGCACTTTCTCAGAAGGCAGATTCATTTTTTCGGCTGTGTAATCGATGATGCGTTTATTGGCCTGATGCGCCAGCAGATATGTGACATCTTCAGACTTCAGTGCGTTTCTTTCCATGATTTGCGTAGACACTTCGGCCATGTTGGTGGTGGCAAACTTGAACACACTTTTGCCTTCCTGATACACGTAATGCTCGCGGGCATCAATGGTTTCGTGGGTAGGTGGTTTCAGGGATCCGCCGGCCTTCTGATGCAGAAATTCTCTTCCGCTTCCGTCTGATTTCAGAATAGAGTCTACTACGCCGTAACCTTCTTCATTCGGTTCCAGCAATACAGCACCGCCGCCATCGCCGAAAATGATGCAGGTATTGCGGTCGGTATAATCGATGATCGCACTCATTTTATCAAAACCGCAGACAACCACTTTTTTGTGTTTGCCGGTCTCAATGTAGCGGGCGCCAACGTCGAGTGAATATAAAAAACCGCTGCAGGCAGCGGAAAGGTCGAAGCCCCAGGCATTTTTGGCGCCGATTTTATCGCATACGATGTTTGCCGTAGAAGGGAATATCATATCGCCGGTAACCGTTCCTACGATCAGCAGGTCGATTTCCATAGCGGAAATGCCTCTTTTCCTGAGCAGTTCGTTTACAGCCTCTACAGCCATATCCGAAGTTGCCAGTCCCGGTATATCCAGGATGCGTCTTTCTTTGATGCCGGTTCTGGAAGTGATCCACTCATCGTTGGTATCAACCAGCTTTTCTAGATCAAAATTGGTCAGTTTCTTTTCCGGCACATAACCGCCAATGGCAGTGATTGCTGCTGTGATTTTGCTCATTTAATAGGTAAATAGCTGCTTTAAGCGCTGCAAATTATAAATAAGAATTGAAAAAATATCAAAAAGATTGTTTTATTTTATCAATCAGTTTGGAGTTCACTACATCCTGAGCAAGTTTGAACATGCTCACAAAAGTTTCTTCTTTTGAAATGCCGTGACCGATGATTACGGGTTCATTGACCCCCAGTATGGCTGAACCGCCGTATTGCTTGAAATTAAAGCGTTCAAGGTAATCGTTTTTAACCCCGAGTTTTGCCAGATTGTAATAGATGCCTTCGCATACCTTAAGTATCACGTTGCCGGTATACCCGTCGCAAACGATTACATCGGCCTTGTCGTTGAAAAGATCGCGTCCTTCAACATTGCCCACGAAGTTAATGCGGTCGTTCATCTCCAGCAGGGGATGAGCCGCCTGTATCAGTAAATTGCCCTTTTCCTTTTCTTCGCCTATGCTCAGCAGTGCTACTTTAGGATCCTTGATGCCGTATACATACTGCGCATAAAGTGATCCGAGTATGGCAAACTGATTCAGCACTTCCGGCTTGCAGTCTGCATTGGCACCCACATCCAGCAAAACGCCGTATCCGCCGCTTACTTTCGGCAACAAAGAAACAATGGTTGGACGCTGAACGCCGTCTATGGCTTTCACCGAAAAGATGGAGCCAACCAGCATGGCGCCGGTGTTACCCGCACCGATAAAGGCATCAATTTGCTTTTCGGCCAGATACCTGTATGCGATATTGATGCTGGAGTTTTTCTTGTGGGCGATTGCTTTGGTTGCATGTTCGCCCATTTCTATCACCTCAGAGGCATGCACAATTTCAAGGGCATCTTCAGGCAGACCCAGTTCGCGCATGCAAGCTTCGATCTGGTCTTTTTGCCCGAACAGTACCGGTATGATCTGCGGATCCTGCTGCCTGGCGGCGACAGAACCCTTTACGGCCTCGAGCGGGGCATAATCCCCCCCCATTGCGTCTATTCCAATACGCATCGTATTCAAATGGTTTAGTCGTTACGACCTTTCATAACCTTGACACCACGGTACATACCTGTTTCCAGGTTAACACGGTGATACAAAGAAATGTCACCGGTTGTAGGATCGGCGATAAACTGTTTGTTGTCCAGGTTGTGGTGAGTCCTGCGTTTGTCCCTTCTGGTGCGCGATATTTTTCGTTTAGGATTTGGCATTTTATTTTATTTATTTATTACTGTTTTTAATCTTCTTCTTCGTCATCATCGGTATCTCTTTCAGGCAGGGTATCTGGTACGGTATCCACGTCTATCACGCTGTTGATCTTTGCTGTAACGGCAGGATCGCAGACCTTGCCAATATCCGAACAGGTTTTTTTGATCGGTATCGAAAGGTGCACAAAATCGTATATGTGCTGAGCAATGTTCAGCTTATAGTCGTGCGGTGACAGGTAAATCAGGTCGTCTTCACTTTCCATCGGATGTTCTGTGATTTTAACCAGAACCGTGTAACTGCCGTGTATGGGCAATTCGATGCGGCTCAGGCAACGGTCACAGTCCAGCTCAATTCTGCCGTTGATCCCGAAGACCAGCGTAAAGGTTGAACCCGACCTGATTAAAAGTACCCCGACCTGTAAATCCCGGGCTGATAAAGAACTGTTGAACGTTTCAAAAAACGAATCGCGGATATGATACTCAAACCTGTGCTCCCCATCCTTGAGTTTTATGTACTCAATGTCAAATTCCCTTAATGCATCCATATCTCAGAGCTCGTTTTTAAAACGGACTGCAAAGGTAAAGGGATGGGGTGTATTTTCCAAAATTATTATAAGTCTGTAATTCAGCGCTTTACACACCCTCTTAAAATTGCTGACCGATGAAGAAATGGAACTGTCCGGGCTTGGTTGTCAAACCGGTGCCCAGGGTCTTCCAGTCGAAGCCATAAGCGTAATCCAGTCCCAGCAAACCGAACATCGGCAGGAACAGACGAACACCCACACCCGCGCTCCGCTTAAGGTCAAACGGATTGAAATTGCGTGTATTCACCCAGGCGTTTCCGCCTTCCACGAATGCCTGAAGGTAAATGGATGCACTTGGCGAATTGGTAACCGGAAAGCGCAGTTCGCAGGTAAACTTGTTGAAAATGGCGGCGCCTGAATTGCTTGCACCTCCAACGGCATTCTCTGTTATGGATCTGTCGGGATAACCGCGCATGGAAATGATCTCTGTTCCGATCTGACCAAAGCTGTTCAGACCGCTACCGCCTACCATAAAGCGTTCAAAAGGCGACAGTCCGAGGTCTTTGTTGTAATATCCGAGGTAACCGAAACGCATTTTGGTGGCCAGAATGAATTTACCGAAAAGCTTGTGGTATTGCTCTGCATCAAATTTCCATTTGTGGTATTCAATCCATTTGTATTTCTCTTCTTCAGATATGCCTGCATAGTTTTTATTGCTGAAAGCCGATATCGGCGGGGTTGCCGCTATGCTGAGCGAGAAAGTAGATCCGCCGGTAGGGAAAATCGGTTCACTGACCGAGCTTCTGGTCAGCACATACTTAAATTCAACGTTGTTGCTGCGGCCGGTATTTAGCTGAAGTCCGAAGGCCCCATTGGCATTGTTCAGTTCGTATTGCTGCAGACTGAGTGAGTAGAACGCAGAGAAATAATCGTCAGGCCAGCGCAGACGCTTTCCAAGCTGTACGGAAAGTCCGGTAATCTTGATGTAGCGTTTCTCCGGATCGGTGCGTTTTCTGGCATCGAAAGACTGATTGGTGCGGTACAAACTGGTGGTGAATGAGTTTGGTTTTTTGCCGCCGAACCAGGGCTCTGTGAACGAGAAGTTATAAGACTGGTAAAACAAGCCGTTGGACTGAGCACGAATGCTGAGCTTCTGTCCATCGCCCGAAGGCAGCGGATTCCACATATAAGGCTTGAACAGTTTTCTGGTCGAGAAGTTGTTCAGTGTCAGACCCAATGTACCTACCAGACCACCGAAACCACCGGTCTGCCCGAAGGCCGAATTGGTATTCCGGTTGTTACCGCCCCAACCACCCGACAATTCAATCTGGTCGTTTGCTTTTTCTGAGACGGTGTATTCAATGTCCACGGTTCCGGCTGCCGGATTGGGTATCGGATTAACGCCCATGGCCTGCGGATCAAAATACCCGAGTTGAGACAGTTCGCG
>Ga0154020_10010393_pt1 | contig 10647 bp, 5 predicted proteins | sample Klosneuvirus_201_FD_109709 | JGI IMG/M metagenome (GOLD analysis project Ga0154020, IMG submission 109709) | Active sludge microbial communities from wastewater, Klosterneuburg, Austria - Klosneuvirus_20160825_MG | ecosystem: Engineered > WWTP > Aerobic digester > Activated sludge | place...
CCAGTTGAGCCAGTTCGGCTCTGCAGGTAATGCCCACGCAAATAACTCGATTGTTCTCAATTCCAGTCAGGCTACGAGTTCGCCGACGCTTCTCCTCCGCGCCCAGCCCGGTGACACCCTGCTGAACTACACCTACACCTCGGGCCGCATCATTGCGGTGGACAATGCCACCATCGACTGGGATCCAGGCGCTGATGACCGCGTCCACACCATCGCGGACGTGGAAATCCAGCAGAGCGGCGGCATCGGCAATGGACCTGCCAATGGCACCGTGGACGCCCAGCTCCGCATCGCCAACAACCGCAGCCGTTCCATCCTCGCCGCAGGCACCCTGACGGTGACCAACAATGCCATTCTGAACGTGGATACCACGGCCACTGGCAGTCCCTTCTCGGCTTACGGCGGCAACAGCGGCTATCTGACCAACGGCCTCAGCTCAGGCTTCTCGGTGGCCTCCTTGGTCGGCAACCAGAACCTCACGAAGTGGGATGACGAAACCCTCTACATCCGCGGTGACAGTTCCGGCACCTTCTCGGGCACGATGGTCATCGACCAGGGAGCCGTGCACGTGACGCACAATGGATCGCTCGGCACGGGTGCACTCATCATCAATCGCTATGGTGCGCTCGACATCGGCGTGGCCAACTTCACTGCCACCAATTCCAGTGTGACCTACAACGAAGGTTCCATCGAACGATGGAGTGTGAACAACGCCCGCAGCGGCGCGGTGAATCTCGGCAAGGGCACCCTCCAAGTGGCCGCCAACCAGCCCACCACCAACGCGAGCGTCACTCTCGACGGTGGCGGCATTGAAGCCTTCCTTCGCAATGATGACATCAACGGTGCCCAGGCTGGCGGCGGGGTCATGCGCATTCTGAATCCGAATGTGACCTTCACGCTGAACTCCAACTCCTTCATCGGCACGCAGTATTACCTCGGTGCCAACGGTCTCGATAATGGCAAGCAGGTCATGGACAATAACTCCCTCTCTGAGTACACCGCTTCCGGTGCCATCTTGGAAGTCCAGGGTGTCATCGGTGGCACAGGAGGCCTGACGAAGGTGGGCTACGACACGGTCATCCTCTCCGGCAGCAACACCTACGCCGGTCCTACGGGTGTCGAAGGTGGCAGGCTGCTCTTGGGCAAGAATGACGCGCTGCCCACCACCACCACGCTTACGACCACTTCGAATGGTGTTCTTGACCTCAACGGCCAGAACCAGACCGTGGGGACCCTCACCAATCCGTGCACGCCTGCCGCGGGTGTAAACTCCACCAGCGGCTTCATCACCAACGCCGCCACCACGGTGAACACATTGACAGTGGGCAACGGTGTCACCAGCAACTTCACTTACTCGGGCGTGATCCAGCACAACGTGGCATTGACGAAGACGGGCACGGCCACCATGACCCTCAACAACGCCAACACCTACACCGGCAACACCGTCATCACCGGTGGCACGCTCGCCCTCGGCCAGAATGGATCCATCAATGACTCTCCGGTGATCAACATCGGCAGCAGCACCATCCTCGATGTGTCGGCCAAGACCAGCGGTTACACCTACGATGGTTTGATCAAGGGCGGTGGCCTCGATCTTCCTGGCACCACCTTCGCTACCGTGTCCAATGCTGGACGCATCAATGGCAGCGTCACACAGGGGGACCATGTGGCTGAGATCAGTGGCATCGGCAGCATGGCTCCGGGCGATAACAGCGTGGGTCATCTCTTCGTTGGCACGGATCTTACGCTCGGTGGACAGCTCGTCGGTTCGGTCGGAACGGCCGTCACCCGCCTGGCGCTCGACATCACCTCGGCCACGGTCAATGCCAACACCCTTGGTGCCTTCGACTACACCGGCATCTGGTTGACAACCAATGCCGCCAGCTACCTGACCTCCACGACCGGCAGTGGCTCCTTGGCAGGACATGACTATGTGAACGTGGGAGGTGCCCTCAGCCTCAATCAATACGGTCGCGTGGTGGTCAGCAACCTCGGTGGCAGCTTCGCCGGCGGTGATGTATTCAACCTCCTCGACTGGGGCACGCTGACCAATAACGGCTTCACCGTGAACGGCACCCCGTATGATGGCACCGGAGACGGTGGCTTTGACCTCGACCTGCCCGACCTCACCGCCGGGCTCCTCTGGGACACCAGCCTCTTCACCAGCCACGGGGTAGTCTTCGTCGTCCCCGAGCCTTCCCGTGCGCTGTTCCTCATGCTGGGCCTCCTCGGCTTCATGATGCGCCGCCGCCGTAAGATGGCCTGATTTGAGGTCGGAATCGCGTTCTCGACGGCATCCGGGCCTCCCGGATGCCGTTTTTTTGTCGCCCGACAAGGCCCCAAACTCCCCCCTTGCGTCGGGATGCCCCCTTGCTAAGCGCTGCCATCCCTGAATGAAACAGGGCTTCGGGAGTTTCCCCGGAGATTCCACATGTCAGATCACAAGCACGCTTCCAATTGGACCCTCGCCCTCGTGGCTCTGGGTGTTGTCTTTGGGGACATCGGCACCAGCCCCCTTTATGCCCTGCGCGAAAGCCTCAATCATGCCCGTCCGCATTCTGGGGTGCCTTTGGATGTCCTGGGACCTTTGTCGCTGATGTTCTGGTCCTTGATCGTGATGGTCTGCTTCAAGTATTTGGGATTCATCACAAGGGCCACCAACCAAGGCGAGGGCGGTATGTTTGCCCTGCTGACCCTCTTTCGGTCCGCCAAATGGGCCTTTAAGCCGCAAACCACGGCCGGAGTGGTGCTCAGTGGAATCTTCGGCGCCTGCCTGCTCTATGGCGACGGCATGATCACCCCGGCCATCTCTGTTCTTTCGGCCGTGGAAGGCCTGGCCTTGCTCGATGCGCAGATCGGCACCGGATTGGCGAACTATGTCGTTCCCATTGCCGCCGCCATCATCTTCGGTCTCTTCCTAGTCCAGAAGAACGGCACGGCCCGTATCGGTGTCGCCTTTGGTCCCATCATGGTGCTCTGGTTCATCACATTGGCCGTTTTGGGCATCATCAATATCGGTGCTCATCCCGCCGTCTTCTCCGCGTTGTTGCCGCATCACGGGGTAAACTTCCTCCTGCACCACGGCCACGAGAGCTTTGTGATCATGGGCCTCGTGCTGCTCGCCGTGACCGGCTGCGAGGCGATGTACGCCGACATCGGACACTTCGGTCGGCCTCCGCTGGTGAAAAGCTGGTTCATCATCGTGCTGCCCGCCCTCATGCTGAACTACCTCGGGCAGGGAGCGCTGGTTCTCTCGAATGTGGAGGCCTCGCTGAAGCCCGACTTCCACCACTTTTTCAGCCTCGTGCCGAAACCAGCGCTCATTCCCGTGATTCTGCTAGCCACCGCCGCTACCATCATCGCGTCCCAGGCCATGATCACCGGGGTGTATTCACTGACCCAGCAGGCCGTGCAGCTCGGCTACCTGCCGCGCCTGAAAATCATCCACACAAATCCCGACGTGCGCGGCCAGATCTACATGCCGCAGGTGAACTACATGCTCATGCTCGCCTGCCTGGCGCTCGTCTTTAATTTCAAATCCTCCACCAATCTCGCCGCCGCCTACGGCCTCTCCGTGGCGCTGGACATGACCTTCACCAGCATCCTCTTCTTCCTCGTCGCCCGCCATGTGTGGAAGTGGCCCTTTTGGAAAGCCGCCCTTCCGACTGCCATCTTCCTTGTGTTCGAACTCGGCTACGTCTCCGGCGGGCTCCTCAAGTTCTTCGACGGTGCGTGGTTTCCTCTCGTCATCGGTCTTTCCATGTGGATTATCATGAAAACGTGGATGGATGGCCGTCGCGTGCTCTTCCAAGCCATGCAACGCGGCCGCCTTCCGGTCACCTTCCTGGTCGATGAGATCAAAAAGGACCGCATCATCCGCGTGCCCGGCACCGCGGTCTTCATGTCTGCCTCTGCCGATGGTCTTCCGCTCGCCCTCCTGCATCATCTGAAGCACAACAAGGCCCTCCACCATCAAGTCGTGCTGCTCACCGTTCGTTTCGAGGAAAAGCCCCACGTCGCCGCGGAGGAACGTTTTCAGGTCGAGGAATACCACGACGAGTTCTTCCGCGTGGTGCTGCACTACGGCTTCTCCGAGTCTCCGAATGTCTTCGAGGACCTCTGCCAGGCCTTGGAGACCCAGGGCAAGTGCAAACGGGCTGGCATCACCTTCTACCAAAGCCGCGAAGTGCTCCTCACCAACGGCCCCGGCAAAATGGCCCGCTGGCGGAAAAACCTCTTCGTCCTTCTTTCACGCCTTTCCCGTCCTGCCACCGGCTACTTCGACCTTCCTCCCCGTCAGGTCATCGAACTCGGCATCCAGCTCGAGGTGTGATTTGGGGATAAGGGATCAGAGATCAGGGAAAAGTGATCGAGTGGTGAAGCATGTGATCCCCAATCCCTTATCGCTCATCCCTTATCTCACCCCAGCACCCCCTTCACAACGTGCCCATGCACATCCGTGAGCCGGTAGCGACGGCCTTGGAATTTATACGTCAGCCGCTCGTGATCGATGCCGAGCAGATGCATCAGGGTCGCGTGGAAATCGTGAATGTGCAGGCCGTTGGAGGCCACATTGTAGCCAAACTCATCCGTCTCGCCGTAAACGCTGCCCGCTTTGATCCCCCCGCCGGCCATCCAAGCACTGAAGCAGCGTGGATGGTGATCGCGGCCGAAATTCGCGCTGATCTTGCCCTGGCAGTAATTCGTGCGGCCAAACTCACCGCCCCAGACCACGAGTGTGTCATCGAGCAGTCCGCGTTGCTTCAGATCCTTCACCAACGCCGCGGAGGCTTGATCCGTCTCTTTGCACAGCTTCGGCAATGCACCCGGCAGGCCACCGTGATGATCCCAGTCCTGATGGTAGAGCTGGATGAAGCGCACGCCTCGCTCTGCCATGCGCCGCGCTTGCAGGCAGTTCGCTGCAAAGGTCCCTGGCGTCCTCACATCCGGTCCATAGCTGTCCAAAACATGCGCCGGCTCATCGGAAAGGTCCGTCGCCTCCGGAATGCTGCTCTGCATGCGGTAGGCCATCTCATAGTGATCGATGCGATTCGAGATCTCCGCATCCGGCGTGCCTGTGAGCTGATGCTCATGCAGCTCCTTCAGCCGGTCCAGCATCAGGCGGCGGCTCTTGTCATCCACACCTTCGGGATTGCCCAGATACAGCACCGGGTCCTTCGCGGCACGGAAGAGCACGCCTTGATGCTTCGTCGGCAAAAAGCCGCTGCCCCACAGGTGCGCACCTAGCGGCTGCCCGCCTTTTCCCTTTGTGATCAGCACCACAAACGACGGCAGATTCGCATTCTCCGCGCCCAGCCCATAACTCAACCACGCGCCCATGCTCGGACGACCGGCGATTTGCGATCCCGTCTGAAAAAATGTCACGCCAGGGCCATGATTGATGCTCTCCGTGAACATCGACCGCACCACGCACAGCTCATCCACGATGCTCGCCGTGTGCGGCAGCAGCTCGCTGAACCATCCACCTGCCTGCCCATGCTGCGTGAACTTGAACGGCGATCCCACCATCGGGATCGACGACTGGTTGCCAGACATGCCCGTCAGCCGTTGCCCACCGCGCACCGAATCTGGAAGCTGCTCTCCGTGGCGCTTGTTCAGCAGCGGTTTGTGATCAAACAGGTCCAGGTGCGACGGTCCGCCGGACATGAAAAGGTAGATGATCCGCTTCGCCTTCGCGAAATGATGCGTCCCGCCTAGAACGCCGCGATCCACCGCCACACCGCTGTCTTTGGCAAGCAACTCATTCAGCGCGATCCCGCCCAAACCGAGGCCGAAGCGGTTTAAAAAAGTGCGGCGATGGAGGGCAGGGGAGTTCACGGCGGCAGGTTTTACGATTCCCATCTGTTGTGGCTATCAATCCCTTCGTCATTCGGAAATTCGCCATTCCGCACTTCCAGCGTTTGACGCCGCCCCGCATCACCCTACTCTCGCCGCTCCCACTTTCCCCCACCCCCATGGCCATTCTCGTCGAAACGGACACCCGCATTCTTGTTCAAGGCATCACCGGAGACTTCGGCTCCCGTCATGCGAAAGCCTCCATCGACTACGGCACGCAGCTCGTCGCAGGCGTCACGCCGGGCAAGGGCGGTCAGGTTTTCGAGCACAGCGGCAAGAAAGTGCCCGTTTTCGACACCGTGAGCGAGGCCGCCAAGGAAACCGGAGCCACCGTGAGCGTCATTTTCGTCCCGCCGCCCTTCGCGGCTGATGCCATCCTCGAAGGCGTCGATGCGGGCCTCGATCTCGTCGTTGCGATCACGGAAGGCATCCCGGTCAATGACATGATCCGCGTCAAAGCGGCGATGAAAGGCAGCAAGACCCGCCTCATCGGCCCGAACTGCCCCGGCCTCGTCACCCCTGGTCATGGCGAGAAATCCCACGGCGGCTGCCGCATCGGCATCGCCCCCGGTTACATTCACAAACGCGGCAATGTCGGCGTCGTCAGCCGCTCCGGCACGCTCACTTACGAAGCCGTGTGGCAGCTCACGACTCGTGGCTACGGCCAGAGCACCTGCGTCGGCATCGGTGGCGATCCCGTGAACGGCACGAACCACCTCGACGTGCTCCAGATGTTCAACGAAGACCCCGAGACCGAAGCCATCATCATGATCGGCGAAATCGGCGGTAATGCCGAGGTCGAGGCCGCCCGCTGGGCCAAGGACAACTGCAAGAAGCCCATCGCTGCCTTCATCGCCGGAGCCACCGCTCCTCCCGGACGCCGCATGGGTCACGCCGGTGCCATCATCGGTGGCGCCGATGACACCGCTGCAGCCAAAAAACGCATCATCGCCGAGTGCGGCATCGCCGTGAGCGATTCGCCCGCCGACATGGCCGCCACGCTCTTGAAGCATTGGGGCAAGGCGTGAGCCAAAAGTGGCCTTGTTGCTGTGCAACAAGGCTCCCCGGCCTACTTCAAGGCACTCAAAAAGGCGAGCACATCAGCCGCCTCTTGTTCGGTCATCGCCTGAAGCAAGCCTTCCGGCATCAACGAGGTCTTTTGCAGCTTCTGATCTTGGATTGAAGCATTCGCAAAAGTCTGCGGCTGGCCGGTGGCGAGTTTCAGTGTCACGTCCTGGTCTGTGCGATGAACGAGGAAGCCGGTTTGCTGCGTGCCGTCCTTCAAGGTGAGCGTCCATGTCTCGTAACCTTTCGCGATGGTTTTGGAAGGTGTGTGAATGCTTTCGAGCAGTTGCTCGCGATTCAGGCGTGCGCCGACTTTGCTCAAATCAGGCCCAAAATCTCGACCGGTGCCGTTGATGAGATGACAGGCGAGGCACGCGGCCATTTTACCGGTCATGCTGATGAGCTCGGAACCGCGTTTCGCATCGCCCTGGGCGGCGAGGAGCTTCTTCGCGTCAAAATGCATGCCCAGCGTCTTCACCCGCTGATCGAAAGGCACAAAACGCTCGAAGTAGCAGGCGATCTCGGGATTTGGATGTTTGGCGAGAGCAGGATCAAAAGGCTGTTTTCCGCGAGAAATGGCATTCACGGCCAAAAGAGCCTCGGAGGATGTTGTCACCTCTTTCGGTGTCTGCGAGACTTCTGAGCCAGCGATCCAATCCCACAGCAACTGGAAGCCTTTCGGGTCCACTTCACGCGCCCCAATCATCGGCATGTGACCATTCCCACTGCGAGCGATTCGAGCAATGAGCACGCTTTGCTCCGGTTTGCCGGGAGAGATCACACGAGCATCTGTGAGACCGAGTTCGCCTCGAACGGGCTTTTCATTGAACATCATCGTCTCCCCGGTCGGTAAATCCGCATTCACCATGAGCTGCACGCTGCCGCCGCCATGACGGCGATGACAGTGAGCGCAGTTGGCATGCAGCCAGGCACGCGCTTGGGATTCGAGATCGTTTTTTTCGTGCAGCCGGTTCGTCAGCCGGGCCATGAAGTTGGCATCGAGGACCTCTTCGGGCTTTTGGCCGTTGATCTTCGTGAGCTGATCGGGTTGGAAGCCGAGCGTGAAGCCGCTCCAGTTCGTGTGGCAACGGGCACACTCCCCGCGGCCGTGGATGCGCCAGGGTTGTTTGTCCGCGATGAACTCCTCGCCATCCGGGGCGACAAGCTCCGCATCGGTGCCCGCATTGTTCCAGCGGTAGGAGTAGCCGTTCCAGGACTCGCCATCGAAGTGCAGGATCTGCGTCTCGAGCTTCGTCTTCAAACTGATCGTGCGGGCGAGAACTGACCCGACAGGCCACTCGATCTTGTAGTTCAGCTTGTCCGGCTTGCCGCTGACGGTCGTCTGGATGCTTTCGCCATTCGACAAGGCCACAAAACGCTGCGCGGTGGCTCCGTCCTGCCACATCGGCTGGGCGATCTCGAAGGGCAGGACACCCGCGGCGGGCTTCTGCGAGGCGGTGTCAGCGAAGAGACCCGTTTCGCTCAGTTTACGCGGGAACTGGCTCGGCTTGCCCACCGCCGGGTTTCGCGTGAGGCGGTAGATGTGCGTGTCCTTCTCCCAGTTCATCCAATAGAGCTCGCCGTCCTCGCTTTGGCCGAAGGTGACGATCTTGTGCGGCGTGTCGGCGATCTCTTCGCGCCTCGTGACCTGCTTTCCATCATGCCACAGGGCCCAGATCTTGCCCGTCTCGTAGTCGCCGTAGATGTAGGCATCGCGCAGCTCGGGAAAGCGGCTGCCGTGATACACATAACCGCCGGTGATGCTCGCTGCCTCCGTGTGTGGATGCGCGGCGACGGGCGGGATGATGTCGCCGGGGCCTTTCGTCTCAGGTTTGATCGGCTGCGAGGCTTCCATGGCGCTCCAGCCATGGTTTCCGCCCCTTTGCACGAGGTGAATCATCTCCCAAAGCTCCCAGCCGACATCGCCGCACCACAGCCGGCCTTTTGCATCAAAGCAGATCTTCCATGGATTGCGGAAGCCAAAGGCCCAGATCTCCGGCATCGCGCCTTTCGTGGTGATGAAGGGATTGTCCTTCGGGATCGAGTAGGCCTTGCCGCCTTCCTCGTGGTCCACGTCGATTCGCAAAACGCATGAGAGGAGGTCCTTGAGCCCTTGGCCGGTGTTGCGCGGATCGGGCGGCGAGGGCACTTCGGCATCGCCCGTGGAGCAGTAAAGCATGCCATCCGGCCCAAACTCCAACGACGCGCCATTGTGACCGCCGCAGAGCCAGGTCAGAAGCACGACCTCCGAGGCCGGATCGAGCACTTGCGGCTCGTTTTGCATCAATTTGAAGCGGGAGAGCTTCGTGCCGTCGTCGAGCTTGTCGCCGATGGTGTAAGTGATGAAGACAAAGCCGTTCTCCCGCCACTTCGGATGAAACGCGATGCCGTAGGCATGCGATAGCTTCTCGTGCTTCGCCTTCAAATCGATCAGCAGATGCTGCGAGGCCGCGTCTGGCGTGTCGGCAAAGGTGAAGATCTTCCCCGTGTTCTCCAGCGCCGCGAAACGATGCATCCCCGGCATCGCGATCATCTCCAGGCTATCATGAAGTGTGATCTGCTGAAACGTCTGCTCCGCGATGAAGGGCTTCGGCGCCTCCGGCGTGCCATGAATGCGCGAGGTGGTCCACTGGGCGGACGCGGAGGCGGCGAGCAGGCAGAAAAGGAGGGAGCGCATGAGGGAAGCGTACACCGCCTCTCCGAGGCGGATCAATCAAGATGTTTGCTGCCTTGGAGAGGCGGTGTGCTTTTTCCCATGCGCCGCTTCTCCTTCTTCAAGCCAAACGAGCGGCTGGATATCCGCTGGCGGAATTTGCCGCACTGGGAGCAACCGGACGTGTGCTATTTCCTCACGTTCCGAACCGCGGACTCCCTGCCGCGGAAGGTCATGGACGACTGGGAGCGTGAACGACGGGACTGGCTGGCCGCTCGTGGCATCGACGTCGAACTCGAAGACTGGCATGCTGCTGTGGTTGGGTTGTCGGCGGAGGATGTGAAGCACTTTCACAGGCATTTCTCAGCGCGAATGCACGAACTGCTGGATGCCGGACATGGTGCCTGTGAATTGCAAAAGGAGGTGATCCGCCAGGAGGTGGTCGATGCGCTAAGGCACTTCGATGAGAGCCGCTATCTCCTGGGTGGCGTGGTGGTGATGCCGAACCATGTGCATGTGTTGGTGCAATGCCTTGGCGAAACCCGGTTAAAGCCCATGTGTTCCTCTTGGAAGCGATTTACAGCGAGGAAGATCAACGAACTCTTGGGTCAAACCGGGCATTTCTGGCAGGGCGAGACCTACGACCATATCGTTCGGAGCCAGCGCGAGTTTCTCCATTGCCGTGACTACATCCGGCAGAACCCGGTGAGGGCACGATTGAAGGAGGGTGAATACTCTCTGTTCCTGCCGGAGGTGGCAGAATGAAGTAAACCGCCTCTCCGAGGCGGTGGTTTCAGGAGGGCCGCCTCGGAGAGGCGGTGTACGTTCCTACTTCAAGCTCAAGATGAACGCCTTCACGTCGGCGAACTCCTGGGGCTTCAGGATGAGGTTCATCGGCGGCATCGGCGAGATCGGCGTGGCGGTGTAGCCTTCGGCGAGTTTGGCGTTTGGATTGATGAGGCTTTCGAGGATGTAGGCTTCGTCTTTGCGGCTGCGGTTGCCTTCGAGGGGGGGGCCGCCGGCGCTGCCCGGACTTTTGGGGTGGTGGCGGTTTTGGCGGCCGCCCACGGGGG